>JGI11705J14877_10000223_pt1 | contig 35957 bp, 32 predicted proteins | sample Etolaghawater15m_FD_14877 | JGI IMG/M metagenome (IMG submission 14877) | reverse complement strand
ACATCTATTTTTGTCTCATGCTCCGTATCAATTTGCGAATTATAAATTGTCTCTATTGGATCTGAACCTTGCTCTTTATCTACAAATCGTGTCATAGCTTTTTGGAATACAAGTTTTACTGTACCTATAGGTCCATTTCTTTGTTTACCAATAATTAATTCCGCATCTTCTTCTGGCTTATTTACAAAGGTACTTACATATTGTTCCCCTTTATCTTTTGCCTCTTTCTCTTTTCGTGCTTCATCTCTTTCTTTATATACATCATCTCTATAAACAAACATAATAATATCAGCATCCTGCTCTATAGATCCTGACTCTCTTAAATCACTAAGCATTGGTCTTTTATCTGGTCTATTTTCTAAACCTCTATTTAGCTGAGATAATGCAATAATTGGAATATTAATCTCCCTTGCTAGCATCTTAAGTCCCCTAGATATTTCTGATACCTCTTGGTGTCTATCTTTTGTTCCAGTACCTTGCATTAGCTGAAGATAATCAATAATAATCATAGATACATTATTATCTGGATTTTGTGCTAATTTACGAACTCTTGCTCTTAATTGATTTATATTTAGACTACCGTTATCATCTACCCAAAGCTTTTTGGAATTTAAGTCATCAAATGCAGATGTTAATGTTGACCATTGTTGATCATCCATACTACCTTTTCTAAGATCTTGAAGAGGAATGGATGTTTTAGCAGATAAAAGTCTTAACATTAATTGTGATGATGGCATCTCTAGAGAAAATACAACTACACCTTTATTAGCTTCTATATTTCTAAGAGCCATATTTAATACCAGTGCTGTTTTACCCATCGCTGGCCTAGCCGCAATAATTACAAGGTCACCACCATTAAATCCAGTCGTTTTCTTATCTAAAGATATAAATCCAGTAGTCTCACCTATTAAATAAGAATCCCCACGCTCTTTCATAGCTTTTATATGATCTAAAGTTTCTAGTGTAATCTCTTCCATATCTTTAAGATCACTAGAAGCAGAATCTGTTGTAATTTTATACAGTGCATTTTGAACTACATCTACAGACTGTATTGCTGTTGTTTGTTCGTTTTCAACCTCTTTTGCAATAATGTGAGCAAGGGTTGCAAGTTCTCTTTTAACTGCACCATCTTTAATCTCACCAACATATGCCATGATATTGGAAATTGGGTTTGAAGATAATATCTCTAAGAATATAGAATCATCTACATCTTGACCTTTTAATCTCTTCCTAATAAATTCTTCATCAATAGGTAAATCTTCATGATTTAATTTCTCCATCACCTCAAATATTTTTTGATGTGCAGGAAGGTAAAAGTCAGTTGGCTTTAAAATGCCTAAAATATCTTCAATTATCTCTTGATCAAATATTACTGAACTTAGTACTGATCTTTCAATGTTTATGCTATATACTGAATCCATATATCTCTTTTTTATGATATAATATCTAAAATCAGATGATAGATTAGTTAAAGGAAAACATTGCATAAAATAAAAGAGATTTATAAAGTACTAGATGAAATTTCACCATTTGAATTACAAGAAAAATGGGATAATAGTGGACTAATTATAGGAAATATGGAAGATGAGTTTGAGACTGTATATATCAGTATTGATTTAGATGAGGATGTGCTAAAAAATATTCCATCAAAGTCTTTAATTATCACCCATCATCCTTTAATATTTTCCCCTCTAAAAACAATTAATTTTGATAGCTACTCAACAAAACTATTAAAAATATTAATTCAAAAAGAGATTTCACTAATATCTATGCACACAAATATAGATAAAACACATCTTAATAAGTATGTATGTGAAAATATATTAGGTTTTACCCTAGAATCAAGTGAAGATTTTATATGCAATATCAGAACTAATATTTCATTTAATAATCTAGTAGAGCAAGTATCAAATAAATTAAATTTATCACATCCAAAGACAGTCAAATGTCATGATCATATAAATTCAATTGCAATTACTACTGGTAGTGGCATGTCACTAATTTCTAATATTCAAGCTGATTGCTTTTTAACTGGTGATATTAAATACCATGATGCTATGGAAGCAAAAAGTAGAGGTATTAGTCTAATTGATATAGGACATTGGGAAAGTGAACAGTATTTTACTAGGCTTTTAATGGGGCTTCTACCAGAAAATTTGAAAAATAAGCAATTAAAAGCTATAATGTCAAATTCTAATAACCCATTTACAACTTCAGGAGAATAACAAATTGAATAAATCTTTAGAACAACTAATAAAATTATCAAACTTTGATGTAACAATCAATTCATTTGGACCACAAATTGATGCACAAAATGCAAAACTAGCAGAGTTTATGGCTATAGCAAATAAACTTCAAGCACAAGTGGATGAAAGAGTTGAAACTATCAATGAAGCAGAATCTAAAAAGACAAAAAATAATATTCACCTAGATGAACTAAGATCAAAACTAGCAGATGTTGCATCTAAAATGGATAATGTATCAAATGCAAAAGAGCTTAAAGCACTTCAACTTGAAGAAGAGATTGCAAAAGAGCAAGTATCATTTACAAATGAAGAGATTTCAAGACTTGATAATGTTATTGAATTAAAAGAATCTGAATTAGTTGATTTAAAAGAGAAACTAACTGAAGAACTTGAAACTGTAGAGGCACTTGAGGATACTATTTCTAAAGAGATTGCATCTATCAATGAAAAAAGAGCTGAAATTTCAACTCAAAGAGATGCTATGATTGGTACTGTTGATAGTAAACTACTTGCATCATATGAAAAGATCAAAAGATGGGCTAAAGATACTGCAGTTGTACCAATGAAAAAGCAAGCGTGTTATGGTTGTTTTATGAAAGTAAGTGATAAAACTTATAGTGCTGTAATTAAAGCAGAAGATATTGTACCTTGCCCACATTGTGGAAGAGTACTATTTAACGATACTCAAGCTGAAGACTAATTAAATAGATGCAGTTTTTTGGAAAATATGAGACTAGATTTGATAGAGAATTTCTAACATCTAGTTATCTTTATTTCAATGAAGATGAGAAAGAGATAACACCATTAGAATTTGAAAAACTAATAAAAAGTCACAAAGATAAAAAGAAAAATATAGCTGGAACTATATTTATGTATAACCCTTTTTATTATCCTATGGGATATGATGAAAAAAAGAAACTTTGTGACCAAGGCTTTGAATTTGATGATAATTTTCATGAACTTAAAGTTGAAAGAGAGATAACTCTTTTTAAACAAAAGATCAAAAACTACCCTGGAAAGATTGTAGAAGTTAGGTATCTTTTCAATCTTAATATTGCCAATATTAATACATCTGAACTCCTTATGGCATTTAATGAAGATATAGAAAAACTAAATACTAATCAACTTACAATACTAGACAAACAAATGTGTTATCAAGATATTGATAATTTCAATATAAATGGTAAGTTTGTATTTTTAGCGTGGGGAAATAAAATAAACAAAAAAGAATTTGTCTATATATTTGATTATGCAAAATTTATCTATGATAAAGCTATTCAAATGCAAAAGAAAGTCTCTTTTATGTTTAGAAAAAGTTTACAACAAGCATATTCATTAGAAAATTTACATTTTATACATCCTACGGATTGTGGTAAACTAAAATCAAAAGTACCTAATACTTTGGCAAAAGTTTTTGAAGAACATCCTCCAAAAATCACACAACTTGAGGACATCTAATCTTATTCTAATCAATTATTTAATATAATGCCAACACTCAAGGTGTTAAGTAGGGATACGCAAGCCGAACTCATTTTGTATTATATTATTAAAGGATTTAGAATGAAAAAAATTGTTCTTATGTTATTAGCTGTTGCTACAGCTGCATTTGCTTCTGAAGCTGCTGCTTCTGAAATGGTTCAAGCTTACTCTGTGTTAGCTGCTGGTGTTGGTCTTGGAATCGCTGCAATGGGTGGTGCTATCGGTATGGGTAATACTGCTGCTGCTACAATTGCTGGTACTGCTAGAAACCCAGGTTTAGGTGGAAAATTAATGACTACAATGTTCATCGCATTAGCAATGATCGAAGCACAAGTTATCTATACACTTGTAATTGCATTAATCGCACTTTACGCTAACCCATTTTTATAATAGTTAGATAAAGCATCTACAAGAAGGTCAAGCTTTTAGCTTGGCCTTTTTTATTGTCTTATTTTATTTAGACTTTGGTGCTGCACAAAGAATTGCAGATATATTCATCTTAAAAGATATATTTTTATAGTCTAAAAAATTTACATTTCCATTTGCTTCCATAAGATTATTAGCAAATGAATATTTCATATTAAACTCTTGTTTACTATTTTGTATCTTCATACCAAGATCACCAGTTCTAGGCTGACCTTTAATTCGCTTATTAGCTGTTATAGAAACTATTTCTAGTATAGTTTTTGTTGGCTTTGTATTAAGTACAATCTTTGATCCAACTAAGATAGTCCTAAAATTTGGACCTTCAACTTTAATTGGATTATAAATAACATTTTTAAATTCACCACTTAAATTATTGTTATCTTCCCATGCCACTTTTACTTCACCCTGCTGTGCTAAAATACATCCAGTCATTGGTGCATTAGATCCATATACTACTGATGTTAGTAATAATGTAGCTAAACTTAGTTTTTTTAACATTCTATCTCCTCATTTAATTAATGATGTATTTTAACAAAATAGATGTTTATAATTCCTATGGTACAATTGATAATGAATAATTTTTTTAATAAAGTTTACAGTGCACTAAGAGCCACTACACCTCAAGATAAATTCAATCAATTTGCAATAGTATATAAAGAATTTTTAGATGATAAACTAGAATTTTCTTCACAAAATAATATAGAAGTTTTTACAAAACCATCATTTGAAAACTTTTGTAATATTCTCCAAGCAAAACAAGTACCACAAAATAGAAACTTTGTATCCAATGAAGGAAAATATACTCTACTTCACGCTGTAGCACATATAGAATATAGTGCCATTGATTTAGCACTTGATGCTTGCTATAGATTTCAAAATATGCCAAAAGAATTTTATATAGATTGGATGGAAGTTGCTGATGATGAAATAAGACACTTCAATATGATAAATGAACAGCTTGAGTCATATGGTATTAAATATGGTGATATACCAGTACATCAAGGACTTTTTGATGCTTGTATGAAAACACTTGAACTAATACCTCGAATGGCACTAATACCTAGATATATGGAAGCAAATGGACTAGATGCAAATGCTATGATGATAGAAAGGTTATCAAAAGTAAAAGGAACCCAAGAGATTGTTAAACTTCTAAAAGTTATTTTAGAAGAAGAGGTGGATCATGTTAAAAAAGGTGATAGGTGGTATAAATATGGATGTAGTCAAAAAGAAAATTTTAGTTGTGATTATTTCAAAATTGTAAACAGTGTTTATCCAAACTCATTTAAGACTAATAAACATATAAATATAGCAGCCCGGAAGGCTGCTGGTTTTAGTGAAGAGGAGATTGAACAACTACTTCAATACTAACGCTACTGAATTTATACAATACCTCTGACCACTATTTGATCTAGTATCTGCAAAGAGATGTCCTAAATGAGCATCACAAACTGCACATAGTACCTCTTGTCTTGTCATATTATGAGATAGATCTTTTTTAATATTTGTACTATTTCTAACTGCAAAAGAAAAGCTAGGCCATCCTGTGTTTGAATCAAATTTATCATTAGAAGAAAAAAGACTATTATTACAACATGTACAATGATAAATACCTTCTTCCTTACTTTTATAGTACTTTCCTGAAAATGCTTTCTCTGTTCCTTTTTCTCTACAAACACTATATTGTTCATTAGTTAATATTTCTTTCCATGCACAATCATCTTTGATAACTCTAGGGTAATTTTTTAATATTGTATTTTTAATATCTTCAATAATATTCCAAAAATTATCATCATTGATCTTTAGTGTTATAATTTTGTCTATTTTAATTCTATATCGTCTAAGATCTATTAAAATTTGTGAACCATAGCTAGGTCTAATAATATAAGCATTAGGTATAAACTTAGTAAATATATTCTCTATTTTGTTAAATATACTTAGATCAAAAGGAATTGTTTGAAGTTTATAATATATGATATTCACATCATATTTGGAAGCTAGATTATGAATTCTATCAAGTTGTTCATCTTCCCATGAAGTGCCACTTGCTTGATGAAAAGATGCTAATAAAAATGAATTAGCCTCTTGCATTTGTAGTTCTAATTCTTCAAAATTTATATAAATATTACCATTTATTATTTTTAATTTATTCTCAATAAGATTTAATGAAAGAGTTTTTACATAGCTATACTCTTCATCTAAAATAGGTGAAAAATATATTAGACTAATTTAGCTATCCTCTTTTGCAAGTGTAATATTACCAAAGTAGCTTTTTAAACTTCTACCAGATCCTAGCCAATTTAAAAGTCCATCTTCAAGATTTACTACATTTGTAAATCCCATCTTTTTTAATTGGTATGCGGCTAATAGTCCTCTTGGACCTTTAAAACAATATGTAACGATTGGTATAGAGTTTCCATACCTTTCAAATATTTTTTTAATAGCTACAAACTCTAATTTACCTCTTGGTATTGTAAGATGCATCTCTTTTCTAAGATATCCACTTGCAAATTCTTCTGGCTCTCTCACATCTAATAACAATACATCTAGATTATCTAAATTAATATCATCTGGTTGAATCTGCTCTACATTTGCTTTAGCTTCGTCAATAAGCTTTTTAAACTGCTCTGTTAAATACACTTCAGCTCGTCTTGAAGCAAGTGCTTCAAGATCAAGATGAGCGTTATCTTGTACTTCTTCCATATATTATTATAGACTTCTAATAAATTCTATTGCAAATCGAACACCTACTCCACTTGCTCCATATGGATTATATCCCCATTGCTCTTCTACATAAGCTGGACCTGCTATGTCACAATGTACCCATTTGTCTTTATTTTCATCTTTTATAAATTCATCTAAAAACATTCCTGCTGTAATTGCTCCACCATATCTTGTACTTGATATATTACAAATATCCGCTACTTTTGATTTAATAGTTTTACGAAGATATTTATTAAATGGTAATGAAGTAGCAAGTTCTCCAGAATCTAAAGCACTTTGACAAACTTTCCAGTTTAAGTCAGTATTATTTCCCATAATGCTTGTAGTATAATGACCAACACCAACCACACTAGCACCAGTTAAAGTTGCAAAATCCATAATATAATCTATATCTTCTATCTCATCTTGAGCATAACATAAACAATCAGCAAGCACTAGCCGTCCTTCTGCATCTGTATTTCTAATCTCAATAGTTTTACCATTTTTAGCTTTTAGTACATCATCTGGTTTATATGCATCACCACCAATCATATTTTCAACAGCACCAATAATACCATGAACTTCAAATGGTAAGTTTAGTTTTGCTATTGTATTCATCATTCCAAGTACTGCTGAACCACCACTTTTATCTGATTTCATTGTCACCATATAATCTGCTGGCTTTAAGCTAAGCCCACCAGAATCATAAGTAAGACCTTTTCCAACTAAGACAATTTTCTTTTTAATCTCTCCACTTGGTTTATATGTAAGATGAATTAATTTTGATTTATGTCTACTTGCTCTACCAACTGCACTAATTGCACCCATGCCATTCTCTTCAAAATACTTATCATCAAGTACTTTACAAGTAAGATTGTTTTCTTTAGCTATTTTTCTAGCTTCTTTTGCCATTACCTTTGGATAAAAATCTTCTGGAGCTGTATTTACAAAATCCCTTGTCATATTTACACTATTTGATATATTAACCGCATCTTGAAATATATTTATCTCTTTTTGGCTAATGTTTTCAACAACAATATTTATTGTTTTTTCTTTTTGTTTTTTAGTAGTTGATTTATATTTATCAAATGTATAATTACCTAATTCTAAACCTTCAACGATCTCTCGTAAATTTTCATTTGCTACAATTGATGCTGTTTTGAATGTAGTTTCATTTAACTTTCTTATAGCAATTGCAGAAGCTACTCTTAGTCCATCATTTGTACCATCATATCCTACATATATTTTTTGTTGCTCTAGTAATAATACACAACTCTCATCTGCACCATCAAATTTTACTTTTTCTAGTATTTTTTTATCATCTAAAATTTTATCTTTTTGTACAATTATAATCTGTATGTCTGACTTTACTTTTGTTTCTACTAAATTTAATTTCATAAATTATTTTTCCTTTTTTTGTGTAGCTTTTTTAAAATAATATAATACACTTCCTACTAATCCAAGTGCTACTGGTACTGCTAGATACCAGTATTCTTTTGCTTGTTTTAATAGTTCTAAGATCTCTTCACCAAAATACCAAACAGGTACAATAGTAATAGCTCCCCACATCCATGCACTAATTAAATTTATTAGTGCAAATATTTTTGCATCATATCTTGTAAGACCAATTGCTATAGGGATAACAGTCCTCATCCCATACATATATCTTTGAGCGAATATTATTGGCCAACCATATTTTTTAAGAAGTAGATGTGCTAGTGCAAACTTTCTTCTTTGACCTTTAAATTTCGAATAAACATAAGATTTATTGTATCTTCCTATATAAAAATATATCTGATCTCCTACAAATCCACCAAGTCCTGCTACAAATATTGCTAAATACAAATTCATATCACCAGTACTACAAAGTAATCCAGCCATCACTAAACCAGATTCACCTTCAAGTATACTCCATGAGAAAAGTATCACATATCCATACTCTTTCATAAGATAAACAAACTTATCTGTAACTCCCGCTACAGGTGCCATATATAAATGATAAGCTAAAAAAGAAAATAGTATTACAACTATTACTGTACTGATTTTACCAGAGTTTTTTTGTAAATAGTTCAGCATTTACTTATCTTGAAACTTATCTTTTAAAATATCTTGCGCTTGTATCATATCTTTATCACCACGACCAGAAAGATTCACTATTATAGTTTTGCCTTTTAAATCATCTTTTGCTTTTTTAAGATATGCAATAGCATGAGAACTTTCAAATGCAGGGATAATTCCCTCTTTTTGACTAAGCCATATAAATGCATCTATTGCTTCATCATCTGTAATAGAATCAAACTGTACAGTACCTAAATCTTTATGGTAGCTATGTTCTGGTCCAATACCTGGGTAATCAAGTCCAGCAGAAATAGAGTGCGCTTCTAAAACTTGACCATCTTCATCTTGAAGTAAATATGAACACTGACCATGTAAAACTCCAGGAGATCCTTTTTCTAAACTACAACCATGTTTGTTAGTATCAAGTCCTAATCCACCTGCTTCAATTCCTACACAAGTAGTTTGCTTATCTTCTAAAAAATGTGAGAAAATCCCAATAGCGTTTGATCCACCACCAATACATGCTACAACTCTATCAGGCAGTTTTCCTTCAAGTTCTAAAAACTGCGCTCTAGCTTCCCATCCAATAATAGCTTGAAAATCTCGAACCATCATAGGATAAGGATGTGGACCAGCAACTGTACCTATGATATAGTATGTATCCCTTGCATTCGTAACCCAATATCTAATTGCATCATTCATAGCATCTTTTAGTGTTTTACTTCCTGATTCTACAGCTATTACTTTTGCACCAAGTAGTTTCATCCTAAATACATTTAACTCTTGTCTCTCAACATCCTTTGCACCCATAAATACAGTACATTCAAGTCCAAGAAGTGCAGCAATAGTTGCAGTAGCAACACCATGCTGACCAGCACCTGTTTCAGCTATAACTTTTGTTTTTCCCAATCTTTTTGCCAATACACCTTGTGCAATAGTATTATTTACTTTATGTGCACCTGTATGATTTAAATCTTCCCTTTTTAAATATACTTTAGCACCTATCTCTTCAGAAATATTTTTAGCATGGTAAAGTGGATTTGGTCTTCCAACATAATCTTTTAATAAAGCATTTACCTCTCTCCAATAATCTTCATCAAATCTATATTTCTCATATGCTTTTTCAAGCTCTAATAATATTGGCATGAGTGTTTCTGGTACATAACGACCACCAAAAATTCCAAAGTGACCATTGTTATCTGGATCAAATTTACTTGGCTTAGGGATATAATTATTCATCTTTTGTATTACCTTTAAATATCTAATATACTATATACTGGTGCATGTTTCATAATTCGTTCTTCACCATTTAAAAAAGTTAAATTCATCAAAAAACAAACCTCCACAAGGTTTGCTTTTGTATCTTTTACAAGCTTACAAGCCGCATCTGCTGTACCACCTGTGGCAATAAGGTCATCAATAATTAATACTCTTGCATTTTCTTTATTTTCAAATGCATCTAAATGTATCTCAACTTCATCAAATCCATACTCTAGCTCATATTTTTCACATATAGTTGTAGATGGTAATTTACCTTTTTTTCGAATAGGAACAAATCCAATTCCTAATCTATCTGCAAGTGGCGCTCCAAATATAAATCCTCTTGCATCAAGTGCTGCAATATAGTCAAGATTCATCTCTTTATATCTTTCTTCTAAATGATCCATTAGAAGTTTAAAGGCTTTTGGGTTGTTTAGTAGTGTTGTGATATCTTTAAAAACAATCCCAGGCTTGGGAAAGTCTGGGATATCTCTAATTGAAGATAGAAGTTCTTCTCTTTGTTCGTCATTTAAAAATTTTCTCATAAATATCTCTCTTTTTAATATGGAGATATGTTAGCTAAAATTCTCTTGTATTAGTCTAAAATCTTTTTGTATATGTATGACAATATGGTTGTTGGTTTCTTAACTGGTAGTAGTCTTGATGATACTCTTCAGCTCTGTAAAACACTGCATCTTCGTGTAGTTTTGTTGCTAAATTATAACCTTTTGATGTAAGTTGTTTAGCTATATTTTGAATAATCTCTCTTTCTGCTTTATTGCTTGTAAAAATTGCACTTAAGTACTGTGGACCTATATCTGGACCTTGACCATTAGGCTGTTCTGGATCATGAATCTCAAAAAATAACTTCACAAGCATTTCATAATTTACTACTAATGGGTCATATGATACTTCAACTACTTCTAAATGCCCGGTGTCTTTTCTACAAATTTGTTCATAAGTAGGATTTTCTACATGCCCACCCATATATCCAGAAACTGCACTTATTACGCCAGGGAATTTCTCAAAATGATATTCTACTCCCCAGAAACATCCAGCAGCAAAATAAGCTTTTTTATAATTCTGGGTACCCTCAAAATCAATAGATACTGAGTTTACACAATGTCTAGTGTTTTTAGCCGTAAATTGTTCACCTTCAAATACATGACCTAGATGCCCACCGCAAGTAGCACACACAATCTCTACTCTTCTTCCATCTGCATCAGGTACTCGTTTTACTGCACCTTCAATATTGTCATCAAAACTTGGCCAACCACAACCACTATTAAACTTCGTATTTGATTTATAAAGTGCAGTATTACACTGTCTACAAGCGTAAATACCATCACCTTTGTGTTCATAAAACTTTCCACTAAAAGGAGCTTCTGTACCTTTGTGTAAAATTACTCTTTGTTCTTCGTTGCTTAGTTCATTATAATTCATTTGTTATCCTTGCATCCCTTGGTTTTTTCTATTTACTTTTTGGTTTTTATTTTTAAAATTTATTTTAGGAACAATTATCTCTTTTTGTTTTTCTTTTCTTTTTGTATCTTTTTCAACAAATATTTTCTTTCTAGTTACTGGATCCATCTCTGTATAATACATTACAGCAGAATATGTCCCAGGAGTTGGTGTAAAGACTTGTGCTTGTTCTGGATTCATCTTTAGTTCATGTTTTGTAAAGTGCTTTAAACTATGCATATCTTTCTCTTCACATCCAGGATGTGCAGCGATTAGATAATATGTCAAAAACTGTTCTTTCCCAGCTTCTTTATTTAATCTATCATATAGCTTTTTAAAATCAATCAAAGTTTGCTTACCTGGTTTTCCCATAAGGTCTAAGACATGCTGTTCTGTATGCTCTGGTGCTACTTTCATCTGTCCTGATATGTGATCATTTACAAGTGATTTAAGGTATTCATATCCATATTTTTTATCTTCAGTTATGAGATCGTATCTTATTCCAGATGCTACAAATGCTTTTTTAATCCCAGGTATCTCTCGAACTTTTTTATTCATATTTAAAATACGACTATGATCTGGTTTCATTGAGCCACAAAGATGTGTGCTATCCACACATCTTTGATGATCACAAGTGCCAAGCTTTAGTTTTTTATCACATTCATATCCATACATATTAGCTGTAGGTCCACCTAAATCTGAAATAATTCCTTTGAAATCTTTGTATTCTCTAAAATCTTTCGCTTCTTGTATAATAGAGTTTTCACTTCGTGTACGAATTGTACGACCTTGATGTACGCCAATCGCACAAAAGTTACATTCACCCCAGCACCCTTGATGTGTCATAATTGAAAACTTAATAGTTTCTAGACATTTTACTTTTCCATCTGGCCTATGATATGGATGTAGTTCTCTTGTAAATGGAAGTGATGATACTCCATCCATCTCTTGCTCATTTAGATAGTCACATGGTGGATTTTGAATAGCATATCTTGTATCAACAGCTTGAGATAAACCATTTGCTGCTATTGGGTCATTGTTGTCGTAAAATTTATCAAAAAGATCTATATATTTTTCTTTATTTTCTAGACACTCTTTAAATGATGGAAGTTGATGGTATTGTTCAACTGGCTCTTTTGATATATAACAAATACCTCGAATATCTTTATAATCAGTTTTATTATTTATAGCAGATGTCAATTGCATCAAGGCAATTTCACCCATACCATATATTAAAATATCTGCTTTAGAATCAAATAGTATTGGTTTTTTTAATTTATTTGACCAATAATCATAATGAGTAACCCTTCGTAAAGATGCTTCAATACCACCAAGTACAATTGGAACTGTATTTTTGAAAAACCTTCGTATTAAATTTGTATAAACTAATACAGCTCGATCAGGTCGCTTATCATTTTTACCACCTGGGGTATAATCATCACTATTTCTAAACTTTTTAGTAGCAGTATAATTTGCAACCATTGAATCAATAGACCCACCACTCACACCCCAATAAAGTCTAGGTTCACCTAGCCTTGTGATATCTTTATCACTATTAAAATCAGGCTGACCTATAATACCAACTTTGTATCCTAGTTTTTCAAGCATACGACCAACTACAGCTACTCCGATAAACGGACTATCTATATATGCATCTCCACTTATAAGGATCACATCACATTGATCCCATCCAAGATCATCCATCTCTTTTCGTGTTGTTGGTAAAAATTTATTTGAGTTAGTATTTTTCATTGTTAGATTATATATAAAACTATCTATAATCCACTAAACACTTTGAGTTAGTTTGCCCTATTTACTTTTTTGTAAGTTTTCTGATTTCTATTTGGTTTATCTCCTTGATATCCACTCTTTGCAGTGACTACATCTTTTTGTTTTTGTTTTCTTACCATGTCTTTTTCAACAAATAGAGGTTTTCTACTCCATGGATCAAGCTCTGTATAATACATCAATGTAGAGTAGGTTGAAGGGGTCGGAATAAATACTTGAACTTGCTCTGGGTTTAATTTGAGTTCTTTGTTTGCAAACTTTTTTAAACTTTCCATATCTTCCATTTGACTTCCTGGATGTGCAGCTATTAAATAATAAGTAAGAAATTGTTTTTTACCATTTTTTCTATTAAGCTCATCAAAATCAGATTTAAAATTCAATAAAGCTTCTTTGTTTGGTTTTCCCATTAGTCTTAAAATATTATCTTCCGTATGCTCTGGTGCTACTTTCATCTGCCCAGAAATATGGTGATCAACCAATGTTTTGAGATACTCAGAGCCTCTTTTTTTGTCTTCATTGATCAAATCATATCTTATCCCAGAATTTACAAATGCTTTTTTGATATGCTTCATATCTCTTATTTTTCCAAGTAGTTCAATCTGCTCTCCATGATCTGGCCTTAGAGTTGGACATACGGTCGTACTAGTACAAGATATATCAGCACATACCCCTTTTTTGAGTTTTCTACCACACTCATATCCGTACATATTAGCTGTAGCGCCACCAACATCATTTATAATACCTTTGAAATCTTTATGCTCTTTAAATGCCTCAACCTCTTTTATGATTGATTCTTGACTTCTACTTCGTATAGTTCTGCCCTGATGCACCGAAATAGCACAAAAATTACACTCCCCATAACAACCATGATGTGTGGTAACCGAAAACTGAATAGTCTGTAATGCTTTTACTTCACCTTGGGCTTTATAATATGGATGAACATCTCGTTCATATTCAAGGTCATAGACTTTGTCTATTTCACCCTCTTTCATATAATCGCTTGGTTCATTTTGGATTAGATATCTTGTATCATGTAATTGATATAAACCTTTTGAGGTCATTGGTTCATTGTTGTGATAAAACAGATGAAACATATTTATAAATTGTTTTTTGTCTTTTTTACATTCATCAAATGATGGTAATTCTATATAGTCTTTTACTGGCTCTTTTGAGATATAACAAATACCTTTTATCTCTTGTAGAGTTTGTAAATAAATATCTAGTTCTTGTATTTTTGTATCTTGTTCAATACTTAGATTTCGTAATTTTTCTAAGTTTTGAGTAACCTCAACTATACTTTTTTCAGCCATTCCATATACTAAAATATCTGCTTTTGCATCGAATAAAATTGATTTTCGTATCTTGTTTGTCCAAAAATCATAATGTGTGACTCTTCGTAAACTAGCTTCAATACCACCTATTACAATAGGAACTGTATTTTTAAAGTTTTGTCTTATTAGATTTACATATGTCATAATAGCACGGTCAGGACGACGATTATTAACTCCACCTGGAGTAAAGTCATCACCATTTCTAAACTTTTTTGTAGCAGTATAATTTGCAACCATACTATCTACAAGCCCAGCACCAATACCCCAATAAAGTTTGGGTTCGCCTAACCTTGTAATATCTTTTGCACTTTTTATATCTGGCTGACATATAATACCTACACGATAGCCTTCATTTATTAAAATTTTACCAACTATTGCAATACCACTATATGGTGTATCAATATATGTATCACCACTTACTAAAATCACATCTAATTGATCCCAAGCTAATTTTTTTAGTTCTTCTTTTGTAGTTGGGATAAACATCTTATCACTTTTAGTTTATAATAGTTGCTAGGAGTTTATCTCCAGCAAGTTCGGTAATCTTTGCATTATAAATTTGACCAAATTTAATTTGAATTCCATCACCCAGTTCATTATCATTAATATATATTTCACCATCAATTTCTGGTGCCCATACGATATCTTTTGCACTTAATAAATACTCATGCTCATCAGACTCACCATCGACAATCACTTGAATAGTCTGACCGATTTTTTGCTCTAATGCTTCTTGTGTTGTTTTAGCAATGATATCACCTAAGATTTGGGCTCTTGAATCAATAGTCTCTTGATCTATTTTATCTTCCATATCATACGATGTAGTACCATCTTCATCACTATAAGAGAAAACATTTGCTCTATCAAACTTATACTCTTGTACATAATTACAAAGTTGCTCAAAATCCTCTTGAGTCTCCCCTGGATGTCCAACTATAAAAGTCGATCTTACAAAATTGTTAGGCTGTTTTTTCATATGATCCATTAATTCTTTTAATTTTTCACTACCTTTTCCACGCTTCATAATTTTTAATACATTTTGTGAAATATGCTGTAGTGGCATATCAAAGTAACTATGGAAAAGTTTTGATTGCCCTATTTTATCAATTAAAGCCAATGTTGTTGTCGATGGGTATAGATATAAAATTCTTGCACTTTTAACACCTTCTATTTTTTCAATAGCATCAATTAATTGCTCCAAACCATCATTAATTCCATGATCTCTTAAAAATGAACTTGAATCTTGTGATACAAATGAAAAATCATAATAACCATTTGCTACAAGATTTTTAACCTCTTTTTCTATTGAAGCTAAAGTTCTAGAAAATAATTTTCCTTTAAATCCTGGAATAGCACAAAAACTACACACTTGATTACACCCTTCACTTAGCTTGATATATACATGATATGAAGATCCTGTAATTACCCTATCTACATTTTCATTTGTTAAAAATACTTTAGGTGTAAATTGACTTCGTTTTTCATCTACAAGCTCATCAATCTTATCATAATCTCCAACACCAGTAAAAATATCTATCTCTGGCATATCATTTTTAAGCTCTTTTTGATATCTTTCACTAAGACACCCAGCCATGACAAGTACCGATTCTTCTTTTCTTTCATCGTCTAAATCAAGTACAGTATTGATTGATTCTTGTTTTGCACTTTCTATAAAACCACATGTATTTACAATAATCACATCGGCAACACTTGGATCATCTATAATTTTATAATCGCTAAGCTTTCCTAGCATCACTTCACTATCTACAAGATTTTTTGTACATCCAAGGCTCACTAAGTGTAATGTTTTTTCCATATTTTTTCCTATACCCAAATATTATCAATTAATCTTGTATTGCCAATTTTAACTGCGACTAATATCATTGTGTTTTTTAACTCTATTGTATCTATTTTATCAAATTTTCTATTTACAATTGCTATATATTCTATATCTATATTTTCAAGTGTATTTTCCATAGTTTTTATAATATCTTCACAAACAAGATTTCCACTCATTATTTGTTTTGTAGCTACTTTTAATGACTTTGAAATTTTTAGCGATTCTTCTCTTTGCTCTTTGGATAAATATACATTTCTACTACTCATAGCTAAACCATCTGCTTCTCTTATAATTTCACATTCAACTATATTGATATCCATATAAAGATTATCTACCATCTGCTTAATTAGACTTAATTGTTGAGCATCTTTTTTTCCAAAGTATGCATTAGTTGGATTTACTATATTAAATAATTTACACACAACTTGAAGAACACCATCAAAGTGTCCTGGTCTTCGCTCACCTTCAAGTGTATAGCTTCGCAAATTTGGTGCTTTTATTAATACCTCATCTTCACTATACATTGTATTAATATTTGGAGTAAATAAAAAATCAACTCCTGCTAGTTTGCATATTTTTTCATCTGCTAACATTTTTGATGGATATTTATCCAAGTCTTCCCCAGCTAAAAACTGTGTAGGATTTACAAAAATTGACACTACGACAATATCATTTTCAACTCGTGCTTGCTTTATTAAAGATATATGACCTTCATGCAATGCTCCCATTGTAGGGACAAATCCAACCGTACCAGATATAGATTTTAAATTTCGTTTTAATTCTTGTATATTATTGATTATATTCATACGCGTATTTTATCTTTTTTAATATTAACCATATCTAATAGTAGTTTATCAAAATCACTCAAGAATAATCTATCTTGTATCACTCTATACTTTTCAAATTCACTAAATGCTTTTTCATCTGCTATTTTTTTGGTAATTTTCCCTGCATTTTGTAAAATCTCTCTATCATCAAATTCTAAAAACATATCAAGCCTTTTTGCCCAATCTTCCATAGTCATTGGGATATTTCTTTTAGCTCTACTCTCCGCAAGTTCTAAAAAAGCATTGACTATACGACCTAGTGAATCAAGTTCATCTTGTGTGAGGTAATTTTTAGCGATTGTTACATCTGTTTTTACTATTTTTCCAGAGGGCGAATTATCCCAAGATGTTAATCCCATTTTCTCTTTTTGATTATCTGCTCTACTATAGATAAGTTCTGCAGCTGTATGTCCGTGTATAGCAAAATGAAGTTTGTTTTGTACCTTTGCAAAAAACCTCTTAGTTGTCTCATCATCTTTGTTATAATCTACACTTGTAGCATAAATATCAGTAACTTTCTGATAAAACATCCGCTCACTCAGTCGTATCTCTCGTATCTCTTCAAGGAGTTTATCAAAATAGTTTTTACCTAAAAATGTACCATTTTCAAGTCGTTTTTTATCTAATACAAAACCTTTAATGGCAAACTCTTTAAGTACACTTGTAGCCCACTGTCTAAACTGAGTAGCTTTTTTAGAATTTACTCTATATCCTACTGAAATAATTGCATCTAAGTTGTAATATTTTGTTTTATAGTTTTTCCCATCATTTGCAGTTGTCAAGAAATCCTTTACAACTGAAACTTTTTCCAACTCTCCACCTTCAAAGATATTTTTTATATGTAAACTTATATTTTGTTTTGTTGTATCAAAAAGCTGGGCAATCATATTTTGAGTAAGCCAAACAGACTCATCAAATACTTTTACCTCTATACTATTTTCTCCACTTTGGGAAGTAAATATTAAAAATTCTGCTGTTGAATTTCTTATGAGTTTATCCATTTGCTTTCCTCAAATCTAAATTATTGATTATATCCATTCGCGTATTTTATCTTTTTTAATATTAAGTGTATATCTAAAACTTACAGTATCACTTGTACTCTTCCAACCTTTCCACATGTAAGCTGTACTTTTATACCATGAGGATGTGTTGGAGAATTTGTAAGTAGTCGTTTTACAATACCTTCCGTTAGCTTTCCAGTTCTTTGATCTTGCTTTAAAACTATATTTACTTTTTGACCTTGTTTTACATCAAATCTTCTCTTTGGGTCTAATATCATATTTTAATTATCTCCTTTTGTTAATTCATCAGCTATCATCTCAGCCTGCTTCAACACTGTTTCAGTAGCCAACATCTGCATATCTGGTGGATATCCAAATTGTCGTAGGGTTCGTTTTACGATAACTTTCAGCTTTGACCTCACGCTCTCTTTGATAGTCCAGTCTATACTTGCATTTTCTCTAACTCTCTGTGTAAGTACAACTGCCAATTCTCTTAATATTTCTTTCTCCATAAGCTCTTTGGCACTATCATTATTAGCTACAGCAGTATAAAAAGCATACTCAAAATCAGTCAACCCCATCTCCTTTGGCTCATCATCCATTTTATGAATATCTTTTGCTAAATTCATAAGTTCATCTATCACTTCAACAGCAGTAATGATTTTATTATGATATTTTTTGATTGAGTTTTCTAACATCTCCATAAGAGATTTACTCTGAACTAGATTTGTTTTTTGTCGAGTTTTTATCTCATCATTGAGTAGTTTTTTCAGAACTTCAAGGGCTATATTTTTATGTTTCATCCCTTGAACTTCAAGTAAAAACTCTTCATCAAGTACAGATATATCAGGCTTTTTAATTCCAGAGGCATCAAATATATCTATTACCTGCTCAGTTACAAGTGCTTTATCTATAACTTGTCTTATTGTAGTTTCTAGTTCTTCATCAGTTCTTCCACCACCAGTACTATCAAACTTAACAAGTCGTGCTTTTACAGCTTGAAAAAATGATATTTCATCTTTTACATCCATAGCTTCATCATGGGGAACTGCAATTGCAAAAGCTTGTGATAGTGCAGTCACTTCATCAATATATCTTTTTTTACCATCTTCAAGACCTAAGATATGTTCTTCAGCTTCAAGTATTAACGATAATTTCTCTCTTGTATCTGCTTCAAAATATTTCTCATACTCAAACCCATGATACATCTGAGATACTACTTCAAGTTTTTCAAGCATAATTGCAACTGCTTGTTCAAGGGCTAGTGCAGGATCACCTTTTCCACCACTATCACTATAAAATGAAAGAGCCTTTTTCAAATCACTTGCAATCCCAAGATAATCTACAACAAGACCAGCAGGTTTATCTTTATAAACTCTGTTTACCCTTGCTATAGCTTGCATAAGGTTGTGACCTTTCATAGGTTTATCTATGTAGAGTGTGTGCATAGATGGAGCATCAAATCCAGTTAGCCACATATCTCTAACTATTACCAGTTGAAGTTCATCATTTACATCTTTCATACGATTAGCTAAATCTCTTCTTTGTTGCTTAGTAGTATGATGTTTCGCCATTAAAGGACCATCACTAGAACTAGCAGTCATTACAACTTTTATAACACCTTTAGTCAAATCATCATCATGCCACTCAGGGCGAAGTTTTATTATCTCACTATAAAGTTCAGCCGCTATTCTTCTACTCATAGAAACTATCATACCTTTACCATCAAAAACTTCTTGTCGTTTTCCAAAATGATTTACTATATCTTGGGCTACTTCTTTAACTCTGTTTTCACTACCTATAAGTGCTTCAAGTTGAGTCCATTTAGCTTTTGTTTTTTGAGTATCGCTTAGGTCATCATTTTTAAGTTCACTATCCAACTCTTTTACAAGCTCTTTACCCTCATCACTAAGTTGTATTTTTGCAAGTCGGCTCTCATAGTAAATTTTAACTGTAGCACCATCTTCAACCGCTTGTGAAATATCATAAATATCTACATAGTCACCAAACACAGCAGGAGTGTTTACATCGCTACTTTCAATAGGAGTACCAGTAAATCCAAGATAAGTAGCATTTGGTAGGGCATCTCTTAGGTACTTTGCAAATCCATAAACAATTCTTTTACCGATAACATTTCCGTCTTTATCTTTTTCATCAACCGTTTTTGGTTTAAATCCATACTGTGTACGGTGTGCCTCATCTGCTAAAACTATGATGTTTCTTCTATCTGATAGCTCATCATATATATTTCCCTCTTCAGGCTGAAACTTTTGGATAGTAGCAAATATAACTCCACCACTAGCTACTTTAAGAAGTTTTTTTAGATGGTCTCTATCTTCTGCTTGTATAGGTTCTTGTCGCAGAAGTGAAGCTGAAGAAGCAAATGTATCAAATAGTTGGTCATCTAAGTCATTTCTATCAGTTATAACAAGGATTGTAGGATTATTCAAGCTCAATACTATCTTACCAGTATAGAAAACCATAGAAAGGGATTTCCCGCTCCCTTGTGTATGCCATACTACACCAGCTTTTCCATCACCTATTGGCTGATTTTTAACATCTTTTAGTCCATAGTTTGCAGGTGGTTCTTTAACTACATCGCTATATTCATCACCTACTGCTCTTAAAGTTGATTGTACAGCTTTATTTACTGCATAGTATTGATGATAAGCTGCTAACTTTTTAACAGTTTCAATAGTAGTAATTCCATCTTTATCTTCTTTGTTATTCTTTTCATAAACGATAAAATTTCTAACGAGATCCAAAAGAGTTACAGGATTTAACATACCTGTACACATAGTTTCAACTTGAGATATTAACTTTGAAGCTTCACTTTTACCATCACTACTTTTCCAACTCATAAATCTTGTCAGACCTGCTGATATAGTTCCTGCTTTTGCTTCTAGCCCATCACTTATGATACAAAAAGCATTGTAAGTAAAAAGAGATGGGATAACACTTTTGTAAGTTTGTATCTGTTTATATGCAGAGCCAACAGTTGCATTTTCATCTACTGGATTTTTAAGTTCTATCACTACAAGAGGTAAACCATTTATAAAGAGGATTAAATCTGGTCGCTTGTTGATACCATTTTCTATGATAGTAAATTGGTTTGATACTACAAAATCATTGTTAGATATATCATCAAAATCTATAAGCTTAACTATCTCACCACGAGTGGCACCATCTTTTTGTACTTCAACAGTTATACCCTCTGTAAGCATTTTATGAAAGGTTTCATTATCTGTTAATAGCTCTGTTGTTTTTAATCTTTGTATCTGTTTTATAGCATATTCTATTTGCTCATTTCCTAAAGTGGGATTGATAGAAGTTAGAGAGGAATTAAGTTTTTCTTTTAGTATCACATCTTCAAAAGATTCTCTCATAGGAGTTTCACTATCAGGTGCTATATTTGGAGCATAGATATATTCAAAACCAAGACTCTCCAAAAGTTCAATGGCAAAAAGTTCTATTTCATTTTCTGTTATTTTATTACTCATATTTTATCTCCAATCAAACAACGGTGAAGCAAATTTATATTGCCCAATAGTCTATAACAAGGGGGATCTACAATAATATTAAGTTCTTTTAAAGCTTTTGATGAAGCAACGGTGAAGCAAATCTTCATGATCTAGCCCAACTTGGTATATATGTTCTAGCTTTTGGTCCAACACTGTCATCATAAATAAGTATTTTCCCTGATTCTAATGTCTCGTTAATAATTTTAGAAACCATTGAACGATTTTTTATATCTATATCAAATCTCTCTCTTAGGGATGTATTTGTCATATAATCATTTTGAATATATTTTAAGCAACAATGCAAATAACAAGCTCTTACTTTATCACCCTTATGCATATCTTTAAGCTCTTTATGAGCAAATAAAACTGACCTTGTAGAACCATTAGTTGCTTCAAAAATAGGTGCTGGAAGTTGATATAACTCTGTTTCAAATACAATTTTATCAATACCACTTCCTCTCTCTTCGCAGATGTTTATCCGTCTCATAAATGAAGCGAGTATCTCATTTTTTGACTTTGGTGGAGTATCTAAAAATCTATCTGTATCGACTAAAGGTTCCCCTGGATTTGTAACTTCTAGTCTATTAGCATATATCTCAATCATTACCGAATTACCAGTTTGGGAAAAGTCTTGATGTATTATGGCATTGGCTACAAGTTCTCTTATTGAAAGCTCTGGATACATAGGGGTTGTTTCTCTAAAAGCTTGTTTTATAACTTCATTTGAAGGGATAATATTATTTATATACTCTATGAGACCTTCAAAACCTATAGCATAACCTTTTTTCCCCTCTATCTCTTTAAGTGTTTTTATTTTTGTATTATTTTCATACTGTATTACTCTTACCACTTTTCGTTTTAAGTGGGTAAATTTATTAAGATCCTTAGCAAATAAAATGGCACCTAAATTTGTAATAGAAAATTTTCCATTATCAAGCTTTTTGATCATATCGTCTAATACTAAAGCTTTTATAATGCCTTCTCTATTTTCTGGCAAAGGAAGCTTCAATAGCTCAAAATATTTTGTATATTCTAAATAGTCCAAAACCTCTCTTTCGCCTATATTATCTACTGCTATTTGTTTTTCAAAAGGGATTTTGTCAAAAACTCTCCATAGTTCACGCTCTTTTTCAGGTAGTTCTTTTAGTTTCTTTTTATGTGAATTTAGTCTTATGTATTCTATTCCTTGAAACATCACAGGATTTCTGTATGCAGGGTCTATTTCTAAAAGTACTATATTTTTTTCTTTTATTGTAACTTCATAAAATTTAAACTCAATTTTTGGTGTTAGAAGTCTTAGTAGCCAGTTTTCTAAAGCTTCATTTCCTTTAGTTGTAGTAGTTGGTTTAAAATCAGTTCCAAGTACTTCATGCGTATCATCATCAACACCCCATATCATATAAGCATTTGTTTTGCTATGAAGTGCAGCTGAATTAGACAATGCACTGATATATTCACCTATCATCTCTTTGTCATAGTTATTGTGCTTAAACTCTAGCCACTCAGTTTCATTTGGTTGTTTAAGTAGCTCTTTAACTAATGATATGATGTAATCATCACTTCTATCTATACCCATGAGTTAAACTCCTTCTCAATTTATTTATTTCAACTGCTATGTTTGGAGCATAAATATACTCAAACCCCTGCTTTTCTAGAAGTTCTATTGCAAAAAGCTCTATCTCGTTTTCGGTAATCTTATTTGACATCGTTCTCTTCCATATCTAAAAGTAATTTGTCAAAATCGCTTAAATATTCTCTATCTTGTATCACTCTATATTTTTCATATTCACTATGGGCTTTTAGTTTTGCTTCAAGAGCTGATACCTTTCCATTGTCAAGCAATATAGGATAATCAGAAAGTGCTAAAAACTTATCTAAAAACTCAATCCAATCTTGCATATTTGTAACTATCCCTCTTAAAGCTCTATCTTCTGCCAAATCAAGATAAGCCGATACCATCCGTTTTAACTGTTCGATGTGTTGTTCATTTAGGTAATTCTTTGCTATGGTTACATCTGCTTTGAGTATTTTACCTTTAGGTGCATTTTTCCAAGTTTTAAGCCCCATAAATATTTTTTGTGCATCAGCTTCACTATAGATAATCTCAGCAGCAGTTTTTCCTGTGATTGCCCAGTGAAGTTTGTTTTGAAGTGTTGCATAAAACTTTTTAGTTTTCTCATCATCTTTATCATAATCAGCACTCAAAGCATATATATCTGCTACTTTTTGATAAAAGCGTCTCTCACTCAGTCGTATCTCTCGTATGCGGTCTAGTTGCTCCTCAAAATAATCAACCCCAAAATGATGAATACCTTTTAGCCGTTCATCATCCATAGCAAAACCTTTAACTATGTACTCATGTAGAATCTCAGTTGCCCACTTACGAAACTCTGTAGCACGGTGGGAGTTTACTCTGTAGCCAACTGCCGTTATAGCTTTGAGATTGTAAAAGTTTGTTTTGTATCTTTTTCCATCTTTGGCAGTTGTTTCCATTTTGGAAATAACTGAATTTTCAACCAACTCTTCACTCTCAAATATATTTTTTAGATGTTTTGAAACAGCTGGAACATTTACTTCAAAAAGCTCTGCTAACTGTTTTTGAGTAAGCCATAAAGTCTCTTCATGAAAGAGTACATCTATGTTTACTTTTGCATTGTCTATTTTGAAGATTACAAAGTTTGGGAATGGTTGGGGTGTGGTTTTCTGTAGTTGTTTAGGCATTGTTTTCCCCATTTAGCTTTACCCTCACTTCACCACTCATAAGTTTAGGTAAAAGTGTATCTCTCATATTTTCAAGGGTTTTGATTTGTTTTTGATTTGAATGAATTTTGTTAAACTGAGGTTCAGCAACTTTAGTAAAATCAGCTATAAGATTTTTATCTGGAATAGGTATTAACATTTCTTTTATCATTGTAGAATTTATTGATGTTACAATTGATGAAGTACTACCTAAAGTTTGGTATGGATATGTTTTTAAAAACAGATATAAATATTCCTTATTGAATGGCGTTTTTTCATTAAATTTAAAATGTGCTATTGCTTCATTTGAAAGCATTGGTTCTGTTGTTATTTTTACTCTTCCAAGTGTCATTTTAAAGCTTAGTAAAACTGTATTAGTAGGAATAATCGGAACATTAAATGTTTGAACCGCTTCACTTGTTAAATACTCAGATGTATCAAAAGTAAATGCACCATCCTCTCCCATATCTTTTATAGATACCCATTTTACATCTTTTGAATTTTTAGAAAACCAATGAAACTCTTTTCTTGGCGGTGTTCTACCAATTGCTATTTTTGTAACTTCTTTTAATGGTTTTTCTTCCCACTCATCCTTAGCCTCTTCAATAAACCATTGTCTAAAAAGTGTTTGTGCTAACTCTTCAAGGGTTTTGTTTTGGCGGTGGAGAAGGTCGATTTTATCATCAAGGGAGCTTAGAACTTCTGCTATTGCTTTTTGTTCTTCAAGTGGTGGGATAGGAATATCATAATCTTTGATACTTTTCAGACTTATTGTAGGTTGTGTAGAACCACCAACACTAGACTCAATTTCATATTTTCCATCAGGAGAGTTAAGGAAGTAATATAAAAAATATGGGTCTATTTTGGGAATAATATAAACTGTATTTTGTCCAAGACAAAAATTTGTTTCATTTCCGACAATACAAGAGTTTCCATAGGAACCAACTCTTGTAAATATTATATCTCCTTTTTTAGGAGTGTGTTTTTTTGAAAACTCTGTAAATGTATCTTTATCAACTTTTAACGTAGATGATAAATTTAAAGTTCCTTTTTTAACATCTGTAACTCTAACCATTGGATAACCAGTATCATAGTATTTTTTTGGTGTTTTATGTAAAGAATCTACAATACTTGCAATATTTCCTAATTTATCACTTTCCCACTCACTCATCAATAACAACCTTTACAGGAAAGTTTGCTTCGCAACCGCTATTCGCTACTTTTGCTAAGTTGTCATTAATTCTCTGATTGAGTGCCTGTTCCTCTTCCATCTGCTCTTTAAGTTCTTGTTGTAGACTTGCAAACTTCTCTTTAAAATCAAACTCATCATCTACCTCTTCAAGTCCTACATATCGCCCAGGAGTTAGTACATAGTTTAACTCTTGTACTTCATCTAGTGAAGCAGATTTGCAAAAACCTTTTATATCTTTGTAGTTAGATTCTGAATCAAGTTCAGAATGACGGGAGGTGTGAGTTTTCCAATCGTGGTAAACTTTAGCTATATAGTCTGTATCGTCAGAGCTAAACTCTTTTGTTCGTCTGTTGACAAGTGCTCCCATATTTCGAGAGTCTATAAAGAGTATGTCTTTAGTAGTTCTTCCTCTTTTCATAAACCAAATAGTCGCTGGGATTTGAGTATTTAAAAAGAGTTTTGCAGGTAGGTTTACTATTGCATCAACTAAGTTAGCCTCTATAAGCGCTTTTCTAATACCACCCTCATTTGAAGTATTAGAAGTAAGGCTTCCTTTTGCTAGTACAAATCCTGCTGTTCCTGTTGGTGCTAAGTGATAAAGAAAGTGTTGTATCCATCCATAGTTTGCATTGCCCTCTGGTGGAGTTCCATATTTCCATCGTCCATCGTTCCGTAGTAGATCACCGCTCCAGTCACTTACATTAAAAGGTGGGTTTGCTATGATAAAGTCTGCTTTTAAATCTTTGTGTGCATCATTTAAAAATGAGCCTTCATTATTCCATTTTACTTGTGAGCTGTCAATTCCTCTAATGGCAAGATTCATTTTTGCTAAACGCCATGTAGTTTGGTTTGACTCTTGACCGTAGATAGAAATATCGTTTATTTTTCCTTGGTGCTCTGTTACAAACTTTTCAGATTGTACAAACATACCACCACTACCACAACAAGGGTCAAATACTCTCCCTTTGTATGGCTCTAACATCTTTACAAGAAGTTCAACAACACTTTTTGGAGTATAGAACTGTCCACCTTGTTTACCCTCAGCCAGTGCAAACTCTCCTAAAAAGTACTCAAACACGAGACCTAGCACATCAGCACTTCTAGCTTTTGCATCTCCAAAGGCTATATTTCCTATAAGGTCAATTAAACCTCCTAGAGATTTACTATCAAGATTATCTTTTGCAAATACTTTTGGAAGTACACCTTTTAAAGAGCTATTTTCTTTCTCTATGGCATCCATAGCCTCATCAACAATCTTTCCGATGTTTGGTAGTTTGGCATTTGCTAAAAGATGCGACCATCTAGCAGTAGGTGGTACAAAAAACACATTTTCAGCTTTGTATTCATCCATATCTTCAGGGTCTGCCCCTGCATACTCACCTTCACCAGCTTCAAGGCGGTTGTAAAGTTCAAGAAAGCTATCAGAAATATACTTTAAAAATACAAGCCCCATTACTACATGCTTGTACTCTGCTGCATCTATATTTTTTCTTAGTTTATCTGCGGCTTTCCATAGTTGTTTTTCTAGTGATTCTTCTTGTTTAGCTTTTGCCATTATATACCTAAAATATTTATTTTATTTATTTTATCTTATATAATATTAATTAGAGGTGCCATTTATTTTCTTATGCTTGTTGCTGTTAAAAATATATAATCTTTACCAGTTAGTGTTACTCGAAATTTCTTTTGTTGTAAATACTTTTTACACCATTGAGCATCATTATACAATATCGACATCTCTGGAAAATTATAATTTTTTGGACTTGCTCCATATACCATCTGTCCGTCACACCAACGACAATTTGGAAAGCCTAAAATCATAGCACCATCTTTTTTAAGATATTTTTGTACTATATCTTGAAATAATAATTTAAAGTTTAAATTTGAACTTTGTAGTGTTCCTATAGATATTATTAAGTCAAATGGTTCTAAATTCAAATCATCAAGTAGATTTATATCTGCTTCTAAAAGTTGAATATTGTCATCATCTTTAAACTTCTCATTTGCTTCTTGTATTGCTGATGGACAATAGTCAATTCCAATAAATTTTAAGTTTTTAAAGTTTGAAAAATATTGCTTAATAACTTCAAACTCATCACCACTATTAACTCCAAGATTTAAAACCCTTATTCGTGCATTAATATCTACATTTTCTAATGCTTGAATATAATAATGTAAAAATGCTGGCTGTAGTGTCTTATTAATTGTTGCAAATATTGATTCTGCTCCATATTTTTCTTTATCGTCATTTTGTTGATGAAAGGAGTTTTGTATATTAAGCTTTTCAAATTTAGCAATGATACTATTATCTTCTAATATAGCTGGTGTAAGTAATTTGCAATAATTAATATCTGCTAAATCTACAAGTGCTTTATAATCTGGATTTTCTATCTGAATTTCCAATATCTCTTTTGGTTTTAATTTTTTAAACTCATCTTTATATAAATCAAACATTTTTCTTCTCCTTCATACTTAAAATAGCAGGAAGTAATAACAAATCGGCAATAAATGCAATAATAAGTGCAGCAGCAGTTACAATTCCAAAATTAAAGTTAGGTGCAAAATCACTACCCATAAAAAGTAAAAATGATAAAGATAAAATAATAGTGGTAAATACTATTGCCGTTCCTGCATATTGGAATACATAAGCAAATGATTCTTCCAAATTAAGCCCTTTCTTCTTTGCATCAAAATATTTGACAAAGAAATGAATAGTATCATCAACTGCAACTCCAAGTACAATAGCCCCAGCAACTGCAACACCCATATCAATAGTAATCCCTAGCCATCCCATTACACCTACCACTAAAACTAGTGGTAAAATATTTGGCAATATAAAAATAGCTAACAATTTAATATTTCTAAAAATAATCAACATCATCAAGCTCACAAGACTCAAGGCAATACTCATAGAATAAATTAAAGTATCAGTAACACTACTTTGCATATATGCAAACATTGCGGTTTGTCCATCAACTCTAGCTATATATGGTGTATTTTTCCACCAGTTTTCAGCCCATTCTATCATCTCAAGATCTTTAGATGTATCGACTAAATTTATCTGTCCTGTTACTCTTAAAAGTCTCTCTTCTATATCCATTCTATCGTTTATCTCCATACCTTGAGGCAAACTCATAGAATATAGAAGTAAATATTGTGCTACCATCTCTTTGCTCTTTGGTACATTGTAAAACTCTTCTTTGTCATTGTTCATAACTTTATTAAACTGTTTTACAACATCAAGTAGTGAAGATAGATGCCTTACATCTGAATATTTATCTTGGAATTCATCATAAAATTTTTGAACTGTATTTAAAAACTTAGGATCTTTAATACCATCTTTGATACCACTATCTATAACTATCTCGTAGCTCATAGGACCTGTTAGATTTTCCATTGTAAATTCTGTAGATTTTCTTATCTCTACATCTTCATTAAAATATCTAATAGTATTACTATCTATTTTTACATGAAACAATCCTAATCCTAAAAGTATAAAAAGAGAGCTTGTGATAAATACAATTTTTTTATCATTTGATATTAAAAATTTAGCATAATTTATAAACTTATTATTTAGTTTTTCATTTATATTATTTGATATTTGCTTATTTTGTTTTATATCTTTTTTCAAAAGAAAGAGCAAAGCAGGCATAAAAGTAATACTTAAAACAAATGCTATAATTGCTGCGCTTGCAGTAGCTATTCCCAAAGTTGCAACAGGTACAATTTCACTAATACCCAAACTCATAAACCCCATAGATGTTGTAGCAGATGTTAAGAATATTGGTAAAAAGTTTTTTCGAAGTGTATGCTCTATTGCAGTTCTGTTATCTTCACCCTCCTTACGATACATCAACCACACTATATAAATATGTACAGCATCAGCAATACCAATAGCGACAATAAATACAGGAATATTTGCAGTAAAATTATTAAGTTTATAGCCTAGAAGCACTTGAATAATTAAAACTACCAAAATAGTTAAAACTACTACAGCCATAGGGATTAAACTACCACTAGCTCGCCTAAATAATAAAAATAAAATCAACATTACACTAAATATAACTAATGGTGTAAATAGTCCACCTTCATCTTGTGCTATATCTACAAATGAAGTTGTAAGTGCTGCTCCACCATTTAACCAAAATTTATATCCTGTATTTTTTATCTCTGGTGCTAAGATCTCATTAATAAGCCCCATCAGCTCAAAACTAATATCTTCATTTTCACCAGCTTTTGCAACTAACCTTGCACTTATCATTGTTGTAGTTCCATCAGCACTTATTAGTGAGCCTGAAACTTGTGGATCATTTATAGCAATTTGTTTTTTATATTCTAAATCTTCTGAAGATAGACTATCCAAATCTAAAATAAAATCTTCAACTATTATTTCATCCGGTTCTTCTTTGTGGGCATACACATGCTGATAAGAAGTGATAGAATCTACACGAGTAATATATTTAGTTTGCCAAAGCTTATCTGTAATTCTCTGAACTGTTCCCAATGCTTTTTTATTAAATATTCCATTTTCATCTTTAAAAGTAATGACAACTGCATCATCATTTCCAAAGATTAAACGAAAATCATCATAGTCATTTAATATCTTTGAGTTTTCACCAAACCAAATACGATAGCTTCCCTCAAATTGAATATTTTTTAAACTTGATGCCAATGTTAATATCAATAATGGGATAATTATTACTATTGCCCATCTATATTTTTGTAGTATATTGATGTAGTTTGTCATATATTTCCTCCATTAAAAATAATACCCTATATTCAAACTAACTTGTGAAAAAAGATCATTTTTTATATATGTGATTTTACTTTTATATTGATCAAATAGTCGTGTATTATATTCAAAACTATAAGTTTTTTCTTTAGTGTCATTATCAACTACAACACCTGTAATAATATCACTACTACTTACATCATTAAATGTAACTCTAGCACCTATAAAAAGGTCATTTTGATAGGTTAAATTCTTATTATCACTTTTATAATATTCAATTAAAATACCTAAATCTTTTTGATTAATAAGTCCATATAAAGTATGTTCTACTCCTAATCCAAGTTCATAAAAATTATCTATACTTTTATTATTTGAATATGAGTATTCTACTTTATATAATGTATCATCTTTTACCATTGTATTATAAGTTAAAAATTTATTTTTGTCATTACTATTAGTTGATAAAAAGTTAAAGTCAACAGCACCAATAAAATCTCTACTTCCACTATATTTTATAAAATTAGTTTTATAGTTATCAATACTATTTCTAGATATTAATAATTCATCTTCATTTTCCAAATATTTAATAAATGTTACACCAACACTACCTAGCTTTTTATCTTTATCAAACAAATCATATTTTAAATTTTTTAAATTATATATATCAGTTATATTATGAAGTTCCAAAGTACCCCAAAACTTTATATCTTTTCCAGCTTTTATCTCATAGTCTTGGGCTTCATATTTTAAATAAGCCTCGTTTACTTTAGTATAATTTCTTGTACTGTCATCTTTGTCTTCTAGCATTTCAATTTTTAAAAAAGCTAAATATTCTTCAAATTGTTTTGTTAATTCTACTTGTCCATTTATAGATTTAGAAATCTTATTTGGGATCACTACACTATCATATGAAACTCTTTTATATTCAACTCCTATATCTCCTTGAAACTCTATTTCACTAGCATGAATACAAATAACAATAAAAAAGAAGCTTAGTACTATACGCATATTATCTCTTTAGTTTTCTCTTTGTAAAATCTTTATCTTTTAGTCCTACTTTAATTTTATCATCGCTCCATTGCAAAATAGTTTGTTTAGAGTTTTGATGATTAGTCATCTCTATCTTACCCATTCTCCAAATACCAGATATGTTTTTGTATTCACTAAAGATGGCAGTTTTTAGGTGTTCTTTTTTTCTATCAAAATACTCCATTTTTTGAACTAAAAAGTTTTTCTTATCTATCCAAGTAATTTGCTTAGTATAACCACTATTTTTATCTTTTGGAATTCGTGTACCTTTATAACACTTCATACCATTTAAATCAACTTCTTCTAAGTCATCTTTATAGATGTATTTTTTCCAGCTAGCATTTGCAGTATCTTCATAAGAAAATTCACTTCCCATAAATGATCCAGACTTATTACGACTAGCAATTCTCTTTACTCTTTTAAGTGCAGGTAAATACATCCATTGATCATCATCTTTATTTAGATGCTCATGTGTTAGCATTTTGGTACCCTTAACATCAGCAGGTGTTAAAAATATCATCAAAGATTTATCCCCATTTTCACCTTCTAGTGTTTGGCTTTTCATTTGTCTAATAGTTGTTTGACCCCTTGCATTTACAAGTGCCATTGTCATATTGGCACTACTACTTACAAAACCATCTGTTACTTTATCAGCTTTTATTGCTACTTCTTCATTTGTAAGTGCAAATAAACTGCTAATAGTAAATATTATAATGGATACTATTTTAAACATATTTCACTCCTTTTTAAATTATATTTATTTTAACTTATTTAACCAAAAATACTATACAATACCCACATGGATAATTATGAATATACAGAACTTTTAAAAACTTTAAATCAAAAATTACAAAATATTGAATCTATATTAAAACCAGATGAAATTAAATCTAGATTAGAAGAGATAGAGCAAATTGAACAAGACCCTGACTTTTGGTCTGATCAAGAAAAAGCAAGTAAAATAGGTCAAGAAAAAAATAGACTTTTAAGTAGACTAAATAAATTTAAGCGAGCAAATGAAACACTAAATGATGCTAATGATCTTTATGAGATGGCAAATGATGAAGGTGATGATGAAACTATAGAAACTCTTTTTGAAGAAGCAGAGCAATTAGATAATATTATACAAAAAACCGAAATAGAAGTTATGCTTAGTGGTGATGACGATGGATCTAATGCTATTGTATCTGTGCATCCTGGAGCTGGCGGGACAGAGAGTTGTGACTGGGCACATATTCTTTATAGGATGTATCTTAGATGGGCAGAAAGAAAAGGCTTCAAAGTGGAATTGCTAGATTATCAAGCAGGAGATGAAGCTGGTATCAAAGATGTATCTTTTATAGTAAGTGGTATCAATGCATATGGATATCTTAAAGCTGAAAATGGAATACATAGACTAGTGAGAATATCACCATTTGATTCAAATGCAAAACGACATACTTCATTTGCATCAGTGATGGTTTCACCAGAAGTTGATGATAATATTGATATTGAAATAGAAGATAAAGATATTAGAATAGATACATATAGAGCAAGTGGTGCTGGTGGACAGCATGTAAATAAAACAGAATCAGCAATACGAATTACTCATATTGAATCTGGCGTTGTTGTTCAATGTCAAAATGATAGATCTCAACACAAAAATAAAGCAAGTGCTATGAAAATGCTAAAATCAAGACTTTATGAACTTGAACTTGAAAAACAAATGGCTGAAAAAAATGGTGTAGCAAAATCTGAAATTGGTTGGGGACATCAAATACGATCATATGTAATGCAACCATATCAGCAAGTAAAAGATACAAGAAGTGGTATAGGATATTCGAATATTGACGCAATATTAGATGGTGATCTAGATAAGATGATTGAGGATGTTCTAATCTCTCAAAGTAAATAGAAAGAGTATTTTACTTGCAAGGTTATATAATTGACTTTAAACCAGTAAGAGATGATGATTTAATAGTTACTATCCTTACCTCAGATGAGATACTTACTACTTATAGATTTTATGGTGCTAGACATTCTCATATCAATATTGGATATAAAATAGATTTTGAACTTGAATCAAATCTAAAAAGTACAATTCCCAGGCTAAAAGATGTAATTCAATTAAGTTTCCCATGGATACTTGATAAACAAAAATTATATAATTGGCAAAGATTTTTAAAACTTTTTTATTTACATCTAAAAGGTATAGATGAAGTTGATAACTTCTATTTTGATCTGCTAGATAATCTTGTGCACAAAATAGTAAAACAAAATGTAACTAGAGCTATTTTAGAAGGATATATTCAACTACTTGAACATGAAGGTAGATTACATACACATTATGAATGTCTACTGTGTGAACAACCTATACAAGATAATATTGCACTAGTAAGAAGTATGCTTCCTACTCATCCAAAATGTAGCTATAGTAAGAGCTTTAAATTTAAACAAATTCAAACTCTTTTTGAAGAACAAAGTTCAATTGAACTTGATGAAGAAGAACTTGATTATATTTGGAATATATTACTACAAGGTATATAATTGACAAATAATTGTTAAAAATTAACTATAATAGTTTAATTATTATAGTTAATTTATTAGGAGTTATCATTGATAAAAATTTTATATCTAGAAGATGATTTAAATTTATCCAATACTGTTGTTGAATTTTTAGAAGAGAATCATTTTAATGTGACACCTACTTATACCTCAAAAGAGGCTTTAGATAAGCTATATGAAAATAATTTTGATATTTTAATATTGGATGTAAATGTACCTGGACAAAATGGATTTGACTTATTAAAAGATTTAAGAGAAGCAAATATTACTACTCCCACAATATTTACGACCTCATTAAATAGTATAGATGATCTAGATAAAGGGTATGAAAGTGGCGCAGATGACTATTTACGAAAACCATTTGCATTACATGAATTGTTATTAAGAATAAACGTCTTAGTAAAAAGACTTTACAATAACCAATCAAGTACCATAAAAATTAATTCAAATATTTTGTACAATATTAATACTCAAGAATTATCTATAAATAATACAATAGTAAATTTAAAAAATAAAGAATCTGAACTTCTAAAATTACTTATTCAACATAAAAATGAATGTGTGATATTTGATACAATTTATCATACAGTTTGGTCGTATGATGAAGTATTTAGTGAAACCAGCTTAAGAACTTATATCAAAAATCTTAGAAAAATACTTGGTAAAGAGATGATTATTAGTATTAAAAAACAAGGTTATAAATTTGTTATTTAATATATTCCCTAAAAATAAAAATATTAAAAAAACAATATTAAATGTTGTGTCAATTTATTTAATAACTACAATATTATTAGTTGTGACATTAGGAATTTTTTACATTAATTCACAAAAAGAGCAAATTTTACATACTCAAAAACAACAAATGGATTCTCAAGCCAATTTAACTATAAATCACTTAAAAAAGTTACACAATAGTTTCAGTAATGATATTAAATACCCTAGAATTGATAATATTAAGACTGCCATATATGATATAGATAAAAAAGTTATTTTTTCTCAATTTGATAAAAAAATACATACATTTAATAAAGAATATTTTTTTGAAGATGATTTTGTTTATTTCATTTATAAAGTCAAACCATTCTACCTTGGAACTGCATATTTAATTATAGAAAAGCCTAGAGAATATAAATTAATAAATACATTAATAAAACTATCAATATTTTTAATTATAACTATTATAGTTTTAGTTATTACATCATTTTTTTTAGCCAAAATATTAATTAAACCATTAAGCGATAATATAGATTTGCTAGATAAGTTTTTAAAAGATACTACACATGAATTAAATACACCAATTGCTGCTATATTAGCTAATATTGAAATGTTAAATTTAGAGAATATGGATGAAAAAAACCAAAAGAAAATTCATAGAATTAAAATTGGTGCAACTACAATTTCTAGCATATATGATGATTTATCATTTCTTATTTTAAATAATAAATTAGTATCAAAAAATAAAGATATAAATATTACAGACATTCTATATTTACGGGTTGAATATTTTAAAATATTAAGTGATTTCAAGAATATCACGTTTGTTTTAGATATAGAGGATAATATCTTTTTGAATATAGATGAATTAAAGGTATCAAGGTTATTTGATAATTTAATTTCAAATGCTATAAAGTATTCTAAAGTATCATCAACTATTAATATAATACTTACTCATAACTCTTTTATCATAGAAGATGAAGGTAGTGGTATAAGTGAAGATAATATTAAACATATATTTGAAAGATATAAAAGATTTGATACTACGGTTGGTGGTTTTGGTATT
>JGI11705J14877_10000221_pt1 | contig 36101 bp, 24 predicted proteins | sample Etolaghawater15m_FD_14877 | JGI IMG/M metagenome (IMG submission 14877) | reverse complement strand
ACTTACCGGCCTGTTTTCGTCGGATACCATCGTTATTGCTGATCAGCCCTATATGCTTACCGTGATGATAGACATCACCGAGCGCAAGAAGGCTGAACGCGAGCTTGTTATAGCCCGCGCCGAAGCCGAACGAGCCAACCTGGCTAAAAGTGAGTTCCTGTCGCGCATGAGCCATGAGCTTAGAACACCAATGAACTCCATTCTCGGCTTTGCTCAATTGCTCGAATTAAGCCCGTTGGACGACAAACAACGCAAACGTGCGGCTCAAATCCGAAAAAGCGGAAAATACTTGCTGGAGATGATCAATGAGGTACTCGATATTTCACGTATCGAGGCAGGGAAATTGTCTCTCTCTCTTGAACCGGTATCGTTGGGTAATGCGATTGTTGAAATTGTGGATGCCATGACCCCGATGGCACATGAGTATGAGGTAAATATCCACTTGTCAAATACAATTAATACCCTGTTTGTGAAGGCTGACAAGCAACGAATAAAGCAGGTATTGATGAATTTGGTAAGCAATGCCATTAAATACAACAAAGCAGGAGGTGAAGTGAAAATACATACCCACCTGATTGTAGGTAAAGACGGCAAGGGAGTGGATACCGTGAGGTGTGCCGTTACAGATACAGGAATTGGCATATCAGCGGAGAATTTAAACCAATTGTTTCGGCCTTTTGAGCGCATAGGAGCAGAAAACACCATTGTGAAGGTACAGGTCTTGGTCTGGCCGTGGTGAAGAAACTAACGGAAGCCATGGGTGGAAGTTTTGGCGTAGAAAGTGAGTTGGGCAAAGGAAGTACTTTTTGGATTGAGTTACCCCTGGCTCTTGAATATGACATGTTGATTGGTAATGAATTGTTTGAAAATCAACCGGCACTCATGAATCAGGCACTATCAGGTACCATACTCTACATCGAGGACAATATAGCCAACGTAGAGCTGGTGGAACAGACTTTGTTGAGCTACCGTCCGGGTATGAAACTTGTTTACACGGCCAACGGACTCGATGCCGTGGGGTTGGCTAAAACGCACATGCCGCAGTTGATACTTCTCGACCTGAACTTACCCGATGCGCACGGAAGTGATGTCCAGCAGCAACTTACTGCAGATGAGACACACGTGAAATACCCATCATCGTAATCAGTGCCGATGCCATGCCACGGCAGATTAAACGACTAAAAGAGGCCGGTGTAAAGGAATACCTCACTAAACCTCTTGATATAGAACACTTTCTTGATGTTATTGATAAATACATAGTTTGATAATTACTTAAAGGATTTTATAAACCATTACCAACAAACCAATATGATCGACTCTACGCTTAAAAACGCTAACATCCTGATAGTGGATGACCAGCAGCCGAACATTGATGTGCTCGAGGGTTACCTTGAGATGGAGGGATATCAAAACATCAAAGCTACCACCGACCCTCGTCAGGTGCTTACTTTATGGGCAGACTTTGAGCCCGATATCCTGCTCCTCGACCTTACCATGCCACATCTGTCGGGGTATGAAGTAATGGCTCAATTGAAAACACTTACTGAGGAAGGTGTTTTTTTTCCTGTTGTCGTGCTTACCGCCGACGCTACTTCCGAGGCCAAACAACGGTCGCTTGCCAGTGGTGCCGTCGACTTTTTGGTGAAACCATTTGACTTGGTAGAGGTTGGGCTCAGAATCCGTAATTTACTGTATACCAGCTACCTCCAGCAACGGTTGCTTAAAAAAAACCTCTCTCTCGAAAGCGAAGTGGCCAACAGAACTAAGGAATTGCATACATACGCGGCTGAATTGGAAGTGGCCAAAGAGAAAGCTGAAAAAAGTAATGAACTGAAAACGGCTTTTATCAACACCATCTCTCATGAAATTCGTACCCCATTGAATGGCATCCTTGGCTTTGGGCAGATTATGGCTGATCCGAATTTGACGAAAGAAGAAAGAGAGGAATATACCGAAATGTTACAGGTCAGTAGCCAGCGATTGATTGATACGGTCACCAAATTTATAGATATTTCAATGCTTACCAGCGGAAACACAGAAGTGAATAAAGTCCGGTTCAATGTCAGTAGCAAAGTGAACGAAATGGTGTCCGGATATCAAACCGAGGCCAAAAGAAAAAATCTTGAGCTTAATACAGATTTTTCGGATACGACGGCATTGAATTGTTGTGTCACTGATCCTCAATTATTGGAAAAGATATTGACCCAATTGATTGAAAACGCGATAAAATTTACCAATGCCGGCAAAGTGGTAGTGGGGTTAAGAGCCATGAATACCGATTTGTTGGTTAGTGTCTCCGATACAGGTATCGGTATTGCTGATGAACATAAAGAGCTTGTTTTTCAGTATTTTACTCAAGAGATCATGAGCAACAACAGACCTTATGATGGTACAGGCCTCGGGTTGAACATCGCTAACCGGTTGGTTGAACTGTTGGGAGGAAAAATCTGGCTCGAATCCCAAAAAGATAAAGGTACACAGGTTTCATTTCTCTTGCCCGAAGTGCTTTGTGCTACTGAGCAAGTTAAAAAACCGACACCGGAAGAAAAGGCTTCGTTAGCTAAAACAGTATTGATTGCTGAAGACGACGACATAAACTTTTCGTATCTGAATATCCTGCTTAAAAGCGATAAGGTGGTTACACTACGTGCGAAAAATGGCCTGGAGGCGGTTGAGAAAGTCCGCAATAACCCCGAAATATTTCTGGTATTGATGGATTTAAAAATGCCCGAAATGAGTGGATTTGATGCCACCCGCAGCATAAGGGCCATCCGACCCGAATTGCCGGTACTGGCTGTAACGGCTTATAGTGCCAACAACGATATACAAGCAGCCCGGGAGGCTGGTTGTGTGGATTATATTGTGAAACCTATACGTAAAGAGCTATTAATAAGAAAGTTGACAGAGTTCGGGGTGCAAGTCTGACCGCCCATCAATGATATCTTTTCTTTACCCAGAGGTAACAGACTCCTTGCTGATAGTCTAAAAATTGATAAGTCTATGTATGACTTTGCTAAATCTATCGGGTGATTGTTTAATATTCATTTTTTAGAAATACCGAAAATGTCCACAAAATGTCCACATGTTGTCCATATATTGGGGTAATGGTGATGTGTTTCATTTTGAAAAGCTTGTGTATTTTTAGGCGCGTTTACATGACCTCAATTTTAGGTAGGTAATCGAATAATTTTTCAAAACGGAACACTTTGAAGGATGACAGAAAGAAAAGGCGAATTCAATTTAATAAAACAAAAAGCCGTGTTTTCGGAATCAGACTCAGACATGGTTTTTGTGCTCAGCAGCGAGGGGTTAATCATAGACGTCAACCAGGCAGTAGAAACCACACTCGGCTATACACAGGCTCAGTTATTGGGAAAAGAACTGGTTACGTTATACCCTGAAACGCACGCTCAAGAGGTAGCGTCACAACTCAACCAGATGCTTCAAGGGATGGGTGGCGATTTTTATTTTCCAATGCTTACCTCACAGGGAGACATTTCCCCTGTTGACACAAAGATTTTTCACGCTACATGGGTAGGTAAGGATGTCCTTATTGCCCTATGCCACAATCTGGCACTTCCGAAGCAAGTGTATAAGCAACGCTTGTCGGGAGTAGAAACCTTTAAGCCTGAGCTCTTTATCTATGATTTGAAGAAAAGACGGTTTATTGCGGTTAACCATGCTGTGCTTAAAATACTCGGTTATCATCCTGATGATTTAGTGCATGCCTCCATCAATGAGCTGACCTTCTTACATCTGCCCGGTCAGATTCTTGAGATAAGCAATGCTGTAAACAAAGGGATGGGCATAAAAGACTACGAGCTGATTGTAACCAGCAAGCATGGCTTGCCTTTCAGTCTGACCCTTGATATAGATAAGTTTTCCGTTTCAGGAAAGGAGTTGTTGTTTTTTGTGATCACCCATATTACAGAACTTGGCGCGGCAGAAGAGAAGGTTCGGTACCAGTTATTGCAGCAAAAATTGTTGGCTTCCGTGTCGCAACTACTGAATGAGCCCGAATTTTACCGCAATCTGGATGAAGTGCTGCGCTTAATTGGAGAGCATACAGGGGTGAGCCGCACCTACATTTTTGAAGACAATGAAGCAAGAACAGAGACTTTTAATACTTTTGAGTGGTGCAATGAGGGTATAGAACCTGCTATAGCCGATCTACAGGGAATACCCTATGAAATTATCCCATCCTGGAAAAGGATGCTCATTGGAGAGGGGAGGGTGTTTTCAACCGACATCATGACCCTGCCTGCTGATGCTGTTGCGATTTTAGAACCACAAGGGATAAAGTCCATCCTGGTATACCCTTTGTATAACCAAAAAGACTTCTTTGGTTTTATTGGTTTTGACGAATGTGTACGCAACAAGGTGTGGCAGGAGGATGAAGTGGAATTGCTCAGGCTCGTTTCGAATATCATTTCAAATGCCCTGGAGCGCAGACAGATGATGTTGACGATAACCGAAAATGAAACCAGGTTGAAGTTGGCCATCGGCAACGCCAGAGAGGGGGTTTGGGACTATAATCTCGACACCGGCGCGATGTATGTGGACGAACCCTGGTGTCGTAGTCTTGGCTACGAACCTCATGAACTTGACGCAACCTACGCCGCCTATATTAAACTGGTTGTGCCCGAAGATCTTGCGCTTGTGCAAGACGAAATGGACAAACACATTGAAGGAAAAACAGAATATTTTGATTGTATTTACCGTGTCACAACAAAACAAGGAGAGATCAGGTGGTTGCAAAACAAGGGCAAAGTTATAGGTTACAACAAAGAAGGGAAACCAATCAGGCTGATTGGCAAGTTCAGCGACCTGATCAGTGTGAAGTTGGCTGAGGAGAAACTTGTGGAAGCCGTTCATCGTGAAAAGGAGCTGGGTGAGTTAAAATCGCGGTTTATCGCCAACACTTCCCATGAATTTCGCACACCTTTAGCCACTATTCTCATGGCCAGTGAATCGCTCAGCCAATACTGGGAACGTATGGATCAGGATCAGGTGAAGGCACGGCTTGTGAAAATTAACCAACAAGTCGTTCATCTGACGAAAATAGTCGAAAATGTACTGCAAATATCTAAAGCCCACCAGGGCCGCATGCAGATGAATCCTGAAATGACAGAGGTAGTTGAGCTGTGCAAGGGAATCATCAACGAAAGAATTCAGCTGGAAAAAACCGCTGTGGATATGGTTTTTGATTCCAGCGTCCAATCTTATAGGCTTCCTCTCGATGTCGTGTTAATACGCCAAATGCTTCAAAATCTGTTACAAAACGCCATCCGCTACACGCAAGGAAGGCCGAAAATCAAAGTGACGCTAACCATAATGGCGAATGGAATCGAATTAAGAATCACCGACAATGGCATAGGTATCCCCGAAACCGACCTTCCCTTTTTATTTACCCCGTTTTTCAGGGCATCCAACGCAGGCCATACAGCCGGCAATGGCTTGGGCTTGAGTATTGTTAATGAAATTGTTAAACTTCACAAAGGAAAAATCGAAGTAGAAAGCACTTTAGGACAAGGCACTACTTTTATTGTAAGCTTGCCGGAAGGGAAAGGGGGAAACTAACTAATATTGATATACTTCCCCGCCTGAGGCGGATCAGGATGACAGTACAGAACGAGTTGTCATCCTGAATGAAGCCTGAGGAATGAAGGATCTCAATTGGTTTATTAGTGAGTGGATTGGTATTGAGGTGAGGTGTTTAGATCCTTCTCCGCCTGAGAAGGCTCAGGATGACACCCACTGGATTAGATGATTCTCAAATGGTATTAAGCTAGGGAATTCAGTTGATATGCTTCGTGTGGCACAAAATAACAGAAAATGGATGTAAGAAGTGGGTTTCAGTCGGATACCCCGGATTCTTTGGCTGTGCTTTGCCCTTGGCCAGCGGGGCTCACTCACACTCCCTTTTCACTTCTGCCAGATTTTCAGTGGCGAAGCCCAGCTTTTTTGCGAGGGAAACCAGTTCATCGTAGCGTTCTTTTCCGGGATTGGGGTCTTTGCTGAGTATCCAAAGATAGTCCCGTGCAGGGTCGCCTACGAGGGCGAGGCGATAGGCTTCGTCAACATAGATTACGTAGTAGTCGCCTGCGAAAGGCCAGAAGAACCGGACTCTAAGCTGACCGGGGAATTGGCTGTCGGGTATCCAGGCTGTTCCGGTGGCTTCTTTCCATTGGTTTTTGTCGGCGTTGAAGCCCTTGTTTTTTACCCGGATTTTCCCGTTTTCCTTCAGGCTGTATTCGGCTGTTACGCAGGTCAGACCGCGCTCAAACCGGTTTGGAAGCCGGGCTATCTCATGCCAGGTGCCGGCATATTTTTCGATGTCCAGCACTGCCACCGTGGGCAGTTCGCGTTGGGGTTTGCACGAGAATAGATGCGACATAAGCAGGAGTATTAAAAAGTAAGTGGCACTGTACCAGGCTAGTTTGACTAAGGAGAGTAAGTGGTTTCTGTTCATGATTTCGAGGCTTTTGTAAAAGTTTGCCGTTGATTTCAGGTAACCGTATTATGTCGCGCTAAGGTACAAAAAAACACCGAAAGCGAGCTTGTTGTAAAAAAAAGAGGCTACCCCTTGGAGGTAGCCTCATAGACGTTTAGTTAGAAACTAATTAATCCAGTTTGTGCTTTTTAACAAACTCATCCAATACACCTTGCAGGTCGGGTTGTCCGATTTCCTGTAGGTCGTAATACACGCGGGTATTGGGTTTGGTGATTTTCACAATGCGGTTCAGATCGATGGGTGTACCAATGACCACTGCATCGCAATCGGTATTGTTAATCGAGGTCTCGAGGTCTTTCAGTTGTTGTTCGCTGTAGCCCATAGCAGGAAGCAAGGTTCCGATATTGGGATAAATGCGGAAAGTTTCGGCCAGTTTACCAACAACAAACGGACGTGGATCGACAAGTTCAGCAGCACCAAATTTCATGGCGGCTACGGTACCTGCACCTATTTTCATTTCACCGTGGGTAAGTGTTGGGCCATCTTCAACCACCAGCACTCTTTTGCCTTTAATCACCGATGGATCGTCAACGGCGATAGGTGATGCGGCATCAACTACGATGGCTTTGGGGTTCACTTTGTAGATATTTTCGCGAACAGTTTGGATGGCTTCAGGAGCGGCGGTATCCATTTTGTTGATCACAGCCACATCAGCTAAGCGCAAGGTAACCTCACCGGGATAGTATGATAATTCGTGACCGGGACGATGGGGGTCGACAACGGTGATGTTCAGATCGGGTTTGTAGAACGGAAAATCGTTGTTTCCGCCATCCCACAACACCACATCACATCCATCCGGATCTTGCTCGGCAGCACGCAAAATGGCTTCATAGTCAACCCCGGCGTAAATTACGTTTCCGCGCACCACGTGTGGTTCATACTCTTCCATCTCTTCTACGGTACATTTATGTTTGGCCAGATCTTCTACGGTGGCAAAACGTTGTACTTTTTGTGCATTCAAGTCGCCGTAAGGCATGGGGTGACGAACAGCCACCACTTTAAGGCCTTTTTTCATTAAATACTCAATCACTTTGCGTGAGGTCTGGCTTTTGCCGCATCCTGTACGCACAGCGCCAACAGCAATTACAGGTTTGGTGCTTTTTACCATGGTGTCGGCAGGGCCTAACAGTACAAAATTTGCACCGGCAGCGTTCACAATGGCACTAACGCCCATAACCCTTGCGTAAGGCACGTCGCTGTATGAAAACACACAATCGTCAACTTTCAAGTCTTTGATTAGTTCGGTCAGATTCGACTCATCGTAAATGGGAATGCCATCAGGATATAACTCGCCTGCGAGTTCGGTAGGATATTTCCTGCCATCAATGTCTGGAATTTGTGCAGCTGTGAAAGCCACTACGTTGTAATCTTCATTTCCACGATAATACGTGTTGAAATTGTGAAAATCACGTCCGGCTGCGCCGATAATAATTACATTTTTTTTCATAAAATATAGCTGTTTTAACGAATTTTTGTTAAAAATTGATCACTACAAAAGTAAATTATTTTTCTCTTCCTTTCTGTTAATTTTTTAACACTATGGCTTATTTATATTTGTTTCAAAAAGAAATGGAGTATGGAGGAGCTTTTTTGGTTACTTTTTAAAGATAAAAAAGACCGCCAAAACCAAAAAGACAAATCCCACCAGATGGTTCCACCTAAAGGTTTCGTTTTTAAACATCAACAGTGTAAACACAGAGAAAACCACCAGGGTGATCACTTCCTGTATGACCTTAAGCTGGACGAGCGTAAATGGGCCACCGTTTTCCTTAAAACCGATGCGGTTGGCAGGCACTTGAAAAAGGTATTCAAACAGCGCGATTCCCCAGCTGATCAGAATAATGGAGATCAATGGCAGGGCATCAAACCACTTCCACTCCTTGAATTTTAAATGACCATACCAGGCAAAAGTCATAAAGGTGTTCGAGAGTACCAGCAACAGGATGGTATAAATGCCTTTCATCTGACAACCGAGGTTTGATTTTTACTGATTTGAAAAAAGTGCGCAAATGTAAGTGCATTTTGCCTTTGATTTTAAACTAATTGGTATCTTTTCCGAGAATTTTGAAACAAAATATTTGTCACCTTTAAAGTCGCTAGCTTGTCTAATATTCAACTACATACAACCGAAGATGGCTCTACCACTTATTTCAATGAACAAGTAGGAGAGCATTACCACAGCACTTTTGGGGCTATACAGGAATCGCAACACATTTTTATCAATGCCGGACTTGAACCCTTTTTTTCACGCAAGTCGGTTTCTGTTTTTGAAGTTGGTTTCGGGACAGGGTTGAACGCTTTGTTAACCTTGATGGCGGCAGAAAAGCGTGAGGTCATTGTGCACTATTCCGCCATTGAGTTATATCCGATCAATCGTACTGAAGCTGCCCGTCTGAATTTCCCGGAGTTACTGAAAATGAGTCCGGAGCTCTTTCTCAAAATGCATGAATCACCTTTAATGGATACCTTTGTGACCGATCATTTTCATCTGAGAAAGTGGCAGGAACCGTTTGAAGGTATTACATTGGAGGCACAAAACTATGACGTGGTATTTTTTGATGCTTTTTCACCTGAGGCTCAGCCTGAGATGTGGACGACTGACGGGTTTGTCAGGCTGTTTAAGGCCTTAAAGCCCGGAGGGTATCTGGTTACCTATTCCTGCAAAGGGCTGGTAAAAAAGGCGTTAAAAGAAGCAGGATTTGTGCTCGAAAAACTACCCGGGCCTCCCGGAAAACGAGAGTTTCTGCGGGCAGGCAGGCCGGAGTAGACTTAATTTTTAAGAGGAACTGTTACCTGATGGTAAACTGGGTAAAACCTTGCAATGGAAGCATCTGGATTTGAGATTTGATTACCTGAGCCCATTCCGGTCCTTGCCTACACCAGTCGATAAAAGTGTCGACATCCTGGTTTTCTCCTTCTGCTTCTATATAAACACTACCATCTCGCATATTTTTCACCCATCCGGTCAGGTTCAGTTCATCGGCCTTTTTCTTGGTGTAAAAACGAAATCCCACACCCTGAACTTTTCCGAAAACGGTAATGCTGACTCCTTTCATGTTTATTGATTTAACCGCTTGTTAAGGAGCGAGTTTACCACCCGAAACAGCTGATCAGGTGAAAAAGCGCGCCAGTTTATCTCGTTAAACCTGCCACCCATAGCCAGGTAATAGTCAATATTGGCTTCTGCAAACTCAGCGATGAGGTGATTCCTAAAATTCAGGCAGGCAATCCATCCGTCACCAATATTGCTGAACCATTCCTCGTAATAGTCGGCGGTGTCGGCATGGAAGTTAAGCACGTTCTCGCCAATCAGGATGAAGTGGGTTATTTCGTTGTCGATAAGTGGTTCGATCACTTCCTGGTAAAGGTACATGATGTCGTTGTAGAGGGTATCGTTCCATTCGCCGATAAGTTCGATAATGGCATATTGTTTTTCATAGCTCACCATCAGGAGTTTCAGGTAGAGCGTAGCCGAACCAAAAGCCTCCCATTGAGGGTGAATGAGGTAATTATACACGGCGTTTGTCAGTTCAAACTCGCTGTACTGATTTCCATAAAAGGGCGAATGTGGATCGTCGGAGGCCACATAAAATTCGCGCCATTGATAAAAAGGTTCAATCTCGTGCATTAAAAAAGTTTTGAAAGATAATAGCCTCCAGCGGCCAATCCAATGCCGAATACATTGGTAGTCAGTACATAGATAAGGCCGTAGGTGATGTTTCCACCACGACCCAGGTTAAAAGTCTCGAAGGCGAAAGTTGAAAAGGTGGTAAAACTTCCCAGTACGCCGATAAAGAGGAAAAGTCGCACACCGGGGCTCACGTAAATTCGATCAAAAAGACCCCAAAGGAGTCCGATAAGAAACGATCCGACAAGGTTCACCAGGATGGTATGCCACGGAAACGCTTGTTCGTGGGCTCGTCCGAACAGCAAATACACCGCGTATCTTAACACAGCGCCTACGCTGCCTCCTAAAGCTATGGCGGCTATTTTTGCGATCATAAGGCCATTTTTAAACCCGGGACAGTTTTAAGTTCTTCGTAAAGCTTCTCCATCAGGGGTTTGTTGTTGATAGTGATTTCGAACGATAGGCTAGAGAAATTCCCTTTGCTGCTTTTTTTTGTCGTTAGAAACCGGAAGGGAATGTCCAGAGTACTCAGGGTCAATTCGATATTTGCTTTGTTCTCAGTTTCGCTGTATTGCAGGTCGAAAACAGTTTTCAGGTGAAAGGTCACCGGAAATTTCAACTCCTCTACAGGAGGAAGTTGGTTTTTCCCGGCATGTCCGTTGGTTGGTTTTATTTTGTTCATAGGCATTTAGCAGCGTCTGATTAAAACTCAAAAACTAGAAAGAGGCTTCCCCATTGGAAATGTCTGCCTTTCTCGAACTCCGGCGAAATATAGTGGAGGGTGAACTCCATCCCTATATTTTTTTTGTAGATGGCCAACCCGGCGGAGGCTTCGGCCACCACCCGGTTTATTTGGTCTTGTCCGATGACATAAGGGTCGCGTGATTTAAAAATATTTCCTTGTAAAGTAGCATCGTAGACTACCAAACGTGACGAGGCGTGGACGAAAAACCAATACTGCCACGCACGCGTTGTTCCAATCGAGGCCGAACCTTTAAGCAGGGGAGTGAAAGTCCCTGTCCTGAAGCTAACTCCCGGACTGACCCTGTTGAATGCTGTTCCGGCAGCCACGTCACCAGTCAGATTAACCTCGTAATGGGAGTTGCCGGCGAGGCTCTTGCTGATAAAAAAGTAAAAATTCACCAACGGCATGTTCCCAATTTGGTTGTTCCAGCCCACTGGCTCGATTTGATGGATAGAAGATTGTACCGTCTTTCCCAGTGAGGCCGGACCTAATACCCCCAGTTCAATCCGGCTTTTCATGTAAAGATTTTGATGAAAAGAATAGGTTTCTCTGAACTGACCAATGGTTAGGAAAGCTGAAAAAGGACGGTCATTATTGAGGATGTTTTCCACATCGGGGTTGGTTGGCGTATAGATGTTTTGTGTAATCGAAAAACCGGTAAACTGTAAGTCAGGATGTTGTGAGACACCCGGCAGCAGTTTGTAAAAACCTTTTCGGGCAAGTGAAGTGGTAAATTCGATGTTTACGCCGTTGGTAAAGTAGTAGTCGGTATTGGTAAAGATGTCGTTTTCAAACAAGACCCTTAACTGGTTGCCGCTTTTCTTGTCTTCTGCCGATAACTTCTCCGGGTTTTTCCTGGTACTTGTTGTTGTGTTAACTTTTACCGGATTTGCATGGTTGATCAGGTTCATGTTATGCTTTGCCACACCCGACACATGATGTTGTATACGTGCGGTATAGGGCATGTGGCTTTCCGTATTTGAAGCGATATCCGGTATGTTTTTGGACNCCAAAGGACTTNTCCGGCTTTTCTCAGAAAANGAAGTAGTGGCAGCTGAAGGNGTAGGGACGGTTTCCTGNTTGCGAACGGCTACATCACGGCCACACGACACCATCAGTGTGAGCAGCATGGCCAGTGATATGAAGCTGTTGATTCGCATCGTTTTATAGCTANTNNTGCAAAAATANGNGTTTTTGTTTAACGTGCNTAATCNCCTNGCCNATGNNNTNTACGNTACGGCNTGTTTTCCTTAAAAGATTCTTGGATACAAGNCCGGATTGTATTCNTGCATGAGGTTGTAAATGGCATCAAAAACATCTTCCGCGTTGGGGTTCGAAAAATAATCCCCATCCGTGCTGTATGCGGCCCGGTGTTCTTTTGCTGTCACNGTAATGGGTTGGGCATCAAGGTNGAAATAACCTTTNTGGCCTTCAAGCACCTGTTGCATCATAAAAGTGGTAGCACCTCCGGGNACATCTTCATCGAAGAACACGATTTTATTGGTTTTCTTTAGCGANTCAACAATTACCTGATTCACATCGAAGGGGAGCAGGGTTTGCACATCGATCAGTTCGACTGAAATGTTAAAGTCCTGCAACTGTTTAACTGCCTCTTCGGCAATGCGGACGCAGCTACCGTATGTAACCAGCGTCACATCGCGTCCTTGTTGAAGCACTTCTGGATGTCCAACCGGGAGTTTAAATTGTCCGATATTGCTTGGTTTCTTTTCGCGCAAGCGATAGCCGTTAAGTGGTTCGATGATCAGCACCGGTTGATCCGAATCGAGGTAGGTGTTGTAGAATCCTGCTGCCTGGGTCATGTTGCGTGGAACAGCCACATGTACGCCACGTATTGAATTGATGACCATGCTCAAGGGCGAACCACTATGCCAGATGCCCTCGAGCCGGTGTCCGCGTGTGCTCACGATCAAAGGCGCTTTTTGTCCTCCACGGGTTCTGTAATGCAAGGTAGCCAGGTCATCGCTCATTACCTGCAAACCATAGAGCAGGTAATCGAAGTACTGAATTTCAGCGATAGGTCTGAGTCCACGCATGGCCATGCCAAGTCCTTGACCGATGATGGTGGCTTCCCGAATCCCTGTGTCCCAGATCCTGTTCTCTCCGTATTTTTCCTGTAAGCCCTCGTAAGTTTGGTTGACGCCCCCAATTTTCCCGACATCTTCGCCAAAAGCCACCAGAAGTGGATTGTTTTCAAAGAGGTAGTCGAAGTTATCGCGCAGGATTTCACGTCCGGGGACAAGGGGAGCATCTGCTGCAAACTCCGGTTCTACAGGAACAACTTTGTCAACAGCTTTTGGTGATTGACTGTACAGGTGCGAGCTGAAGCGTCGGTCGCTGTCGGCATTTTCTTTTTCAAGCCATTGGGTTACGTTGGTTTTTAGCGAGTTCTCAGGGTTGCTGCAGCTGTTGCAAATCAAACGCAATATTTTTTTTGCCGAGGAAATTACATCTTTTCTGATCGGCTCACCAATGGCCGCCAGGTCTTTTTTTATCTGGTCGATGGCAGTGGTTTGGGCACAGTTGCAGGTGGTTATATCCACCAGGTTCAGGAATTCATTTTTCTTGTCGATGATAGGTTGTTGAAAATTATTCCAGGCATTTTTTCTGGCTTCTCTCACCCGCTTAACGCTTTCTTTTTCAATAAAATCTAATTCATCTGCGGTAGCAATTTCTTGCGCCAGAATCCAGTTGCGCATGTTCAGGATGCAATCATTTTCGGCTTCCGTTTTGAGTTGTTCCGGAGTTTTGTAACGTTCGTGCGATCCGGAAGTGGAATGACCTTGGGGCTGGGTACATCCTTTGACGTGAAATAGAACAGGGGTGTGGTTCTTCCGACACAGGTCCACTCCGGTTTGGTAGGTTTTCACCAGACCGGCGTAGTCGGAGCACTGGGCTGTGTAAATTAATAGCCCGTTGGTATGTTTTTCTTTTTCAAAACCTTTCAGGATTTCGGAGATGTTACTTTTGGTGGTTTGGTGTTCGTTTGGCACAGAGATTCCCCAGCCATCGTCCCATACTGACACAGCCAGAGGAACTTGCATAACGCCGGCGGCATTGATGGTTTCAAAAAAGTGACCTTCGGAGGTAGAGGCGTCGCCGATGGTGGCGAAGGTGACTTCATTTCCAGACTTACTAAACTTTCCCGCTTCGGGCGATGGTGCAGCCGACCTGAACTGTTTTGAGGCCAATGCCAGGCCAAGGGCGCGTGGCATCTGACTGGCTGTAGGGGAGGAGTCGGCCGATGAATTTTTAAGCTGAGTCAGGGTGAGCCATTCACCGTTTTCATCGAGGCAGCGCGTAGCGAAATGGTTGTTCATCAGTCTGCCCCCTGTTGCAGGAGCGGCTTCAGGGTCGGTGTCGCCGTAAAGCTGAGCGAAAATTTCTTCCAGTGTCATCATACCGGCGGCGAGCATAAAAGTCTGGTCACGGTAGTATCCTGAGCGCCAGTCGCCTTGTTTAAAAGCACGTGCCATAGCCAGCTGTGGGACTTCTTTCCCGTCGCCGAAAATGCCGAACTTGGCCTTTCCGGTCAGTACTTCACGCCGCCCCAGCAAACTAGCCTGTCGGCTTTCGTTGGCAATCCGGTAGTCGTTGAGGATGTCTTCTTTACTCAAATGCAGTGTCGAGAGGTCTACTTTAGTCTTTTTCATGAAACGATCAGGTTGTTATTAAACAAAGCCTGCGAAGGCGGTGCAAAGATAATGAAATTGGCCACTTTTTAAAAAGTGACAAAAGTGAAACTTATGCGGGGTATATTTGATAATGGAGTCTTATGGGGGAGAACGGAGTGAATGGCCAGGAAACTAAAATTCAAAAGAGTGAAACGACATCTTGAAAGTGTGCTTATCACTACAGGTAAAGAAGCGCAACTTCTTGACTGGCAATTGTTAGAAGGTAAATTGCAGGCTTACCCTGATGCCAAAGGGCGAAATCCCGGGATGATCGAGGTAGGAGAGCCTCCAGACGGCATCAACACGTATGATTTTGAAAATGTTTTCAATACCTGCGCCAGCTTCAAAATAGGGCTTGCTCAAAGGGTATAGCTCATCGGTTTTGTGTGGCGAGTTATATTGGCTGTTGGCTTCGTTCAGGCTACCCACGAGCCCTGAAACAAAAGCCACTTCGCGCCATTTGAGTTTACGCAGCAACGGAATGCGGTTTAACAGGTAACCATTAAAATGGTGGGTGTAAAAAACGCTCAGGTATTTATCGCTCACAAACTCGTAGTAATTCATCATGTTAAAAGCCGACTCATCAAAAAAGTAGGTTTCGTTGCCTTCGTGCAGCTTGAGCAGGGGATAGGGCAAGGTGCCCCATATCTGTCCGGCCTCAACCCTGAATTTAGACCATCCCAGATTAAATACATTGTACCAGTGGGTTACACTCAGTTGTACCTTTTGGTATTCGTAATCGCTTTTAAATAGATTAGGTATCCCGTAGGCATAGCGGATATTCAAAATCGGAAATTTTGCTCCCAGGCTGATGCGTTCAAATTCTCCCATCGAAACCCTTTCCTTGTAAGCAAGCCTGAGATTGACTCCCACTTCGGCAGAGGTTATGGCATCTTCTTTAATGAGGACGCCATCTTTCAGGAATTCAAAAACAGAACCACCTACCGGATATAAGTTTCTGTTCATCAGCGTGAGGGTATTGCTGAAACCGGTAAACCATTCATGCTCGTAGCTCAGCTTGATTTCTTCAACCAAAGAAAGTTTGTCGGCGGGTTGTCGTCTGAAAAGAAAGGCCAGAAAGAAGTCTTCGCGAAAAGCGTTTTGGCTAGCGCCAAGTTGCTCCAAGTCGTAACGAAAGGAACCACTTAAGGCCCGCCGGGGATTTTTATTGATCATGTAAAGGACACTGCCACCATACTTAAACCGCTGGTCGAGTGTGCCATAAGCCCCGTAGCCGCCGATCATGACTTTTTTGCTGAACGCATTGCTGGTACGACCGCCGAAACGAAAACGCGTTCCTTCCACCGCATTAAAACTTAACATGGAAGCGTATGGGCCGATTTCAAAGTTACCTTTTACATAATAGCCCGTAAGCACCATTTCGATGATGTCGATGTAGGTTTTAAACTGGGGTATGGTTTTGAGCGTGTCAATCATATAATAAATGGTGCGCTCGTCTTTGGTCAGGTTTTCGTGTCGGTTTTCGGTCCAGAATTCCTCAGGATGATCTCCTGCATCCTCTTTAACGGTAACGTTTACAGCAGCCTGGTAGAATTTGTTGTCTTTCGGCTGGTTGATCACGTGGTTGCGGTATGAAGTAGTTTTTTTTCCGAAGAATCCCAATGTCTTTTCGTTGTTCTCAATTAAATTGAAGTCGCCAACGGTGTAATCTCTTTTCAATACCCAGTGGTCATCAGCTATCCGTTCAAAGGTTTTTTGTATCACCAGATCGTTCACGAAGTTCATGTTGGCGTCGCTGGCCACACGCATTTCAATTTCTTTGATGGCGAAGGTAGTGTCGTGAACCCAGAAATTTCCGGTGAAGGTGAGGGTTTGTTTATGTCGGGGTTTGAACATGATTTTATAGCACCATTCCTTGCCGAAAAAGGCGCTGTCGACCAGATAATACCTGTAAAAGGGCAGGCTTCCGTTGGCAATAGGGCTTACAAAATTCATCTGAAAAAGTTCGATGTAATTGTCGTAAATATTGGTATGCAGGTATTCATCGCCCAGAAGCTGCATCGCACTTTGGTTGTTGATGCCGGAGACCTTGGTGGCTTTGATGATTTCGATAAACCCGCGTGGGTCTTTTCGGGCATAGACTTCAGATATTGTTTCGCTTAAAAATATCGGCAGGTAGGTTTTTCCGTTTACCGTGGAAGTATCTACATTGTCGAAAATAAACTGAAAAGGACGATAAATCCGCCTTTCTTTAAATTTCTCGGTGATGTTGTTGGCGTCGAGTTCAATCTTCGTATAAGCTTCATATTGGTAGGCATCGAAGTGATCGGGATTGTTGAAGGGTTTATTTTTGATGATTTTCTCGAGCAATACTTCCGCCGGATTGATGCCGGGTCGGATGATAACATCTTCGAGGAGAATATTTTCTGAGCTGAGCACAAAATTTATCACCTGAAATTTTCCTTTCGCTACAGGCAGGCTTTTTTTTCTGTAGCCTATGAAGGTAGCCACCAGGGTGTCGCCCGGCTTGGTAGTTTCGATAGCGAATTTCCCATCAAAGTCGCTGGTGACACCAATGGAAGTTCCTTTAAACACCAGATTGACAAAGGGAAGTGGCTCTCCAGTTGCGCTGTCGCTGATGGTACCCATAATTTTAGTCAGCTGTCCGAAAGTGGTTTTTGGTGGCAGCAAGGTGCAAGTCAGCGCAATCAGAAAGAGTATTATGTTGATCGATCGTCTTGGCATTGGTGTGTTATCGTGTAAGTATAGTTAGTAGTGCGAAAGTAGATTTATTGGTCGATAACGGAGTTAATTCTGATAAAATTGTTTAAAAAAAACCCGTCATGGCTTATGACGGGTTTTTTAGGTTTTTTTAAGAACAGATTAGGTGTCGATGTTGGCGTATTTGGCGTTGGCCTCGATAAATTCGCGGCGTGGAGGCACTTCATCGCCCATAAGCATGGAGAAAACATGGTCGGCTTCGACACTGTTTTCGATGGTAACCTGTCGCAGCGTCCGGCGTGCCGGATCCATGGTAGTGCTCCATAGCTGTTCGGCATTCATTTCTCCCAACCCTTTGTACCGCTGAATATGGATTCCTTTTTCACTTCCATCTCCCGACAGTTCACGTACCGTTTGTTCCCGTTGTGCTTCTGTCCAGCAGTAGCGTTCGGTTTTTCCTTTTTTAATTAAGTAGAAAGGAGGAGTAGCGATGTACACATATCCGCGTTCGATCAATTCGAGCATGTGGCGGAAGAAAAAGGTAAGGATCAGGGTGGCGATATGACTTCCGTCGACGTCGGCATCCGTCATGATGATGATTTTATGGTATCTCAGTCGTGACAGGTTCAGTGCTTTGCTATCTTCTTCCGTACCAACACTAACGCCCAGAGCGGTATAGATATTTTTAATTTCTTCGCTGTCGAATATTTTATGCGGCAAGGCTTTTTCCACGTTCAGGATTTTCCCACGCAGGGGTAAAATCGCCTGGAATTTCCTGTCTCTTCCTTGTTTGGCTGTACCACCTGCCGAATCACCCTCCACGAGGTAGATTTCGGTTAAAGCCGGATCTTTTTCTGAGCAGTCGGAGAGTTTACCCGGTAATCCTGAGCCGCTAAGTACATTTTTCCGTTGCACCAGCTCCCGTGCTTTGCGGGCGGCATGGCGTGCTGTGGCGGCCAGAATTACTTTCTGGACGATGGTTCGAGCTTCTCTGGGGTTTTCCTCGAGGTAGTTGGCCAGCGCTTCACTAACCATCTGATCCACTGCGCCCATCACGTCAGAGTTGCCCAGTTTGGTCTTCGTTTGACCTTCAAATTGAGGTTCGGCTACTTTTACCGAAATAACGGCTGTAAGTCCTTCACGAAAGTCATCTCCGCTGATATCGAATTTCAAAGCCTTAAGCATCCCCGATTTGTCGGCATAACTTTTCAGTGTACGGGTAAGACCACGGCGAAATCCGGACAGGTGTGTTCCTCCTTCTATGGTATTGATATTGTTGACGTAGGAATGTACATTTTCAGAAAAACTGGTATTGTACTGCATGGCTATCTCCACCGGCACACCACTTTTCTCGCCTTCAATAGAGATGGTTTCCTGAATTAAGTGCTCGCGGTTTTCGTCCAGGTAGCTGATGAAATCGCTCAGACCGTTTTCAGATAAAAACAGTTCAGTTTTAAAATTTCCATCTTCCTTTTTATCCCTCTTGTCGGTAAGGGTCAGGGTAATGCCTTTGTTCAAAAACGACAATTCCCGCAGACGGGCAGCCAGGATGCTGTAGTCGTAGTCTGTAACCAGAAAAATGCTGTTGTCGGGCAGGAAGTGTATGGTTGTACCTGATTTCTTCGATTCGCCGATCACTTCAACAGGGGAAATTGGTTTTCCTTTGCTGTATTCTTGTCTGAAAATCTTGCCTTCGCGTTCGATGGTGGCTACAAGCTTTATCGATAGCGCGTTAACGCAGCTTACCCCCACGCCGTGCAGACCTCCCGACACTTTGTAAGAGCCTTTATCGAATTTTCCTCCCGCATGCAGTACGGTCATTACCACCTCGAGTGCTGATTTGTTTTCTTTCTCATGCAGCCCGGTCGGGATTCCACGCCCGTTGTCGGTAACGGTTACGCTGTTGTCATCGTTGATAATTACGTCAATTCGGTCGCAATAGCCGGCCATGGCTTCATCGATGGAGTTGTCGACTACCTCATAAACCAGGTGGTGCAAACCTTTAATATTCACGTCGCCAATGTACATGGCAGGCCGTTTGCGCACGGCCTCCAGTCCTTCGAGGACTTGTATGTTGTCAGCCGTATATTGCGCTGAATTATGTGCGGTTCTTTCTTCTTCTGTCATAGGGCAATATCTATATTTTTCCTTTATAAATAGGAGTGCAAAGGTAAAAAAAAATATGGGTTTAGCCTTCAAAATTATTCGTGTTTCCCACGATTTAAAAAATCGTGTAATAATAATGGTATCAGGCTAATAGAATATATGCATGAAGGTTATTAACAAAAATAATTTTCGTTTAAAATTTATAAGTCAGTCCGCCCATCACCTGCCATCCTTGCACAGGATACTGATAATACCTTTCGTAGTGGTTGTTCAGCAAATTGGTGCCGTTAAGCCATACTGCAAACTGCTCTTTCAGCTGATAGCTTATTCCGGCGTTGAGGTCGATGAAGGGGTCGAGGGTGACGTCAGTGGGGGTAATGCTGGATACGTCGAGGGCATGTCTTTTACCAAATCCGATAATTTCTGCTTCTAAGGTAATTTTGGAGGAAATTTTGGTGGTTGCCCCGAGATTGAACCTGGAAAGTGGTTTGTGGTAAGGCTGGCTTAACGAGTCGAGTGAATAACTGTAGAATGATCCTCCGGCCATGATCTTCACGTTTTTCTGTAAGGTATAGGTCAGCTCGGCTTCCACTCCTATGCGACTGCCGGCGTCGTATACGGCATTCATCATATTCTGTGGCGACGGTATGATCCAGCTATAGGGCGATTCTTGGTTTACAAAGAAATACAGTGCATTAAATTTGGTCCAGTTGCCTTGAATGCTGTAATTCATCTGGTGAGCGATATTGCCCCTGAACCCGGCAAAAAGATGCAGGCCACGATCCCAATTCATGATGGCGGTAGGATTAAGCCAGGGGTTTTCGGTAGTCAGTTTTTTGTACCCGTTATAGTTTACTTCTCCATCAACACCAATAAAGGCGGTAAGGCTCTCTTCAACCAAATTTGCAGAAGCATGCAGATAGGGGTAGAAGTAAAAATCGAAGGCGCTGGTGTTTAGGAAGTTAAACTGAAGCCCGACTGTAAAATTAATCATGTCGTAATGTCCCTTAAAATAGGGCATGAGGTGGATAAGCGTGGAGGTGGAGCTGGTCAGGCTGTCGGTGGCTCCCACAAAATCAATTTTTCCGCTTATGCCAAGGTGCTGATAGTTGAGTAATTCGGTGAGCTCATAGGCTTTATAGGCATTAAAATCGAGGCGCACATAGCTCTCGTTGGTACTATATTTATCGAAATAGTATCCCGCGGTCAGGTTGATTTCGTGATGTAGTTTTTTATTGCTTTGATAGTTGCTTTGCAGGCCTATGTTAGCTTCCAGGCTGTTAAACGACTGTTTGAGCAAGTTGCCGGATTCGTCGATATCCGGAAAGTCATCGGTTTTAAACCCGTAATAGCGGTTGGTGTTCAGCTGATAGGCAAAACCCGTTTTCAACAGGTGATTTTTCAAGAACATGGTATATCCGACATCGACACCTGTTTTGGAGAAAGGGCTTTTCGCGTAATCGGGGATAGAAGCAAACGACGACAGGTGATGAACTCTGGCGTCAAAGCGGTTTTGGTTGCGCTTCCCGGAGGCATGATAGAAATCGATATAGGGAGTGAGCAGACTACCCAAACCGACGAGCAGCGTGTTATTGTAGTTTTTCTCGCGTCTGGCGGGATTTAGAGCGATAGGCGTAATCGGATCACTGGTAATGACGGTGGGATGAATGATGGGGAGAACCTGGTATTCAAAAACAGGTTTCTCGCTCCTGTTGACCTCCTCTTCAGGTTGAACATTTATCTTAAAGGCGTCGTTTATGGAGGGGTCGAACGTGCCAATAATTGTCACTTCCTCATGATGTTTTTCCGGCACGGGAATTTCCTGCGCCTGAAGGGCTGAGTAAAACATCAACCCGAAGAAAAGGCTCGCCGCTATAAATTTATTTCGTTTCTTCATCTTGTATCTCGTTTTCATTATCCTGATTATTCATTTTCAATTGATTATACTCCTGAAGGCGGAGGAGCTTTTCTTGGGCAACAGTTTTTAGATCATCTCCTTTGTAGTTCTCAATCACACTTTGTAAAGTTTGTTCAGCCTGAAAGATGTTGTCGCGACCAACGTATATATCGGCCAGTAAAATAAAGGCTTTGGCTATCCAGTAGTCTTGATCGGGGAATTTCTCTGCCAGATCATAAACCTGGTTTTCAGCTGTTTCAAGCTGATTGGAGCGGTAATTCAGCAGGGCCACCTGGTAGCTCGCTTCGGCTCCTTTTTCTCCGAGGTCAAGATTTGCTACCAACGTGAACTCTTTCAAGGCTTGCGCTGTGTTGTTGTCCATCATGTCCATTTTACCCAGCAGAAAATGTCCGTTAATTATTTGATCTTGTGCTATTCTTTCCGTCATCAGCAGGTTTTTAGCGGCTTGCCGGGCGGTGGAATAATCACCTGTTAAAAAGGCTGACTGCATGGTTCCGTCGAGTGCCTCAAGTTGTAGCTGTGGGTGTTCCTCCATCTGCGACAACCTGGCGTAGTACTGTTGCGATTTCCCGTAATCACCCGCTGCAAAGGCTGCCCTGGCCAGTTTGAGGGTAGCCGTCGGGGTGTATTCATTTTCGGGTAAGGCGGCTATTTTAGCGTAAATGTCCAATGCCTCAGCAGTTTGTCCTGTTTTTTCGTAACACTCGGTCAGGTAATGATAACTGGGAAGTACGAAACCACCGTTGGGATAAAGTACGAGGTACTGCTTCAACGCCCTGATGGTGTTGGGACAGTCTTCCGACAAGTAATAATTTTCGCCTGTGGTAAAGGTAAGCGAGTCTTCCTGACTGGTCGAAATCTGAATAAAATCAAGCCCTTTAGCGTAATCAAGATACTGGTCCACTTTGCCCATGTCCATGTAAATACTTTGGAGGGTGTTCAGCGACTCTTTGGCTTCGTTGGAGGCAGGATACCTGTCGACAACCTGCTTCAGCACTTTGATGGCTTCGTTGTTCTGGCCATTTTTGTAGTAAAGAAATCCAATTTTTACCAACGATTTTTTAGCTAGCTGACTGTTGCCTTTTTCTTTTACAATCCGGTTAAAGTAATTGATAGCCAGGCGCTGGTCGTTCAATATAAGGTAAGTAGATGCGATTTCATACAGTGCATCGGTGTAATAAATCGATTTGGCGTAATTTTGAGTAAGCTGAATCAGCTGATCGATTTTTTGTTGAAAATTCCCCGATGAGCCATAGCATGCAGCCAGTTGAAACAAGGCGTAATCGGCATCTTTTGCTCCGGATTTAATCACCTTTTGATACCATTGCATGGCTGTGTTGTACTGTTTCAGGATAAAATAGCTGTCGGCCAACCGCAGCCAGGCATCAGATATCTGTCCTTTTGCGGCATTTTTGCTGTTTAAAAAGCGTTCGAACCCGCTAATGGCCAACTGGTATTTTTTCTGGTTAAAAGCTGTGTAAGCTAAATTGTATCTGGCTACGTCCACCAAATCGGTTTGGCGTGCCGCCGGCATGTTCAGAAAAGCATTGAACTTTCTTTCGGCCAGGTTATACTGTTTCATCCTGTAATAGGCATCGCCTTGCCAGAAAAGGCTTTTCGCCATTATTACTTCATCCAGCGGGTAGGTTTGTGATTTCTCAAAAAAGTCGATGGCGTCCTGATAGGAACCTCTGTTAAAAGCGTTTACGCCTTGCTGGTAGGTAATCTGCTGGTATACCTTGCGGAGGGTTTTGTCTGGGTTTTGCGTACTTTCTATCGATCTGATGGCGGCGTCGTAATTGCGGCTGCTCAGATACAATTGCGAAAGGAGGGCATAGGCGGTGTTTAAGTGCACAGAACCCGGGTTTTCATCGATAAACTCTTCCACAAAAACAACAGGGTCGTTGTATAAATCACCTCCCAGTTCGATGGTGGTTTTGATGTAATTAAACAACGCGTCCGACGTAACTTCAGGATCGCTTTTCAGCTTGTAGGCTTTGAGGAACGCATTTTGAGCAAACTTGGTCTGTTCGGTGTTAACGTAGCAAAAACCAAGATGATACCACGCGTTTTGCTCCATTGTTCCGCCTTCCTTAGTGGCTTCCTGGAAGTTTGGAATAGCCTCCTTAAAAAGGACGTTCATAAATTTGCAGTAACCGATGCGGTATTGTTCACCGGGGTTGCGCTCGTTTCTCCCTTGATTTTCATAAAATTGGTAGTATTCGAGGGCTTTGGTGTAATTTCCCAGGTTGTACCACGCGTTTCCGAGCAGCCGGGCCATTTCTGCTTTCGATGATTTATCGGCGTTTTTGTAATACAACTCACCTTCATCGATAACTTTCTCGAAAAGTCCCTGAACATAATAAATGTGCATGAGGTAGTTTGGAATGTATTTCTTAAACTTGCGGTCATTTTCGATGGCCTTAAACCCAGTGAGTGCTTCATCGTAATTTTTTCGCAGATACTGAAGATGAGCATAATAGTATTTTGCAGCCCTGCCGTATTCTGTTTTGGTATCAGATACTTTGGCGAAACTGTTGATGGCGGCATCGTAGCGGTTTAGTTTCATCTCCGAATAGCCTTTTTGGTAGTAATAAACAATCCGCTGGTCTTGCGACAGTTGCTGAACAGGTAGGTCGTTTAGGATTTCCAGACTTTCACTGTATTTCCTGTCGTTGAATAGCAGTTTGGCCATCTCGAATTTTATCGAAGGAATCCACGCACTTTCCGGATAAGAGGAGGCAAACTCAAGGGCCTTGTTATAGGCGTCTTTGTCTTTTAACTCCACCGCGCAAACGATGCTGTAATAGGCGGCATTTTCGTAATAAGCCCCTTTATCCTGCGATTCTTCTTGCATGGCCTGACTGAATAAGCCTCTGGCGGCCCCAAAATTTTGCTGATCGAAAAGCAACATCGCATCACGGTAAGTCTGTGATGGGGGCATACGGTATTCGGTTTCTTGTGCATGCGACTGAAAACCAATGAGGGTAAACGTCAGCAACAAAAGATAAAAATGTGGTTGTATTTTCATTGAATAGTACTTCTTATGAGCCAGTAAATGTATGCATACCATATTGGACTGATGTTAATGCACTGACTTTTTATTAACAAATTGCCTGTTCAATAAACGCAAAAAACCGTGAATTAATATATGCCGAAACGGAACAGTTCTGAAAATATTAATGTTTGTTCCTCTCGAGTGTTACTAATTCAAAACAGTTATTGCTTCACATACCTGTTAAGAATTAGTATAACTTAGCCCCGATAAAAACTAATTTGTAAATGGATTGGTTATAATGGGAGACATGGTGGAATTTTTAATCTTGGGTTTGAAGAAGTTTCGGTTTTCAAGCCGGGGGTTTGGTGTTGCTGTTATTTTAATATCGCTTTTAACGGGAAGTCAATCTGTAGTTGCTCAGGCGGTAAAACCGCATGACATCAATAAAAAGGCAAGGAAAGCGTATGAACGCGCGGAAGCTTTATTTGATCAGCGACAGCAGTCGGCTGCTTATGAGCTACTCAAGAAATCTGTTGCTTATGATAGTCTTTTTGTCGACGCCTGGTTGTTGATGGGAGGAGTGCTACAAGAATTGGATCGTCCTTCGGAGGCTCAGTCAGCTTTTTTGAAGGTGTATTCCATCGACTCCACCTCTTTCCCTCCATTAACCACCGTGCTGGGGGGGCTGGCCTACCGCAATGCCGATTATCCCCTGGCAGTAAAAATGTTGACTATAGCCTTGAACGACAGCACCCTTCCAATAACTAAACAGAACTACATCCGCGATCTCTTACAACGCGCTGAATTGGCTTTACGTCTTACTGAGTATCCACTCTCCACCGAGGTTAGAAATTTAAGTGACTCGGTAAATACGCCTGACGACGAGTACATTAATTTCGTGGAAGCCAATGGCAACAGGATGATTATTACAAGGAAAATGTTGAGAGATTCAGCAAATTCAGATCAACCTGAATATGCAGAGCGGTTTTTGGTTTCGACCCGCTTACCGGAAGGGTGGCAGAAACCCTAAAACCCGTATGGCTTACTGTTCCGTGGTCGGAAGGGGTAAATGCGGGAGGTATGAGCCTGAGTGCCGATGGGAGAAGCATGCTGTTTACCGGATGTTATTGGCCAAACGGGTCAGGGAGTTGCGATTTGTATTTCAGTAACCGGATCGGGGAGGAGTGGCAACAGCCGACGCGTTTTAACAATTCCATTAACACCTCTGGATGGGAGTCGCAACCCGCTATCACTGCCGATGGAAAAGTGATTTACTTTTCCTCCAAGCGAGAAGGTGGCAAAGGAGGAGCAGATTTATGGAAAACTGTCTACCTTCCAGAAAAAGGGTGGAGTCCGCCGGTAAACTTAGGCGATAGTATTAATACATCGGGTGATGAAATGGCTCCCTTTATTCACGGGGATGGCCAGACGCTTTATTTTTCTTCCAATGGTCACCCGGGGTTGGGAGGATTTGACTTGTTTTTGGCACGTAAGGATGGCGCAGGTCGTTGGAAGAGGGCCGAAAACCTTGGCTTTCCGATAAACTCACCTGAAAATGAAATAAATGTGTTTATTGCATTAGACGGAAAGTTAGGGTGGTTGTCGAGCGACAGATCGGGAGGTTTGGGAGGCTACGATATTTTTTCGTTTGACATCACCTCCGAAACCGCTCCACAGCCAGTGGTTGTTCTTGCTGGTACTGTGGTCGACCGTTCTTCAGGAAAACCTCTGGAAACGAGAGTAGAGGTAACGAATATGGACAACCAACAGGTAATAGTTAACCTTAAAACGGACGCCGTTACAGGTGAGTTTCTGGTGGTGCTACAACCTCACATCAGGTATTTGTTTAATCTCTCCAAAACAGGCTATTTGTTTTATTCAGAAGAGATTGACTATGATACCGGCTTTTCCTCGGTAAGCCGGACTTACTTCCTCGATCCGCTACTTGCAGGCCTCTCGATGAACCTTAACCACGTGTACTTTGAGTTTAACAGTGATACGTTACTTCCTGAATCATCAGTTGAGCTTGATAAGGTGGTTCGTTTGATGAATGAAAATCCTGAAATCTTTGTTGAAATCATCGGACATACCGACAACATTGGTCATCCGGATTTCAACCAAAAGCTCTCGTTACGCAGGGCTTCTTCGGTGGCAACCTACCTTTCAGCGCATGATATAGCCTCGGAACGCCTGTCGATTAAAGGCCTGGGCGATACCACACCTGTGGGTGAAAATGAAACGGAAGAAGGAAGGGCGCTGAACCGGAGAACGGAAATCGTAATCAAGTGAAGGCTGTAAATGGAATTCTCAGAGCACAAGCTCAAGCCCGTCCCAAGCCAACCTGATGTTAGCGGGCAGTAGTTTTTCAACTTCCTCATGTTTGCCCATTAAATGACTCAGGTGGGTGATATAACCTGTTTTAGGGTGAATAAATTTCAACACTTCAACAGCTTGTTCCAGATTGTAATGAGAGGGATGCGGTTCTTTTCGTACTGCGCTCACGACCATGAACTTAACTCCATCGAGCAAGGCCAGTGTGCGTCCAGGTATATAGTTGGTATCGGTGATGTAGGCAAAATCGCCAATTCGGAAGCCAAAAACCTCCATTTTGTGATGCAGCACGCTAAGCGGTTGTACATAAGTTTTCCCGACATAGAACCCCTGTTCGTCCAAGTCTTTCAGGTTATATTGAGGAAGTCCCGGGTAATCGTTTTCCGAAAAAGCATAGCTGAATTCCCGTTTTATCTCGTTCTGGTCTTTTCCGGAAGCAAACACATCCATAGGCCTGCGGTAAATAAAATTGAATGACCTCACATCGTCGAGGCCTGCAATGTGGTCGCGGTGGGCATGGGTAATGAGTATGGCATCGAGTTTCTTTACCTGTTTACGCAGCATTTGATACCTGAAATCAGGTCCGGCGTCGATGAGGAGGGTCTCACTTTCAGTTTCGATGAGCACAGAAGAACGCAGCCGGGTATCTTTCGGATTATCCGACCGACACACGCTGCAATCGCATGCCACCACAGGCACACCCTGCGACGTCCCCGAACCCAATATGGTAATTTTTATCAAAGCCGATGTTTTAAACGGCAAAGGTAAGGGTATTGTTTAACCGGATATTGACTTGAGGTTAATTTTGTGGGTAGTTGATGTCACTGACTATTATAAATCAAGTTTTGTAAGTAATTCTTTGAGCTTTTATAATTGATAGTCAGTAAAATACGATTTAGTTTTGTGGTTTAGTTAATAAGTTTTTACACGGAGCTGCATGAAGAAGTCACACACAAAGAATATTTCTGAATAGGAATGGAATATATAATTAACAGTATATCAGTACCGCTTATGTTTAGTTATAATTTAATAGCCATATTTTCAATAAATTGGTTTAGCTTTTAACCAGGAGTACGTAAATGTATTAAACAGTGGAAATATTTTATATATTTGGAAGCAAATTCATTAAAGCCTTTTCTTATGAGCACTACCGTATTCAGAAAACCTGTTCGTTTCTATTCCGACCCCAGGCGGGTAATTACGCGTTTCTTTTTTCCCGGTCCGGAGTCAAGGGTGGAATCCATTCTTCAGAAAGTGGGAGCCATGCCCGATCAGGCGGCCCAGCTGGTTTTGAACCAATCATTGCGGGATTTCTCTGCACGACATCGAAATATTTCGCGCATTTATTTCAAGCATTTCGAAAAGGTTCGCGATATCATGAAAGGAAGTGCTGAGTTTCTTTCCGCCCTTCCCGAAGCCAAAAAATTGCTTATAGGAGCTTACTTTACAAGTGAGTATTCAATTGAATCAGCCGCTTTTTTCAATCCTTCGATGGTTGAAGACCCCGATCAAACCGGCTTGCAAGAAGGTGAGAAGCGTGTGATTATCAGCTTTAGGGCGACAGGGGAGGGACACATTTCTTCAATCGTTTTCAGAGGAGGTATCCTCAATCGTGACAACAACCTGGAACTTAAGCCTGTTGGAAAACTGGTGGATGAGCCCGAAGCTGTTAAGAATTACGTCTACAAAAAGGAGATTTTTTGCCAGAAACTGCGCGAGATGCACATCCCGGCAGAAATCTCGGAAACCGTTATGAACAAACTTCGATTTGAATTTGATTACAATGAACTCAACAACGCAGTTGCTGATGCAAAAAGAGAGATGCAACCCGACAAACAAATGGAAAAAATGTTCCAGACTATTGTTTGGCTTGCCGATTCCCACTACAACATCACATTTTCACTGGATACGGCCATCTCCGAAAGGGTTATTTTTCCAATTGCGGCAGCTGAAAGCAACGGCATCGAAGATGCACGCTTCGTGAAATTCTACGAAGATGACGGAACCATTAGATATTACGCTACGTATACGGCTTATAATGGTTTTAGCATCATGCCAAAACTCATTGAGACAAAGGATTTCTATGATTTTAAAATCATGCCTATACATGGCGAAAATGCCCAGAATAAAGGAATGGCCTTGTTTCCACGTAAGATTAACGGCAGGTATGCCATGTTGTCGAGGCTCGACGGGGTTAATAACTATATCATGTTTTCAGACGACATCAACCTGTGGGATGGTGCTATAAAAATCCAGTCACCCGTTTTTCCATGGGAGTTTATTCAAATTGGTAACTGTGGGTCCCCCATCGAAACACCGCATGGTTGGCTTGTGATTACACATGGTGTAGGTACCATGCGCAAATACTGTCTGGGGGCAACCTTGCTCGACTTGAATGATCCGACAAAAGTGATTGGTCAGTTGAGTGAGCCTTTACTTTCACCAAATGAAGAAGAAAGGGAAGGCTATGTGCCCAACGTAGTATATTCCTGCGGGTCGATAATCAACAACAATGAACTTGTGATCCCATATGCCATGTCCGACACAGCCTCTACCTATGCTTGTGTTCCTCTCGATGAATTGGTCAATCGGCTTCTTCCTGCCGAGCGTCACCATACTTCTGACGATACCATGGAGGCCAAGCCAAGGATTTTGGTGGTAGAAGATGAGACCATTAACCAGAAAATTATTGCAGCTATCTTAAAATCGGCAGGTTATGAAGTGGTTATAGCTCCTGATGGCATCGCTGCCCTCATGCAAATAAGTAAGCAGCATTTCGATTTAATCCTGTCCGATATCGCGATGCCACATTTTGATGGGTATCAGCTGCTCGACTACCTGAACCAGAATAACATCAAAATACCGGTTGTGCTCATTTCCGGCCATACCAGCGAAACTGCCGAAATCAAAGGACTAAAAATGGGGGCTGTGGAGTACATTAAAAAACCAATTGACAAAGACTTGCTTACTTTGCGAATTGCCAATATCCTGAAATAGAAGTCGTCTTATTCGTGATCATGGTATTTATCGGCAATAATCCGGGCAAGCCAAAAGGCGATAGTGCTTTCTGCTCCCTGGTTTTGGTTGAGGTTGAATTCTTCCAGTCCATCGTTGCATCCGTTTGTTTGGTCGTTGTAAAGGGGTAAGTTTAAATCGTTTTCGCCTAAAAACCAGTTGAAACAGCGTACTAAAAGTTTAATGTGTTGTTCCTTGCGAGTAGCCATAAATGCGTGATCATAAAGGATCACCATCGCCATGGCATCGATTGGTTGCTGGGCATATCTGCTCTCGGCTGGATGGTGGGCCACCCACCAGTTTCTGTTGCCAATCAGGGTGAGCTGTTCGTTTACAAAGCATTTGGATTCGAGAAAGGTTCTGGATTTTTCGGCGATTTCCAGATATTGTTGGTTTTCAGTAACCTCGTAAGCAACGTAGAGGGCTGCAGGCATCATGCCATTGTCGTAGGTAAGTGACGACTCAAACCAAGGCAAACCCTGCTGCATGTTGCCATTGAAAAGAGCTACCAGTTTGTCGGCCAATACTGCCAATATGGCTATATATTTATCCTGATCAGGCCACCTTTTGATGTAATGATAAAGCCCCAATATCCCATTAGCATAGCCACGGGCATAAGTAAGTTTACCCAACTGATCCACTGCGCGATAAAACAGATCGAGACAGAGTTGCAGGATTGACTCGTTAGGAGCGTACCTGATGGTAATGCCCAAAGCCCACAAAGCTCGTCCATAAGCATCATCTGATCCAACCGGTTCGACGATTTTGCGGTCGTATGTCAGGTAGTTTCTAAACGAACCAGTAGGAGTCTGCATATAAGCCAGATAGGCAAGATATCTCGTAATGAGCTCGCCAGAGTTGTAACTGCCGCTCTGTTCATTAAGTAAAACACAAACGATAAGTGCACGTGCGTTATCATCGAGGCAATAACCTGATCTGTAATCGGGTATTGAACCCAGAGCATGCTGAATTATGCCGGTTTCATCTGTTAACTGTTTTAGGTGGTCGAGGTTTATTGTAGGATAGGAAGCGGCCATAGAAAACCTTTTATGCCCAATGGTATGGTGTTCAATTACAGCTTCTTCAAAAGCTGATAAGTAAGCTGTTCCAATTATCGGCCAGGCAATTGCTTTGCCATAATTATAAGCACGATCCTGTATGTCTTTCATTTCCTGCGGATAGTCAAGAAGCTGGTTTGTCAACTGAGCCAGTTTGATATGGTCTTTAAAGTCGAAAAGAAGTCCGCGACCTTTATCAAGCAGTTCTTCGGCGTGCCAATAGGGTGTCGAAATTACAGCAGCGCCGCCGCCTACCGCATAACACAAAGTTCCGCTGGTTATCTGGGTTTTGTTGAGATAGGGGGTAACGTAAATGTCGCAAGCCAACAGGTATTGCATCAGCTGATTTTCAGTCACATATTCGTCCAAAAAAAGTACATGTTTTTCTAAATTCAGCTCTCGGGTGAGCTTTTTCAAGGATTCACGGTATTCTTCACCGGCATGTTTCACCACATGGGGATGGGTTTTTCCGAGCACTGTATAAAGTACTTCGGGGTGATTGGCTACAATCGAAGGAAGCGCTCTGATCACGGTCTCGATTCCTTTGTTTCGTCCAAGCAAACCAAAAGTAAGCATCACCAGACGATTTTTCCATTCCAAGGGTAAAATGGTCTGGTCGATCAGGAGTTGTTCAAAGTCTGGTGTGCCATGCTCGATATGTAATATTTTCTCAACAGGTACCTCAAAAATTTTATTCAGAAATCCGATGGCCAATCTGTTCATGATGACAATTCGATGCGAACATAGTGCAATTCGTTTCAGTACTTCTTTTTGGTGGAATGAAGGCTTTTCAAGAACGGTGTGAAAAGTAGAAATAATCGGGATTTGTACACGCCTCAGCAGATTCAAAACCAGCAACCCGCTATGCCCGCCATAGATACCGTATTCATGCTGAAAGAGAAGTAAATCAGCACCACATGCGTTGATATAGTTTGCAGCCCGCAGGTAGTCTTCAGTATCCTGATCCTGAATGGCCATCACTACCTCTTTAGGATAGGCATAGGAGGTAAAATTGTCATTCATCGCAATAATTTCTATCTCGATGGGCTTATTGGTGCGCTCGGAGGCAACGCGAATAGAATTCACCAGATTTTCAGTAAAGGTGGCTATGCCACATTGCCGTGGGGGGTAATTGCCTAAACATATGATTTTCATGGTTATGCTGTTAAATGAATACCTGAGCTCTCTTAATAAAAAGGTGCTTATAATAAAATAAGCGGGAGAAAATCAAGGCAAGGTAAGCATTTTTTGCGGACGCAGTATCCCTAAGCAGACTTTTTTATGATAGAAGAAAACGGAAGCGCTATTCAGATTCTGAGAACCAACATTTGAAGCGAGAAGTCGACATTGGGTAATAGGACCTAAACTAACAGACTTGCCATTATTTGCCAATAACAGCTAGATACAAAAAATGGCTAACCAGCCTATTTCCTGTTCCAAACCGGTGGTGCATCAACTTTTTCCATCTCATAGCTTGCCACCACATTGTTTTGGCGCAGTCCTGTCCAGATCATGTGGTTTCCATCGATTCCAAAATCCCAGCACTCATAAGCTTTTCCTGTGCCTCCACTGATCAAGTCGTTGGAATAGTTACTGGCCATTAAATTCCCGTAAAGAAAGTATCGCCCTTCGTTGTCGGATTTTTTTATCCAGTTACCGCTTTCATCCTGATAGTAGTAGTTGTACGTTCTGTCGGTGAAATATTCCCAATAATGATACAGACTATCTGTTGTGCCCTGAGTTGTACAATGACCATACCACACCCCGGTAAATTGGCCGGAGAGGTCTTCGGTTACTTTGTAGCATAAATAAGTATTGGTGTCAGGGTAGCTTACTCCATCGATCGAAAATTCCGGCACGGTGTATTTCAGTGTGGTTTCATCTAAGGCTAGAATTTTAAACTCCATGTAGTATGTCTTGCCCGACAAATCAGTTCCAGCTATGGTAATCATGTCTCCAGCTACGGTGTAGGTGTAGGCATTGTTTTCCATCCACTGTGAATTGTTTTCATCAATTTGAAAACCAATGGCATACATTTCAGTTTGGTCTGATTTAAAATCAACCACAAAGGAAGCATCGGTGAGGATAGGTTGGTCATTAACGCGCTGGTTGACCCATGTTCCGATTAAAAGAGCGTTGTAATTGGTGGTTTCACTTTTTTTGCAGCCGGATAAAAGTATTACGACAAGTATCGTAAGCGAGATGAAGTATTTCATGTGCATGTCTTTGTTCTTGTGAGTTACGGTGAACATAAAAATAAAAGCGTGACCCTACCGGGATTCGAACCCAGATCATCAGAACCGGAATCTGACATTCTATCCATTGAACTATAGGGCCAAATGGGAAGTGCAAAGAAACGAAAAAAATCGATTTTCAACTTAGGTTTTTTGCAAAATGTACACTTCCCATTTAATTAATAAAATTTAGAACATTACCCGCATGGAAAGAATAAAATTCCGCCCCGGGGCTACAAGTCCGCTGCTGTAGGGGCGGTAACGCACATCTCCCAGGTTTTCAATGCCAGCGCTAACCATGAGGTTGTCGTTTACTTGGTACATTGTTTTGATATTAAAGGTCATCCATGCCGGACTATAGGGGTTGCCATTGTCGTCTTTGGCATACATATAATCTTTTCCACGTTCTTCTTCAGGCATGTTTTCGTAACTCACCTCGCCATTAAACTGACTGTAAAGGTCTATTTTAAGCCTGTCGTGGTTATATGTAAGATGTGTCATGCCAAACCAGGGAGCAGCATGACGCAAAGAACTTTTTGAACCGTCTTCGAGTTCTTCTTCGCCTTTTTGGTAGTTGAATTGGGAGGTGAAGCCAAACCCTGCGCCAAGCTTTATTTCCAGCCCGAATTGCAGTCCGTAAACGTAAGCCTTGGCTGCATTTTGAACGGCTTGTACACGACTCATTTCTCCATCGTACACAATGCTGTCCTGTCCGTTCAGGGTGTAGTTGCGTCGCACCATGGCGTTGTCGAGCAGGGTGTAATAGGCCGTGAGATCAATTTTGGCTTTGTCGCTGAAAACCCTGGTAGCACCAGCTTCCGCGTTCCATGCGTATTCTGGTTTGAGGTTGGCATTGGGTACTACAACAGCCCCTGGTTCTGAATCGAAAATCTTGCCCATGTCGTCTACATTGGGTGCTCTGAATCCGGTGGACAAATTCAATACGAGAGCCCAGTCGGTGGTTGGATTATAAACCATACCCAGATTTCCAGTAACGGCTCCATCGTTAATATCAGCCGTAGCGAATGGCAGAGGATAGTAGGGGAGGTTGTTGCTGAAATCTGCATTAAGTGTGAAATAATTATAACGCAAACCGCCTTGAAACAGGAGCTTTTTATTGATCCTCAGCTGGTAGCTGGCATAGGCAGCATAGGATGCCCAGGTTGATTGTGGATACCTCGACGGACCTATATAAACACTATCGATACTGATGTCTTCATCTGTTCCGGTGCTTACCACCTGATCGACAACAGCTTCCAGGCCGTAAAAGAATTTCTGGTTTTCGCCAAATGTCTTAACGAAGTCGGCGTTGGCCGACCATGCTTCCACTTTTTCAGTGCGGTGATATCTGATTGTTTTCTGGAAATCCCGGTCTATCCGGCTTTCTTCAAAAAACTGATGGGCAAGCCTTACCGTCATAAAGTCATAAAGCTTTGTTGATTTTGCGTGGGTAGCCGACAGGTTGTTCATCATCCATTTTTGAGGTCCATAGTACCATTCTGCACTACGAGGAAGTCCGTCTTTCGTGCGAAGCAGACGGTCGTAGCGCGAATAGTCGGTTGTTGCAGAGTAATGCAAACCATATTGAAATTCCCAGTTTTTATTGGGCTTAAAGGCCAGTTTTTGCATGAGGTTCATCTGGCTGTATCCAGTTGGATTTTGCACCATCGGGTCTTCGTTTTCAAGCACCACATCGGTGTTGTCAACACGTTTTACATACCAGTTCCTCAAGTATTCATCAGGGCCATAGCTGCCCATGCGTAGGTTGTCATAACTATTTGATGAAAAGCTTGTTACCATAGCCCATTTTTTCCAGCCCACATGCACATCAAAATGGCCTGACTTTTCGTTGTTCGCTGAAGCATAGCGTCCCACGGCGCTTCCGCTTACCATCGGTTCATCGGTTACAGCGAATTCAGGCAATAAAGTCTGAAAACTCATCACCCCGCCAATGGCATCGCTGCCATAAATCAGACTAACAGGGCCAAAGATAACCTCCACACCTTCCATTGCAAAGGGGTCAAGCGATATCACATTCTGCAGGTTCCCACTTCTGAAAATGGCAGTGTTCATGCGCACCCCATCAACGGTATAAAGCANCCTGTTGGTCGAAAAACCTCTGATCATCGGACTGCCTCCCCCTTGCTGGCTTTTTTGCATAAAAACTTCTCCTGAACCGGACAGCAGATCGGCTGCNGTTTGCGGATTTTGGAGCGCTACCTGACGGGGAGTGATGGTGAGTATGCGGGCAGGTATCTCCCGCAAGTCCTGCCTCCACCGTGTGGCCGAAACCACTACCTGGTCGAGACTAATTGCGCCCGGTGAAAGGGCTACCAGGAACTTTTTGTCAGCTATCTGACCGTAACTAAGTGTCATTGATTCATAACCAAGAATCTGGAAATGAATGACTCCGGCGTTTTTTGCAGGCGTAAGGTCAGCCTGCCCTTTTGAATTGGTAATAAGCATGAGGTTTGGTTCTTGCGCGCTGATGGTAACCAAGTCAAGCGGTAGTCTGGTGTCGCGGTCGATTACCGTTACAATCTGGGCGTTTATCCTAATAAAGAGGGATAAAATAAATATAATTAATACAATATTTTTCATGAGATTCTTAAAAGATTTGTACAAAAATTCAATCATTTCCATAAAGCCAAAGTAAAGGTGAAACATGAAACGTTAATAACATGGTGCACCCGCGTAGCCTTAAACTTGAATATTTATATGAAATGAAATCTGGTGCTTAAGGAAATAGCCTAAAGCAAGTGGTTTATGCCCGTCGGGGAGGTGGGGCAGGAGGGGAAAAATAAAGTGTATTCAATATGAAATCTGAAGTTAAACTTAATATAAAATCTTGTTTGTATGGGCTAAACTCAGGAGATGTTATGTGCTGGCAGAAGAGACTTTTACTGAAGGTAAGGAGTCGGTTTTGTTTTTCGTTATGTTGTGTGTCACTTTTAACCAGCTGATTTACTAGTGCTGTCAGTTGTTTGTTCAGCCTGGTTTCCTTATTGTCGGGATAACACCAATACACCACAGAAGAATCACCAACGGTTTGCCGGACAATATCAAACATCTGCCCCTGATACTCAAATTCCAGGCTGTGATGCCAATGCAAAACGGCGTTAATTTCATCGGTCGAAAATTCAAGCCTTACCAGTAGTTCTTCCGCAAAACCGCTGATGA
>JGI11705J14877_10000220_pt1 | contig 36137 bp, 34 predicted proteins | sample Etolaghawater15m_FD_14877 | JGI IMG/M metagenome (IMG submission 14877) | reverse complement strand
CTGGGGCCGGAAAAACTGCTGAGCCCCTGGCGCAATCCATCCAGGATGTGAAACAGGCATAGGTTCTTGGATGAATTGGTCAGCATGAAATGTCCTCCCTATTATGCAAGATTGGATACCACATTGACCACTAACCCAATGACCAGGGCGACGAATATAAAAGAAATAATTGAATGAACCAGCGTCAGCCGCCGCATGGAGGGGTTCGATATGGATACGTCTGATGTTTGATAACACATGGCAATGGTAAAGGAATAGTACATGAAGTCCCAATAGTCTACCAGTTCTCCGCCTGGGAATTCTAATCCTTTTTTATAGGACTCCGTTGAGCCGTCATCCAGCTCGTCATAATAGAGCCGGGCATAATGCAGTGCAAAAAACGTATGCAGCAACAGCCATGCGGTGAAAATGGCCACGGTGCAGAGACCCAGGTGAAAATTTGCCGGATCCGTTTTCCAGTTCACACCGTCATTCAACATGAAAGCGACGGCCACCATGGATGCTCCGCAAGTGAGCACCGTAAAGGCCAGGGTCGCCATGTTGCTCGGCTCCTGTAGCCGTGCACGGTGCATTGTCTCTTTCGAATCGGCCTTTTTCATCATGGTAAAAATAAGGGCAAGCAGGAACAGCACCCCCAAATCCCAGGCCAGGAGCAACCGAATTTCAAATCTCGTTTCAACGGGGACAAACAGATATACGAACAGGCCAATGGCCACGGAGAGCGTCAGCCTGAACTTTGGTTCCAAAAAAAAATGATACCATTTCGAACGGGAAGTATTCACCATCGATCCTTATTTGGGTGCCGTCAGGCGAGGGCTGCCTTCCTTAATTTCGGGAACAAAGGTTTTTATCCGCAGAATGTGATATGTGACGCCAAGGCCCACCAGCACCAGAATGATCCGCAAGGTCAAACTGGATACCAGGAAGAGAGCGCTGATGGTCAGGGATACCCACATCAACAGGATGGCCCGTAATTTGGACCGTGCCGTCAGTCCTTTGCCTTTACGAAAATCATCAATCATGCGGCCGAGGGTTCCGGAATTGACAAGACGGTTATAAAGTTTGGGAGACCCTCTCCAGAAACAGAAGCCGGCGAGCAAAAATAACGGTACGGTGGGCACCAATGGAAGAAATACACCCACTACCCCGATCCCCACTGAAACGGCCCCTGACAAATTCCAGAGTTTATGGAAGGGTTTTTTCGGCGTGATTATCCCGTTTGGCTCGTGGCCGGCGGCGTTGTCTAATTCGGTCCTTTGAGCGGGCTTGTTTGAAGGCGGCGCTTCATTCGACGGAAACTTTCCCAGCATGGCCAGCACCGTCTGATGTTCTGTGATTTCAGGATCGTAATGGATGGTGATACTCCCGCATAAAGGGTTGGCACGGACATGTATGATGCCGCGGTTGCCGGCCAACGCGTTTTTTAAGTGGTGGAGCCGGTTTTTTGCGCCTATCGTCGCGGGGAACCTGACGCGCAGACGACCTCGCAGAGCGTGTTGAATGTTGAAATCAGTTGATGTGGCCATGTGCCGTCTCGTCTTAATTCCATACCCGGAATTGCTAAATTGCAAACAAAAGAGTGGTGCCGATCTCCGCGGCCATCATTTTCCAGATGTCAGTGGCCACTTCTCCAATGGATGAAAGGCTGCGATGCATGGTCTGCATCCCCTCGGAGCCTTTCTGGATTTCACCGTGAACCTTGTGCAGTTCATTGTTCTGAATGAGGGCTGCAATTTTTTCGTTGTTAAACATAATTTCCATGGCAATCTTTGTGTTCGTATTGTCTTCTAAGGGAATAATGTGCTGCCATATGAGCGCCTTTAAAACCCTTGAAAGATGTGTGCGCACATATTCATGCCGGTCGATGGGGAAAAGCTCGAAAAGTTTGCGAATGGCCCAGGCCACGCTGCCAAAACTGATGGTCGTTGTTAGTACCAGGTGGCTTTCAGCAGCCGTCATCGCCATGGCAAGGGCTTCGGGGCTGTCGATTTCGGTGAAGTAAATGACGTCCATGTCGCTTCGCATAGCGGTCTGAATGCCGCTGGTATAATTTTCCAGGTGAAGACCGATCTCTCGCTGGAAAACAAGGGATGATTTTGATTTATGGGAAAACCGAATGGGATTTTCAAGGGTCATAATGCTTCGGTTGGCATGTGTATTGATGTGGTCGATGATGGACGCGATGGTAACCGCTTTGGCGCAATTGGCTTTGCCGGTAATCAGCACCATTCCCCGTTCAAAACCGGGGATTTTTTCGAGGGATTCAATGGGTCCGATTTCACCCAAAGGCGGAATGTTAAAGGGTATCAACCGGCATGCGGCGCCGATTCCTTCCTCAGAAGCGTATAAAAGGATCTGAACCGTGCCGGCTTTTTTCGTTTCGTAGGTCAGCTCAATTTCCTGGCGGGTGTCAAATTTACGCTGATTTTCAGGAGAGAGAGCGCTGGAAAACAGTTCTTCGAGTTTGCTGGGTTCAAGCACCGGATATTCTTTCAACCTTTCCAGCGTACCGTGGATTTTTAGAACCGGGTGGTCCCCGGCGGCAAGATAGAGATCCGATGCTTCTTTCTGCCTGGCGAGAATAAAGAGGGCCTCTATTTTTGATCCGGATTTACCGAGTGGTGAGTGTTTTAATTTCTGCATAAATCCTCCTTTGCCATTTCAGGGCGGATCAGAAATTGGCCTTGAGCGGCGATACATAATAATGCAACAACTCGTGTTCAAAAGCGTCTAGGACCTCAGGTTGCACCACATATTGCGGTTTAAGGATCTCTATGGCCTGATGCATGGTCTGCATACCGCTTCCGCGCCCGGCGGCCATGGTCGGGCGAAGCAGGTGAAGCTTGCCTTTCTGACCGATGAGGCTTGATGTGACAGGGTCATTCAAAAGAAATTCGAAAAGCGGTATGCGTTGGGAAGAATTTTTTGCGGGAAGGAGATGTTGCCAAACGGCACACTTCAGCACTCGGGCCAGTAGCATCCTTCTATATTCGCGTTCTTTGGATGAAGCGGTTTGAATTATCCGTGCCAGGATTTCCGCTATTCCACCATTTGTTTCCAGGGAAACCAGCACCAGCAGCCCCTCGGCAGCCGAAGAGAGGGCTGGGGAAATGGTTTCTTCAAGGGGCAGGCCGTCAATAACCATAACGTCCACCGTTTTCAGGAAGCTCCCCATTGTTTTCAGGTCGAACCAGCTAACGGTATTCAACGGCTGAAAGCGCTCAATAAGAGATTTTCCCGTGGAGTGTTTATACTCCAAGGGCATTTCTATGGTGGCGACCGATTTTTCGGAAGTTTCGTTGATATGCTGGATCAGCGATTCCAATGTCGTCGTTTTTCCTGATTTGGCGGGACCGATGATCAGAATAAGACCGCTGCCAAATGAAACCATTTTTAATAAATGATGGGGCAACCCAAGGCTTTCAAATTCGGGGACGTTTGAAGGGATTAGGTGGCAAGCCATGAAGGGGCCTTTACGTTCATTGGAGAAGACAATCCGAAGACGGCCCTTGTCACGGATGGTGCAGGTGGTTATCAACTCTCCATGGGATTTAAACTCGGACCATTTGGAGGGGGAAAGAACTTCCCGGGCAAGACCGTCAATTTTGGACTTGGTCAAATTCCCCTGCTCAAGAAGGGGTTTTATGGCACCGTTTACTTTCAGGAAAGGGGTCGTACCGACGCTGAAATAAATATCGGAGGCTTTTTCTCGTTGAGCAGTCTGTAGATATTCCGCTATCGTGGCCATAACCAAACCAGGCTCTAAGAAATCGCTTCAAAGAGTTTTAGACAATTCGTACGGTGCGTTTTAAAGCTTCATTTGTTCAGCATCGGGTGCTCTTAGAAGCAAGGGGTCAACCGAGACTTCTGCTTCACGATAATCATGTTTCAGCAGATGAAATGAGGTAACGCCAAAGGTCAATAGTACAAGCCATGCAGGTGTTGCCAAAGCGGGAGCCAGAACCAGGAAAGCNATTCCCGTGGCGAAAGAAGAGACCGGTACGGCGGTTCTCATATCAACGGTGTTTCCCGACATATGTTTGACAGCCCGGTCCAGATTTTCCGAAACCGTGAGGATCTTGTCACGAACGACCACGTTCATTCGATTTTTATCGCCNTAGGTCAGAGCATCTTTGATATCTTCTATTCGATTCGAAAACTCAGCGTCACGGGTGATATCCGTGAGGACAGCCTTGAGTTCCTGCAGAATAAGCGCTACTTCAAGGTCTTTCCTGAAAAAAATGGTTATCGACTGCGAATAGGGATTCAGGTCGGCCTTCTTGATGTTCTTGATTTCACTCAATGCGGCTTCAAGTACGAAGAAAAAAACTTTCGGATCAAATTCCGAACCAACCTTTATTCTTGCTCTGCCTGAAATAGAATGAATAACTTTGAGCTTGATTTTCATATTTCCTATCAATCCATGTGGACTTCTTTTTCTGCTTCCTTTTCTCTTTCGTATTCGGCTTTGCTTTCCGCAAAGAGGTCTTTGAATTTTTCGAAGCCCTCCCCGAGGATGGATAACAGATAATCCCTTACCACAAGAAACATTTTCAGCAGAAGTTTCAGGATTGATTTCTTCGGGGCGAATCTAATCGCCATGAGAACAATCACCCCCCCGATAATCCCTGAGAGAATCAGTTCCATCTAGTTATATCTCCTTAGTTTTCTGGTCAATAGCAAAAGTCGGTTTGAGTCATTTCAGGCAAAGGATGGTCCGTTTTCTGTTCAGGGGGACCCCTTTTTGCGACGTTTACTGGAAGGCGGAATGCCCATCATCTCCCGGTATTTGGCGACGGTCCTGCGGGCAATGTCAACCTTTTCTGCTTTTAACATTTCTGAAATTTTTCCATCGCTACAGGGCTTTTGAGGATCTTCATGACTGATGATCATTCTGATCTTCGCCTGAACGTCCGAAGAAACGGCGGGTTTAAAATATTTTGAAGGGGGAGCCTTTTTAGTTTTGCCCCCGGCTTTCCCACGCCCTGGGGAGGGAGCAGCCCTTTTGGCGGAAGCGGTTTTCGAAGGCTTTGAAGCTCGGGCCGTTTTAGAGTTAACGGTCTTTGAAGGTTTTCCCTCAGACAGCAGGGATAAGAGATCTTCGGTTTGAAAGCGCAGCGGGTCGAAGCTTACAATCAGACTGTTGCAACCCGCACTGATGCGCTGGTTTGAAATACGGTCATCATTTGAGAGTTTCTCAATAATTTTTTCACAGAAATCCTTCGACGTGAGCCCGGGCATTCTGACCCTCACCCTGCCGGGCAGCTGATGTGCTATTTCCATTTTTCCACCCTTTTTGTAGGTTATCAGCTTTTGGGCACGCATGGCAAATTCATTCCCGTCATTCCGGCGAAAGCCGGAATCCAGAGTTTTGTAAGGTCAATATAATCTCTGGATGCCGGATCAAGTCCGGCATGACGAGCGAACTTTTGAAGGGTTACGATGCTTTTACTGAACCCTCCCATGTTTCTCATTACGCAGCGACTTCAGCCTTGGCGGCCTGAGCGGCTTCAAACTCAGCTTTGCTTTCAGCCATCAGGTCTTTGGCGGAGTCCATGGCGGAAGCACCGCCCGCGGTTAAGGCGCCCGATAGTGCATATCCGGTTTTAATGACTTTCTTGGCCGCTCCCCGCAGAATTTTTGTTTTGGTGACCACCGCTACAACAACGATACCACCCACAATACCCAACGCAAGTTCTTCCATGATTACCTCCTTAATTTTTAGGTTATTCTATCATTTTATGGCTTTAATTTATGGTGTAACCTGACTTCTTCAAGCGCGGCCTTTTCAGCTTCCAGCTCCATTTTGCTTTCCGCTGCAAGATCTCTCAGGTTTTCCATGACTTCAACGGTGCAAAACTTTAATCCTGAAATAACTCCCTGGCCCGCCTTACCGGCTGTAGCAGCCGCCGATTGAAGCCCTTTTCCTTTATTGGCCAGGAGTACGATCGCACCACCCAACATGCCCCAGAAAAATGCACCCATATTGGTTTCCCCCAAATGATATCAGTGGATTAAAATTTCATCGGGATGAATGCCCTCATCCCGCTGATACGGCATCTCTTTCACATCCAGCGGTGAATCAACCTTTCTGCCACCGGATAGCTTCAGTTTTCCAATCTGCTGTTTCAATACCCCATCGGGCTGTTCATCTTTTCCGGCGCTCAACTTCATGCGGATCATGGGCTTCATGCCATTGAGACAGGCCACCACCGCCGAGCCGTTGCTGATCAGTGTGGTGAGCACGGGAGAAGCCAACCCAAATGCCGCCAGGCCGTAGGCCAGTACATTGAAGCTGCCCACGATCCAGTAGCTTTCCTTAATCAGGCCGATGGTTTGCTTGCTGATCTCAAAGGCCTTCGGAATATTGAGCAGGTTTTCGTTGAGCAGAATAACCCCTGCCGTTTCCTTTGCAATATCGGCACCCCCCTTCACGGAAATGCCAATGTCGGCATAAGAGAGTGCCACGGAATCGTTGATGCCGTCACCCACAAAGGCGACGGTGTGGCCCTGTTCCTTAAGATCCCTGACCACCTCCGCCTTCTGCTCTGGTAGCATTTCGGCATAGCATTTGTCAATACCCAGGGAATCACAGACCGGTCTGGCAACCTGTTCCACATCGCCGGTCAGCATGATGACCTGTTTAACGCCAACGCGGTGGAGTTCTTCGATCATCTGTTTGGATTCTTTTCGAATCTGGTCTCTGAAGGAAATAATACCGCAGAATTTGTTTTCGATGGCGATATAAAGACAGGCTTTTCCCGCATTGACGAGCTTGTCTCTTCTTTCAAGCACCCCCGGCTCGATATCCACACCGCTTTCCCGCATAAGTCTCAGGCTACCCACCAGGGTTTGCTTCCCTTCGATATCCGCTCTTACCCCGCGGCCCACCACATATTTGACACCTTTTCTGTTCTTGAGGGGAATATTTCGGTTTGTGGCGTGCCGGACGACGGCTTCGGCAATGGGGTGTGTCATCTGCATTTCGGCGGTTGCGGCGTAGGACAAGAGTTCGGGGTTTCCATACCCATTAAACGAAACCAGGTCCTCCACATGGATAACCCCGGTGGTCAGTGTTCCGGTTTTATCAAATATGATGGTATCGGTATGATACAGTTTTTCCAGGTAACTTCCCCCTTTGATCAATATGCCGTTTTTGGCGGAGGTAATCATGGAGGAGAGGACCGCTGTCGGCGCCGCCACGCGAACGCCCGTTCCGAAATCCACGGTCAACATGGCCGCCAGTTGGGCCAGGTTCATGGTTCCGGCAAAAAGCAGGCAGGTTGTGACCAGTGAAGGGGCCACCAGTCGATCAGCGAACTTTTCGGCATGGTTCTGAATCTTGGTTTCATAAAGGGGCGCTTCTTCTACCAAACGGACCACCTGGGCCACTTTGGTTCGTTCTCCCACGCGGGTCGCCTTGATGTAGGCATTTCCATCTTTGATGACGGTAGAAGCAAATGTTAGATCTCCCAATTCTTTGTGCGCCGGAAGCGATTCTCCGGTCAAGACCTGTTGGTCGACAATCAGTTCTCCTTCAATGATTTCGCCGTCAACAGGAATCAGATCACCCGTGTTGAGGGCCACCACATCTCCTTCGACGATGTCACGGACCTGGATCTGCACTTCCACGCCGTCTCTCAAAACCCAGGCATAGTTGTTCTGGAAGTCCAGCAGCTTTCGAATGGTTCGCTGGGAACTGGCAGCGGTCAGGTCCCTGATATAATCGCCCAGATGAATCAGCATGACCATGAGCGACGCGTTGATCACGTCACCCGTCATCATGCCCACCGTAAGCGCACAGGCATCCAGAAAATCCACATTGAGCCGGTGTTCATGGCGCAGGACTCGGTACGCCCTTTTGTAGATGGGTAGGCAGATATAAATGAGAAAAGGGTAAACGACTACGAGCGCAAGCCCCGGAACGCCCGCAAGAAGGAGACTCAGACCAACGGCGCCGGTGGCGCCTTTGAGGTAGGCCAGGGAGAGCTCGTGCTCTTCCTTATGGACCGCCGGCAAATCCGCCGTCATTTGCTCCAGCTCACTCAGTGTCAGTCCCTCAATTTGGTCCAGAATTTCAGCCTTTCTGATATTTGGAAACTCATAGTGGATTGTTAAACTGCCACAGCGTTGGTTGCTGTCTACCTTTTCAATCCAATTCATAGACGAAAGATGGCGCTGAAGAGCATGAACAAGGTCCTTTTTGAATTTGAGAACAGGAAGCGCAATGCGGAGGCGGCCTCGGATGGCATGCTTCACCTGACAGTGAAGTTTAGTGACGTCTGGCAAAGTGTCCTTTTTTTGATGAATCACTTCAACATCAACCTGTACAGCCGTAACTTGATCTTTGCCGACCATCCCAACTCTCCTTGAAAAAAAAATCGCTTTTAGCCTTTTTTGTAAAAGAGCAGAACCACTTGGAATTGTCAACAAAAAAATGGCATCGATATCTTTATGGGAAAACTGAAGTTGTTGAATTGAGAAATTACTGGAAAAGTGTGATCTTATTTTAAAGCCGATTTTTTGATCACAAAGTCTGCGACTTCACGTTCCGTTACGATGCCAATAATTTCTTTGGGCCTTGAGTCCTGGGGTGTACCCGTGACCAGGGCGAATTTTGCGCCGGTGGCATGCATCTCTCTTAAAAGATCGTTTAGGGTGTTTTTCTGGGGTGTCATAATGTAGTGTTGGCTGGCAATCAACTGTGCTTTTGTTCCACCAATGTGCGCCGGGACGACGCCCAGAATAGCCTCGCCGGATGTGACCAGAACATGGTTTTCAGAAGGTTCAAGGCTTGATTGTCCGTCAACGGTCTTGTAAGTTTTGCTCATAATGTCCTGTACCGTCATGGATTCGCTCATGGCCGCCTGCAGTCCCTCGGGTACGATATGACCCCGTCTCAGGAGCTTAAGGGTGTAAATACTGCCGGGTGAGAGCCATTTGCGGATTCCATAGGCGAAGGAAGAGGTGATCATGATGGGCAGGACCACGTTTGCATCCTGGGTCATCTCCAGGATCATGACGGCGCCGGTAATGATCGCGCCGGTGGATGACCCGACACCCGCCGCCATTCCGGCGATGGCAAAGGCCACCGGCTGAATGCCGATGCCGGGCAAAATATAAGCGGCTAAGTGGCCGAATAGGGCCCCCATGGTGGCGCCCATGAAAAGTGATGGGGAAAATACCCCACCTGAACCCCCTGACCCCAATGTGAGGCATGTGGCGATGAATTTGAAACAAAACAGGAGTATCAAAAGCCACGGGTTCAGAAGGATCGTCTTTAAAATGTCCATGATGGTGGCATAGCCGACACCTTCAATGTAATAATTTCCGGTGTAGCGCATGAAGAGCCAGAGCATGACGCCCACAACGAACATGGCAGAGAGATGTCGTGTGTAGGTGTTGCCCGGCATGGCGTCAAAGCGGTCCTCAGACCAATATATCCCGCGGACAAACAGGGTCGAAACCAGCCCCATGAGAATGCCGAAGGGTACAAACAGAAGGAGGGCCCATGGCGAAATGAGGTGAAGTTCCAGGCGGGTGAGTTCTGAGAAATAAAAAGAGGGTTCTACGCCCAAAAGCGCTCGGCCGATATAGGTGGCGGTCACGGTGGCAATGGTCACCGGCAGAATATTTCTGGCATTGATGGTGACCAGCAAAAGCTCTATGCTGAAAATCAGTCCGCCCAGTGGTGCATTGAAGGTGGCGGCAATGCCACCACCGGCGCCTGCCGCAATCAACGTGACAATCTGTCTCGGGTGAAGGCGAAGGAATTGACCGAGTGTTGACCCGAATGAGGCGCCGATCTGGATAATGGGTCCTTCACGCCCCACTGATCCACCGCTGCCGATACAGACAGCCGATGCGATCGCTTTGATGAGGCCGACCACAGGCCGGATTTTGGAATCATTATAATAAATCGCATCCATCACTTCAGGGACGCCATGCCCCTTGGCTTCGGGTGCGAAGGTTTTGACCAGCCACGCAACAATCAACGCTCCGATTACAGGAACCAGTATGACCCCGGGTCCCCAGGGGTTTCCGGGTGTGTGAATATTGGCATCATAAAAAAATTGAAATTTTCCCAGGAACAGGATGTTGTGAACCAGGCCGATGATCATCCTAAACGCCCAGGCCCCAAGACCTGCAATGATTCCCACTGAAAACGACAGAAGGCACATGAAAGGCAGGTTTCGAATCTTGAAAATCTGCTTTTCCATAAGCCTATTTAACCGCTGCCATCTCGGGGGCGAAAAAGAAGAGCACCGCGATAATGGTATACAGCACCAGCATCTGCAGTCCATTCAGCCAGTTGGATTTGCCATCAAGGCAGATTTGGGTTGTGAGGAGTACCGCGCCGGCAACGGCAACGATTTCATGATATCCGAAATGAAGGTTGATGGGATGGCCGAAGATGTAGGAGGCAAAGACCAGCAGCGGTACCACGAGCAGGGCGACCTGTGAACTGGCGTTGACGGCCACTTCAATACAAAGATCCATGTTGTTTTTCATGGCCATTCGAACGGCGGTTGTCTGGGCCGCCACATTTCCGATGATGGCAATGATGACAACTCCCATAAACAGATGGGTCAATCCGAAAGCTTCTTCAACCACCGTTACCGAACTGGCGACAAAATCGGAAATAATGGCGATAAAAAAGCTGGAGACGCCCAGAATGATGGCGGCCTTTCTTTTGCTCCAGAGCATTTCCAGCGGGATTTCATAGCCGGGTTCCTGCTGGTGGTCTGGCTTATCTTTTGAAAAGAGCGTGTAGAGCAAGCTTCCGATATAGGAGAGGAAAAGCATGACGGCAATCCACAGTGAAAGAATCATGGTTTCGTCATGGGTTAAACCGTCGGCGGACACTTTTGAAACCTCCTGGTAGACAGTGGGGATGAAAAGTGCCAGCGAAGCGATGATAAGCCCCGTTGAAAAATCGCTCACCCGGGAGACGGAAAAACGCTGGGTACCGTTTTTCAGACCACCCGCCAGCATGGCGTGCCCCATGACGAAGAGCAAGTTTCCGATAATGGCACCGGTCATGGCGGCTTTTACCAGTTCACTGAGACCATGATAAAGGGCAACGGTTCCAAAAATGATTTCCGGCAGGTTACTGAAAGTGGCATTGAGCAAACCGCCGATGCGGGAACCCACATGGGCGGCCAAATGTTCTGTAGCGGTGCTGATGAGGCTCGAAAGCACCACCATGGCCATGCAGCTGCAGATAAACAAGGCGATATCATTTTTAAAGGATGGAATATAATTGATGGAAAAGGATACGGGAATGAAAATGACGAGCCAGTTTATACTGGGTTTGAAAATCGTTTTCATGTGGACCCCTTGTCAGTTATGCGGTGTGAAGCTTTTCTTTAAACCAGGTGTTCAGTTTACCCGCCCAGACATATTCCTTGGCCAACATGGCCAGGCCGATGGGGATCACCACGATACCGGGACCGGGAAGGGGCAGGAGAATGATACCCGCGGTCAAAGTGGTCAATCCTGTCAGTGTCCTGAGCTTTCGATTCTTCCGGTTTTGCCGTTCTTCCTCCGGTTCATCTCCCATGAGCATGCACAACGTCTTGTTTGATCCCGATGCGATCAGTTCATTGGCATAATCTCCCAGGTAGATCAGCATGGCCATGATGGAAGTGACCACCAGGTCGTCCGCCATAAGGCCGATGGTCATGGCAAAGGCATTTAAGGCATCAAGATCAATTCTCTTCTCTTTTACAATCGTCTCATAGGCCTTTTGATAAATGGGAATTGAGACGAGGATGATGATCATGTACAAAAGTATTCTTGATGGAAAGAGGGTGTCTATAAAAAGGATTGTCAGTGCGACTGTGATGGTAGACCACCCCAGTCGGGAACGCGCTGTGGAAAAAAATTCTTTTTGAGTGCTGATGGCCCGCGGCTGTATCACAGTCAATTCATCAACCCGGGTGTTGGCGATAATGTTCAGAATGGTTTTCTGACTGATGGTTTCAGGGTTGTAATGGATGGTGATGCTGCCGCATAAATGGCTGGATGTGACTTTCTGAATACCCTCAAAGGTTTCCAGATAACGACTTTGGCAAAGGCTCAGTTCTTTCGATTGGGTCAGGAGGGGGACCCGGACGCGGAGACGGCCTTTGATGGCGTGAGCAATTTGGTAGTCTATGGTTGCGGTTTTGGAATCTTCATCATTTTTAATTTCAAGCTTATGGTTTTCAAGGATCTTTTGCATGGTATCCTCCTGTTAATGCAACTCTTAAGGGTGAATTCATAAGATGATGAAGATTAAGTTTAAATTTGATTAAAGCAATTCTATTTCAGACTATGCTCGCGGATGTTTCATGTCAAGGGCTTATTGGGTTTTCTCTGTTTTGCGGTAAATAATCATTGAGAAATTCGGTAATCAACTATAGGTTTGGACGGAAACGATACCGAGCAGTGGGTCATATTTTTTGTTCGGGAGCCTTTTTAAAAGAGGATGGTCGATTAATGGGGAATGGCACAATTCATATTCAGGAGCATCTGGAACGGCGGATTCTTCACGGTTTATCCTGTGAGTGGGAGAAGGCCCTTTGGGTTTTGCCTCCCCACTACAGGGACAAAATGCGAAAGCCTTTGTTTTCACTTAGGGAAATGAAAGGAAAATGGGGCGCCTGGTACGGGGAGAAACGGGAGATTACCCTCAGTCGAGCACTGGTAATGGGGTATTCATGGAATGCGGTCTGTGAAGTGCTTAAACATGAAATGGCACATCAATTTGCGGAAGAAATTCTCGGGGTGCGTAATGAATCCTCTCACGGTCCCCATTTTCAGGAGGCGTGTTATCACCTGCGCGCTGACCCCGCAGCTTCGGGGCATTTCACGGTAATCGAGGGGATCGGTTCAGAAGAAACGCACAACCGGGAAGACAAAATGATGGCGCGCATCAAAAAACTCATGTCCCTGGCCCAGAGCCGAAACCGCCATGAAGCGGAAGCGGCCATGGCCAAGGCCCATGAGCTGGTGGACCGATATAATATTGATCTGTTGCGACTTGAGCAGAAACGGGATTTTGTGAGTCTCTTTCTCGGAAAACCGGGGTTGCGACATTTCAGGGAAGTTCATCGTCTGGCTATTTTGCTGAGCGATTTCTATTATGTTTTCAGTATCTGGGAAAGCGCTTATGTCATTGAAAAGGGGAAAATGGGGCGGGTGCTGGAGATCAGCGGGACAGAGAAAAATGTTCAAATTGCATGTTACGTATATGATTTTGTGAACCGTTTCATTGATTCACAGTGGGAGATGTATAATCATGGCAAAGGTTTGAATCGCTATCGCCGTTCCGATTTCGCTTTTGGCATTTTGGAGGGGTTTGATGCCAAACTGAAAGCACAATCTAAAATGCGTTCCGCTAAAACGGGGTACGGTCTCATAAAGGTGGAGGACCCTTTGCTGGAACGATACAAGGCTTATCGCTATCCGCGGATTCGAAAAAACAGAGGCAAGGCCGTTCGAGAGGATACAAAGATTCGAAAAGATGGTGAGAAGGTTGGGAGCAAACTGATCATCTCCAAAGGTATCCACCGAAAGGGCGGAAGCGGGGGGCTTTATCTGGAATGATACGCCATCGGGTGAGGGGGGCGTATCATTCCATCTTTTTTATGCCGCCCGTTTCAGAACAACGGGCAGGTTCTTCATGGGTCTGCGGGAAATCGGCAAATGGTGAACTCGAGACCGCACGGGCGAAATGTCCCGGGTCAGCCAGCCGGTCTTCTGGGGTGTGATGGCTGCGTAAAGGGCGATCCACCATAAACCCGTAACCCAGAACACGCTGTAGGCAAAGGCCCACAAAGCGTCGCTGCTGCGGTAGCGGTAGATAAAAAACAGAGCGGGCAGGCAACCGGTTAGCACGGCACCCATCAACATCCTTGGGCCGAAAGTTTCCGGCATGAAAACGAGAAAGCCAAGAAGCACCAGCTTTATGATCTGGCCCAGGGTCAGCGTCATGAGACTCAACAGCAGGTTGATGCGGGCCCCCAGCATGGGGCCTTTGCGAAACCGGGTGAAAACGAACCGGGTCATCACCAGGCTTTCTCGAATGTTGCTTCTGGCCCATCGAAGGAACATTTTGCACAGGCCTTGATACCGGATGGGCGCTTTGGTATATACGATGGCGTTGCTTTGAAAGTGCACGTAGTGGCCCAGTTTCAGGATCATGTTGGTCATGGCCCGGTCCTCGCCGATATTGGCTGGGCGCCCCAGAAATTTCTGGTTGATCCATTGTGGTAATACCTGTTTCACAAGGTCGCTTCGGTAGGCAGACAGGGCGCCGGGGCTGCACATGACGGTATTCACCATGCTCTGACTGGCCCTTAGAAAGTCAAAGGAAAAGGCGAAATTAACATCCAGCATCCGCGGAATGAGACCTTCCCGTCGGTTGAGTATCCTGACGTTTCCAGCTACGGCACCCACCCTTGAATCCCGGATAAAGGGGGCTACCAGACAGCGGATGGTCTGGGGCTCAACCTGGGAATCGCTGTCGATGGTGACGAAAACATCGCTTGTGCATTTCTTGAAACCGGCATGAAGGGCTCTGCGTTTTCCCTGGTTGCTGGACAGCCGGATGGGTGTAATGCGATTGGGCATCTCCTGCACCGCGGTCCTGATCCATCGCCACGTGTCATCTTTGCTGCCATCATCAATGACCACGATTTTCAGTTTTTCTTCAGGGTAATCACTTTGCGCAATGCTTCGAAGGGTTTCCAGTACCTGACGCCCTTCGTTATAGGCGGGCACGATGACGCCGCAAGTGGGCAGTTTTGTATCCGGGTAGGCAGGTGTTGGACGGTATCTCATTACCAATACCACGCGCCAGATGAGCGTCAGGACAAAAATGACCATGGTGGCCTGAAAGGTCACGATCAGGATTCTTCCCAAAGATTCTGGAAGGACAAGCGTTTCGTAGATTTTCAGTGCAAACCCTGCGCTTATGATCAACAGCACGCTGAGCAGTATCAAGATTTTAGCGGATAAATCGGTTACGCCACGGGTTTTCGGGGTCGCAATACCCGTTTTTGTAGAAAACAGCGGATTGGCGTCTTTATTTTTAAAAAAATCCTCACGGGCAAAGGCCGATGAGATGATGGACGTAAATTGTGGCTTTTGAGCAAAATTGGGCATCGATTTTCTATCCTTTATATTTGAGATATTGAGATCCGGATTATTCTCATTCATATACTGTCATGGCCTGCACCTATTTTCGAATAAGGCGCAGGGCATGGGCGTAGAAGCAAAAGATATGCCAGATCGAGAATTTTTTTTATGAATTTATAACGCATTGTGATTAATAGAATTTTTGTTTTAGCTAATCTAAACAGAGGCGTTTTTCGAGAATTGAGAGTTCCGATTCGGGTAAAATGAGATTCGTTGGTTCTTGATTCCAGCGCGCGGGTCCGTAATGGGCCCCAAAATTAAATCTGCATCAATCTGGTAATATTAGAGGTGAGCCGGATTGTGCAGATGCATGGAAAATTGGGAATTGAAAATTCTCCTTTTCTTTGCGGGAATGGAAGGCGTAAGTGGTTCAAAAGATGTATTTCGTATGTATTTGCGGAACATCCTACGGGAATCTTGGTTTTGATGAAAGGGAACGCATCCGCGAAAACCTGAGGCGCAGAATTGAATCCGCCGGCATTCGATTCGTTGAATATTGCTGGGTTTGGGACGAAAATGATAAATGCCTTCTGGTTGCGGGAACCTACGAACGGCTGGAAGATGCCGAACAGTGGATCACAAGTCTGGAATCTCTGGGATTTGAAATAGAAATCCGAACACGGCTGCCGGGAGAGGATTCGGAAGCACCCGGTATCCGCCGTGGATGGGACTCATGATATTATGGATTTAGGATTGGGGATTTCGGATTGCCGGGTTCCCATGCGGGTGATTGGGGACGGGAAACCGCTCAGTCATCACGTTTGGCATTTGTGGCCGCCTTGAACTGCAGGGTGAAAGTCGTGCCACCCGAAACATAGCAGTCCTCAGGTTGTCTGCAGTGAGGGCATTCGCCGATGCTGCCCGGGCATAGATCGGTTTCCTCAGGGATAAAGGGACAGCGGGTGGATGTCATCCTGATCTTGAAGGCATATCGTTCCGCAAAGATTTTCATGCGCAGCAGGTCGGCGCCCTTTCCACCGGCATTGAAATCAAAAGCCCTCTTGGAGGAATAGTCCAGGGTGTCCTGGGTGGCGAAAAAACCTTCAAAGATCCTTCTCTGAGCATCTTCGATAATGCCCACCCCGTAATCTCTCACCACCGCTTCTATGATTCCGTTCGTCGGTTCCACGGTGATTTCTATTTTTCCTTCATCCGGCGTGTTTTCAATGGCGTTTTTGACAAGACCGTCAATCACTTTCTGAAGCGGCTCGAGGGGGATGGAAACGGGGTGCGTGGTTTCGAGCTTTTCCAGGATCTGAACATTGCGGTGAGAAAAAAGCGGCTTGAGCGCTTCCAGACGTTCTTTTACCACCTGGTCCAGCCTCAGGAGTTGGGAGGTCATTTCTTTTAGTCCGAAAATGTCATCGATGCGTTTTCGAATGGTTTCTACAATATGGCCTTCGCCGACCTGCTCCGCCACAAGGGTTTCCAGTTCATCGGCACACAAATCGACCATCTGGCTCAGCACATAATGGGATTCGAAGTGCCTCTCCCGCATGATGTCTTCCACCTGGTTTTGAATTTCTATGATTCGGTCCAGGTTCCTTTCGCCCCGGGCGAGGGTGTTCTCCCACCCCTTATCGGGAAGAAGGGCCAGTTTTCGGGCAATAATGTTCAATGATCCGGAAAGCACGGAAACGGGGGTTTTTAATTCATGGGACAGGTGGTTGATGACTTTGTCCTTTGCCCGGTTCAGGCTCGATACTTCCCGATAGGCTTTTTTCACTTCCTCTGAAAACCGGGCGTTTTCAATGGAGAGTTCAACGGTTCCCGCTACAAGGTTAAGAAGCTCCATATTCCCCCGGTCGAAACGCCCTTTTTTCTTGTTAATGGCGCACAGAACACCGATGATCCGATCTCTGCTTCTCAATGGGACCAGTAGCAGGTTACGGGTCTGATACCCCATGATTCTGTCACGCTCCCGGTGAATGGGTGAATCTTTCAGGATATCATGGATGATCATGGGTTTGCCGGTCTTGATGACCTGGCCCGCAATGAGTTTGTCGATGGGAAAGCGGATTTCCTTGACCCGTCGCTGGGTGGCCATATCATCATAGGCGGCGCCGATGAAAAAAAGCTCCCGGTTTTCTTCGTCCAGCAGGCTTACCAGGGCCCCTTCGGAATCCATCAGGCGTTTGACCTCATTGCTCACGAAATCCAGGAGATCCCCCAGGTCCGGGTATTCGGGAAGGGCCGTACTGATGCGAAGGAGTGCTTCATTGGTTCTGTAAGCGTTAATGATCTCTTCAGAAAATCGAGCGTTTTCGATGGAAAGCACCACCGTGCCGGCGATCATATTGAGAAGTTCCATGTCCGATTTTTCAAAAACGCCTTCTTTCTTATTGCGGGCACAAAGAGTGCCGATGATGCGGTCCCCGCTCCTCAAGGGCACTTCCAGCAGATTTCGGGTTTGATACCCGAGCTTTTCGTCCACGCCATGATAGAAACTGGGTTCTTTTGCCGTGTCCGTGACGATAATGGCCTCACCTGTGCGGATGACTTTCCCGGCCACGCTCTTATCCAGCGGAAAGCGGATTTCCTTGATTCGCTTTTGGGTGGCGCTATCGTCATAAGACGCCCCTTTATAAAAGAGTTCGTTTCGGTCTTCGTCAATCAGAACCACCAGGGCGCCTTCGGTTCCCAGGAGCTCTTTAATTTCCCGGCTAATGTAATCCAGGAGCTCTTCCAAATCGGGGTACTCGGGAAGGGCCATGCTGATACGCAGCATGGCCTGGTTGTTTCGGACGTTTTTTCGCTCCTCGGTGATATCTCGAAGCAGCACCAGTTGTCCACCCGGCTCCTCCGGATCCTTTGAATAGATCACGCCGCGCATGACCACATCGAGAAGGCGACCGTCCTTTGTGAGTCGTTTGGTGATGTGGCGCAAAACCAGTTTCTTTTCCAGGAGTTCTTTTAAAATCTGATGGGTTTCCGCTTCCAGTCCTTTGGGCGCGTAGGGGATGGTCTTTCCTTCCAGCTCATCAAGGGTCCATCCAAAGGTCTCGGTGAAAGCCGGTGTGACATAATAGACGCTTCCGTCCAGATTGCTGACGATGATGGGGTAGGGCACAAAATCGAGCAGTGACCGCATGCCTTTTCTGGATTCACGCAGGGCTTCTTCGGTTTTTTTCTGCTGGGTAATATCCTGAAGGGTTTCGATAGCGCCGGTAATGTTTCCCTTTTTATCTTTTAAGGGGGAGGCTGTAAAAAAAAGCCATTTGCTCCCGTTCCGCAAATCGGGGAAGAGTCTTTCCGATTCAAAGCCCCATTGGGACACGGCGGATTTTTGGCATTTGCCGTCATAATACCGGGAGATCTCTTTCTCGCCGGTGTTGTCGACAATAAGATCGGCCATGGTGGGACGTTTTGTGGGATAAAATGCCAGCCATTGGTCCTGCGTGCCGACAATTTCCTCAGCATGTATTCCGGTCAGGTTTTCAAAGGCTTTGTTCACATGGGTGAGGACATGGTTTTTGTCAATGACAAAGGTCGGTATTGCCGTTTCCTGAAGTATCTGAGAAAGTCTTTCTTTTTCCTGCTCAAGCCTGTTTTCTTTTTGCCTGGATTCATCCAGTGCTGTTTCGAGCAGCCTTATTTTGTTCTTCAGTTCATCGCAGGTCGGGTCTTGAACCATTTAGGAAAAGCCTCCATCGGTTACCAAAAAAGAAAAAACCATTGATGACACTTGCAGTGTTCAGGGGTTTTTCCCAAAACATATATCTTATCCCTTTGATACAGCTCCAGCAAAGTTTTTTCAAGTTTTGTTTCGCCCAAGGCACCCAGATCGTTTGTAGTGTTTGACACCCGGGTAAGCTTTACCTATAATTCAACTTCTGAACCCTGATGTGAAACTCTTTAAAGGAGATGGTTTGTCATGAAATGCCCACATTGTGAGGAAGAAATTCCGGGGTCTCCATGCCCCGGATGCGGAGAGAGCGTTTATGATGACGATGCCAATTATTGTCTGGCTTGCGGTATACCTCTCAAAGAATCGGCGCCACCGGTTTCCCGGGACGATGAATTTTTTGATGATGAGGAGGATATCGACTTTGAAAACCGGGAGCTATGTCCTGACGGAACCTGTACGGGCATCATCGTTAATGGCAGGTGTACCGAATGCGGCAAAGCTCCGGGAGATGAGGATTTCCCTAAAGCGGAAGCAGTCGCTGCCGAGGAGCCCGTTGCCGGAGTGAATGCGGATGAAACTGCCAAAGAAAAAAATGATTAAGGAAATGCCCGAATGTATGAGTTGAAGATCATTACCCGGTTTGCGGCGGCCCACCAGTTACGGGCCCTAAAGGGGGGATGCGAGAACCTGCATGGCCACAACTGGAAGGTGGAGGTGTCGGTGGCGGGGGACCGCCTGGGAGATGACGGATTGCTGGTGGACTTCCGAGTGGTCAAGGATCACACAAAGAAAATCATTGATGGGCTGGACCACAAATTCTTAAACGAAATTGATTCTTTTGCGTCCACTGAACCGTCATCGGAGAACATCGCCCGCCATATTTACACAACGCTCTCAGCCCAACTGGCTCGGGAAGGTGTTCGCGTGACAAAAGTGACCGCCTGGGAGTCGGAATCGGCTTGTGCCAGCTACATGGAACCCTAATGGACATATACGCATTTATCCCCGCAAGATACCAGTCCAGTCGTTTTCCGGGAAAGCCGCTGGCAATGATTTCCGGTAAACCCATGATCCAGCATACTTACGAACGGGCCCTCGCATGTTCGGAACTTTCAGCGGTTTATGTGGCTACGGATGATGACCGTATCCGGGAATGTGTGGAGGGTTTTGGGGGCAATGCGCTAATGACCCTTTCCACGCATGTCTCCGGAACCGACCGAATTGCCGAAGCGGCTCGAAAGATCGGTGTGAAGAACGGAGATCTTGTGGTGAACATTCAGGGTGACCAGCCGGCTTTTCACCCCCGTGTGGTGTCGGCCATGATTGAGCCACTGATGGCGGACGCATCCATTCCCATGGGCACCCTTAAGTGCCGCATTCGTGACCATAAGGACATTGCCAATCCGAACCATGTCAAGGTGGTGACGGACAAAAATGGGTTTGCGCTGTATTTTTCCAGGTGTCCCATTCCTTTCTGCCGGGACGCGGATCCCGGTCAGGTCCATTACAAACACTTAGGTTTCTATTGCTTCAGAATGCAGTTCCTCCTTGAGTTCACGGCGCTGCCCGAAGCGCAGCTCGAAATGCTGGAAAAACTGGAGCAGCTGCGGGCTTTGGAAAACGGATACAAAATCAGTGTTTCTGAAAGTTTGTATGATTCCATTGAAGTGGATGTACCGTCAGATGTGGGCGCTATCGAAGAATTCCTTAAAAGCAATCCGCTATCCCCAATCCCCACCCCGCAATGAAAAGCGCCTCCTTAAGGGGCAAAAACTGGATATTAAAGCCCAAATCATCCCTTACGCCGCACTTGGTTTCTGAAGCCAAAGTGACGCCCCTCCAGGCACAGCTTCTGGCGAACCGTGGTATCACCGACATTCATGCGATTCAGTCTTTTTTGTTTCCCCGCCTATCTCAAATGATGGATCCCATGCGCATGAAAGGGATGTCTGAAGCCATTGGCACGGTTGTTTCGGCCATAGAAGATCACCGGAAAATAACCGTTTATGGCGATTATGATGCCGACGGCCTTACGGCCACGGCCTTAATGGCCACGTTTCTTTCTCATCTGGGAATTTCCGTGTCAACTTACGTGCCCGACCGGCTGAAAGAGGGGTATGGCCTTAACGAAGGGGCAGTGAAAAAGCTTCAAGAAAACGGGACGGGTCTGATCATTACGGTTGATTGCGGGATTTCCAACAACCGGGAGATGAAGCTGGCCCGGAAACTGGGAATGGAGGTGGTGGTTACGGATCATCATCTTTTGCCGGACGGATTTGAGGCCCAATGTCCGGTGATAAACCCCCATCAGTCGGGTTGTGCTTTCCCGTTTAAAGACCTTTCAGGCGTTGGACTTTCCTTTTTCCTGGCCGTTGGGCTTCGTGCCACATTGCGGAAAAGAGGATGGTTCAAGTTCAGAAGCGAACCGGATTTGAGAGACTATCTGGATCTTGCGGCATTGGGGACCATGGCGGATCGGGTGCCGTTGCTGGGCCAGAATCGAATGTTGGTTTCCGTTGGTTTAAACCGTATGGGTGATTCCATATGGCCTGGAATTCGGGCCATTATGAACGTGGCAGGGGTTGGTGTAGCGGATGTTACAGCCGATGATTTGGCTTACAGGATCGCACCCCGGCTCAATGCGCCCGGTCGTATGGGGGACTCGCGTATGGGGTTGCGAGTCCTCATGGCTGAAAATCAATCCGAAGCCCATGTGCTTGCCAACAAGATCGATGCGGCAAATGTTCGACGCAGAGCCCTGGAAGAGGAGATTCTCCAAGAGGCCGAATCAATGATTGAGGATCGATTGGAGGACCGGCGAAGCATTATTCTGGGTTCGGAGAACTGGCACACGGGCGTCCTGGGCATCGTGGCATCACGCCTTGTGGACCGGTATCACAGGCCGGTCATGATGGCCGCCATCCAAGACGGCATTGCTGTTGGCTCGGGGAGAAGTATCGACGGATTTGATCTTTATCGCGCCATGAAAAAGATGTCGGACTGTTTTGATAAATTCGGGGGACACTATCACGCGGCGGGTTTTACATTGCCGGCAAGCCGGTTGGAAAAGCTCAGAGAAGAAATGGAAAAAGAGGCTGAACGGCATATTCGACCGAATGATTTAGTGCCCACGATCAACGTGGATTCGGAACTTCATTTAAGGGATATCACCCTGACGGTAGTTGAACAAATGAACGCCCTCGCACCCTTTGGAGAAGGCAACCCGGAACCTGTCTTTGTGGCCCGCTCCGTAAAGGTGCTGGACTCCAGGATCGTGGGCGAAACGCACCTAAAACTTCGACTGGGTCAGGGGGAACAGGTGATCGATGCCATCGGCTTCAGACTCGGAGGCCATCACCCCCTGAAAGGGGCTTTGATCGACCTCCTGTTTACACCGGAGATAAACCGATGGCAGGGAAAAGAAAGCGTGCAGCTCAAGGTTGTTGATCTTGGTCGTTAAAAATACGGGCCGCCAACTCGATATCTTCCGGGCTGAAGACAAATAAAGCCTTTTGGGTGCCCGGCAGCGCGGAACCGTAGACGTAATTGATATTAATGCCTTCCTCCCCGAATTTCCGGGCCATTTCCGCCAGGCTACCGGGCCGGTTTTCGATCTCCAGGGCAATCACCGGAAAAATGTCAAAGAGGTACCCTTTTCGGGACAGGAGGTCGATGACTTTGTCGGTATTCTCCGCCAGGAGCCGTATCAGGGCATAGTCCGCCGAATCTTTCTTCATGGACCCGTAGCTTGCAGCGGGCGCCACCCGTTTAAGCGACTTACCCCTTGCTTTAAACAGGGACTGAACATATTCAGATGCGTCCTGAATGGTCAGGGCATCAATGTTCATCCCGGCTTCCTCAAGCATGGCCGTCAGTTTGGCCAGTTCACCGGGGACGTTTTCCAGGAAAAGTGAAATTTCCGTTCTTACCATTTTAAAATCCCTTTCCGCAGGTGAAATGCTATTTTTCTTGGGTGCTAAATTGTTTATACGGCCCATGGGGACCATAGCCCTTAAAATACTTCAGGAAATCCGAATCCGTGGAAAGAAGCAGGAAGCTCTTGTTGTCCATGACGTTCTGGTAAACGTCCAGGGATTTGACAAAAGAGTAAAAATCCGGGTCTTTTTCATAGGCCTGAGCATAAATCATGGTGGATTCCGCATCCGCTTTTCCTTTAATCTCCTGGGCAGTCTTGTAAGCCTCTGAATTGATTTTCTTGAGTTCTTTATCCCGGTTTCCTTCGATCACCCGCGCCTCCCCTTCGCCTTCCGAGCGAAATTTTTCGGCGATCTGCTTCCTCTCCGCGATCATTCGCTGGTAAACCGATTGTTGAACCTGCTCCACGTAGTTTAACCGCTTGATCTGTACATCCACCAGTTCGATGCCGAAATCCTTTAGTTTGGGTTGGGCCTGTGTCATAATGCCCTTGGTTATTTTTCCCCTGCCGGTGGTGACTTCACCCAGGTTTCGTTCCTCTTCTTTCACGTGCCCCAAGCCCACCTCAAAGGTGTCCAGCTCGCGGTTGCTGTCCCTGACGGTCTCGATCAGGGGGTAAGAGGTGACAAAATTTCTGACCGCCGGGTCGATAATGTCGTCCAGCCGGGCCTGCGCTCCGATGACATTGTTGACGGTTTCGAAAAATTTCAGCGGATCCACGATTTTCCATCGTGCAAAGGTATCCACATAGATAAAGGTTTTGTCCAGGGTGGGCACCTGTCCTGCGTCTCCGTCCCACTCCAGAAGGTTCTTGGGGAAAAAGTTGGCCTGCTGAATCATCGGAATCTTGAAATAAAGACCGGGGGCGGTTTTGGCCGAGCCGATGGATTTCCCGAACTGGGTAATCACCACCTGTTCGGTCTCATCAATAACATAGGCCCCTGAAAAAATAGCGATCACAATGATGACGAGGGGAATGATCAGGAATTTTGCTTTCATTTTTTGACTCCTTCTGATGTCCCAAGGTTGAGCAACGGGAGAAAATTCTTCTGTTCGGCGTCCACAAAGAACTTCTTTTCGAGCTGGGGCATGATGGTCTGCATGGCTTCCAGGTAGAGGCGCCGGCGGGTTACGTCTTCCGATTTGGCATAGGCCTGATACAGGTCGACAAAGCGTGTTGCGTCACCCTTTGCCCGGTTGACGCGATCCAACGCGTAGCCTTCAGCGGCCTTGATGGTTTTCTCAGCATTTCCCTTGGCGGCCGGAATCACCTTATTGTAGGCTTCCTTGGCCTGGTAGATCATGCGCTCCTTTTCCTGAACGGCCTGGTTCACTTCGTTGAAAGACGGTTGTACCGGTTCCGGGACATTGGTCTTTTTCATTTCAACGTTGACGACCTTGATCCCCGTTTCAGCTTCATCCAGGAATTTCTGGAGTAGAATTTTGGCTTTTCCCGCAAGCTCTTCGCGTTTGGAGATCACTTCGTTGATGGAACTGTCCCCCACCACCATGCGCATGCTGGCTTCGGCCAGGTCCCTGAAAGTTGTCCTGACATTGTTAACTTTAAAAAGATAATTGAAAGGGTCATTGATGCGGTATTGAACAATCCAGGGAACCACCGCAACATTCAGGTCGCCGGTCAGCATAAGGGATTCATTCTGATAGGAACTGGATGAAGCGTAGCGGGTTTTGACGCCCGCCTGAAGGGTTCTGAAACCGAATTCTTCCTTGAAAACGTATCGCACCTTGACCTTGGTTACTTTTTCAATGCCGCTGGGCAATTTGAAACTAAGCCCAGGCTGGGCGGTTCGAACGTACTTGCCGAAACGCTGTACAACACCCACTTCATCTACCGCCACTGTATAGAAACAGCTGGAGCCCAGAAAAAGCGCCACAACGACGACGACGATGATCCAGGAGCCTCCCGGGAACTTTTTCCTGGCACCCCGGATTTTTTCAAACACCTCGTCCATTCTTGGTGGGCCGCCGGATTCTCCGCCCGATTGCCTGTTTTTTTTCTCCTGCAATTTGTCCCAGTCCCAAGCCATTTGACATCCTTTCCTTATAAAATAAAGATCAAAACCGGCACTCAGCTTCGCCGGTGAGGGTGTTTTCTTTCCCTAAAAGATATATTGTCGAAAGCATTTATTTCGGTTGAAATGTGGAAACATCCCACAAGATAATGCTAAAGCGGCTTCAGGTCAAGAAATATTGGCTTTTGTTTGAACATCTTGACTTCTTTGGCGGGTTTAATTAGTAAGGTTTCAGGTGATGCGTATGGGGTATCCAATAGATGGTGCAGGCGAAAATGAAGAGGCGAATTGCGCTGGTTGCCATTCTTGTAACATTCAGTTTCCTGGTTCCGGCTTTGATGGAAGACGGGGTGTGTGGCGACCCATTTGAAATGGTCGCAAAAACAGATGCCGAGAACAGGGACGTAAAACAAGGTGGGCCTGAATCCAATGTCGGCGTCTGGCTGGCTTCTTTTTTTTCCAAGCATATTTCAGCGGTGGATGGGGACAGGTGTCCCAGTGCGCCTACCTGTTCCAGTTACAGCGTTCAGGCGTTCAAAAAACATGGACTGGTGATGGGATGGTTGATGACCGTTGACCGGTTGATTCATGAAGGAAACGAATGGTCCGTGTCTCCGGTGGAGAAGCGCGGCGGGAAGGGAAAGATCATTGATCCGGTCGAGAATAATGATTACTGGTGGTATCAATGTCAAATTGGCGCCTGAAAGTCGCTAAGCGCTCCTGCTTTCTGCTGCTGCTCTCTTTTGCCTCCCTGATGGCGTCTCAGCCGGCGCGGTGTGGGCAGATCGTTATTGATGCGGATCAGCAGTTTGAGTACGCCCGCGGATTTATGGATAAAGGCGATTACGGCCAGGCCATCAGTGAATTTAAGCGGTTTACCCATTTTTTTCCCAATGACAGGCGCACTGCTCTGGCACACGAACTCATCGGGTTGTGTTATCTGGAGGGTGGCAAGTTTGATGAAGCCAGAGGGGTCTTTGCCACACTCTATCGGGCTGATCCGGACAGTCCCGCAGCCAAAAAGGCGCTGTTCCTGGCCGGGGAGTCCTACTACAAAGAGGGCGTGTATGACAAGGCGGAAGGCTTTTTTGATGAAGTTCTCGAACGATCTCCTTCTCCTTCGCTGAGAAACAAAGCACTTTACCGTCTGGGTTGGACGAGGATGCAGGAAAACCGATGGCGTGAGGCATCCCAGGATTTCAAGCGAGTAGAACCCGACAGCCCCCTGTTTCAAAAAGCGCGAAGGCTTTCAGTGGAAAGCCTTAAAGGCGAGGACCTTCCGTACAAGGACCCGACGACGGCGGGGGTCATGGCAGCGGTTCTGCCGGGTCTCGGCCATGCCTATGTGTCTCGTTACAAGGATGCCGTAATCGCCTTTTTGCTAAACGGCCTGTTTATCTGGGCCACCGTAGAAGCTTTTAACCACGATCAGAATGTGCTGGGGGGGATCCTGGCCTTCTTGGAAGTGGGATGGTATTCCGGAAATATTTACAGCGCCGTGAATGTGACCCACAAATGGAACCGCAAAGTCCGGGATGATTTTAGGAAAGGCTTGTTTGACAGTGTTGACCTACGCCTGCTAAGTTCCGGAAAAATGCCCGCCGGGTTGGCCTTAACATTCAGATTCTAGCAATTTTTTTCGAGGCCCTTACGCGAAAACGGGCTTACGTTTTTCCAGAAAGGCCTCTACCCCCTCATTGTAATCCTTACCAAAGTAAACATCCTGACGCAGTTGCTGGATGCGTTCGAAGGTTTCGGGGCTAAGAGATGAAGCTTCCAATAAAATGCGGGCTTGTTCCTTAAAAGCCATGTTCGATTGCGCTGAACGAGAACATATGGTTTTGGCAATTTGGTAGGTCGTTGATTCCAATTCCTCCTGAGAAACCAGTCTATTCACAAGCCCAAAATTAAGTGCGCGCTCTGCATCAATAAGATCAGCCGTGAAAAACATTTCACGGACGATGTTGATGGGCACTCGGGATAGGAAATTTTGAATGCCGCTGGAGTTATAAGGCAAACCAAGTTTCGCGGGAGTGACGGCAAAGGCGCAGGTTTCATCGGCAATAAGCATATCACAATTCATGGCAAGATCGCAGGCCCCACCCCAGACAGAGCCATGGATCATTCCGATAATGGGCCAAGGATGGTGGCGTATAGCGCGCAGCAGTTGTTCCAGGGGGTCATTGTAGGGAAGAGGATCCTGGTTGGCTTTAGGCAATTCACTAATATCGTGTCCCGCCGACCATACGGGGTTGTTTTCAGAAGTTCGCAATACGACGACCTTTGCCTTTTTGGCTTCCATGTGCTTAAGCGCCTTGAGCATTTCGGCGATCATGCCGGTGCCGAGGGCGTTGCGTTTTTTATAATTGCTCATGGCAATGGTGCCGATTCGATTTCGAATTTCTGCTTGAACCAGACTCATGATATCCCCCTTAGATCAGAACCACCTTGCGGGCGGCGGTTTTGAGTTCATCCCGGAACTTCGGATGGGCAATGCTGATCAAGGCTTGGGCACGTTCAGCGGTCGAAAGACCACGGAGATTGACCACTCCGTTTTCTGTAACAATGTGCTCCACATCCATTCTTTCATCGGTGACCATCGCTACCTTTGGTACAATTGTCGATTTGGTCCCCTTTATGGCGGTGGAATGTAACGCGATGATCGATTTCCCCCCCTTGGAAAGCGCGGCGCCCTTTAGAAAGTCGAACTGACCTCCGGAGCCACTGTATTCTTGTTCCCCAATGAACTCGGCATTTACCTGGCCATATAAATCAACTTCGATAGCCGTATTAATGGATATGAAATTATCCAGTTGGGCAACGGTGGGGATACCGTTAACATACGAGGATGGATAACTTTCCATGGAGGAATTGTCATTCATAATGTCATAAAGGCGTTTGCTGCCCAAAGCAACGGTAAAGACGTGCTTACCCGGGTGCAGCTGTTTTTTTTCACCGGTGACAACCCCTTTTTCAATCATGTCAACCATGCAATCCGACAAGAGTTCTGTATGGATACCCAAATCCCGATGGTCCATCAGGGTTTGTGCTACGCCCGAAGGAACCTTTCCAATCCCCAGCTGAATGGTTGCGCCATCGGGGACCAAAGGGTTTATGAGTGACCCAATTTTCAAATCATCTTGGTCGGGTTCGACCACCGGGGTTTCCAGAAGATCAGAGGTGTGTTCCACCAGAGCATCCACCTCTGAGATATGGATCTGAGAACGACCGAATACCCTTGGCATGTTGGAATTTACTTCCACAATAAGCCGACCGCAAACACGAGCAGCCGTTGAGGCATAGTCGTTGTTAGTGCCCAGAGAAAAATAGCCCCCCTTATCCATGGGCGAGACTTGGACGATAAAGGTGTCAGGTTTCATTTGGGTGATCAACCTGGGAATTTGGCTGAAATTTATGGGAACAAAATTCAGCAGCTTTACCCCTGACTTCACTTGCTGCTTGATGATTTCGTGCTCTTTTCCGGAAATGAAAAACGTATGCGCCCTTAATTTTGGTAAAATGGTGTCAACCAGCAGGGTTTCGATTAACTGGGGAGAGGCTAACTTATAGTATAAAACGAGATCTCTTAAATCGTTGGATTCAATCCGATCGGCAATGGCTTTCATCAAGGCGGGAGGTGCTCCCGCCGCCATGGCCACGAGCAAAGTACTCCTATCCATCATGGGCGCAACAGCATCTTGTGGCGTTAATATTTTAGACCGGTATAGATTTGTATAATTCATAAATCTCTCCTTATCCTGGGGAAAGCGATGGCCTCTTCAAATTAGCCACATCGCCGAACAAGACAACCCACAACGGACGGGCTTTTGAATCCGCTAAATGGGATTTCTCCCTTTTGCTGAGGCCCTTGGACAGCATTTGTAACGAAACCCCAAATTTGTGTCAATATTTAGTTGCTCAGCCTTACTAAATAAGATCAAAGGCCTCTCTGCGGTTCGCTGTACCACTCAAATCATATAGATTTATTGCTTCTTCGCCATGGCTGCGATCCAATTCAAATTTTGATTGACAGGGTTATCGCTTTCGGATAAATTACGGATAATGATTTTCCATAGAGAAAGCTTGTCAATAAATGTCAGATCCGCAGATTCGACTTGAAAAGATGCTGCAAAAGCTCCGGGAGAACAGATTCAGGGTTACGCCCCAGCGTATTGCTGTACTCAAAATCCTGGCTTTGAGCCATGAACACCCGAGCATCGAAATGATCTTTGAACACATCAGGAAAGATTTCCCAACCATGAGCTTAGCCACCGTTTACAAGACTGTAACGGTATTAAAATCCCTTGGCGAGGTCCTTGAATTGGGATTTCCGGCGGGTGGGAACCGTTATGACGGGAACAAACCATATTCGCATCCACATGTCATTTGCACCCAATGCAAAAAAATCATGGACCCTGAACTATCTGATTTGGATCTCATGACCACGGAACTTGAATCGAAAACGGGATTTGAGATTCTCAATCACCGGATGGACTTTTTTGGAATTTGCCCTGAGTGCAAAGACAAATAGTCTGACCGCTTTTCAAACTTAACAAACGAAAGGAGGACGCTTTATGTCTGAAGAAAGCAAGTGCCCGGTAACGGGTAGAACGGCCAAGGCCATTGCCGGTGGCGGCACGTCGAACCGGGATTGGTGGCCAAACCAGCTGAACCTCAAGATTCTTCATCAGCACTGCCAAAAGAGCAATCCCATGGGCGAGGGATTCAACTACGTGGAGGAATTTAAGAAACTGGACTTTGAAGCCCTTAAGAAAGACCTTTATGCCCTGATGACCGACTCGCAGGATTGGTGGCCGGCCGATTGGGGTCACTACGGGGGGCTTTTCATCCGTATGGCGTGGCACAGCGCAGGAACCTACCGCATGGGTGACGGCCGCGGAGGAGGTGGGGCTGGAAACCAGCGCTTTGCGCCTCTCAACAGCTGGCCGGACAACGTGAACCTCGACAAAGCCCGCCGGCTGCTCTGGCCAATCAAACAGAAATACGGCCAGAAGATCTCCTGGGCCGATCTCATGATTCTTGCCGGAAATTGTGCGCTGGAGTCCATGGGATTCAAGACCTTTGGCTTTGGCGGCGGCCGCGAAGACATTTGGGAGCCGGAGGAGGACACCTATTGGGGGTCCGAAGATGAATGGCTGGCCACGAGCGATAAGCCCAAGAGCCGTTACACCGGCGACCGGGATCTGGAAAACCCCCTGGCGGCTGTTCAGATGGGTTTGATCTATGTGAACCCGGAAGGCCCGGACGGCAACCCGGATCCGGTCGCTTCCGGCCGTGACGTCCGCGAAACCTTTGCACGCATGGCCATGAACGACGAAGAGACTGTTGCCCTGGTCGCCGGCGGCCACACGTTTGGCAAGTGCCATGGCGCCGGTGATGCCGCTCTGGTCGGTCCGGAACCCGAAGCCGCTCCCCTTGAAGAACAGGGTCTCGGCTGGAAGAGCAGCTTCGGCAGCGGCAAGGGCGGCGACACCATCAGCAGCGGAATCGAGGGTGCCTGGAAGCCGAACCCGACGAAATGGGACATGGGCTATCTTAAGGTGCTCTTCAAATACGAGTGGGAGTTGGTTAAAAGCCCGGCCGGTGCGAATCAGTGGCTGGCCAAGGACGTGGATGAAGCGGACATGATCGTTGACGCCCACGACCCATCAAAGAAACACCGGCCGATGATGACCACGGCGGACCTCTCATTGCGCTTCGATCCCATTTATGAGCCCATTTCGCGGCGCTACCTGGAGAACCCCGAAGAATTTTCGGATGCCTTTGCCCGGGCCTGGTTCAAACTGACCCATCGTGACATGGGTCCTCGCTCGCGCTATCTCGGTCCCGAGGTCCCGGAAGAGGAACTGATCTGGCAGGACCCGGTGCCCGTGGTAGATCATGAACTGATCGACACTCAGGACATCGCTGCGTTAAAGGGGAAAATCCTTGGCTCGGGCCTTTCCGTCTCCCAACTGGTATCGACGGCCTGGGCATCGGCATCGACGTTCCGCGGCTCCGACAAACGCGGGGGCGCAAACGGTGCACGGATTCGCCTTGCGCCGCAGAAGGATTGGGACGTCAATGAGCCGGCCCAACTGAAAACGGTGCTGCAGACCCTTGAAGGAATTCAAAATGCGTTCAATGACGCCCGGTCCGACGGGAAGAAAGTGTCGATGGCCGACTTGATTGTCCTGGGTGGTTGCGCAGGTGTCGAGCAGGCTGCCAAGAATGCCGGTCACGATCTGACGGTTCCCTTCACGCCGGGGCGTACGGATACGTCGCCGGAGCAAACCGACGTGGTGTCATTTCACGTGCTCGAACCGAAGGCGGACGGGTTTCGCAACTACCAAAAAGCCAAATACGCCATATCGGCGGAGGAGCTGCTGCTGGATCGGGCGCAACTGCTGACGCTGACGGCCCCTGAGATGACGGTTCTGGTCGGTGGACTGCGCGTTTTGAATGCCAACTTTGGGCGCACCCGGCACGGCGTCTTCACCAAGCGGCCGGAGGCGCTTACCAACGACTTTTTTGTGAACCTGCTTGACATGGGGACGGAGTGGAAGGCCGCTTCGAAAGACGAGGACGTGTTTGAGGGCCGAAATCGCAAAAGCGGCGAACTTGAATGGACCGGCACCCGCGTCGATCTCATCTTCGGTTCCAACGCCCAACTCCGCGCTTTGGCGGAAGTCTACGGATGCGAGGGCTCCCAGAAGAAGTTCGTGAACGATTTTGTGGCGGTGTGGAACAAGGTCATGAACCTTGACCGCTTCGACATCTCCTGATCGGGTCTCAACTATTTTTCAGGGCAACGGATAATTCGTCCAAGGGTCGCGGAAAAAAATAGATACGCCATAATGCGCCGTATTTTGGTCCGTATACAAGGCGCATCCGCCAGTGCATATTGTTGATATGTGCCGGCGGACGTAACGCAGTAGACGGGCCAAAGGACAAGCAGGATGGTGGATTTATTTTTGGCCGAGGCCCTAAAATGCCGACTTGAATTTCGCGGCGACTTGAAGCAGGTTGTATTTCCAGTCTTCCGCAAGGGGGTCTGCAAATACAACCTTTCCGCCAATGGCATGGGCGATGGTTTCGGCGCTTTTCTCTGAAAACTGAGGTTGCACAAAAATCACTTTGATGCCTTCTTTCCGGGCCTCTTGAACCAACTCGAGCAGCTTGCGAGGGGAGGGTTGTTTTCCTTCCAGTTCAATGGGGATCTGTTCCAGTCCGTAGGTGCGGGCGAAATATCCCCATGACGGGTGATAGACCATAAACCTTCGGTTTTGAGCCGATGGCTGTAAAGTCTTTCTGATCTCCATGTCCAGCGTCTTCAGTTCCTGAAGAAATGCTTTGTAATTGGCCTCGTATTCGATCCGGCCTTCCGGGTCCGCTTCCAGAAGCGCGTTCAGAATGTTCCTGGCCTGGAGCAGGACGAGGGGGGGGGAAAGCCATATATGAGGGTCTTTTGTTTGGCTGACGGCGTTATCAGGGCTATTCTTTGATGTGTGATGCCCATGCCTCCCGGCCTTCATGGGGATTTTTTCGATTCCGGATTGGGTTTTGACAACAGCCATGCTTGGATTGGTTTTCGCAAATTTAGGGAGCCAGTTGTCCTCAAACGGCACACCGATGGCAAAATAGATTTTTGCCTTGGAAAGATTGACCATTTGGCGGGGTTTGGGCTCATAGGTTGCCGGATTGGCCCCGGGAAGCACCATGATGGAGACATTGACCCTGTCGCCTCCGATTTTTTCGATAAAATATTTCTGGGGCAGGATACTGGCGGTCACGTTGAGCTCATTTTCAGCAAAGACGGTTGCGGTGAGAGCGCAGGAAGCCCAAATGAGCCACACGCAGGAAAATAGCAGGCAAACTCTAACGTAATTTTTCATTTCTATCCGGGAGGCGTACCAATAAAAAAAATAACCGCCGGCCTGCATTATCGGCAGGCCGGCGGCGTAAGGAATTACTGTGCAAAACAGTTTTTGAAATCCTATTGAGGACTTATCCCTTCAAGGAGTATTTTCCGAAGATATCATCATAGTAGGCTTTTTCGGAAACCGTGTACCAGGGACCCACCTGATTTTGGAAGGCTTCAAAAGCGGCGGCCACCTTCTTGCTCATGGCATCCTTGGCAGCCTGCTCGGCAACCACTTCCTTTGAAAGTTTGCGAAGGGCTTCCATGACGCTGTCGGGAAATTTCAACAGTTCCACTTTGTGCTTTTTGATCAACTCCACCAGCGCAGCGCCGTTACGGGCGTCGAACTGTGCAAGACACCAGAGTTCGTTGGCCATACAGGCGGTATCGAGAATGAGCTGAAGGTCCTTTGGGAGGGACTCGTAAGCTTTCTTGTTGAAGAAATATTCCAAATAGGTTCCGGGCTCATGCCATCCCGGGTAATAATAGTATTTGGCGGCCTGATAGAATCCCATTCGGTTGTCATGAAGGGGGCCGACCCATTCGGTGGCATCGATGACGCCGCGCTCCAGGTTGGTGAAGATTTCGCCGCCGGGAGACAGTACGACGGTGGCTCCCGCTTTGGCCAGGACCTTTCCGCCCAGCCCGGGGATTCGCATTTTGAGACCTTTGAAATCGTCTATGCTGTTAATCTTTTTGTTGAACCAGCCACCCATCTGCACGCCGGTTGAGCCACCGGGCCTGGGGATCAGGTTAAAGGGTGCATAGACCTCCTCCCACAGTTTCAATCCGTCGCCGCCGTGAAACCATGCGGACATGCCCTGAGCATTCATGCCGAAAGGAACGGCTGCAAACCACTGTGCGGCAGTGGTTTTGCCGGCCCAGTAGTATGAAGCCCCGCTGCCTGCTTCAACGGTTCCGTTGGAAACCGCATCAAAAATGCCCATGGGCGGCACCAGTTCGCCCCCGGCATAAACGTCTATTTTCAGTCGGCCATCGGACAGTTCACCCACCAGCTTGGCCAGTCGCTCACAGCCGGTCTGAAGTACCGGAAGCCCCGATGGCCAGGTGGTGACCATTTTCCATTTGTATTTTTTCTGGGCCAGCACCGCCGGCGCATTGACAGTGGTGGCGGCCACGGCTGCCGCGGCCCCGATGCCTGCCTTTTTCAAAAAGTCGCGTCTTTCCATGAAAAACCTCCTTCTTTTTATGGGTTTACAGTTAACGGTGGAAATCCAATCTTCATTTCCGAATTTCCGACCCTAATTTGAGAAAACCACACTGGGAAGCCATGTCGCCAGTTGGGGAAAGAAGGCAACAATGGCCAATCCGATCAGCTGAAAAAACACAAAGGGAATAATACCCCGATAAATATGCCCGGTGGAAACCTCTGGCGGTGTGACCGCTTTGAGGTAAAACAGGGAGAACCCAAAAGGCGGCGTCATAAATGACGTCTGCAGGTTGACCGCCAGGAGAATGCAGAACCAGACGGGATCAAACCCGAACTCCAGCATGATGGGGGCCAGAACCGGTACATGGATAAACGTGATTTCAATGAAATCGAGGAAAAACCCGATGAAAAAGATAACGCCCATAACGATGGCCAGAACAACATAATGGCCGTGGGCTGAAGCCAGGGACCCGAGATATTCCCGAACGATGGTGTCCCCCCCCAGACCTCTGAATACCAGGCCGAAAGCGGCAGCACCACAAAGGATGATGAAGACCATGCAGGTGAGGTTGGTGGTTTGCCGCATGACCTGGTTGAGCATTTTCAGGTTGAACTTTTTGTTGAAAACGGCAAGAAGGGTTGCGCCCACGGCGCCCACTGCGGCGGCTTCGGTGGGGGAGGCAATGCCGGCAAAGATGGAACCCAGAACTGAGATCATGAGAAAGAGCGGTGGCAGCAGCGCTTTCCCCACGCGGGCGGCCAGTTCGCTTCGAGAAATGGCATCCAGTTCCGCCTTGGGGATGGGAGGTGCGATCCCGGGCCGAAGGTTTGCTGCCAGGAGGATGTAGATGATATAAAGGGTGACCAGGAGCAGCCCGGGCAGTACCGCGCCCATGAACAGATCCCCCACGGAAACCCCCACGATGTCGCCGATCAGCACCAGCACAATACTGGGGGGAATAATCTGACCCAGGGTTCCGGAAGCGGAAACCGTGCCGCAGGCGAGTTCTTTCTGGTAGTTACGCCGCAGCATGGTGGGTACCGCCAGGAGACCCATGGTGACCACGGTGGCCCCCACAATGCCGGTGGAGGCGCCCAGCAGTGCTCCCACCACCACCACGGATATGGCCAGGCCCCCTTTAAGACGCCCAAACAGGAGCGCCATGGTGTCCAGCAGTTTTTCCGCCAGGCCTGATCGTTCCAGCATCACCCCCATAAACACGAAAAGGGGGACGGCAAGAAGCGTTACATTGGTCATGCGGCCAAAGATGCGAAGGGGAAGCAGATCGAAGAAAGACCAGCCGAAACCGATGAGGCCGAAAAAAAGGGCAGTGCCCAACAGTGTGAAGGCGACGGGAAAACCGGCCATCAGGAGGATGGTTAGTGCCAGGAACATCCACGCCGCAAGGTATTCCATCAGGAGGTTTCCTCCTCGAGCGCTTCCAGACCGACCAGTTTCAGAAAACTGTGCAGGCCCAGGGAGAGTCCCTGCAAAAAGAGGAGAATAAATCCCACGGTGATGGTTCCTTTGATCAGGAACCGGAAGGGGATGCCGCCCGGGTCAGGGGAACCTTCCATAATGGCCCAGGAATTGTAGGCGAATTTCCATGACGTGAGGATGACCATGAGGCAACCGGGAAGCATGAAAAAAAAGACCCCGATGACGTTGATCCAGGCCTGGCCCTTGGGTCCCAGCCGCTGATAGATGATGTCCACGCGGACATGGCCGTCGTGGAGCAGGGTGTATCCGGCACCCATGAGGAAAATGAATGCGAAGACATGCCACTCCAGCTCCTGGGTGAATACGTAACTGGTGTTGAACAGGTATCGCATAACCACGTCTACGAATACCACTATCACGAGGCCAGTGGTGACCCAGGCCACGCCGCGGCCCACCCACTCATTGAGACTGTCGATACCCTGGCAGAGCAGCTTAATCATGTTCATAGGTTAATGCTCCGGAAAAAACGCGTTGGGCAAAACACCATTCTTGCTGTGAATCCGAACAACTATAAGGAAAAGAAACAAATGGGTCAAGCGGTAAAATGCAGTTGACGACCGTTCTCATGGTTGCCCTAAAGATTGCTGAATTTTTTCATAGGTGTTCAGCAGAGAAATCAGATTATCAGCGGGTACTTTTCTGCTGATATTTCCCAGTATCCCGTATCCTTCAGTCTTTTCATGCACATCTGAATCGGAAAGATCGGTGACCATGATGATGGATGTCATGGGTGATGTCATGACAAAGCTTTTCATCACCTC
>JGI11705J14877_10000218_pt1 | contig 36469 bp, 41 predicted proteins | sample Etolaghawater15m_FD_14877 | JGI IMG/M metagenome (IMG submission 14877) | reverse complement strand
ATCCTACTCTACAGCGATTTATAACCGTGCTCTTCCTGACATCGTGGACGGCCTCAAAGTCGCTCAGAGACGAGTCCTTATGGGGATGACCGATCTTAAGCTAAATAGCTCATCGGCATATTGTAAAGTTACAAAGCTGGAAGGTAATGTCCTAGGAAAATACCACCCCCAGGGTAACTGCTCATCAACCATTATTAACATGGGTCAGCAGTGCACTATGAGATATGTACTTACGGATATTCACGGTAATGCTGGGGGATCGATACAGACGGGTAAGTACGCCGGTCAGATGGTGTCAGAAGATCCACCAGCCGCTCCCAGGTATCTGGAAGTTCGGGCTACAGATGTGGCAGAGAAGCTATACATGGAAGAAATCGCCCACGGGTTGGGGAATTGGCGACCGAACTACGATGGCACTAGCAGTGAATTAGTTAGATACGTACCCAAGCTACCCGCTCTACTACTAACAGGTGCGCAGGGAATTGCCTCGGGATATGCATGTCACTATGTACCCTATAACATCAGCGATGTGATAGCTGCTACGAGGGCGTGGATAAAAAATAAAACGATTAGCGATAAATCCCTCCTCGCTAAGTTTTCCCACCCCCCTGAACTCCCTCAGGGGGGCAGGGTGATGAAAGATGAAGGACTCTCCGACGCCCTTAAGACGGGCAAAGGGTCGGTTACTGTCTTGGGGGAATGGGAGACCCAAGACGATATCAAGTGGGGTAAGAAATCGACAAGGCCGGCTTTAGTGATTACCCGTCTCGCTAACGGTTCTTCCGAGAAATTTCTAGAAAAAGTCCGGACTCTTGCTGAAGAGGATAAGCTCCCCCCAGGTCTTCTTGACGCTGCTGATTATTCTAGCCGTGAGGGGGTCCGTATTGTCCTTGTAACCAAGACGAAAGAGCAAAGAAATGAGTTAATAACAGCTTTGGTACATGGAAATACGGGCCTTAAATATACTCACAATGTTAATTGTGTCGCGGTAGGGTTAGATAATAGGCCGCGTACTGTGGGGGTTAAAGAGGCAATTAGTACGTGGTATAAAGAAAGAGAGAAATATCTTATTAATAAATACACCAGGAAAGTTGACAAACTTTCTGAGAAACTTGAACGTCTGTCTTCTATTATAGAAGTTCTTGACGATATCGACAAGTTTATTGATATTCTCAGGAAGTCGAGAGATAAAGAGTCAGCGATTGATAAGGTGGCGAAGGTCTGGAAGATGAGTAGAGATATGGCTCAGTATGTAGTCGGAGTGCCCATATCGACAATGATAAGGACAGAGAGGGGGTCGGTTGAGAGAGAATATGGGGATGTAAAAACTCAAATAGACGATCTAAAACCGCTTTGCCACACCGGCCGAGAACTTGATGATACCATGTGCGCTCAGATTGCTTCTCTAAGGCCTCTGGGAGGCCCTACAAGGGCCCTCTGGATGACCGAGAGTATCCCAGAAACCCCCTCCCGGGAGAGGGGCATTACCAAAGAGGAAAAAATGATCGAGCAAGGGAAAGAGATAGGACTAAGTAGCAGATATGTTAAGAAATGGTTAAAAGAAAATATGGGACAACAAAAAATTGAAGAAAGATGGACCGTGCATATGCACGAGGTAAGAATCAGGAGTAGAGAGGGGAGGAGAGAGTATAAGCAGAATCTTGATCGGATAAGGGCCGAGGCTGAGGCCAAAGGGTTACCTAAGAGGGGGAAGAACGCCTGGAACGCATTTATATCCGAAAACAAGGACTTGCCAATCCCAGTGGTAAGTGTTAAAATTACCGGGTGGTTAGAAAAAATCAATGCCAACACCGATAAGAGTACATCTGTCTCCGGATCTCCTAAAACTAGCTCAGGACGAAGCTCAGAGGCGCCAAAGCGTAAACGAAGCAAGAAGGTATAGGGGGAGAAATAGGGCTCCTGCGTATGGGGAGAAAGCCCTTAGGATGCATGAGCTTGGGGCTCTTGGCGAAGTAGCAGTAGCATCGTTTATGGGTTTTGAAGATCAGTTGTTTAAAGATAAAACCCCTAAGCGGGGGAGTTGCGATTTGCCCGGTAATGTAGAAGTGAAGACCAGGAGCAAGCACAAGTACGATCTTATTATTCAAAAGGATGAGAATCCTAGTAAAAAACTAGTTCTTGTGACAGTAGAACAAGGGAAAGTATTTATTCATGGCTGGTGTATTGCAGGGGAGATGATGAAACATGAATTCTGGGCCGACCCTGCGGGAGGCAGACCTGCGTATTTTGTCCCCAAATACCATTTAAGAGACATACAAGAACTGCTGTTGAAAGCAGGGTAGATGTTTTATCCCCCTATGGACTACCTTTACCTGCTCCCATTACTAATACTCCTGTACATGGTTTCTGTAGACGCTAATGTTTCTGAGTATTTGTACTTAAAAATTGTAAAAAGTCCATGGGTCTCCTTTCAAATGTTTCTAATGAAGCAAAGATTGCTCATCAGACTGAAATATGATACCTTTATGATGAAAAGAGGGCATGTTCCAAGTAAATTCTACAAAATGTCTAAGTCAATCAGAGATGGAATCGACCCCATGGTATGAGTTTAACAGCTATCTGGAGGTCTGCAAGAGCTTGGGAGTATCACCTAGTATCACCCGTTGGTCTAGATTTCGTAGATTGTACGGTAAACAATAAAAATCATGATTTTTAAAAAGGAAAATTGGCTAGAAAACATTACGGGTCTTAGTTGGTCAAGTAAACTTCGCTATAAAGAACCTGCTCTTCTCAGATCGATGTGGTCCGAAGACAGAAGTAGGGGGATTTTATATGCAAGAACATGTATCTTTGATGTTCCGGGCAAATTTTTTGCCGAAACCTCTCTTATCTACCCTTGCACAGAGTCTTTTTTCCCAATTTTTGGCTCTGAATACATCATGACAGCTAAGGGATACTTCGGTGCTACTGATTTTCACCCCTCAAACGGCGAACATGACCTAGTAGATACGGTTTTTAGCTCTGAACCGGACAGAGAAGTGCAGAGTTCTAAGCATTACGACTTGGGTATTTACTTTTCCAATAAACTTTGGCACAAAAAGGACAGAGAAAACTTCTACAGCCAGTATGTTACAGATTGTAAAAGGCGCTTATCGGCCTATATAAGTGTTTTGTCCGGTATGGCAGTGTCCAAGTCCCCTAATCCCGACCGGTTTTCAAGTTTTGACCGGTATATGGCCGATAACGACCCGGCTCATGGTATACTGAAGTCGTACTTCGGTCCGGATTTTGCAAATGAGTACATTAGAGGGTTCCTCTTCCCGCATTATCAGACACCGTGTTAGCTCGGACGAGTACTTTGAGGTAAAAATAAACGAATTAGAGCTTTATTCTAAACTAGATCCGTCTTCTTATATATCTATCTCTTTCAAGAAAAGAAGTACTATAGATTTTTCAAGTTCCCTGTTGTTTGTTAAAATTAGAAACAGCGATTTAGTGGAAATACTTAAAAAAGTAGAAAAACATGTGACATCTTCGGGGGAAGACATGGAATACAAGTTAAAAAAGATGTTTGAAGAGGGGAGTAAAAAGAGATGGCTGGGGATTAAGCCCGGAACGGTAAGAATATTCTCAAATGAGTTAATTTCTTACTATACTGGCAAAAATTGGAGAAAATTTAAGACAAAATGACCGTGTTACTGTGTCCGGGCAGGGGGACAAAGACTCATGAGCAGTTTTTGTCCGATTTTAGCTCCTTTTCTGAAAAGAAAATCCTAACTCTCGATGTGGGATCAGGAGATTTACCCTATGCAAGCGGATCGGACAACTTAATTATCTGCTCCACCGAAAGATATCATCTCGAGTTACATAAGTTCCTAGCTGTGCCCCCCTCCTCCATCTATATAAGAGATATGTGGGAGAACACCTTTGACAACGGCTTAAATTGGCAAGCAAGATGCTCCTGGCTATCATCATATAACAACTTTTCTCGTCCCAAGCATTTAAATACCTGGGAAGATATGTCTAGGTACTACTGTATATTGTCAATGAGTAGTTTTAATGTCAGTTATGATAAATGGAAGATGGTAGGAGAACATAATCCTCTTACCCCTAATTACGAGGCCATAAAGAGCTGGTCTAACCTCCAAAAAGATAAGGTTATTAAGTATAGGAAGAGAAATATCTATAATTTTCCTACCTCCGAGTTAGGCGATAATTCTGTTATATATTTTCATATCCCTGGCCAATTCGCCTCTTACGGCTGTGGTTACTTCTGGACCAAAAGAAAATTTAAACACTATTTAAAGGACTTAACCGAACTAGCACAGATGGGCTATAAGATCTGCATCAGCTCTGTGTATGAAAAATGGGGCAGAAAAAGGTCAGAGTTGACCGATCAGTTCGACAGTAGCTTGTTCAGATCTTATTACTACAAAGAGGTGAAAGCAAGTAAGAATCCTCCGGTAACCGAGGTCTACTTAGTTGCGAACCTTGAACCTAACACCTAGTATGGGGCACCACGTCCTGTTAAACCTATACGACTGCGCTAATGTGGGGCGTCTTAGAACCGTCAAGGAGTTCAGGGACCATATCTGTCTGCTACTCGCAGCCTCGGGGGCCGAGGTGGTCGACACCATGGAGTACCAGTTTCAGCCACAAGGGTACACCTTAATCTCTCTTCTTACTACCTCACATTTTTCTATCCATACTTGGCCGGAGTATCAAAGCGCGGCTGTAGATATCTTCACCTGCGGCGATGTGGATACCGACCACGTAGTATCATCTCTCGTCGAGTTTTTTTCCTCTGGCCGCACAACCTATCAGGATGTGCTAAGATGAGGGAGTAGCTCAGAGGGGGGCATAGTTCAATGGCAGAACAGCGGTCTTATACTCCGTATTAGCGCCAGATTAGCGCGAGGTCTGGGTTCGAGTCCCAGTGCCCCTACTTTTTGTTGAAAGCTAATTGTAATTAACTCAGGTACCCATGGAACCTACATTTCTCATCTACCACTCCTCTAAGAAAAAACAGCAGGAAAAAAAGAACAAAGAGTACGTACACTCTCTCAAATCTCTAAAAACCCGTTGAAAGAATAGTAAGAAGACTTCAGCTCTTCGTTAATTACTAAGAATCCCTATGCCTCCACCCAAATCCGTAGAACTTTGGAACTCACGCCTAGCTCTACTAGGCCTTGTCGCAGCTATCGGTGCTTACGCCGTCACTGGGCAGGTAATTCCAGGAGTCTGGTAGTTGAAAGCTAATTGGAAACACTTTTTCAATTAGATATCATCATGCCTGTCTTTGGTTCTCAGGAGGTACCCTTTAAGACAAGGGTATCTCTTCTCGAAGAGAGATTATCAGCTTACGACGAAGTAAGTAAACAAATGCTCTATAAACTAGAGCAGGCTGTAGAAAAAATATCAGAATCCAACAATAATATATCTCAGATTCTGATTCGTCATGACGAGAGAATCGAAAAAGTTGCTGAAGATAGCAGTGATTCTCTAAAAAATATAGAAAAAGCTAAGACAGATCTTAGTCAAGAGATCAAAACCCTATCTGAAGCTTTTAGCCGAACCAATAGATTTTTTTGGATGGGACTGGGTATGGCTGCTCTGAGTTCAGTGCTCCTGAGTCAGATAGAACTTTCTGATTTTGTCTTCCCTTCCCCCAGGACACCCCGGTACGAGTATGCGTGGTCGAATAGTTATTTTCCGCAATAAAGTGTATCGTGTACTACATACGATAGCTGACTTTCCGGGTCATTATGCAATGTGGTGGGTTCAAGATATTTCCGATCGAAACTCGCTTACTGTACTAAGCTCTACTCAGTGCACCTTGCATTAATCACCCCGTGTTACGCATTCTAAAAGCCTTGTTCTGCCCTGACCACTGTCCTACAATGGCGTTTAAGAAATATCTAGAGGAAAATCCGTGGGCTCCAGAGGCAAGGATGTACGAAGTGTGATCGAAGGTCCTTATGCCTTTGTAGGAGACCTGCACGGCAGATACAGGCTCCTACAGGGTATTTTAGACAGAGATAAAAGTAAAAAGTACCATTATGTCCTTTTAGGAGATATATTACACCACAAACCTTTTTTTAAGAGACATAAGCCCAGTTCTCCCCTTAAAATACTCAGAATGACCTCGAATCTCATAGAAAGAGGTAAGGGTACCTTGATACTGGGGAATAACGAAAACTATGTATTAAGAAGTTTAATAATGCCAGAAAAAAAGATAAAGAAAAAAGAGCTACTTTATACCCTGGAGTGCTTAAAATCCCTTGAGATGTCAGAGAGATTGCACTATATCTCTATGTTATCTAGCGCACCTCTGAGTCTCGAGCTCCCTGGCAACTTCAGGCTAGCCCATGCCTATTACCCCCACAACGGACAAAATGTAACGAGGGATACGGTTATCTTTGGGCCGGGGTACCCCTGGTATAAGGATGAAGATTTGTCAAAACACATGATCCACCCTGCCTATCAGTATTTCTTCGGGCATTACGGATTACCATATCACCATCAAAATGTCCATATCTTAGATGGGACTAATCTCGAGACCACATCGGTGTACTACAGCGATCGGGACGAGACTGTGATATACTATTGACTTGGGTCTCTATGGATCGGTATGGGTCACTTTAATCCCCTAGGCTACTCTGTCCTCAGTCCTGAGATGACCAGGACCGTGTACGGAGAAGAGGCTGTAGACTCTTACTGCCCCGATCAGGCAGAAGTAAACCATATCATCGATGATATGGAGAAGTTTGGGGTAGAGTTTCCAATTAAAAACCCTAAGTCTTTTACAGAACTATCTGACTTTTATCTCCCAAATCTGGAAGACTCTGGTATATCAAAACATTTTGATAAAATAAGCAAGGATTTGCTGTCCGAGAAAGTAAAAACTCTTCGCAGATTCTCTGATACCGACACCCTAGACATACCGGACCCTTCAGATATAGTGTACGAATCTGGATGGGTACGCTATACCTGGTGTGATGACCAGTGTGAATGGGATGTGGAAATCAGAGGAGAAAAAGGCTTAAGCGGAGTAGATATCGCTATTTTTGACTGCGAAACTTTCGTAAGAGGCACAGACTTTGGGCATCCCATTCTCGCTACGGCATTTTCTCCAGGATCATACTGGATTTGGATGCATGAGTCTTTTGTAGACCCCGAAATACCTTACGTACCTCAACTAGTACCCCTCGGCACTACTAATTCCATACTAATCGCTCACAATGTGGGATTTGACAGGCAGAGGACAGAGGAAGCTTACTATCTCAAGCACGATCCTTTTAATCCAAACAAACCCTTCGGAAACCTCTGGTTCGACACACTGTCCGCCCATATAAACATCTCCGGCCTCGCTTCTGATCAGAGATTTTGGTTTAGCCAGAGCGCAGATACTAACAGGTTTGAGAGTAAAACTCCGCCTAAATGGGCAGACAAAGGGTCTATGAATAATCTAGTCGATGCGTATAACTTCCACTGCTGTCCTGTGGTTAGAATGGAAAAAGAGTCTAAGAAGACTCGAAACCTCTTCGTCGTGGCCGACTCGATGTCTGATTTTGTCCCCGACAGGGAAGAACTTGTCTCTTACGCTCTAAGAGATGTGAAGGTCACTCATGAATTGTATTCCGTCCTCGTTGTTAAATACCTGCAATCTAATCCCTCTTTGACAACCCTCTACGGTCATTTTGCTCAGACATCTTCGATCCTACCGGTAACCCCGGGGTGGAAAGATTGGGTGGATGGATGTGAAAAGATCTGGTCTGAGGCTGTAGATAGACAGAACGAACTCCTTAGCAGCTTGGCAGAACAGTTGTTGGAAGACTGGAAGAATGACGAAATCGATGTGAAATCCGACCCCTGGCTCTCTCAGCTAGACTGGGAGGCTAATTATGATCTTAAAAAGAACGGACAGCCTAAATCGGTTTGGTACGGAATACCTATGTGGTATAGAAAAAATGCCAAGAATAACAAAGAGCTGGGGAAAATTGTTCTAGAGCCTATCACTACAAAGAGTAGGCTTAGCCACATCTTGTTAAGGTTAAAGTGGAACGGCCAGCCAATTATTTACAATAGCACAAAGGGGTGGACATATCTCGATGTGGAAAAGTCTGAGTATGTGCGAGTCCCCCATCCCAACGGGGAAGGACTTAATGTGGGCGGAGTACTTAGTAAAGATTATATCGACGATTTTGAATCAGGAGTCTTGTCCAGCGATTTGCCTCAGGCCCAAGAGCTAATTCAATTGGCTGTTAAGGTATCCTACTGGACCTCTGTCCGCAGTAGGGTAAAAGAGCAGTTGCCTCTACCCTCTTTAGACTCCGATCTAACCGTGATAGTCCCTCAGACCATCCCTCACAATACCGCTACTAACAGGGCCGGTGAGCACCTCTGGCTCACGGTACCCGACCCCAAACCCGATAAGATCGGGACTGAAGTGAAGACTAGGGTCCAGGTCAGTTCTCCCTGGACCTTTGTATCCTCCGACTACGACGGGCAAGAATCAGTAGTCGCTTCAATCTTTGCTGACTCGGAACATAAGATAGCTGGCAGCACTCAGTTCGGTCACAGTGTTCTTGCTGGATCGAAGGAAGACGGAACTGACATGCACACTATGACAGCGAAGACGATCGGAATTTCCCGATCTATCGCTAAGGGATGCAATTATGGCATGCTTTATGGTTCAGGAGTAAAAACTCTAGCCGCTACGATTAGAAAAGGTAATAAGAGTATTAGCGTGAAAGATGCAGAAGAGATGGGGAAGACTTTGATAGCCAGGAAAAAGGGGAAGAAAGCCAGTGATCACTCTGGCAATTTAATAGGCGGTAGTGATTCCTTCGCTTATAACGAGATGTCCAGAATCGCCAACTCTGAGATTCCTAGAAATCCCCTAAGCGGCACAAAAATGTCCACTGCTTTTCGCCCTCAAAATGTAGGAAAAGATTTCTTTACAATGAGGAATAATTGGGTTATCCAGTCCACCGGAAGTGCAATGCTCCATGCTTTCCTAACAGCAATGGAGTATTTGACTCAGAGATATGGTGTAAAGGCTAGGTTTTGCATGTCAGTGCATGACAGTGTCCTTTATATGTGTCATGAAGAGGACGCCGATGTCGTCGCTGCGCTGTATCAAGTCGCCCATCTATGGTCCTGGGCGTGGTTGCGTTACAACTACGGGATCTGCGAGATGCCACATGCCAATGCCTGGTTCAGTAGTATCGAGATCGATAAGATTTTTAGAAAGTCGGCCACGGCGAGTACGGTGACCGTCTCTCAGCCTGCCAGAGAACCAGACGGTCGTGCTCATACGATTACAAGCCTCGTCCCTGTGCTAAACTCTCTGAGAAGTTTAGAATCCCCCCCGGTTTGATTTTTCTAGCAGAACTTGTAGCCGCGACACAGTGCGGTATCGCTTCGTATTATGGTAGGGGCGATGGATTTGCAGGGCAAATCACTGCTTCTGGTGAGGTTATGCGCCCCGGCGAGTTGACCACAGCGCATAGGAAGTTACCTATGGGGACTAGGGTCAGGGTCACTAATAGGAGGAGTAAGAGGTCCGTGGTTGTGAGAGTCAACGATAGGGGGCCGTATAGTGGTAGAGGACGTATCCTCGATCTGTCCTACGGCGCTTTCATCAAGATCGGTTCTCCTAACTCCGGGCTAATTCCCGTCTGTTACACAATCCTTTAGATTTTGTTAACAATAGAGCTGAGCAGGTACTTCACTGTGTTACAATCGGACATGATGTCTTCGACTACATTAAGAACACCGTACTCAGCTTTTTCGTCAGCTTTTTTGTGTAGTTTATCTAGAGCATCGCATAGCTCTTCACAGACCTCAAGAACTTCTTTAGCTAACTCACTACAATCGTCCCATTCAATCTCGGGGACACTGCTAAAGATTTTAGCAGGAATCTCAACACCCTTGCCTCTTGCCTGCTCGGCAAGGTTGTCAATTTTTTCTTCCACCATCTCGTAAATTCTCATAAACAGGAGGTGAAAGGAGTAGAAATTTTCTCCCACTGAGTTCCAGTGGGCGAGCTGAGCTGCTCCGGCGAGACTGTACTGTGCTGTTAAAGCGTCGATGAATTCGGTTTCCATGGCGGATAGGGGGGGGGAGGAGGGGGTAGAGAAGGATTACTTACGTGGCAGTATCCTCATTATACTGTCTATTTAAATCCTGTGTTATAACCTGATAAGCGCTTGTTTCTGCCTCTGTGTTGGGTAAGGTTCCTATGCTGTTTCTCCACAGCCCCATTTCTATATTTAATTTAAACCATGGCGGTATGTTCTCTTCGGATTCTATACCCTCCCTCGTACACTTCCACACATTAGTAAGAGTTCCAGTCACAACTTTGCTGCTGTCTATGGTACCATCCGTTCCAATAGCGGTGATAGGTATAAACTCGTAGGTCGCGTTTCCAGACCCTTCTTCTCCAGTACACTGGACGTACAGGTTGTCACCTGTCAATCTCCCACACCGGTTATCTTCGACCACATACTTCTGGACTTCTCCCTCTCCGACCGTACGTCGCCATACAGCAAGGCCGGTCTGACGACTCTCTGATCCCGGGGTAACCAGGCATTTACGGACAGGTAGGAAGTCTGCTACTTCTACAGGATCGAATGCTGCGCAGGGTTGAGAGTAAAATCTCCCATCCGGTATTAACACCTCAATGCTGTATGACTGCTCGTAGATAAATTGACTAGCTTCTTTTGTTACTTGAACGAAACGCTCTGAACCCAATTCGAAGCCGGTTTGGAATTCTAAACCTGGTATCTCAGGTACCCACCCGGTTATAGAATCTGCCAACAAGTCGAGAATAGGCAGACAGAAGGAATGTCCTTCCCTCTGTGCCTGCTTTTGTACGAGAGTAAGAGTGTAGTTTAATGAACGTTTTCTAACAGTAGGTATATAAGCCCCCTTATTAGGGTTATCTGTATTGCCGTTTGTAAACGCGACGATTATCATTGCCCCTTCAGCTACTCGACCTGACTGGTCGAGCTCTTCCGCGAGCCTTAGGACCACAGCGCTTTGGCCCAAAGTCCCATGGACACGACGATAGAGCTGATTCTCGATCTCGAGGAGCATTAGGGGTATGTTAACGTCTTAATAGCTTTCAACGGATTCTGTGAGTTTTGAGTCGGTAATTCTATCGATTCTTTTAACCTTGCCTCTCTTAGGTCTTCTTGCTACAATAATAGGGTTCGCCCTAAAACACCTTCTTTTCCTCGCCATGCCCGACAAAATTACTTGGGAAAACACTTTAGACAACACCTATCGCTGCTATGTACTCATGCAGACGGATACTTATGGCTATTTGCGCATGGAGCGTCTAGACAGTGGCGAAAGGGTTTTGGATCAGGAAGTCCCGGTCTCGAAGTATTTCAGGGAGCAAGATGTGTTAAGCTGGGGAGATGCTTGTATGAAGAAGGCCAAGGAGCTTGAAAATTGACAGCAGGGTTGAAGATCAGGTAAGAAGTGTCGCTTTGTCGTCTACTAGTAGAAGACGTGTAGGTTGCCTTCTCTTCCGCAAGAGCCGTCTCGTTGTTAGCGCCCCCAATATGGAGGGGAAAACACACCCCTTTCAGTCCCGCTTAGCAGATATGGCCGGTGAACCCTATCGTCGGTCTCTGCACGCGGAGATAAGAGCGTTGTTGAGGGCGAAGGAGGTTTGCGACACACTGGTAGTAGGCAGACTAGATAAGTCTGGTAAATTCCGTCTCTCTAAGCCCTGTTCCGTCTGTCAACTTGCTATAGCAGAGTATGGGTTGAAGAATGTTTACTACTCTACCGACGATGGTTCTTGGGAAGCTCTAGAACTCCCCTCCTGATACGAAGTCCAAGAGCTCCCATAGGCCTGTAGTGTGGTTATAAGCCATGATGTCCCCGGGCATAGGGGAACGAGTAAAGTTGATGTCAGCGAGGTCGCGAAGTCTTCTAGTCGCTTCGAGGTTTATGATATATTGCCTAAGTTCACTGGCGGATTGTTTATAAGCCGTTGTATCTGGGAATACACCAAAACTCGAGTGTGTTAGCCCCTGGAGACCGCTGGTATTATAACCACACTCCGCCGTTCCGTTACTCGGAACAACTACCACTGATCCCGATCCCCCGGGCATACCGGGATTAAAGGGGTCGTACCCGTAAACCTGATTCTCGTCGCCACTTAGCATTGTTTAGTCCTCTTCGTTGTGTCAGAAGCTGTCGGCTTCTTCTAAGCCGCCAGTAGTAATATCGCCGTCCGTATTCTCTACGACCAGAACATCCCCTTCTTCCGGCGTAGCCGCGTTCTGGGTATCAGTGAACGATGCGACGTCCCGGGTGGTTTCAAGCTCGTCGAAGAGTTTATTGACGGCTAAAGTGCTGTCACCGATGACGGTGGGATTCTGCCTATCCAGAGAACCACTGGGCTGTCTGGGGGTCACATTATCCGCCACCAGTGCACCCTTGCGGACATACGGGCTCCAGCGATTATTCGTCCCCCACCTCTGTTCCCAACGAGATAGTGATGCCGGTGTAAACGCTCTATCTCTCTGCGTATTCGACATTGTCATTGCACATGCACCTGACCAGTACCGATACGCTTCTTGCCACTTTAACCCGCTGGAGGGGGAGTCTTTAGCTGCCCATAGGTCTAGCTGCTTCAGGGCGGCCTCTGCGGCGTCCACGACCTGCTGTCGAGGCCTTAGAGTGTCGAGATACCACCTGGCCAGAGTAGCCTGAGTTCGGCGGTACGAGCCCGCGATCAACAGCTTACCCTGTGGCGGTGCAGTCTCGATAAAATTATTTATAAGTTGAGCGGCGTCGTTAAGGGCTACTTGAATGCGCTGGTAATTTACTGTATTCGCGGTGGGATCTTCGATGCGAGATAGCTCTAGGGCTTCGTTGAAGCCAAACACTTCGATGAAGTAGTCGACTGTAGCGGGGTCGCAGTTGTTAGCGACACCATATGCGTCAGGGGGCGGGGTGTATGGTGACATAATCTTACTTCTATATAGCTTTCAACGGTGAAAGTATGGTAGGATTGGTGCACTAGCAACCGACTTGTCATGCCCCGCAAACCTGTAAACAACTTTGTCGTGTACGCTTTTTATCGGGACCGCGACGACCGGTTTGGACGGTACAGGACCGTATATTATATTGGTAAAGGTAAACCTAATAGGCCGTATCAAAAATCAGGCAGGGTTATTAAAAGACCTAAAGATATCAGTTTTATAGAGATTCTTCATAAAGACCTTGACGAGGACACAGCCTTTGAATACGAGAAAAAATTTATTCAGTTGTACGGACGCGCAGATGCTTTCCCAGAATGGGGAATTTTGCGTAATTTGACCAATGGAGGAGAAGGATGTTCCAACCCCACCCAAAGAGTAAGAAATATTATCTCTAAAAGAATGTCGGGGCAGAATAACCCAAGGTACGGTCTAAAGGGTCCATTGCATAATCGGTTTGGGATTACCCATACACAAGAAACAATTAACACTCTTTCTAAGTTCTATGACTGGTATCACCCGGACCACGGGGAGCAGTTAGGAGTATCAACTAGTGAACTAGCTAGAATGTTTTTAGACCAAGAGTTAGACAGATCTGCCTTAGTAAAAGTTGCCCTAGGTAAAGAAAATCATCACAAACGGTGGGTTTTACTTGAAAATAAAAACATAGACTTAGAATTAGAGAAAATAAAGTCTAAAAGAGGAAAGTCATTCGACTGGTATCATCTAAATTACGGAAAAATAAGCAACCTTTCATGTGCAGAAATGGTTTTAAAATTTCAAGATCAGGCTTTAACCTTATCGGGTTTAAGCAAAGTATCAATTGGAAAAGCTAAAAGCCACAAAGGATGGATTTTATACAAAAATCAAGGTAAAATTTTTAAAGCAGACCCCGAATCTAAGCCAGAAATAAACGGATTTAACTGGATACATAATAAGCACGGGGTTCACTTAAACCTTAGCTGTTCTGAACTTATTAAAAAGTTCCCTGAGCTAGGATTACAAAGAGGTAGATTATCATACGTTTCCACGGGGAAATCAGATAGCCACAAGGGGTGGAAAATATATAATCCATAAAAAAAAAGCCCACCGTTACGGTGGGCATTACTATTTATTCTCTAAATCGTTCAGCTTGCGCCTACAGGATTGAGGAATACGGCGCCAGCGCCGACTCTGCCAGTCTCTCCCATACCAACAATTTCGAAGTTGCGTTCTACAAGAATATCGCCGGTAAATGTACGGCGGTCAAGATTGAAGCGCTCAGGAACTGCAATGGGGTAACCTGAAAGTTGATAGGTATATGCAAACGCCGGAGTTCCATAATTAGCATCTAATGCAGGTTGGAAACCATCAGTTGCACCACTGGGATGATAGAAGAGAATAGCCACGTTGTTGTAGATATTCTCAAGCTTATCAGTCTCCTGATTCAGCTTTAGGCGACGAGCAACGCGAATTTCGTCGAGACCGAAGATCTCGGCGAGAGTTTTCTCGTTTACTAGTACACCACGCTGCATGAAATCACGAATTCTTTTATTGCGTTTTAGCGCATTAAAAGCGTCAGGAGAGATAACCATTTTATTCGGATAAATTCCGACCTGGCCCCTCACTTGTTCTTTCATGTCATCAATTAGCACCTCAACATCAGAAGTCGGGCTATTGAACTGATCTGCACCGCTGTTGTAAGTGGCGAGATCAAGAACGTTACCAGACTCATATTGAGTTACGTCTTGAATCTTAGTTGCTACTTCAACCTCAAACGACTGCATTAGGCGATTAGCAGCGTCTTTAGCAGCAAAAGCACGAAGATCGATGGCGGCTGCGCCGTTCTTTGCCTCAGCGGCAACCTCTTCAGCAATTTCCCAACTAATAGCTTCTTGGCGAAGCGCAAAGCTACGAGTTCCGAACTCCTGAGAAATTTTCTGGATATTGGTACCAGGTGCACGGAGGAAAGTTTGAGCGGCAAACGCTTCCTTTCCAAACACCAAAGTTCTACCAGCACGTACATTCATTGACACAACTGGGCCAAAGAAAGTAGCAACACCTTCCGCATTTTTATACCCTTGGGCAATTTGGGTTAGAATAGGATCTATGATTCTAACCTGATCTAGATTCATCATGATAGTTTACCTCCTATTCTTAAGAACCAGCTTCGTTACCCAGTTTTACCCGGATATATTGTCCAGCACCGGCAGTACCGATGACGTCCAGAGAGCGACCAAGAATCAGGCCTGAACCAGCAGTGCTGCTAGCCTTACCAGTCGCATCGGAATACACAGCGTCGTCTACTGCGAAGGTAGAACCGGAGTCAACTTCGGCAATAGCAATGCCCGTAGTGACTACGCTCATGAGCGATTGATACGGGAATACGCCGGGTTTACGGGGGGTGGTAGAAGGATTGCTTTCACCTTCATAAGTTCCAGGCCAGATATACGCAGTACCACCGCTGATAGCGGTAGCGGGCGCAGGCAGGACAGTCGCAGCGGTATCGCTAGTCCGAGTCATAACTCGAAATAGCTGAGCACCAATCTTGATGGTGTCGCCGACGTTGAGTTCAGGGTCGAAGTTGGTATTGGAGCCTGTCACAACGCCACTGGTGTTGATGGACAGAGTACCGGTAAGCGCGGTCATAGACGCGTCTTCTACCTGATAACCCTTATCGGTCAGTTCGCCCTGACCGTACAGCTTATAAACATTAATCCCGGCGGCATATTCGCCAGCACCAGGATAAGCGCCACTTCTCTTGACGAAGCGGCAGCGTTCGATTCCATTAGAGAGAGCGGTAGCGTCGGTGACGGTTACCGTTTCTACATACTTATGGTCGAACGACATATAACGAGGATCAGTCGCCATTTTGCCTCCTATATTATTGGTTGTTGTTAATGATCCGTTGAAGCGTTTCCTTTAAATGTAACCAGAACAGAAAGCTTAGCTTTCTGCCGGGGCGGAGTGCCGCCCCGTTGTTACAAGGACTTATTTTACTCGCTAAGCTCTTCTAGAACGAGTTTAACTGCGGACATGTAGTCAGGAGCCTTACCCGATTCAGAGTATTCCACAGCTTTAACATGGATGTCTGCATTACGTTGATCGTAGACATAACCATCAGCGCTGGGGCGAGGAGCCTTAGCCTTCTTAGGTGCAGAAGCGGGAGTAGCTACTTCGCTGAAGTTGACCATGGCAGGTAGGCTCTGCAGCATAGACTTCATAAACTCGAACTGAGTTGCCTTACCGGCTTCGCTGAAGTTTACATTATTCTTGGGGTTCAGGGTCTCCATAAACCGAGAAAGATCGGAGATGGGGACGACCTGTTCGGTTAGCTTACCCTCACTGTATAGACCTTCACAGAAATCGGTAATCTCTTTCTGCCTCATAAGTCTACGCTGTGCGGCCAATTCTTCTTCAAGTTCGGCTACTTTGATGGAGAGGGGGTCCGGGTCTGACTCTTCAGCGAAATCAGTGGTTTCAGTTACAACTTCTTCTGATTCGGGCTCGGCATAGCCGGGCATCATGCCCTCACCCATCTCTTGTGAACCTTGTGCGAGTTGATAAAGAGCCATGATGAGCTGCTCTTCGGTATACTGAGATGCGAGATCGGAAGCTACCTGCTCATCGTCGTCGCCCGACATATCCTCGACATCGGCATCGGCTTCGGCTTCAGGGGCCATCTCTTCTCCTTCTTCGCCCTCCATGCCGTCAGGACCAGCGCCCTCTTCGTCGACCGGAGGAGCAGTGCCGGCATCTTCGTCGCCCATCTCCTCACCATCGGGGCCTTCGACCATGGACAGTGAAGCCATCCCCTCCTGCTCATTGCGCATGAGGCTAGGGTCAGCCACACCTGGCGTCGGAGCTTCAGGAGCCATCTGGTCCGCGTACTCCATATCATACGGAGCAGGTGAACCGGTTTCCTGTACCGGCTCTCCCTCTTCGTCTGTAGCCTTCATGCCATTAATGTTGACATTGATAGTCATACCCCGACCGTCGGCATGATCGACAACCTGTTGTTGGGTTTCTTCAGCGGGGGCTTCGGTTTTTCTTTTAGCCATAGTAGGTAAAGTTTCTTGAAATGAAATAGAAGACTCCGTTGGAGTTATTGTAATCGAGCCTTCGGTTGGGTTTTCGGCAAAGGCCGTGAGACCTTTTACCGCAGGGATTGACACAAGGCCGAGATGGCGAAGTGCTAATTGTCCCGGAGACGGATTGGTATCCGCGTCAGGGAGATAGAAAGAGCTACTTACTTTCTTAAAGACACCGTCACGGATCAGTCTTTCTGCCTTGGGGGTAAGTTCTACCTTACCCCAAAGGGATTTACCTTTCCGCCACACCTCTCGTACCCAGCCAAGAGCCGGGGTACCATCGTCTTGGTCATGGCCAATGATCAACGGTGCTTCGTGACTATCCGGGTTGTAGCTAGATACAACCTGGTCCAGATCGCCCTCTTCGAACACCATTTTTTGTCCGCTAGAGCTGATCTGGGGTCCTGAACGGAATAGCTCGATGTAAACAGTCCGTTTAGGCTGCTGTTCAGTGATCGGCTTATCCCCGTTCATGACCACTTCTTCGCTGTACCGCTGTCTTCTGGCCATTTAATTAAAAGGTTTCCCTAACGTTTAGGTTAGTAGCGTTGAGGAATGAAGTAAATCTTTCCTCATTTCTACTAAAGCTATCACTTAGCAGGGATATTTGTCCCACCGGAGTGCGGACAATGGTAACGGCTAGGCGTTCCAGAGTCGGAGAAGTAGCCACGTAGGCATCCATTCTCACCGTACCCTGCTCGAGTAGGGTGGAGTCATTGTTGGACGTATCGCATACAACGAGGTAGGCCTGCTCCGGACGATTACCGAACAAAGCGCCTTGACGATAGAACTGATTAAGAACCTGAGTAGCAATGGACTTAACTCTAGAGAAAACAGTATTACTGCTGTCAATCGACTCGAATAGGACGTCATCAAAGCTGCGGTTCATGATGTCAATTAAGACATTTAGAATGACCCGAGTGTTGGTGAATCGGAATAGCGGGCTGCTGGACAAGGTCCGTGCACCCCAGACCACAATGCCACGATTAGGTAGCGACCTAATCGGGTTTAGGCCGAGAGCGTAGGTAACCTCTTGCTGCTGAGCACTGATAGAGAACTTAAGTCCCACCACACCCCGTAGCGGATATCTCGAACCGGCAGGCGGTTGCTGGAATCCCTCGTTGATGTATCGCCCGCAGGCGGTACCGGCGACGAATGAGCTAGGGGGGATGAAGCGGTCGTCTAGGTTCTTCACATACGGTGCGTAGAAGGAAGCGTGGCCATAGAACGAGCCTACAGTCCTCTTGATAGTGTTCAGTTCATCTTGGGCTTGTGAGAGGTTTTCTACATCGCCTCCGCAGTCGATTAGGGCGACATGCTGAGTATTGGTAATCCCTTCAGTCGTACCGAACTTACCTTCAGCAGCAGCGATTAGGGTCTGGGTCACTTTAAGCCGCTCGGTAATCGCTTCGCTACGTGAGGAGAGATCAGAACCTGCAGAGTAGGCTAAGGTCGCATAGGCCTCCGGCGCCATTAGGAACCCGGGAGCATAGTATTCGTCTCCCATACCTTTCTTAATGGCATAGACAAAGTCTTGGGCCCGAGCTGCTGAGGTAAGCTTATAGGATTCATACGCGATATCTTCAGATTCCGAAGTCAGCTTGACAACATTGCTGTCAATAAGTCCTTGGCGATTAGTACCAGGGAGCACGGAGCTCACTAGACCGTTCTTCGCGGTGATCCGAATTCTGAGAACGTAATCAAAAGACGAGAAGCCATTGGCCAGGGATTTCTCTAGCTTAGCCGAAGTCCCTGCAGAGACAGTTACAGTGGCCGGAGTTACCGTAGCACTGGTATCATCGGAGATCGCTGAGACAGTGAACCGGGTGCCATTAGCTACGAATGTAAACCCTACGCCAAGTTCTTGCGTAAACAAGGTGTTAGTACCGGTCACACTACCCGAGCTGATTGCCAACGTTCCGCTGAGGTCTATGTCTTCAAGGTCAGGGCGGATAAACGGCGTTCCTGCTTCGCTTAGGACATTGCTTACCTCGTAGCCATTATTGGGGACGTAGTTAGTCCCGCTGTAATTAGCGTCGATGGTAGCCGACTCTACGGTGTAATATTTATCAAGTTCTTTTTCAGCGAGAATGGAGATCAGTTCGTCCCTGAGGCTATTTGTTAATTCGTCAGGGGTTGCTCCGTTAACAATGATGGCCCGGTTTTCTCCGGCAACATTGACATAGAACACTTGAACGGAGTCGGGAACATATTTGGTTCTGGTAAGACCATCCGCGCTAATGGTGCCCGTAGGCACGTTGGACTCTTTGACAAAAGAAGTCGTTTCTAAGTCATAACGCCAATACGCTGCGTCGGCATCCGCCCACTTGTCACCTGCTCCGACACCTGAGCTAAAGTCCTTAGACACAGCTACGAGCTTATCATTTACATAGGTAATAGATTTAGAGTCGAGATAGGCTTTCAGGATATCTGATTGATCAGTGGCCGGGTCATAAGTGCCGGGAGTCTCCGCATTGGCAGCGGCGATGAACAGGCTTACAGCCGAACCATCAACGTAGAGGATAGGTTCTCCGGTTTCGACCTCTCGGCTATTACAACGAAAGCTAATGTCCTTAACTGAGGTGTAGAGTCTTACTACACCGGTAGTATTGATATCTAGAGGAGATGCATAGCCGGTATCGCTGAAGTTATACGCGACAAAGCGGTCGACCTGAGGGAGGTAGCTATTGTCACGAGAAAAGATGCGGAATTTACCCTGAGTCGCCTCGGTCGCGGTTTGTTCTACAGCGTAGAAGTCAGAGAAGCCATCAGAGTCGGCTGAAGAGAGGTAGTTAAAAAGGTCACGGGCGTTATCGAGCTGATCGATCCCGGTCGTGGTAATAACTCTAATCTCATCTCCGTCTGCGTCAGAGACGTTGATAGGAGTTCCGAAGTAGCGACCGTTAACCTTGATAGCAAAAGCGTTATATCCCGCTCCGGCGTTACTAGCGCTGATATCGATGACGGTCTCTGGGGTCGGAGTTACACGAGTGAAGTATAGGATGCCATTTACACCTACGTTATCGAAAAACCCCTTTACCGAATCGTAAGTTGTTAGCGCTCCGACACTGGTGCTAGGGGCCGATCCACCAATTTTACGAAGAAAATCATCAGCCGATGCGATCTGAGTCGGTGTGTATGGTAAAAATTCTGAATAGATCCCCTCACTGCCATCGCCATAGTACTCATCTGCTGGTGTAGTACCAAACAGATATCCTACAGCGTGACTAGCAAGAGGCTGTGGAAGTCCACCCGTCGCGGCTTGGGAAATAAAAACCCCGGGACGATTCAGTGAACTCACATTAGTTGTGATGGAAGTAGCCAAGGAAAACTCTCCATATGCGATAGTCCTTTCAATAAGCTTTCAACTAAAAGATTTGACATTTTCCCCGCCGTAAACGGCAGGGGCTTTTCTGCTTCAACTCCTCAAGCTCAAACATGTCCATCAGGTCCACAGGCACTACCCGCCAGCCCGGCGGTGAGAATATTCTTGGCTGCTGAACTTAAGGGAATAGTTCCTCCTGGTTAATGTCCAACTGAAGTGTACTGATCGTACAGTTCAGTCATGATCCAATCCGAGCATAGATCTTTGCCACACTTCGAATTACCCATCATTCTTATAGTTCTACGCAAAAGTTTATTAAAATCCTCCGGATCAATGATAAGGGAGATTAGTTTTACGAATCGCTTCAGTTCTTCCTGATCTCGGTTCAAGGAGATTTCATACAAGACCATCATGTACTTTAATACGTCTACAGCGTCTATTTCATTACTGAAGTGTTTAAGGTGGGGTTCAGGCATCGTTGTTGTTAATATTCCCTATTTGATCCATTGCATCTTTGTGAATTTTGCACAGAACGACAAATTTCGACATAGGTACCGATTCCATGGCAATTAAATTCTCAAAAGACCCGTTCTGTACTGAGTAACACTGACGTAACCAAGTCTCTTTGGACATATAGTTACAGAGTATGTGTTGTCTGACTTCTGAATACAGACATTTTATAGATCGGGGGAGAAAATGGGAGAAATCGAGAGATTTATTTGTACAGAGATAAGAGAGTATCTCGGTGACTTGTTGACCTGAAATGACTTCTTCCTCGTCTTCTGTAAAAATCATGTCAAAATACTCCAGGTCGCTGCCCTTCATATCTCTAAATGATACGCAACGACCGGAGATATCGTAGCATGATATGGTGTAGTCAGAATTACGCTTAGTCGTTACTTTTCATATCAGAGTTCCCATCCCCCCCCTTAAGCAGAGGACCCATGGCTTCCCCTAGCTTCTCAATCTGCTTACCCCTTAGTCTTTTAGCATCTTTCAGGGTAAGTTTACGACCACCGCTATCCGGATAATGCAAGATGCAGATAATCTTCAGCGTAGCTTCAATATCATCGATCGATTCGTCGGAAGAGATCTCTCCAATAGAGATTAATTCGTCGGCATTCGGTTCTTTGAGAGAAAGAAATTTGCCGGGATAAATCTCCACAGCGATGATTTCCGGCTCTCCGAAGTCGAACTCATCTTGGGAGGTTTTGGCCAGAGATTCCAGTTCTCTAGTTGATTTAGATGTTAGTGGCATATTTGAGGGTGGAGGCTTATGGCCGGTATTTAAGATTATAGCACATGAGTGTTAATTTAACACCCCACGGGGAGAAGGCTGTCAAATAGCTACCTGTGTACTATTAGCTTTCAACGGTTTTTTGCCATTTTGCGTTGAAAGCAGGGTAGAGGGGGAGGTAAATTTGGCTGTACAGAGTAATCCGTACCGGCACTGGGAGGACGAGAGAGATGAGGCTGATTACCGGTCTCGTGAAACTCAAGCCAGTGCGCTTACGAGGCAGATGCTTAGGCAACCCGAATATCTGTTGCGCAGCAACAGGGTTAATCCTGGGCCTTCAAGAAATCTCCGCGCTCGAGTCGCTGATTCAGCAGCCCAGGAGCCTCATACACTCTGTAACGAAGAGGTGTGGGGTTGGCAGCGCTGGGCAGAGACCGGGGAATATCTCTCTGCGTCCGATGTCTCCAGCAATCTTCTCGAAGAGTCTACGGATTCATCAGACATACCCGGCTGCGGTGAAAGCTAGGTAGAAGAAGTATTAAGTGCAGCATGGCTTACTATGACAACCCTGGTCAGATAAATGATGAAGCCATCAGTATAGCTGGTGGTAAAACATTTCAGGTTATTCAGATAGCCGATAGTAGCGGTAATATTGTCGACCCGGCACAGGGTTCGGTTGTGTTTGATGGCGAAGTAACGATCGACAATGAAGTCGAGATAAAAAACGACTCGGGTAACCCGGTACCGGTTAGCGATGCAGGCGGTAGTCTGACTATAGATAACCCTGAACTTACTAGTCTTGACGGAAAAATCCCCGATAATCTGACTGTTTCTAGTACTAGATTACTTGTAGAGCCATCTCTCCCCCCTGACGCTGCTACGCAGACTACCCTGGCAGCCTTGCTGACAGAGCTGGAGTTAAAAGCTGATTTGTCAGAGACTCAGCCGGTCTCTTCCACCGTACCAATAAGCTCCCCGACTACCACCAGTGTTAACAGCAGCGTGGCCAGTGTTACTATCCTAGCTGCTAATTCTAATCGACGTGGGATTAGTGTCGCCAATGACAGCACTTCTGTATTACGTCTTTCGTTCACTAACCCCGCTACAAGTGTTAACGCCTTTATCGTCATGCAGCCAAAATCCTTCTTGCTCTTAGATCAGCAGTTGATTGTAGGTAATGCCATCTATGGGATTTGGGACAGTGTTGACGGTACGGCTCAGGTAACGGAGTACGTCTAGTTCTATGTCGTTTTATTCTCAACCTAATGTCTCCGGCAACAGCGGAGAACTTCAGTATAATGATAACGGGGTATTGTCGGGTACTTCTGGGATTAACTATGAGAGTTTAAAGACCCTCTTGAAAACTCTTTCCGAAGCAGAGGCGATCAGGTTTCAAGGAAGCTACAGCATCGGTGTTCCAGGCACCGTACCCTTCGGTGTCGGCCCTGTAGCAGGGGTAGGACAAGATCTTGCACCTTTAGACCTGGGTCAGTATAATGTGGTTGATATTAAATCTGGTAGCTTTTGTTGAAAGCTAGATAGTAAGTATTTACCCAGCTATGTATACACGTTACTACAGGGCGTTGCCGGAAGACCAGGGGCTTCCGGTCCAGCCACCGGAATCCGACGAATTTGGTAACCCCCTCATATCGGTAATTTGTCTGGAACGAAATAACGATCCCGATGCCAATAATCACACCGGCTACGACTATTGGATGTCACATTCCGATTCTATTGAGCTATTGAATAGCTGGTCAGAGAAGAACACCGGGGTTCTGGAGGAAATTAGCTACGAAGAGCTTCCCAATCCCGTGACATTTTTCCCTCACTTTTGGGTAAGAGCTAGAGACGAGGAAGGTAAGTTTATTGCGGACGACCCCTCTACTCCGGATATTAATGAGGCTTGGGAGCTTAGACAATGAGTATTTTATTAAAAGTTAAAGAGAGAATTATAGGTCCCAGGGGTTTGTGGAACATTGATAACTCTTGGTACGGCTACGCCGACGAGTTCAAGTATACTATAGGCTTGGCCGGGCTTACCGGTTTCGGTGTCGGATGCTGCCGACCAGAGTTATTGCCCAGCGATATTGCCGAGCTACCCGGTACAACGGATAGGTTTAGCCCGAATTATGGTAACTATATACACTTGCCTTCGGCTAGTATTGTTTGTTTCTTACCCTCCCACTATATCGACCTAGAAGCACCGGGCAGTGGCAATGATGCGTTTTTGACAAAAGTCGTAATATCCTCCACGCAATCCGGCAACGGCGTGTTGGCGAAAGCGTTTAGGAATGGGGGTAGCGAACTGGCCGGTGTGTTTGTCGATAAGTATCAGGGTAGTAACTGTCTGCCCGATGGGTCCGGCCGCCCTAACAGCAGCGATGGTCTCCCAGGAACTCTTCCGAGTTCCGGCGGCATCTTTGCTTCCCGACCCTTGCACTGGCCGGTGTCGGCGATTGGCATTAGCGGCACCCTCCGGAGTCCGTTTAGTTACTGCAACAGCACCGCTCTTAATTCTTCTGCTACTACACCGTCTAACAACTACGGGGGGGTGTGGGCAGTATGTCAGAGTCGCGGTAGCGATTGGTACCCCGTACCGATGTGGACCAGGATTCATTTGGGGTACTTAGCCCTTGCTCATTCTCAGGCCCTGCTAGATAACAGTGGGGTCCCAATCTCTGGTGCGATAGTCAACGCGGCTTGGATGGACGAAGCCCCCTATGCCCCGAAGGGCAATAATAATGACGGTTCTGATGTCAATAAGACGAGTCTGGTATTCTCTCGTACCGATGTCGGTGGTAACGCGAGTGGTTGGGCTGGCGAAGCCAGCCGAGCGTTTACCGGCGCGGCGCGGATCGGGACACTTTCAGCCGTCGAGCAAACGACTCATAACGGACAGTTGTGCGGGATTGTGGATGTCGACGGCAACCAGTGGGACGTGACGCCCGGCCTTACCAACAACACCGGAACGAACGCCGGCTACAAGGCTTTCAGCGACCTCGACGACTACACAGCCGTATCCAGCAATGCGGGAATTACCGGGGCCGCTAATGTAATCTCTCTTGCTGCCGACGTATCGGATGATGGTGTGTGGTGGGGCAACGACAACGCATGGATCTACTTGGTGCCCAATGCCGGCGGCACGTATCACCCCTCCTCGACCTGGTCCGCTAACGCTACCCGCAAGGCCATGGCGGAATTTGGTTTACCGCGTCAAGCGGGTACCAGCCTCACCCAGACATCAACTAATATTTTCGGCGGTGACGGCCTGTACCGAGCCCATAGGTCCGATTTGCTCCCGCGTGTTGGCGGTGACTGGAACTACGGCGCTAGTGCCGGGTCCTTTGCGGTGCCTCTGAACGGCGCTTCCGGCGACGCGGGCCAGAACGTCGGCGGGCGGTCTTGCCGCTTCCTCTCTGTCTAACCTATGCTAGAATTGCGATAGCAATTCTAAATCCGTGTCAGAAACTACCCTCTCTCGAAAAGACGACCCGTATCTTCTCTGCGAAAAGCAGTGCAGGGAGTTGTGCAAATACCTTAACGTAATCACTTTAAACATGCCGAGGTACGAAAAACATATTCTCTCGGCCAAAATGCGAGATTGTGGGTATTCTATGTTAGAATTGGCAGTGTGTGTCCGTCTCAAGGTACACAAGAAGACTGATTTTACAAAGTTCTCCGTGCAAAAAGAGTTACTCAAAAACCTCCTACAACTATCTTACGATTGCGGGCATATCGACCTAAAGAAATTCCGAACAGCCAATAACATCCTCACTGGCGTGGGAAAACGGCTTAGCCCGTTTCTCTCCGCCAGCGAGGTAGGTTAAACTCCAATGCTCCCGCATGTTGGCGGTAACTGGAACAACGGCGCTAATGCCGGGTCCTTTGCGGTGAATCTGAACAACGATTCCGGCAACACGAACCAGAACGTCGGCGGGCGGTCTTGCCGATTTGAGCACATCCACCCCCGAGATGTATGGTTACGGCTGTACACCGTGTGGTGCTCAAAGGTGGAGATTAGTCTAGGGAACTTGTTCCCGAATTACTATGGCACAACGATTCTAGTAGCGAACTAACTGCGAGCGTCTTGTTGTGCCCCGAAAAATTAACCACACCTGGGAACAAATCTGCACATTCGACTCGTTGTATACGGCATGGAGGGAAGTTAAGCGCGGGAAGTCGGAGAGAGGGTTAATATTGCGTTACGAAAACGATCTAGTTGCCAACTTAGAGCGTGTTCTTGAGTCGTTACGTGATGGCACATACCAGCCCAAACCCCATTACGAATTCACGCTCCGCGACACAAAAGCCCGCTTGATCCACGCCCCGCATCTCGAAGACCGCATTGTGCAACATGCTGTGTGTAATGCGATCCGGATCCCTGTCCAGAACAAACTCATCCACCACACATACTCCTGCCTGATCGGTCGCGGCGTCCATAGGTGCTCGGAACAACTGTCGCATTACTTGTCAACCGGCCGGTACAAGTACTATTTGAAGGCCGATGTAAGCAAATTTTTCTACAGCATCAACCACAACGCGTTGATGGCCGAAGTCCGGCGGGTGTTCAAGTGCCAAAAGACTATTAGTCTTTTGGAGTTGTTCGTCAGGGTTAACGACACCGGAAAAGGGATACCTATCGGTGCTAGTACCAGCCAGATTCTAGCCAATCTCGCCCTCAACCCTCTCGACCATCACGCGAGGCGGGATCTGGGCATCGACACCTACCTCCGGTACTGCGACGACATGGTCGCAGTGTTCGAGAGCCGGGATGAAGCGGTGGATGCGTTATCTGGCATAGAACGCCGTCTTAACGGACTCGGTTTCTTTCTCAACCCCTGCAGCCATATTGGGACGTGTTCGGCCGGTATCGACTGGGTCGGGTATAGGCACTGGCCAAGGTACCGCTTGGTCAGAAAGTCAACGATCCGACGAATCCGGAACAAACTTCGATCCGGGCCGCTAGACCACAGTGCGCTTGCGTCCTATCTCAGCCATGGTATCCGCACCGCCAGTCTCCCGTTTCTTTGCCGCCTGTGTTCCCCGTGCCGTGCGTATACAATCTCTCGTTGGCTCGAAAAACGTTGAAAGCTCAGTAAGATAAGCACACATTATCCGATGTATCATGGCAACAACTCGTTCACAAAGGAACAAATCGCAGCTTGGAGAGAGTGGGCTAGACGACAGCAACAAAGAGGTGGCGGTAGCCGACAGCTTGCAGATGATGAAGGATTACGAGAAGCCCGTTACCCCGGAGACTCAAGTCCCCGACCCCGAACCCGTACAGGATGTTCCAGTTGTCGAAGACTCAGGTGAGAAAAGCAAGCCCAGTGTTCTGTCCGCAGAGGATAAAAAGCTCGCGGATAGGATGACTAGAGAGATAGCTAAATATCTCGGACTTAGCGGTAAATCACGCTCTGTAAAGCTGTAGGGCCGTGTTCAACACTGAACAAGAAAAAGAGATCCTAGCCGACTCACTAAAGCGTTCCGGGGATACTAAGAGTATTATCCACTGTCTCGAAACAATAGCCAACAATCACACTCCCTTCGCTCTCTACATCGCGACAAGAGACAGAAGTAATTGTACCTGGATATTCGATCCCGATACTGTGTACGAGATGATCGGGGGTGAAGACATCCATGACAAGACGTTCCGATCTCTGTTCACCAATGATATCGAAAGGTCGCAAGGTATCTTGTTCTACGTGCTCCGCAAGGTCGGCCCGGCGCTGGTGATCCGGCTTAGCGAAGAGACGCTAACCGACATCCTGTCAACTTTCTAACGGAATATATATAACCGTAACGGTTACTGCCGCCGCACTACCACTCTTATTAACCACCTTCGCGTAGATCTCCGACACGGGCGAGGTCTCATTGTTCCAGCCTACGGCCCCCGGAGAAACAATCTGAGACAGCGCTAGGGCGGTGGTGGTTACTTCAGCGATAACACCAGATCCGGGAGCCGGATCGGTTCCCTCCAACCTGCCCGCATCGGCCGTACGGCTAGCGATGTCGGTGTACAGGGTCACCCAGGCCGCAACGGAAGTGGTAACCTTTAACAGCAAGTAGCTTTTCGCACCTGAGATAGTGATATTGGCCGCCGCGCCGTCCGCAATACTCGCACTCGTTCCATCCGATGTCGTCCGTGCCGCTGTAAGTCCGCCACCGTTACTGGCGGCGGTAATCCGGCCTTGACCGTCGACGGTAACACTGGCGTTAGTGTACGTGCCCGCCGTCACAGTCGTATTCTCCAACTGATCCGGCCCGACAACGTTATTGTTCAACGCCCATGTGGTGCCGAATGACGATACGGTTACATCGCCCTTGTCCCCATCCGTAACCCCGACAACTCCGCTGTCCTCGGCCGCAGTAATCCGGCCCTGATCGTCGACAGTAATGATCGGATTCGTATATTCACCTGCCGTCACCGTCGTGTCAAGCAATTCTGTCGGACCAATAGTGTTCGGGTTAATCTCAAACACCGTACCCTTTTCGAGGATGGAGATATCTCCCCGCTCACCATCCGTGATCCCACTCGTCTCCACCGCAAACACCTGCTCGGATAGGGTGGTTAGCGTGGTATTTACGGACGATAGTCCGGACTCGACAACACTCAACCGGCCGGAAAAATTAGATACCGCAAGATTGGTTGAGTCGATCGTCTCGGTTATTTGTGTCCGGTAGGTCTGGACATCTGCCTCCAAGGTCTCAAACGCCCCCTCGAGGTTGGTGAATGATTCCGCGACCGATTCGCTAAGGGCTCCCTGCGCCGACGCCACTGCAGTGGCGAATACCTTGAGATCCCTAATCTGAGCATATGTTCGATCCGCCGTTCGGACATTAAGAATTCCGGTCTCAGTTGTCGGATCCACGCACTCGGCTATAGAAGAACCTAATCTCAATCCGCTCTTGACTCCTCGGCCATCTTCTACGAAAAGAGAAGTTCCTTCGACAAATCCGTCCTGGGCTAGCACTTCTCCCGTACTAGACAGCTCTTGACGGGCAATGTTCAATAGCCCGCCTGCATAATCTTCTATAAATCTAGTTCTTAGATCCGCCACGTTGGAATAATAAACCCTATTCTATCTTGCTTTCAACGAAAAATGCATAGAGCTGTGGGGGGATTACTTCTGGTGGAGGGTTATTATCCCACCTGACGATCCAATTATTAACCAGAAGCATGCGAATTTTACTGGCAACCCGGGGATTTCCCCAGTCTATCACGTTGCCCCTAAGGTCAATTTCCGTATCGTATTGCTTCCTAAAAGCCCCAATGCCTGAGTTATTGGCACTGGCACAGTGAACGGGGGTAAAGTCGCGCAAAAGTTGCTCCATGACACCAGAGTCCATGTTACAGCCATTAGCATTGAGGTATTTTATGCCCCTATTAATCCCCAGCGTTATGTATCTAAGACTCCTACAATTAGAGATGTCAAGTCGCTCTAGTACCGGAGCTTCATGAATATACAAGTGCTCGAGGGATACGTTACCTTCAAGATTTAAATTTTTTAACTCAAGTCTCGGAGTATTTATGTTCACATAAACAAGACTATTACGCTGAAGATTCATCTTCACGATCTTAGGATCGACAACAAGGCTACTTTTTTTACTGATCCAGTGATCGTCCCAGGTAACCAAGCTTAAATTCTCTAATAGGCTGCACTGTATCGCTGTCATACTGCTCCAAGGAAATCTCGACAGAATCGGTTAACTGTTTCTTAATCATAGCGCGGTAAATTGTATTACAACGCGTACCGTTGAAGTACTCAGGCCCTTGGCCAAACTCCAGCAGCCTAGTGTTGTTCTCGGTCTTACAGTAAGACAGAAGCGTTCTTGTCATTTTCTTAACCTACCACCGTGTAAAGTGCTGGGGCAAAACTCGAACCAGTACCTCCCTTCGTAAGGGGGATCAAATCTTTTGCATTTTAACATCGAGATACAAGCTCCGTATTCCATGGGATCCTTTAGACTGGCACAAAGCATCTCATTTTCTTTCAACAGGGGCGACCTACTCGCTTCGCTTAAGCCGCTAGAACTGAAATACCTCTGGGGGTCGGAAGCTTCGATGGTATTGTATACCAGATCGCGGGACAAACTAGACCCCAAAGGTCTGTCTACAGGCACGCTGCCGGGAGAGAAGGCAGGTGTTTCATCGCCATACCCGGTCTCCGGGAACAACGCTTTGTTAAAGTCTTTACCGCACATCGAGTCGGTGTCGTATCCTAACTCATCGCACTGGGTACCCCCAAAACGTCTGCAGGATTCTATCGGATCGAAGTCTGAGCGGCTACTACCACCACTCTGTGCCACGCTGTACTTAATGGTATAATCAGAGAATACCCCGCTAGTGGGGGTATCTAAGTTTACAATACCAGTGGGGGAATCTCTCCCCGCCAGTAGGCCGTTAGCCAAAAGATTCTCTGAAGCGATGCGGACATAATTACTACCACCCGTATCCACCCCCAACCTCGATGTAAACGAGCCAGTAGACCGGCCCAGATCGGATAGCAAAGCTGCTTCTTCGGGAGAGAGTGAATTGGCCACCCTGAGGCCATTCGGTATTCGCGAATTCCCTATACCAGGTGACTCTGCAATAGCTGCTTCCTGGGCATTAGAGTTACTTATTAACCCTACAAACGCACTAAACTGTTTATTCTGCACATTAAGCAGATTGCGGTAAGGGGATAAGTCGGCAACACTATTTTCTTCCGACCGGTTAAATATCAGTGCCGATAGTTTTGTCACCTCAGACAATCTTTCAATCTGGTCTATAAGATCCAAGATAAGTGTGAAGTCCTCGGCCGATTTATTAACCAGTTGACCAGAGTTGCGATAAGGAGAGAGAGTATATAGCAATCCGAATACACTGCAGTACCTCAGTAACGAGGTCATACGGCCACCCCTAACCCCGTTAAGTATCTGTCCAAAGGGGGAATAGGGGCTCGGATCATTAAGCGCGGAGTACAACTCGTTGGGTATTATCCCCTCCGCTCTTTCATAGAGCCCAGAGATATCCCTGCCCACATTCCCCGATGACTTAGATATCAAATCATTCCACAGAGTTTTTTTAGAGTCATACATATCTCCCGGCATAGTCACCATTTGAGATACCATGCCAGAGAGTAGAGATATTTCCGACTTATCTTTGATAAGATTCTCTACGCCATTTTCAAACAAAAAGGTTATCGACTCCAGCAGATCTAGATTGTTCCCCTTTAATACAGAGTCGTAGTAAACAAGCTGGTCGGGATCTATAGCATAGGTAAGGGGGATGAGATAGCCTATGAGCCGAGAGTACTGATTCTCAGTAAATTTAGAAGCCTGGGACCTATCGATTTTAAGAAAATCCAGGAATCTCAGAATTGATTTGTCACCATCCACCCCGTATAAGTAATCAATATACCGGTCTATAGCCTCCTGTCCACCATATTCATAGAGTAATTTAGTAAGGTCGTAGGCACGGAAGAAGGAGATAACATCGGATGAGTCGGTGAGAGGTGCGAATTTATCGATAAGCTCGGAGAAATTAGATACCGACATTATGTCCTGAATTTCTGTATTATTAAATCCCATCTTCCTAAGATTATCTCTAATCTTTTCTCTGTCCGGCTCGTAGTAGGTTAACTCTATGGACGGAATGTACCCGCCCGGCTTAAATCCTACCGATCTAAGTACCGAGGAGATCTCATCTAATCTCTCAGATAGGGCTTGAAACTCACCCCCATATCCACTAAGATCCGGACTATAGCCCAGAAGTCCGTATAGCAATTTGTTAGAATCGAGTAGTTCTTTAACCGAACCAGTAATGCCCGTGTAACGTTCTCTTATGTCAGAAGACCGAGGGAAGACTTTTGCCAATAAGTTCAAGTGAAGGGTGACATCACCTATCTCCTCAGGCGGGTTATTTAAAATAGAGCGGGTATAGTCGCCTACCTGTAGGCAAGAGAGATACAAAGATTCTAGAGACAGAGATAAAAAGTCGGTGGCGGGTTCAGACTCATACACATACCTATCAAAGATCCCATTGACAAACCTTTCTGCCACATGGTTACCGTTTACCGTACTCTGGTTACCCGATCTAGTAGAGAAGATAGGTTCTAGAAATTTAAGGCCTGATATTCTAGACTCCGTAGTTTTCTTGCCATATAGGGATTGAAAATCACCAAATTCTGAGTTTAAAACCCCTAAGGGGAGACTTTTACCATAGCACATGGCCACTATGTACTCATAGTACATTGATTGGTAGGTGACCGCGCTAGCTAATGATCCTTGATAAGACCCAAATCTGAGATAAAAATCATACAGATTTGAAATAGAGCTGTATAATTTCTTACCCTCCCCTGCAAAAGTAGCCGTAAGCAGGTCAGTATCTACTACGCCGGGGAGTTCTACATCTACTTTCGAATCAGAAGTTATAGAGTTTATATCTACAGCAGATCTGGAGATAAATTCTCTTACTCTCCTAACCCCCTCGTCAAACACTGCACTGTAGCGTTTCTTTAACCTACTGGGTCTAGAAAACTTAGAATTTACTGGCCTATTGACTTTCAATAGCCTAGACCTGGTATCACCTAGATCGGTTAGTGTCTCAGAGTCAGAATACTGATCTATGCTACTCAAAAATTCTGATATATCATCACCCAACAGGACATTTACATCAGAGATAACTTCTTCCAGAAGAGATTCGTACTCTCTGAATTCCCTTAAAACCCTGGAATCTCTGTAACCAGACTTATCAACTTCCTCGTAGAGATTTTTTGATACAGATTTAAACAGAGATATTGCTAGCTCTTGATTAATCCCTAGAGCGAATACTCCAGAGATTAATTGATCTCTCAGGGGGGATAGAGTAGTAATTTCTCTAGACTCTATTCTTTCGTTGATAGATAAGAGTAAGTCTATTGCTATTTTATAAAATCTTAACTTGTCCCGGTCACTGAGATACCCCTGGTATCCGTCGATACCTTTGGTAACGATGACACCCGCCCTTTCCTTAACTAACCTGCTAATCTCAGACACAAGATTTTGTGCTATAATTTTAGTGCTAATTAGCTTTCAACCAATGTCCTACCAGATAGCCCTAATTTTCACAGAAAATTCCGCATCAGAGAGAGATTTGGGAAAAATGATAGCCCACCTAGACTCTGAACTGTCCGGAATCCCCGGGGTCGAGGTAAGCCAGCTTATTCTCGATCCGTCAAAGGTCTTCATACCCTTGACAAACTATAACCACCTTGTATTCTGTGGTTACGATCATGCAACCTTAGCTTCTCTCCACTATGCCATGGAAGTTGTCCCCGAGGAGATCAGGATCGTCATGTATGACGAGCCCGGAGCAGCGATTGATCGAGAGCTGAATACTCTGTTCTTTAGGGGGATTGATATGGGGAGAATGCCAGGATCTTCTTCGACCCGCATCATTTATTCTTGGTCCTATAAGGACATTGTCAGTATTTCTCGTCAAGACGTGCTACCATTGAGTAATGGATCAGGAGTTTCTGGAACAGCTAAAGGGGCTAGCAAGTCTAAATCTCCCTCTCGATCTGGTTCGAGAAATACTCGAGCACGACAAGTGGAAGGTAAGGGAGAAGCACAGGCACGAGAGGGAGATGAAACTACTGGAAATACCGGAAAAGAGGAAGCAGGTACGTGACACTTTTAACCAAGATACGTCTCATAGCAAGTGCAAAGACGAACATGAAGGGCTAATAGCCAAAGCCGCAGTGGCAGAGGGAGCACTGGCGATGGCTAAAAAGTTAGATAATCCCGACAATCTACCCTTGCCTCTACTCTCCCTCCTTATCACTATCTCCTGGTGCGGAGAGAGATCGGCAAGGTGGCCCAAAGCTAGAGATATAGATTCTCTCAGTTCTTTGCTTGACAGTTTTAACCGTATGAGGGTAAAATATGGTGAAAGCACGTTAGAGAGTTGTATAAAACTTCTCTCCAAATCCCTTAATATATGGAATACATCGCTTATTGAAGATAAGCTTGGATCGGAAGACCCCCTTTATCACGAGTTGCATAAATCCTATCCGTTTATCGATAGACATACCTTCGAAACATGCTATAATAATCACAATGAGGATTTTATATCCGCGTGTTTACACATCCTTCGTAAACAATTCAGAAACAATCCTCCATCCGAGTTATCAGAAGTCAAAGGCTGGAAACAAAGATGGCAACAATACTTACCGGAGTATCTAAAACTATGGCAAGAAGATCTAAGAGAGATAAAAAAGAGAGCGAGGGGGTAAATATACTAACCAATACAGACTTCGGTGTCTACTTAGAGGGGGCAGAGAAAACCATAGAAATGTACGAAAAAGGTGAGATAAGCAGAGAAGACCTATACTCGGCCATTCTCGATCTCGATGTCGTGTATAAAAGTAAGGACGAAAAATCCGTTGAAAGCTAATAAGAATAGTGACCCATAGCCGCATGGCAGATAAGAAGCGCATCGTAAAAACTGGATACAATGACCGCTTATATAATCTCGGGCTAAGTCAGGGGTCTTTAGCCGGATACATAGGTGACCCTTATCAGTATAACGGGGTTCCAACTGTATCCGGTAATACCATACTGGTTCGTAGGGACGAGATCCTCATCTCCGAAGCCGGAGGCGGTCCTAGGGCCATTGAGAACTATATCCGGTTATTCAACGACAGCGCGGTTATTAGTGCCTGGGAAAAGTTAGTTGGAGAGATTATAGCTAGAAAATGGGAAGTATACCCCGCCTCCGATAGCGATAAAGACGAAGAAGTAGCTGAATTTATTCGCCAAGCATTATACCACATGGGTAGTAATAGCGTTCAGAGTCGTGGTCGTGACATGGTTGTCACAGCTAATTCAGGCTTTGATGCTTTTATCCGTGGCATGTGCGAATCGCTGATCTTAGGCATCAGTATTGGTGAAATCTGCTGGGTGAGACAGGGCTCCTATGTCGTTCCGTCAGAGATTAAGATAAGAGATCCCAGACGCTTCCAGTTTATCCTGAATACGGATGGGTCTGTAAGCCCGAGAATTATTACCATTCAATCTCCGGTAGAAGGATTGCCAATACCCCTGAGATCGATGATAATTCATCGCCACTGGGCATATAGCAGCATCATGGACCCGTACGGAACTGGTCTAGGTAGACAAATCTACTCCCTGGTGGAATTCCGCCGCACCTTGATGTCTTTCTGGCTCCAGTATGCCGATAAGCATACGACTCCCACAGCGGTGGGAAAATTTAGTCTAGGTACGCCTGAAGAGGAGGTTAAATCACTATTTACAGCTTTACAGAGGCTGGGACAGGAAACGTCGATAACTATACCCGATGAGATGTCCATTGAGTTTTTAAAAGCTGACGGTAGACCGGAAATATATGAAAGTTTAATCTCTTACATCGATCAGCAGATTAGTTTTCTCATCAACGGAGAGAATACAGTCGGACAGGATACGGGTAGCACCGGGTCATATGCTCGTGATTCCGTAGCTGATTCTGTACGGATGAGAAAAGCGAAGAGTTTTTCAGAAGAACTAGACGAAACGTTGAATGCAACGTTGATACGCTGGCTTACGGAGTTAAATTATCCCGGGGCCTCGGTACCGAGGATTCGTAGAAACTTCGACGATCTCGAGCAGAGAGAAGACCCTGTCAAGACTGTACAGATGCTTACTCAGCTTCAAGCAATTGGCTATAACGTTAGCGATCTTGATTGGGTTAGAGATAAGCTGGAAATTCCCTCTCTCGAGAAGGTAGATATGCCCGCTGAGATGGGTATGGGAGAACCTCAGTCCGCTGATGCCGGGGAAAGTGACACACCGGTCCTGGGCGAACGCGCCATCGGTCAGATGTTATCTAGTAGATCTCCGGTATCTAGCGAGAATCTCGACTTTACCGAATTCGATGAAGACGGAGATCTCAAAGATCAGACTACTAGAGATAAAGTTGCCAAACGTATTTCAGAAAGGTTCTCTCAAGGCGGGATGGACGAAGTTGGTTGGGAACGCCTCGCTACTGGGGTTAGCGATAGTGACGCTGAGACATCGAGGCTAGTGATAGACGAATACACTAGCCCGGGAGACATCGTATTTACTGCCAAACGTCTTCTCGATGAGATAAGAACTATTCCTTACAGATCTTTGCCCCCAGAATATGACGGGTTACGCCGAGATATGGTCGAGTACGAAAACCTGCTGTTAAGAGAGGAGCAGTTGTCTCCTGAACAAATTAGAGATTTAATTAACACCTATTCTCTATCTTATCGGCTCAATAGGAAGTTTATTCACAAAGAATGTGTTGTCTTAAATCCCGAGAAGACAGGTTACTGGTCTTACTTCTCACCGTATTACATGTGAGCTGAATTTGTCTAGAGGTTGAGTGTTGAAAGCTTTGTAGGACAACACATACAAGTGACCTCTGACCATGATTCAAATACGTCCGGCATCACAAAGCCAATTTTATGTCCAGGCTAGCCCCTGGTCTCATTACTTTACCTCATTCAGTGGTATTCGGGACACCGCTGCCACCGCTCAATACGCCGACGGCATCCGTCAACGGGTCTATAACATCAAAGGGCCCAAGACCCTATCAGAGATGACTATCGCCACCCCCTTCGATCCTATCCAGCACGCTGATGTTCTGGATTTTTGGAAATCTCATGGTTGCGAATTCATCACTGTTACCGTGACTCCTGTGACCTGCGGCGAAGACCCCCGGCCCCTTGGCTCTAGAACCATTATTCTTCCCGACGCTCAATTGACCTCGGTAAACTTCGGTGCTGTAGATCGTACCAGTGGTAACCCTAGCACTGTCGAGATCACCATGGTGTCTGACAACTTCCTCTATAACTAATAAGCTCCGTGGCTGCCAGATCGTTTA
>JGI11705J14877_10000217_pt1 | contig 36901 bp, 27 predicted proteins | sample Etolaghawater15m_FD_14877 | JGI IMG/M metagenome (IMG submission 14877) | reverse complement strand
GAGGTGGAAAGCCTTTATGGTTTTATGTCAGAGAACAATTTAGCAGGAAATCATCCGCCTCCATCATGACGATGGATTATTATGTGAAACTCTAAACTTCAGTATTACTGAATCAGTGTTTTTAAAGACTTGCCGCAGTGGAATGGATATAACTCTGTACGCCTGAGACGATATCTTCGGCGATCATATTTAGAAATGTATCTGTACTGAGGTTTTTTGATTCCTTGGGGTTTGTAATGAAAGCGACTTCTATCAGAATGGCTGGCATTTCAGCACCAATCAAGACATAAAATGGTGCCTGTTTGACACCAAGATCCTTGAACTTCTTCTTTTGCTGACCCTCCATCCCGTTACACAATGAATTATGAACAAATCCTGCAAGTCTTGAGGATTCGTTTATTTTCGAATTCTTTAGAATATCAGAAAGAATATCCTGTAGGTCACTCATCTGGTGAGTTGATGTGGCATTCTCAAAGGCTGCAACCCGCATAGCCTCGGCATTTGTAGAAAGATTAAGGTAGTAGGTTTCCAAACCATGAACCTTCGGGGAATGATGGGCATTGATGTGAAGGGAAATAAAAAGATCTGCCTCGTTGGTGTTGGCAATGGCAGTTCGTTCTTCAAGTGGAATAAAGACATCGGTATCACGGGTGAGAATAACCTCTGCGCCTGTTTCTTTAGATAAAATAGGAGCGAGTTTTTGAGCGATTTCGAGAACAATATCTTTTTCTTTTAAACCAAAAGCTGAGGCACCGGGATCTTTACCGCCATGTCCAGGATCAATAATTATTTTCCTTACTCCAAGTCCGAGTTGTTGAGCTAGTGAAAGTTGCTTTTCAGCTATCTCCTCAACATTCTTATTTGGGATGGCCTTCTCCTTCTCTATAGTGTTTTCTGAAGCGGAGATTTCTTTTGTGGCGTTTACTCTGATTTTTTTAAAGTCTTCTAGAATGGTAATTTGTTCTACAGCACTGTCTTCAATAGTACTGGAGCCTATCTCTGATGCAACCTGAACTGGTGGTTTCGGAATGTTTTTAGCAGGCCTGGTAGTTACATTTGACGCTTCACCTCGAACATCAATAACCACGCGAAAGGGATCCGGCAGACTGAATATCTTGTAGTCTGAGATAGATTCTATATCCAGGACTACACGAACAACTTCAGGAGTGAACTGACCGGTTCTGATTTGCTTTAGGAGACCATCTTCAATGGGAACAGGTGCTCGATATTTTGGTTCTATATAAGATTGTTGAAAATCAAGATACAGTCTTCTTGGCTTAGTGCCGTTTTTTTCCAAAAGTGTCTCTTGATATCGGACTGGGCCGGATGCATTAATAACAACACGAGTGTAGTTATTGTTAGACCAATATTTTACAGGGAGCACATAGTTAAGGTTCCCTAGATAGGTGCTCTTAAGCATGGCATCGGGTAAGGGGATGTTGTGTTCCTGGGAAAGCATTTTGAGTTTATCGGATGCGTGACTGTACATATCACCGTTTCGATAATCTGCTATAATTCGGGTGTAATGAAGCGCAGCCTTTTGAGGGTCGTTTTTTTTGTTCAGATAAAGATTTCCAACGGCAAGGAGTGCATCGTCAGCAAGACTGCTCTTTGGAAACAGATCAGAAACATCAGAATAATAGGATAGTGATTCCTGAAGATCCAATTCGTTGTTAAAACGACGATACATTTTGGCGTACGTTCGGCCGAGCATATAGAGACTTGGTGCTGCAAAATGGGATTTTGGACTGCTTAGATAAATTTTCCTGAAATTTCGTACTCCGTTTAACCAGTTATCGCGAGAAGTACCTAATGTACTGTTGGTATGAAGCTCGTTGTAATAAAATTTTGCCTGCTGGTACCGTTTTTCGAGATTGGAAAAATCAGAGGAATCTGGCTCAATCTTGGCTGCTGTGGACAAACCTGCAGATAGGAAATAGCTGAAGATAAGTGAAAGAAAGAAAGAGATGAAAAGTTTAACCATTACTTGCTTTTAGGTGCCTGGGTGGTCTTGCTGGGTATGAATGTTAATCAGCATAAATCGAAATAATTGATATCATTTGCTATATTTACGAGAGTATACCTAAAAGATATCCTGAAGGCAAAAGAAAATATGCATATAAGCTCTGAAAAGGTCAATAATATAGGGGATTGGAAATTTTGAGAGTCGAATTAGTTCAGGTGCTTCTTTAGTTCGTAGATAAGTTCAAGCGCCTGACGGGGGCTGAGGTCGTCGACGTTAATATTTTGGAGCAGTGTACGTAATGGATCCTGTTGAGCTGGAGGGAAGAGAGATAACTGGTTAGGATGTTTTTTACCACGGGGTTTTTGGGGATTAGAACTTTTAGCGATGCTAGGTGTCCCGTCGTGATTGAATTCTCCTTGTTCAATGTTTTTAAGAATCTCTCCAGCACGCCTGACGACACGCTCTGGGACTCCGGCAAGGCCAGCAACCTGAATACCATAGGAACGATTGGTCCCACCTTTCACAAGTTTGTGGAGAAAGATAATGGTGTCGTTCCATTCACGAACTGCAATGGAGTAGTTTCGGACCCTTTCCTCGGTTCTGGCAAGATCGGTGAGCTCGTGATAATGTGTAGCAAAGAGGGTTTTGACGCCTTTATTGTTTTTTTGAACAAGATCCTCTGCTACTGCCCACGCTATGGAGAGGCCATCAAAAGTTGAGGTGCCTCGGCCGATTTCATCAAGAATGACCAGGCTTTTTTCGGTAGCATTGTTGAGAATGTTGGCGGTTTCGTTCATCTCAACCATAAACGTTGACTGACCACGTCTGAGATCATCCATGGCTCCGACTCGAGTAAAGATCCTGTCAACTACACCAATGGAAGCTTCTTTTGCTGGAACAAAGGAACCCATTTGTGCCATAAGGACAATGAGTGCTGTTTGACGGAGGATGGTGGATTTTCCAGCCATATTGGGACCGGTTATAATAAGCACTTCCTCTGTTTCCTGATCAAGGTGTACATCATTGGGGACAAATTTGCCATTTGGGAGAGATCGTTCAATGACAGGATGTCTACCCTCAATGATGTCGATAGAATCTCCGTTATGAACTTCTGGGCACTTGTAGCGATAAAGGTGAGCAACTTCGGCAAGGCAGACTAGAAAATCAGTTTTGGCGAGTAATGCGCCACTTTTTAATAGCCGTGAACTTTCGCTGGCGAGTTGGGAGCGAATTTCAACGAAGAGTTGGTATTCGAGTTCGAGCCGTCTATCCTGAGCACCAAGCACCTTTGTTTCAAACTCCTTGAGTTCAGGTGTGATAAAGCGTTCTGCGTTGACAAGGGTTTGTTTCCGTATATAGGTATCGGGGACATTGGCGGACTGGAGTCGGCTTACTTCGATGAAATAGCCAAAGACCTTATTAAATCCGACTTTAAGTTTTGCTATACCCGTGGCGTTGCGCTCCTGACTTTCGAGATCAAGGATAAGTTGTCTGCCGTGGCGCTGAATATGTATCAGTTCGTCGAGTTCTTCGTTGTACCCTTCCTTTATCAGTCGTCCTTCCCTGAGGGTGATGGGGGCTTCTTCATGAATGGTGTTCTCAAGGAGTTGGTGGAGATCTGCAAGAACATCCAGATCTTCTCCAATTTTCCGTATACGCTCTGCATCACATTGGAGTAGCAGTTCCCTGATGGCAGGGAGTTTCGCAAGAGATTGTTTTAACGCAAGCATATCACGACCATTTCCGTTTCCCAGAACCATACGACTGTTTAGTCGTTCAACGTCATAGATGGTGGTGAGAAGTTCCCGGAAGGTATTGCGGATGGCTGTGTGGCCATAAAGAAACCGTACAGCACCAAGACGTGCGTTAATGCGTTCAACGTTCTGAAGGGGAAAGAGAATTTCCTGCTTGAGCATTCTGGCACCCATCGGTGTGCAGCTGTGGTCAAGAACAGAAAGGAGGGAGCCCTCACGCTGAGAGCCTATAATTGTTTGGGTGAGTTCAAGGTTCCTTCTGGATGAGTCGTCAATCTGAAGGATCAGCTCAAGATCAATTGGAGTGAGTTTCTCTATATGGCTGATGTCACTTTTCTGCGTTTCAATGACATAGTCAAGGAGGACTCCGGCTGCAATGATTCCTTGTTTTAATGTGCTGCAGCCAAATCCTGCTAAATTGTTTACCTGGAAATGTTCAATGAGAAGCTCTTCACAGCTTGAAAAATGAAACTGAGTTGCAGGACGCTGGGTGACACATAAGCCGGGAAGAAGGGTGGTGGCTGTATTGACCAGACCTCCAATGATATCGAGGTCATTTTCATTTACCAGTAATTCTGCTGGCGTCATGCGGGTGAGCTGGTCGAGGATGCTTTCACCATTGTTGGTAGTGTCTAGAAATTCACCTAAGAGAAATGCACCTGTACTGAGATCAAGAAAACTGATTCCGTAAAGAGTGTCATTTCCTGTACCTTTACGGCAGATTGCAGCAACATAGAGGTTGTCCTTGTCATCAAGAATTCCGGAATCTACTACCACTCCGGGGGAGACGACACGAACTACTTCACGGCGCACTATGCCCTTTGCTTCACTGGGATTTTCTGTTTGTTCACAGATTGCAACACGGCGTCCTGCCTTAACAAGTTTCGCAAGGTATCCGCTTGCTGCATGATAGGGGATGCCACACATGGGAACTTTATTGGCAGCGTCTTTACTGTTTCGCGACGTTAGGGTTATTCCCAGGATTTTTGAAGCAACCGCAGCATCTTCAAAAAACATTTCATAAAAATCTCCCATCCTGTAAAAGAGAATAGCATCTTGATATTGCTCCTTGATTTCAAGGTACTGTTGGAGCATGGGAGTGATTTTCGGAGCTTTAGTCATTGTTTCCTGTTGTGTCTTTAAGAAGTTTCTGAAAAGGGGGGAGAAGTTTGTCAAATGTAGTCTGGAGATGCTCAGGAATTGAGCGAACATCTGCAAGTACCGTCATAAAGTTGTGATCTCCTTCCCAGCGTGGAACAATATGAAAATGGAGGTGATCTGCGATACCAGCTCCTGCGACACTGCCAAGATTGCACCCGATGTTGAAGCCATCTGGATGTAAAAACTCGCGGAGTATTTGGGTGGCCTCTGAGACCATGGCCATGAGGGAGTCTCGTTCGGATTTGTTTAATTCGGTAATACAGGCAATATGTCTCATTGGTGCAATTAATAGATGGCCATTGCTGTATGGGTATCTGTTTAGGAGAACGATGTCTTTCTGATCCCGATAGAGCAACAACGATTCCCTGTCGAAAGAGGCTGTGCCCGGTGGTTCAAAGAGACAACCTGTGAGTTTGGCTGTTTTTCCTTGGACATGCTCCATACGCCAGGGCGCCATAAGTGTTCTCATAACCACGGATCGGCTAGCCGATGAAGGGAAGCATTTAAGCCCGTTTCGTCGATAGTGAGGATAGCATAACTTCCCGGAGCTCCATAACGACCACTGTTTGAGAAGGAGCCGGGATTGACAAAAAGTGTCTTGGCCAGGCGATGATTTACGGCGATATGGGTATGGCCATAAACAATACAATCAGCGGTTGGGAAGAGACTCCACATGCGTTCTTCAATGGTATGTCTTACTCCGGCACCGTGGCAAAGGCCGATACTGTAGCCCTCAATAGTGATTGTTTTATCAGTGGGGAGGGTGCGGTATGAGGAGGTGTCACACATGTTTCCATGAACCGCATGTACCTCTTTTCCTTCAAAGGCAGTAAGAATAGAGATGTCAGTAAGATCACCGGCGTGGAGAATTATGGAACAGTCGGCAAAGGCGAGTTGCACTTGTTGTAGAAACCATGGTGAGGGGCTGTTGAGGTGGGTGTCTGAAAGAATGCCAATGCGGGTCACGGAAAGATAATCTCCTTTTTTTGTTTTCCTTCGGCTTGTGAGTTACAGGGTGGTGATTATTATAACGTGAAGCAGGTGACGAAGCACCTGAAAAATTTTTCTTTTTCACCAGTACCTGATAGACTTTTAAAAAGGTTTGTTTTGTATAAAAAAAATTCTGAATATATTCGTACTAACTGTGCAGGAGTTAAGCATATATGGAAAATAAAAATGCAGGCCATGTAGAAGCTGAAGTGATAAATGAAGGTGGTGCAAATAAAGATATTGCTCTGCCAAGTCAGATTTTCCCAAAACATCTTTATCTTATTCCCATTGCCAGTCGGCCGTTTTTTCCGGGGCAGGTTCAGCCCATTGTGTTGTCTGGAGAGTACTGGAAAGAAACCATACAAAAAATTGGTGAAACTGAACAGAAACTGGTGGGGTTGGTCTATACTAACAATATTCCTGCTCACAATACTGCTCCCGAGGATTTTGCCAAAATAGGGTGTGTGGGAAAAATTCTTAAACCTTCCATGGAAGAGTCTAATATCCATTTTATCTGTCAGGGCATGCGTCGTTTCCGTATCAAGCGCTGGTTGGATACTAAGGTTCCGTTTCTGGTTGAGGTGGAGTACCCCGATGAAGATCAGGGAACCACCATAAATAATACCGAGATCAGGGCATACGCTCTCTCTATCATTGCAGCGGTGAAAGAATTGGTGCATGCCAATCCCTTACATGGCGAAGAGTTGAAACAGGCTTTGCAGTATTTTTCACCGAGTGAGCCGGCCCCCCTTACCGATTTTGCAGCAACTCTCACTACGGCCACCGGCGATGAATTGCAGAAGGTTCTAGCGACTCTTCCAATTTTGAAACGGATGCAGCGGGTGTTTCCTTTACTCCAGAAAGAGGTTGAGATTACAAAGCTTCATGGTGAAATCAGTAAGGATGTAAACACCAAAATTACGCAACGGCAACGACAGTTTTTTTTGAAGGAACAGTTGAAAACGATACAGAAGGAACTGGGTATCACCAAGGATGATCGTAAATCTGACGCTGAAGAATTTGAAAAGCGGATAGAAAAATTGACTCTTCCTGAGGCTGTGGCCGAACGTGTTGAGGATGAACTGAAGAAATTAAGTTTTCTTGAAAAAGGATCTCAGGAATATGCGGTGACCAGGAATTATCTGGATTGGATGACCTCTGTTCCCTGGGGTGTTTTTTCCAGAGATAAGCTTGGAATAAAAGAAGCTAGAGAGATTCTTGATCGGGACCATGATGGACTTGAGGATGTGAAGGACAGAATTATAGAATTCCTGGCCGTTGGAGCGTATAAAAAAGAGATAGCAGGATCCATCATGCTGCTTGTCGGCCCTCCAGGTGTCGGGAAGACATCTATTGGTCATTCTGTTGCCGATGCTATGGGAAGAGAGTTCTATCGCTTCAGTCTTGGTGGTATGCGGGATGAGGCGGAAATTAAAGGGCATCGACGCACCTATATTGGATCCATGCCCGGAAAGTTTGTGCAGGCTCTTAAGGTAGTGAAGACCTCTAATCCAGTGATTATGCTTGATGAGATTGATAAAATTGGCGCCTCGTTCCGCGGAGATCCAGCGTCTGCCTTGCTTGAGGTGCTCGACCCCGAACAGAACGCTGATTTTCTGGATCACTATCTTGACCTCCGGGTGGATCTTTCAAAGGTTCTTTTTATATGTACCGCCAATCAGCTTGACACTATCCCCGGGCCATTGCTTGATCGGATGGAAATCATCCGTCTTTCAGGATATATAACTGAAGAAAAAATTACTATTGCCAGGAATCATCTTTGGCCGAAGGCATTGCAAAAAGCCGGGTTGAAAAAGAAACAATTGAAGATCAGTGATGCCGCCTTGAGGCTTCTTGTTGAAGGATATGCTCGAGAGGCTGGCGTCCGTAAAACAGAAAAGCATCTGTTGAAGATTGTGCGGAAAGCTGTAGTTCGGTTTCTTGAAGATCCTGAGCTTCTTCTTTCGGTAACTGTAAACAACATCGAAGATTTCTTAGGAAAGCCGTTTTTTAAAAAGACATCCCGCATCGAGGGCATAGGGGTTATTACAGGACTTGCCTGGACTGCCCTGGGCGGAGTCACTCTTGCCGTGGAGGCTACAGCTGTGCCAAGTGAGCGTACGGGGTTTAAGCAAACCGGGCAGCTCGGTGATGTAATGCGGGAATCTTCTGAAATAGCCTACAGTTTTTTGCTGTCCAATGCTGCACGGTATGGAGTCAATAAGGAGTTTTTTAAGAAACATTTTATTCATCTCCATGTTCCTGAAGGGGCCACGCCAAAAGATGGTCCAAGTGCTGGTGTAACCATGGCATCTGCTTTACTCAGCCTTGGTATGGGAAAAAAGGTTAAGCGGAATCTTGCCATGACAGGAGAGTTAACCCTTACTGGGATAGTACTCCCGGTTGGAGGTATTAAGGAAAAGGTGATCGCGGCTAAACGAAATGGTATTCACGAATTGATCTTACCGGAGGCAAACCGTGATGATTTTGAGACTCTGCCCGACTATATTAAGGAAGGGTTCACGGTGCACTTTGCTGAAAAGTATGATCAGGTTGCCAAGGTGATCCTGTCGGCATTGAAGGGCTGAGGAATGAAGAGGACAAGTAGAAATAACATATTACTGGCTGTCTTTGCCTTGGTTATCTACCTGCTGGCACAGCAGGGGGAAAATTTTTCAGACGTCGCAACCGTCGTTCCGGGGGGATCTGAAACGACAGTGGCGGCAGCCTTTGCCAAGCAGCAAAGTGATTTACAGATTCAGGGGCGTGGGATTGTGAAAAAGGTTCTTCCTGACGATCGTGAGGGGACGCAGCATCAAAAGTTTATTTTACAGGTAGATCCTGACCAGACAGTACTTGTGGCCCATAATATTGATGTGGCGGCCAGACTGGAAGGACTGGAGGCAGGTGACACCGTGGAGTTCTATGGTGAGTATGAGTGGACAGCACAGGGTGGTGTTATTCATTGGACGCATCGTGATTCAGATGGCCGTCACACCGACGGTTGGTTGAGATATAATGGCAAAACATACCAGTAGCGTGTTCCAAAGAAGAGTTGTCAACAGTTTTCGCTTTTCTTTGCAGGGTTTGCAGGCAACCTTCAGGGAAGAGGAGGCTTTCAGGGTAGAAATTATTCTAGCAGCCATGCTGATTCCCCTCGGATTATTTCTTGGTGAAAGCGGAACTGAAAGAGCGCTGCTTATTGGTAGTGTCTTTCTTGTTTTGATTGTTGAAGTCTTGAATTCTGCAATTGAAAGTGTGGTGGACAGGTTCGGTGGTGAACAGCACGATCTTTCAGGCCGTGCCAAGGATCAGGGGTCTGCTGCTGTTTTTCTATCACTTATGCTGGTGGTGTCGGTATGGGCACTCCTGCTGCTATTTTAGTGTATGAGAAAGTTATTCCTGATTACCATCGAAACTCAGCTTTGCAACACGAAACAACTCCTCCTCAGACGGGTAGGCTGAGGATTAATGGTAATGAGGAAATTTTTTTGTGTCCTTACGATAGTAAAAAACCAGAAATCCAATAGAGTCCCATTCCAATGAGAACAGTCCCCCCAAGACTTTTTGTTTTCACGGCAAAAAGAAGGGTGGGAATGGCCACTAGAAATTCGGGTTTTCCGATCTCCAGAGAACGGGCTGCCTGATCAGTGAAGAGAATTGGGGCAAGCAGGGAACAGAGGATTGCAACGGGGATCAGGCTTAGCCATTCAACCAGCCATTTTGGCAGATCTCTCCGGGCCAGAAAAAAAAGCGGTAACCAGCGGGGAAGATAGGTGACAAGACCCATCCCGGCAAACAGAAAAAGATAGTCGGAAAAACTCATGTGTGTTTCTCTCGATACTGTTTGAAAAAATATCCGAATGTTGCAGCTGTGATGGAGCCTCCTATTATGTAGCTGTCACCGGGAATAAGCAGATACCACGCCACACTGATGCCAAGAGCTGCTATTCCGGTGAGTACGTAGACAATATTGTGAAGTTGGAAGAGTAAAAGAGCCAGAAACATTGCCGTGAGCGCGTAATCCGTGCCAAAAGCTCCCCTGGGAATGAATTGACCAAGTACTGCTCCGCAGACAGTAGAGATGATCCAGGTCGTATTTGCAAGTTGATTTACGGTAATGGCGCGCTTGTGATCCCAGTTTCCCGTGCGGAAATGGGTCATATTTACAGCGAAACTTTCATCGGTGATACCGTAGGCAAAAGCGCTTAAAAACAGTCGGCGAATCCCGTTTAAGTGTACTGCCACTGCAGAGCTCATAAGGAAATGGCGCAGGTTGACAACGAAGGTCGTAAAGATAATGGACCAGATTGAGGCACCTGCTGCAAGCATTGCGACGCAGATAAACTGAGCAGATCCTGCAAAGACAAGTATGGACATCATGGCCACTGCCCAGAAAGGGATGGCTGCCTGATTGGCCAGTACTCCGAGAGCCAGGCCGATGGGTATATATCCAAAGCATATGGGCCAGGATGCTGTGGCTCCATCCCAAAACCAGGATTCATTTTTGGTGGTGACGTTGGTGTGTTCGGTCATCTGTTACCTTGCGCTTCCTTCAGCCTTAATCTTCACGCTAAACACGTGTAGAGTGTTTGCCCTGCCATATTTTATGGGTTGCCAAAGAGGTGTTTTCATGGCTATAGTAGCAGTTTTTTGGTATTCTGAAAATTCTTTATGTGTTTTTTTTAAAAGAGTTTCGTAAGAGTATTTTCACCCCTCAAGAAAGCATCATACTGAGTGCCGGAGTATTTACCGCATACCAGTGTTAAAAGAATCTACGCGTGTTGTTTTTGAAAAAATTTTTCCCAGAATACTGGGAATTGATGGAGAAAAATTATGTTTGCAGCTTCTGATTTACGTAAAGGGCTTAAAATTCAAATTGACGGTCAGCCATATATTATCACCAATTTTGAATTTTCTAAACCAGGTAAGGGCCAGGCCCTGTATCGTTGCAAAATGCGCAACATGATCACAGGGAATCAATTCACCCAGACCTATCGCTCCAATGAGAAATTTGAAAAACCGGCTCTTGAAGAGCGCAACATGGAGTATCTGTATAATCAGGGTGATGAGTTCCACTTTATGGATACCGATAATTACGAGCAGACATTTATTACCAGAGAGCAGCTCGGTGAGAATGTCAATTTTCTGCAGGACAACATGAAGCTGGATGTTTTGTTTTTTGACAATAAGCCAATTGGTGTCACACTTCCTATTTTTGTTAACCTTATGGTTACAGTGGCAGAACCCTGGGCAAAGGGTGATACTTCCGGAAATGATACCAAGCCTGTGACAGTGGAAACCGGTTATAGCCTCCAGGTTCCACCGTTTGTTGTTGAGGGTGACAAGATTCAGATTGACACCCGAACCGGGGCTTACGTGACCCGAGTCAAAGAGTAAGCTTCAGTGCTTGATCAGAAGAGGCTGCAACTTCGTGCAGCCTTTTTTCAGGCAATTCGCATTTTTTTTCAGGATCAGGGTTTCCTTGAAGTTGACACTCCTGTTCGCCAGCCACTGGTTATCCCGGAACAGAACATAGCTCATGTTCCTTCGGGAGCACATTTCCTGCAATCCTCCCCGGAATTATATATGAAGCGTTTGCTCGCTTCCGGTTGCCAACGGATCTTTCAGATTTGCCGTTGTTTTAGATATGGCGAACATGGCAGGCTGCATCTGGAAGAGTTTGTGATGCTGGAGTGGTATCGACTGGATGCAGATTACAGTGATTTGATGTTGGACTGTGAGCAGTTGTTCCGATTTTTAGAGGCAGAGGTGGCGGATTGCCATTTCCCTGTTTCTCTCGCTGGGCAATGGGACCGTATCACGGTGGAGCAGGCATTCCAAAAATATTGTCCGGTTTCAGTAAATCAGGCGTTACAGGAGGATCGTTTTGATCTCCTGTTGGTGGAAAATATAGAGCCCCATTTAGGGAGCAATATTCCCACCTTCCTTTATGATTATCCTCTTGAGCTAGCATCTCTTGCACGTCCTAAAGCAAGTCAGCCTGAAGTGGCTGAACGGTTTGAGCTGTACATGAGTGGAATCGAGTTGGCCAACGGCTTCTCCGAACTTACGGATTCTGCGCAGCAACGAAGTCGTTTTGAAGAAGAATTTAACAAAATGGGCGTCCGTGACAGGGCACAGAGGAAAATGCCGGAATTCTTTCTGCGAGACCTGGAAAAGATAGATCGGGCAGCCGGGATTGCCATGGGGCTTGACAGGCTATTTATGCTTCTTGCTGGTCAGAACAGTCTTGCTACTGCGGTTACATTCTCGCCGGATGAGCTCGATATGTAAGATGATTGTTGAATAGGATCCCTTTGACGTGGCACGGTTAATTGTGATAAGATTTCTCAAGTGAGGGTTCGGTCTGTCAGGCCGAACCTGTTTTGTCTTTTTCATAGGGAAAAGGACTTACTCTACATTTGGAGATGAACCATGGACACAAAGGAAATGAAAAAGATCCTTGCTGGAATCGGTGTCGTTGGCCTGTTGGCTGGTGGCGGCATCGCTGCTCCGGGGAGTGCCGGGGCAAGCGGTTGAGGTGGCACCAAGCCCAGTGCAGTTGGCACTGAAGAAAAACCTGCTCCAGGCAGTGGTTGAGGCGGAACTAAAGACGGCGCAGTTAGCGTCGAAGAACATGTGGAAAATGCGGGAGAAGCTGTAGAAGCTGTAGAAGGTGCCGTAGAAGAGGTAACACCCGAACCAGCAGGTAGTGGCTGAGGCGCAAGTAAACCCGACGCAGGTAGCGTCGAAGCTGTCAAGGAATAAGTACTCCCAAGAGAGCGACTGAAGTACTTGGTATTTAGGTTTGGTCGCACCTATTGATATAAAAAAAGCCGATCATGATAGTGTTCATGATCGGCTTTTTTGTTGTGTCTGGGAAACCCGGACGGATTGAGCTATTTTCTGTGCTTTACTGAGTGCTTATGTGGTCGTTGCTTTTTGTGGCTGCTATTTTTTGGGGAAGAATTTTTTGGAAGGAGGTGCTGCTCCAGGATCCGCCGTTGTTTCATGCGTTCAGATTGCCCACGGGCAACAAAAATAGGTTTTTCTGTGTCACGATGAAGACCGGTTACATACATGGCTGTAGCCAGTGTTCCAGGAGTTGGGGTGAAGTCTTGAAATTGTCTTAGTTCCAGGCCAAGCTTTTTCAGCGTTTTGGCCATATTTGCAGTGTGCGATTCTTTGCATCCCGGATGGGCCGAAATAATGTAGGGGCTGAAGTGGGCCTCTTTGTTAAGCTCACGGCTAAGGGTACGACCAAGTTCCAGGAATCTCACTAACTGTTCGCTGGATTCTTTATGCATGATATCGAGAACTTCCTGCTCTGTGTGTTCCGGGGCGATCTTTAAAATACCGGGGGTATGGGTACGGATGATCTCCTTAAACAGTTGTGGCGTCAGACAGAGGAGTTCCAGACGTAGACCGGATGAGATAAAGACATTTCGGATCTCTGGCAGGGCTGCCACCTCTTGTAATACAGCAAGGAAGGCTTTTTCGTTCACCGCAAGATTTTTACAGACCTTTGGGTAGAGGCAGTCGTGCTTCTTACAGGAGCCAATTCGACAGGAAACGCCATAGAGGTTTGCGGTGGGGCCGCCTATGTCAGTGATGGTTCCTGTGAAATTTTTCATATTGCTGACAGTTTTAGCCTCACGAAGAAGAGACTCTTTGCTGCGACTGCTTATGGCAGGCCCCTGATGACGCGTGATAGCACAAAAAGAGCAGTTTCCGGAACATCCTCGAACTGCTGTGAGGGAGTGCTGGATCATTCTCGCTGCAGGAACATTTGGAAAGGCGGGGTGTTCGCATCGTGTATAGGGCAGCTCGTAAAGGCTGTCCAGTTCCTGGGTGCTCAGTTGTGGCGGTTGTGGTTGCTGGATAATCCATGAGCTCTGCTGCCTTTGGATTAATTGTATGTCCGCATAGCTTCTTGCCTGGGCATCTATCGTTTTTTCAGCTCTGAGAAACAGGGCGTCATTTTGTTGAATGTCCTGCCAGGAAGGAAGGAAAATTCTCGACTTCTCGTCATGCTGGCGCTGCTCAAACACTTGGTCGCTGAGTCGTTCACAGGTTCCTGCAATAGAGGAGAGATCAAGCCCCTTGTCCAGTCGCCTTGCAATCTCAAGAACTGCCTGTTCTCCCATGCCATAGACAAGCAAATCCGCCTTTGCATCACTGAGGAGTGATCCGCGGAGTTTCTTCTGTTTATAGTCGTAATGAACAAAACGACGAAGGGATGCTTCCACTCCACCAAGTATTACAGGAACATCTTTGTAGGCAGAACGGGCAAGATTGCTATACAGCATGGAGGCCCGATCGGGCCGGCGGCGTGAGGTCTTTTCTCTCTTTTTGTCAAACCAGGGATTGCCATCCGGGGAATAAGAGTCTTTTTCCCGTACTTTGCCATTACCTGTGTAGTTGGCTACAACGGAGTCGAGATTTCCCCCGGTAATACCAAAGAAAAGACGTGGTCTTCCAAACAGTTTGAAATCGGTGTTGTCACTATATCGTGGCTGGGCAAGAATGGCCACGCGGTACCCCTTACTTTCCAGGAGTCTACCAATGAGCGCAACTCCGAAAGAAGGGTGGTCCACATACGCGTCTCCTGTGACGAGAACGATATCAAGTTCATGCCAGCCACGTGCGTCACATTCTTTTTTGGTGGCCGGTAAGGGTGAAATTGGGTCAGCTGGTTTCATAGTTAATTCTATCTTAACTGTGTAAATAGCTTTGTGCAAACAGGATTATGATCCTTGCCTTGTTTCCTTGATCGGAACCCGTTAAACTGGTTCACATTAAAATTATTTTACCTACGAGGTGGCCATGAATATAGAGACATATCTGGAAGTTTTGAGAAAAGAGGTGGCAAACTACCAGGTACCGGTTGTGGATTTGATTGCGGTACAGACTAAAGATCCTTTCAAAGTACTGGTTGCAACAATTCTTTCAGCAAGAACCAAGGACGAGGTGACTGCTGAGGCGTCTGAGCGACTTTTTAAGCAGGGAGGAACCGTTGAGGATCTGGCAAAAATTGATGTAGCCACTCTTGAGAAGATTATTTTTCCGGTGGGTTTTTATAAAAATAAGGCAAAGTATCTTGCCACCCTGCCAGGTAAGTTGGCGGCTGACTTTGGCTCAAAAGTGCCGAATACCATGGAGGAATTGTTGACCCTGCCTGGGGTGGGCAGGAAAACAGCAAATCTGGTGCTTGCCCAGGCTTTTGGGATTCCGGCAATCTGTGTGGATACGCATGTACATAGAATTATGAATATATGGGGATATGTGGAAACGAAAACGCCCGAGCAGACCGAAATGGCCCTTCGTAAAAAACTACCTGAAAAATACTGGATACTGGTAAATTCCCTACTGGTAGCCTTTGGTCAGGGAACCTGCAGACCCGTGGGGCCTCACTGTGATCGGTGTGTGCTCGCTGAAAGCTGTTTGCGTCGTGGCGTGAAACCAAGGAAACCCAGGAAAACTGGCAAAAGCAACGATGTGCTTCGTCTTGTTTCCTGGAATGTGAACGGATTACGGGCAGTGTTTAAGAAAGGGTTTATGGAGAGTTTGGTGGAGATGGCCCCGGATGTCCTCGGTTTGCAGGAAATCAAGGCAACGGTTGAGCAGCTACCGACGGAACTGCAGAGTCTTCCAGGGTATCATAGTTTTTTCTACAGTGCTGATCGTAAAGGCTATTCAGGGGTTGTAACCTACACTAAAGAAAAACCCGAGAATGTTATAAGGGGGATTGGTGATAGCCGTTTTGACTCGGAAGGGAGGGTGTTAACTCTTGAATTTTCTAACTACTTTTTTATCAATTGTTATTTTCCAAATTCCAAACATGATTTGAGCAGGTTGGATTTTAAACATGATTTTAATGTGCGTCTTCAGGAGTTTGCAGAGGAGCTGGCTGTCATAAAATCGGTGGTGATTTGTGGGGACTTCAATGTGGCACATAAAGAGATTGATCTTGCCAATCCTCGTCAAAACCGGAAAAATGCAGGATTTACCCCAGAAGAGTGTGCGTGGATGGACGATTTTACTGCTGCCGGGTGGGTTGATAGTTTTCGTATGAAAAATAAAGAACCTGATCAGTACTCGTGGTGGAGCTATCGGAGTCGCGCCCGGGAACGAAATATTGGCTGGAGAATTGATTATCACTGTGTGGACAAGAAAAGCAGGAAAAGAATTGTGGATGTAGATATCCTGCAACATATACATGGGTCCGATCACTGTCCAGTTGTACTTGATTTCACCCGCTAATTCAGATAGATTTAATGTTAGTGAAATGATTGGAAGTTTTACAATGGAGGGGACAATGGCCACAACGCGCTCGCAGTACACCATACTCTTGGCTGATGATCATGCTCTGATACGTCATGGTATTAGAAATCTCATCAGTAATAACCCCGCCCTGAAGGTTATCGGTGAGGTTAGCGATGGTGAAGAGTTGCTGGAATTTTTAAAAACAACTCAGCCCGAGCTCTTGATTCTTGATATTTCCATGCCAAAACTCACGGGAATTGAGGCTGTGAGCAGGGTTAAAAAATTATATCCAGACATTAAGATTCTGATGCTGACCATGCATAAGAATAAACAGTACTTTTATCACGCCATGTCTGCAGGGGCCGATGGCTATCTGATGAAAGAAGACTCGGACGAGGAGCTGCTCCTTGCCATTAAACGAGTTCAGGACGGAAAATCCTACCTGTCCCCCTTCCTCTCTCAGGACTTTGCCGACGATGTGATATCCGCATATCGAAATAATAAAAGTTCTCCTTTTGAAACCCTGACCAGTAGAGAACGGGAAGTTCTTAATCTGGTCGTTGAAGGGCATACCAGTAAAGTTATGGCAACTATGCTCTGTCTAAGTCCCAGGACAATTGACCATCATCGAGCTAATCTGCTCAGGAAATTTGATATGAAAAACAGCGTCGATCTGGTTAACTTTGCGGTGCGTAACGGTTTTGTGACCCCGGGTGACTGAGCGGATAGTACTCACTTGCTTTCTCATAAGTACGAAAAAAGTGTTTCAGATAATATCGTCAACAATAATCGTTTCTTTACCGAGGCTTTGACGTATCTGCTGGCGCTGTCGAAGTTTGACTTGAGCATCGTGTGGAAGCTCTGTCAACATGATGATATTTTTACTTACCAGCAAATTGATGAGGTCTTCTAATATTCGCATGCCCCCTACATCTGTTGACGCAAGGAGACGAATCAAAGAGTCGTTTGTCTTTTCATCTATTAGAAATTCGATAATTTCACCATCTACGGCTTCTTTCAGTTCCATTTCTGCTGTGTCGGCTTCACGTCGTATCGCAACGATTTTTCCTTTTTGACCTCTTTCCACATAAAACATTTCAGCACTCCTTTGTAACCGGATAGTTTATCATCAAAGCCAGCGAGTAACCCGAAGCTAGATGGATTTCACCCCTTGCGCTACTCTCCGCTCAGGTTATCCCGAACAGAGTTACTTAGAAGAAAAAATGTATTGTGATATTCAGAGTCGATATATTTGACGCTTCAAACTCTATTATGATACCATATCATATTATTGTTAGGTGAAAAAGAGATAGTCTGGATCTGTTTGTTTTTGACGATATACTTTGTCGTAGAGGACACCCAATCACACAATACATACTGTTTTAGAGATTTTATGGATATAAATGACTGAACAGGAAAAATCAAATAATCCAGAAGAATGGCATATCATAGATGATAGTGACAACCAGGATGATCCCCTTCTTGACTGCCTTGAAATTCTGGCCAAAATATATGACCGTCCTATCTCCAGAACGGTATTACGTGCTGGATTACCCCTTGTCCATAATCGGTTGACGGTCGAACTCGTTTCACGGGCCACGCGTCGAGCCGGTCTATCCTCACGACTTCTCAAACGTCCTCTTGATCAGTTTAACACGCGTGAATTACCCGCTATAGTGTTGCTGGAAAATCGACGTGCCTGTGTAGCAATTAAAGCAGATTCAAGCGATGGCACTCTGGAAGTAATATGGCCGGAAAGTCAGGGGAGCCAGATTGTGTCCTGTGGAGAACTGGCTGACACATATACGGGATATTCAATTTTTGTCAAACCCAAGTATCGTATTGACGATCGGGGAGTGAGTCATCCAAGGGATCGATCAAAAAACTGGTTCTGGGGGACTGTGCTGACTTCATGGCGAATTTACAGAGATGTTATTATCGCCTCCTTTCTTATTAATATTTTCGCTCTTGCTACCCCGTTTTTCATAATCAATGCCTACGATAGAATAATTCCCAATCTCGCTTTTGAAACACTGTGGGTCCTTTCCGCCGGAGTTGCGGCTATTTATTTCTTTGAGCTTATCCTGCGAGGATTGCGTTCTTATTTTATTGATATGGCTGGAAAAAAATCCAACCTTGTTTTATCGTCAATTCTGATGGAAAAAGTGTTCGGCCTTCGTCTGGAGGCTCGCCCGAAGTCCATTGGTTCCTTTACCAAGCAACTTCAGCAGTTTGAAAGCATACGAGATTTTATTACATCCTTTTCCATTACCGCCCTGGTAGACCTTCCCTTTGCCTTTCTCGCACTCTTGGCCCTCTGGTATGTTGGTGGGCGTCTGGTGTTGGTTAGTGTCGTATGTATTGTACTTATTCTCATTTATGCATTTATTGTTCAGAACCCTTTGAGAAAGTCCGTGGGGAAAACCCATAATGCAGAGTCCCAAAAAAATGCCATACTCGTAGAGGGCCTGTCAGGCATTGAAACCATAAAAATTTTAGGAGCCGAAAGTAAGATCCAGCGTGCCTGGGAAGATTCTGTGAGTTTTATAGCCACCTGGAGTGCACGTACCCGATTTCTCTCTGCGTCAGTCGGGCATGTCGCCCATTTTCTCCAGAATCTCTCTCTCGTTGCGATTATTATCTTCAGTGTCTATATGATCTCTTGGGGGGAAATGACTGGTGGAGGCCTTTTTGCCTGTATATTTCTCACTCGGCGTGCCACTTCGCCAATGACACAGGTCGTGAGTCTGATGACTCGTTTTCATCAAGCACGAAATTCTCTTCAGACCCTGAATAAAATAATGAAACTTCCGTCTGAGCGTCCTACAGAAAAAGTGTTCTTGCACCGGACGAGTTTCAACGGGGCCTTAACCCTCGAGAACCTTTCTTTTACCTATCCCGGCGACTCAACGGAAGTGCTGAGAAATATTAATTTGCAGATCAATCCTGGCGAGAAAGTGGGTATTATCGGCCCTATTGGTTCCGGCAAGACAACCCTTGGTAAACTCATTCTTGGACTCTATGAACCAAGCAAAGGAATGGTTGCAATGGATGGTACCGATATCCGACAGATTGATCCAGCTGAACTGCGGAATTTTATCGGCTATGTCTCACAGGATGTAGTCCTTTTTAAGGGGAGTGTGCGGGATAATATCGTTCTCGGGACCAGCGATATTGATGACTCAACGGTCCTGCGTGCTGCCAAGATAGCCGGTGTGAGCCACTTTGTGGATAAGAATCCGAAGGGGTATGATATGCCGGTGGAAGAACAGGGGCGCAATCTTTCCGGCGGGCAAAGGCAAGCCATAGCCATAGCCAGGGCGATTCTTCTTGATCCCCCTGTTTTGCTCATGGATGAACCAACCAGCTCGATGGATAACAGAAGTGAATCAATGATACGGGATAATATGTTGGAAATTTTGAAGAATAAAACAACAATCATTATAACGCATCGCATATCATTATTGGAAATCGTTGACAGAATAGTAGTGATCAGCAATGAAACTATCGTGGCTGATGGAACCAAGCAGTATATCCTGGAAGCTCTGAAAAACGGTCAACTGTTGATATGAAAGAAAATTCTGAGAGCTCAAAAAGTCTGCAGACTTCTCACGGCAGGAGCGCTCGTTCGATGGAAAAGCAGAAAAAAGGCTTTTTTTTTCAACAACAGAATTCTGATGTTGATTTGATTACTGACATTCGCATATCGCTCCTGGCTCAGTCTCCACGAGGTGGCAGTATTATCCTCTGGATAATATTCATCGTGTTTTTTTGTGCTCTGGCCTGGGCATATGTGGCGGAAGTAGAGGAGGTAACCAGAGCAAGCGGAAGGGTTGTGCCTGCCAGGCAACTGCAGATCGTGCAGAATCTTGAGGGTGGCATTCTCTCCGAGATTCTGGTGAATGTCGGTGATGTGGTGAAACAAGGTCAGCTCTTACTCCGTATTGACGAAAAGCGTTTTTCGGGCCCGTACCGGGAAAGTCGATTTAACTATCTTGCGCTCAAAGCCCAGGTTGCACGATTACAGTCCGAGACATACTCTATACCGTTTGTGCTCCCGGAGGAAGTGATGGCTGAAAATCCCGAGGTAGGTAACCGGGAAAAAGAGTTATTTGAGTCACGAAAAAAGGAACTTGCCCAAACGCTAGGGGTGCTGGAGGAGCAAAGTCGGCAACGTGAACAGGAGATTGTTGAACTTGAGGCTAAGATTGCTGAGCTGTCACGGACACGCTATCTGCTTAAAAAGGAAATTAACATGACCCAACCTTTGGTAAAAGGTGGGGCTGTTTCGGAGGTAGAATTCCTGCGCCTGCAGCGTCAGGACAGTGAGATGCAGGGAGACATCATGGCTTCACAGCTCGCTCTTCCCAGAGCAAAGTCCAGACTTCTGGAGGCGCAGAAAGGAATAACTGAGGCAAAACTCAAGTTCTCCAATAACGCCAAAAAGGAACTCAATGATGCCTATGCAAAACTTGAGGGACTGTCAGCCACCACCGTTGCCTTGGCAGACCGTTTGGACAGGACGGCTGTACTTTCACCTGTCAGGGGCATAGTGAATCAAATTTTTATTAATACCGTTGGTGGTGTCATTCAACCAGGTATGAACTTGATTGAAATTGTTCCATTGGAGGATACTCTTCTGGTTGAAGCTAAGATCAAACCCTCGGATATCGCCTTTCTTAGCCCTAACCTGAAGGCCACTGTAAAGTTCACAGCCTATGATTTTACACTTTATGGTGGACTCGAAGCGAGAGTTGAGCATATCAGTGCTGATAGTATCGTCGATAAACAGGGAAACAGCTACTATCTGGTAAATGTCCGCACAACAAAAAATTATCTTGGAACTGAAAATGCCCCCCTGCCTATTATTCCCGGAATGGTCGCCTCTGTTGATATCCTGACCGGAAAGAAACGTGTTCTTACCTATTTGATGAGGCCAATTCTTCGTGCTCAGAGCTTAGCCCTACGTGAGAGGTGATTTGTCAACACAGGAAAGACCTGAACTCAAGGTAGGTGGATATATAACGTAGCCAGCAGTTACTTGATGTCTTCAACTTTGCCGAAATGTACAATGCAAAATTCTACGTAAGAGGTACTTTATGACAATCGTGACCTGCAGTGCAAACGCATCAACGCGAGAACGATGGAGACAGATATTACAGGATGACTATCAGTTATTTGAGGTCTCTACCGTGGCGGAATTGAAAGACGTTGTTAAGCATCAAGAGATAGAACTCATACTTCTTCACCGCTCTATGGTTGATATGAGTATTATCTCCAGTATAACGGAATCGCGATGTTTTGTCCTCTCGGATATCCCGGATGATAATGAGGCAGTTCTGTTGCTCAAATCCGGTGCTGTGGGGTATGCGAATACGTATGTTTCTCCAGTTCGTCTTAAAGAGGCCGTTAATACAGCCATTAGCGGAAGGGTCTGGGTCGGACAGAAACTGATGCAGAAAATCATTCGAGGCACCATTCAAGGTATTGACCCAAAAAGTACGGAACCCCCTCCTGAACATAAACTTTCAGACCGTGAATGGGAAGTTGCTTTGTTGGTTGGTAAAGGTATGTCAAATCTTGAAATCGCTGCCGAGTTGAATATCTCTGAGAGCACGGTGAAAGCACATATCGGCTCTATTTTTAGGAAAACAAATACCGAAAGCCGATTACAACTGGCCCTGTATGTCAAGACACGAAATGCCTAAGCTGCCGTACCAAAAGAGCCGTAGCGTTTAATTTCGTAACGGCTTCTCTGGTAACGTATATTCTTTTTAGTCACTGGGGATTCATGGGAATTACTACCTATCTTTTTCACAAATCGAATGGTTTGGAAAAACAGAGATTTAATATGTTTTTCCTGGATATGGGAGAAAATATCCATTTCCATTATCGGGACCTTAGAATTGAGCTTTCTGTTGGCGAATTCAAGGAACTGGCATCACTCTTTAATCGCTACTCCCAGGATGTCCTCAATGAAATTGAGGCAGGATACAAAGATGGAGTTCTTGCGAATACAAATGAGGCTGGTACGCTCAAGACCTTTTGGGACAGGGAGAAAAAACTTACTTTTCCTGTGAAGTATAATGAACAGCAACTGGCCATTGAAGAGACCAAAGATGGTTTTCATCTCCATATTAGAAACTATAAAATTCTCATGGGGAAAGACTCCTTTATCCTCCTTGTAAAGGCGATGGCTCCGATTTCTTCATTGTTGGAAAGTAATGACCTGAAACGGGACCCTGTTCAATTGTTGGCAGAAAACGAACTTGGCACAAAACTAATTTCACGATTGCAGACAGAAGGACATGAGGAAATCGTAATTGAGGTTGATAAAACCTACCGTAACAAAGCAGAGCAGGTGCTTAAGGCGCTTGGCTTTATTCAAGGAGTGGTAGAAAATAGTAGGGTGGCATATAACAAAGACAGTTCAACTGTTGTTCTTGTACCTCCCGGTTATGCCCCACAAGCTGCCGATATTATCAGTACCGATATGTCGCTGGATCTGCCGGCCTTTCTCGCCAGGTATGGACATGACCTTGATACCACGGATCTTAATCAGCTTAAGCTTAAGATTCTCTCACTCTTGAAAATGGCCGAACAAGGTGGCATCAGACCTTTTCGTTTGCAGGATCTATATATCAACAGAAGCTCTCTCAATCCGGCCGTTGATCTCTTTTGTCGCCTTGAGGGTGTTGATCCCAGACAGGAAATTGATTCATTTAATAAATTGCTCGGTAAAAATAAATTATTCATGATCAAACCAGAAAAGGAGCTCTTTCCCCCCGAAAAGCAGGATCAGATTTCTGATGCATTTTTTGACTTTGTTATGCAAAAGCTCGCTCCTCATGAATGTGTGCGCAAAATATATGTTCTGGGTTCCTCAACGAATCGTCGATCCGGTTGTTATAAGGTACCCTTTGTTCATTTTGACTGGGCAAAGATCAACTCGGATTTTGACATCTATATCGAGCTGGATCCGGATTATGAGGGTACTCTTCCTGAGGAATGGGACAAGAAGTTTTATTGGGATCGTGCTGGTTGCGATTATTACCATTTTGGTGATGTCGGTGATGGGATGATATCTGAGTATGCTCAACGATATCCTGGTATCCGCTTTTATGAGCAGCTTGTTGAAGGCTATCTGTTTCATCCCTCGACAGGTGATAAATCCAAAAAGGATAAATGGTTTGGTGAAGTAAGAGCTAGTTGTATTTTCTCACGAGACAGGATTGCCGAATGGGTGAATCAGAACTATGACATCACAGTTCATGAGACAGAGCGGTTTAATGTGGCATCATTTAACCGAGTCTATCATATTTTTTCTCCTTCGGAAGAATATGTTCTAAAAGTATATGATTCCAAATACCTGAATAAGAAAAATAAAAAGAAGATCGCCTACGAGATTGGTGTTTTGGATTCATTGAAAGAGTCTGGTCTGGAAGTTGCTCTTCCGTTGAAAAATAAAGCAGGAAAATATATCAGTCAAAAAGATAAGGAGCAGGCAGTGCTCTTTACTTTTGTTCCTGGTAAATATGTGGCGAAACCGAGTCCGGAAGAGAATATGCTTGCCGGGAATTTGCTGGCGCGTTTCCATAATGAGGCGAAGCGTTATAAAACAAAGTATGCGAATTCGTATAGCAACAAACAGCTCCTGTTCTACTGGCTGGAGGCCTGGCAGACATACCATGATCAGGGCGGAATCGTAGGGACGGACATCTCTTTGAATATCCCGTACTACACTAAACGGCTACGAGACTTCAACGCATACCCGACCCACTGTCATGGCGATTTATCCGTTATTAATTATCTTTTTGACGATGGGAAGTGTTGGCTGATTGATTTCCAGAGTGTTGGTTATGGACCAGCTTTGATTGATCTGGCTAATGGAATGATCGAATTTTCGGCTCAGAAAAGGGAATTTCACATGGAGAATCTTGAATTCTTCAGACAGGGTTACGAGAGTGTCAGAAAACTATCACGTGCAGAGAACGACTATCTTAAAGATCTATTGATCACTCAAGTTGCCGTAAGGCAAGCTAAACTGTTGAGGTTGCATTACGGAGGCTTTGGGTATGAACTGAAGGAAGACAGAATTCTAGGACTGCGAAACGGTCTTGGAAAGCTTTTGATGTTATGACGTTGGGTATGGAATGGAGTAAGTAACAACTGGCTTTATGTAGGGATAAAGAGTGTGGGGGGATGTGATATGGCCGGGCTGGTTTAGCATGGGAACGGATTTATAAGCTGTTCCCCCTCAAACTGACAAAAAGGTCAATGCCTGGTATCTGTTGTAGTCCTTGATTTGCTTTTCCTGTCCCTGAATTATCGGGGGAAAAACAAAATGCCATTATCTTATCAAGAGGTGGAATCATGAACAAGCACATTGTGAAAATGAACAGTGTTCTGGTTTTCCTCGCCCTGTTATGGGCTTTTTTCTTCCCCCTCGGGAGCTTTGTCGATTCAATAGGATTTTCTGCGGGAACCCCGCAGCTTCTAACGGAATATAATCCCAAGCATGTTTACTTCCCAAACAAATTATGGCTCAAGGCTTCCTCGCCCGAGCTTATGGGATGGTCTTCCGAAAAACTCAAGGATGCCCGGGAATACACCTTGTCTCATAACACTTCTGCGGTCGTGATTGTTGACAACGGGGTGATAGTAGATGAGTGGGGTAAACCCCAAAAGCGGTACACGCTTCATTCGGTACGAAAGAGCCTCATGAATGCCTTATATGGCATTCAAGTTGATGCCGGGAAAATAGATCTATCTGACACGCTGGAAACCCTGGGAATCGATGATTGGGAACCTCTCAGTAAAGATGAAAAACAGGCAACCATCGCCGAGTTGTTACAGGCCCGTTCCGGGGTGTATCACCCGGCTGCGTATGAGACCTACAGCATGCGCACTAGACGCCCTGCTCGCGGCAGTCATCCCCATGGAAGCATTTGGTTTTACAATAATTGGGATTTTAACTCGCTAATTACCATTTACGAGCAGCAAACCGGCACCAAGATGGGTAAGGCTTTTTACACCCAGATTGCCCAACCCTTGAAAATGGAACAATTCCGCATCTCCGACACCCGCCATCTTTTCAAGCTGGAAAAGTCACGCCATCCAGCCTTCCTTGTCCTCATGAGCGCTCGGGACCTTGCCCGTTTTGGCCTGCTTTACCTGCACAATGGAAATTGGAATAACCGGCAGATATTGTCGGAAAAATGGATACAGGAAAGTATGATTCCTTATTCACAGACACGGTTGAAGAATCATCTGGCAGGTTACGGTTATTTATGGTGGATCAGCGAAAAAGGTTTTGCCGCTGTTGGATCTGGTGGCCAAACGCTTATTGTCATCCCAGAACTGCGTCTTATTGTTGTCCACCTGGCTGAAAAGATTGGCGGTAATGATATGCTGGCTCATTCTAGGGTCGCGAAACTGTTGGAAATTATTATATCTGCCGGCCCTTCTGCCAATAATAACCAAGGCTCAATAAAGCCATGAAAACAAAATCACCTCGTTTCAGAGTGGTTGTAACGGGTGACATCTGTCCTTATGGCGCGCTTGAGGAGGCCCTGCTCTCTCGAGATGTGACGGAAATTATTGAACCAGCCGCACAGCTTTTTGCCAAGGCGGATCTGCTTATCGGAAATCTTGAGATTCCTCTGTGCGAGAAATTCAGCCCCATCCAGAAATTTGGAACAAGCCCGAATTTTATGGCCAAACCAGATGTCGCTGAGGCGTTGAAGCGCATGGGGTTCGGTATTCTGACCCTCGCCAACAATCACATCATGGACCAAGGGACGCAAGGGCTTCAGGAAACCTTGCATACCCTTGCGTCATCGGGGATTTCCTGTTGTGGGGCTGGCTTAAGTCATTCCGATGCCTGTAATCCCGCAGTATATATAACGACAAACCATACGCTGGCTGTGTTCAATTTTGCAGAAGGAGAGTTTGCTCAGGCGAATGAGAATGGAGCGGGAGCAGCAAGGCTCGAACCTTTTTGGTCGGCAAGCCGAATCATGGAGGCGCGCCAGCAGTACGATTTCATTATCGCCATCCTGCATCTGGGTAATGAATACATCCCGATTCCTTCCGATGTGACCATATCCGCTTGTCGTGCTATGGCACATGCAGGCGCAGATGCCGTCGTAGCGCACCACCCTCATGTTCCTCAGTGCAGTGAAATATACGAGGGCGTTCCCATTTGCTACAGCCTGGGCAATTTCCTTTTTGGACCTCGCGACAACCCTGCAAAGGTTATGAAATATTCGCCTGGCTGGTACCTTTCCACCGTGGCGGAACTTATTTTTACCGGTGAGGGATGCACGCTGCAACTGCACCCATTCAGACAACAGACCGACCTCACCCTTGGGATGTTGACGGAACAGGGCAGATCCGCCTTTAAGAAGTATGTGGACTTTGGCACACGCATTGTCGCTACCCCCCAGCGTCACCAGAAAATATGGGATCAGGAAGCTCGCAACCTTTTTCGTGGCTTTACCGGTCGATTACGAAACTATGCAACGGATATCAATTCTAGTGACCCTCGGGCGAGGCGTAAATCAGCCGCGATATTACACGAGCTGTTCAGGACAGACGCCCACCATGCCAGGGTTCAACGTGGATTTCGTTTGATGTGCGAACAGCGGGAGAATGATGATCTCCAAGCCCAAGATGATTTGAAAAAGCTTTACGATTTGTTGCGCGAAAGCCTTAGTGCGGATTGATTAACAGGGTACACTCCATGAAAAATATTGGTTTTGTTTGCGATGTACGGATTCAAAATCCGCCTTTTAATTATACCCATATCGCAGTTCTGGACCGGGCTGTTCCCATGGCTGCGATTCTGGCCGAAGCCGGGGTCGAGCTGTTTCTGTATTCTCCCCATCACGTCGACCCTGAAACCGGTCTGGCAACAGGATACATTATTGAGGAAAGTACGTTCGTGAAGGTTTGCAGGCCAGTACCTGCCATTAATGGTATCTGGTTCTATAATTATTTCAAACAAGAAAACAACGAATATGGCATGTCCATTGTCCAGTTCCGGGAATGGGCTATGCAGCATCAACGCATGATTTTTCCTTCCAGGGAATTTTCCCGTCTTATTTCAGACAAGTATTCGAGCTATCTGGAAATAGCCAAAATCGACAAGGCGCTTCATCTCCCCACCCAACGCTATAAAAACTCCGCGGATCAATTATCATCGTTTCTGGAAACGCAGGGCGTATTTCTCAAACCTCGCTTTGGGGGCCACGGGGATGGTATCTTTGTAGTAGAGCGCCACGATGAAAGCTATAACTTGCGGTTCTACAAGGAGGGCATACGCTGGGTGGCATCCACCTCCTCCCTTGGTGCCATTGTCACCAATATCAAGTCCTTGTCTGCTCAAGGGGAGTACGTCATCCAGCCAGCAATTAATACCCGGCGTTATGGTGACCAGACTTTTGATGTAAGGGTCATGATGGTTCCATCCGGAAATGCGTGGCGCTGCTTCCCCCTGCTCAGGCTTGGCGGGGCTGGCAATGACGTATCCAATGTCGGTCAGGGTGGTACCCTGCACGATCCGAAGGATATTCTCAACAAAATTTACCCCAGGCAGCAGACAGAACTCATCCTGGATCAGATCAAGGACATTTCCCTGTGTCTCGGCAATCTGTTAGGACGGAGATATGCCAATGGCATTCCTGAGTTGGCGTTGGACTTTATATTGGACAAGGATGACAAGCCCTGGCTTGTGGAAATGAATATCCAGCCGGGGATGGTCTTTCCAGGTATCCAGTACCGGAAAGTCTTTTACGCCAGCTATGGGAATATTTTTCAACTGAGCGAGCAGGAAAAAGTCGCCTACGACAACTATACCCACCCTTATGGGGTCTGTCTGGCAGAATACTTTCTCCAGAGATTGAAAGCGCTAAATACCCCTGAAATTACCGCATAACGGATAGAGGAAAAAGCCTCAGCCCGCTCCAAGATCGATATCGAAAAAATGTCCCAAGTGGTTTCTGGCCCTGATCAACTGATTTTTTCCTTCCTCAATACCTCCGACCTTTTCGGATAAAAGGTACCAGACTTCTTCAAATTCCTGGTCAGTGACAAATCGTGTCTGATAGTGAGTCAGCAAGTTATCTGTCACGATGGGATAGAGTCGCAACGTACGCTGCAGGGGTCCTTGGCTGGCTGTTGTTAGGACCAGCCTTGCAAGAAGGCTATAGGGCGGTGCGTGGTAGTTCTTGTAACGGCCAGGCGAATTGAACATAAAGTTCCCGATGCTGAAAATAATCCATTTGCCTTGCCGCAGTTCGATTTCTTGAAGCATATGAGCCCCATGGCCGATAACCAGATCGGCTCCGGCTTGTAAGAGTTCGTCGGCTACCCTGGATTGCATGGCGGTTTTCCACTTGTAATTGGGCCCCCAGTGGGGAAATGCGATGACATACCAATCCGGGTCATTTTGTTTCAGTTCCCTGATGACCCGCATTGCTCGCGCATCAAGAGCGCAAAGTCCCCCCCGGCCTTTTTTTGCATAGCATCCATATTTGTCATCGCTTGCCTTGCTGTAATCATAGGCGCCGATTACGGCCATCTTGAAGTTCTTATCTCCAACAGGAGCCTGCAATAGGAGGGGAAGGCTAGCCTCTTCAGGACTGCGTCCGGCGCCAAAATAGATCATGCCAAAACGATCCAGTGTGTCGAGGGTCTGTTCATATCCCTCGGGTCCATAGTCGAAGGAATGATTGTTGGCGAGCCCTACTACCCTGATGTTGTTCTGCAGGAGATGAGGCGGTGCATGGTTGATGTCAGACCAGTGGACAAAGCTCTTCATGCCCTGAAAGGGCGATTGCTTAAGATCCGTGAGTGGGGTTTCAAGGTTCGCGATAACCAAATCAGTGTTGGTCAGCATCTTTTTCATTCTCTCGAGCGGATACTCGTAGCCTTTGTCGAGTAAAATGTTGCCTTGCCCCCGAATCTCGCATCGCGTCTGGTAGTTTTCTCCAAAACTTGTGTCACCGACAAAGACGACTTCCAGACGCTCAATGTCGCGGCGTTGTTCCTTCTCCAGCATAACCAGCTTGCCCGGTAAAGTTGGCTTCACGGGGCAGTGTTTTTTGTGTGTGGGGGAAGTCTTTTTATATTTCTTGTTCAGCAATGCTTTTATGACCGGAGAAGTCATCTCATGCGAACGAAGGGATCCTTTGACCAGTACAGCATCCCCGGCCCTAACCTCCTTCTCCACGGCGGCGGCGAGCTCCATCCCATTGCTGCCGTGCAAGCCAAGAATCTCCGGGGGCAAGGTCTCACGTAAGAATCTCATGTCGTGGCCTACAGTAAACAACTTGTCCACTCCCGCCTCTATGATGGCCTGGCTCAGCGAAGCATGCAGGCGAGGTGAGCTGTCCCCTAATTCCTTGATTTCACCAAGGACAGCGATGCGACGACCATTGGCTGCGGGTTTTGTCAGCTTCAATACGGCAAGGCCTGCCCGTATTGAAGCGGGATTGGTACTAAAAGAGTCATCAATAAGGTCAAACCATCCACTGACTGTTTCAATTCGATGCCTCTCGGTGCGTTGAGGCAGTCCACCGAAAAGGGCCAGATCCGCCGCCGCTTTTCTGATGTCCGCGCCCAGCGCATATACTGCTGCCAGTGCCGCGAGGCTATTCATGATCATATGGAGACCGGGTTGGGCTATAACATAGTTGACCTTCGCGCCTCCCGCAAATGCACGAATACGGCTGCCGTTACTCTCCAAGTCAAAGGACAATGCTCGAACATCCGCTTCTGGGTGGGTACCAAAACTGATAATTCTGGTGCCTGCCCTGGCTCTGGCAGCCTCGGCCAAATAGTCGAAAAATTCGTCATCGCGGTTAAGAATAGCACACCCTCCGGGCTCAAGGCCATCAAACAACATGGATTTTTGCTTGGCCACACCGTCCAGTGTCTTGTACGACATGAGATGATCAGGTGCGATCAAGGTGACGATCGCCACATCCGGTCTGGCAATTGAATATTTCGGTGGGCGGCTTGCTGGCTGAGGAGGATCGGCCGCGTATTCGTACACTCCATATGTGACATCTGCAGGGGTTTGGGCCAGGCTTAAGGGAATGCCTTCATCATGATTGAAGTTAAGGCGGCTTGCTGTTGTGGGCCCCTGGCGTGCCAATACAAACTTCAGCGCTTCCTTGGTAGTTGATTTTCCAGAGCTGCCAGTGATACAGATAACCTTCCCTTTTATACGTTGTCGTGCATATCGGCCTAGTGCATCCAGGGCATCCCGGGTGTTTTCCACCATCAGTAGGGGGAAACCGGGGGGGGGAGAATCGGGCACGAAATCCACAATTGCTGCCGCAACTCCGCGAGAAGGGAGATCCTTCAAACAATGATAATTGTCTAAATAGGCGGCCCCCCATTTTTGTTTATTTGTGGTAATAAAAACATCACCCTTGCGGGCCTGCTGGCAGTAGATGCAAACTCCGTAAGCTTTGATCGATTCAGAACCTTTCACAAGCCATTTTCCGCCTGTGGCCTGGGCAAGTTCCTCTCCGGTCCAGAGAACTTGCGGAAACTGTTTCCTAGCTTTGTTGATGATTCTTGAGGAAGTTGCCACAGTATCTTGGCCTATAGCGGGCCGTGGCGCGTACTTCTGCGGTATCGAGCCTGTGGAAACGTTGAAACCAGCGTCAAATTCAGTGCTAATTAGTTTTTTTTTTATCTGTCTTGCACTTTTTGCCAGAAGAGCTTGTACCGTCGGTGCTGTGTTTTCTGGGGTGCGCAGGGAACCCTTAACTAAAATCACATCCCCGGCCCGGATTTCTACTGCCACTGCGGTGGCAAGCTCGACCCCATTGTCGCCATGAGCTGCTAGAATCTCCTTTGGGAGTTTATTGCGTAAATGGAGCATGTCGTCGCCAATGGTAAACAATCTCTCCACCCGCGCAGCCTTAACCGCATCAGCAAGAGCGGCATGAATTGCCGGAGAGTCCTTGCCTAGTTCCTTGATTGCTCCCAGTAAGGCAAGACGTCGTCCTCCTGCGCCGGGTTTTGTCAAGTTTAAGACATCCAGCCCGGCGCGGATGGAGGCGGGGTTTGCGCTGAAAGAATCGTCGATAATGTCAAAATGGCCATTTTCGACCTCAACGCGATGGCGTTCCACGCGCCGTGAAAGGCCGGTATAATTGACCATGTCTGCCGCCGCCTGTTCCACATCTCCGCCTACTGCTTCCACAGCAGCAAGGGCAGCCAAGCTGTTCATGATCATGTGACGACCCGGTTGCGTCAGTGTGTATTCGACAGGAGTACCGTGAATCAAGGCGCTGACCTGACTACCTTCCTCGCTCATCTCGAATGAAGTGGCGCGTACATCCGCCTCTGGGTGTATGCCAAAGTTTATGATCCTGCGGACGCCCTTGGTCATCGCTGCTTCGCGGAGTCGTCCGAATAAAGGATTGTCTTGGTTCAGGATCACAACCCCTCCCGGAAGCAATCCGTCGAAAAGCAAGGATTTCTGGTCTGCAACTCCTTCCAGAGTCTTGTAGAACATCAGGTGGTCATGCTCAATTGTTGTTACTATTACCACATCGGGGCGGGCGATCATGGCCTTGGGCAGCGTCACGGCCGGGGCATCGACACAAAATTCATAAACGCCGTAAGCTGCTTCCGCAGGGGTTTGGGCGATGCTCAAGGGTACGCCATCTCCATGATTGAAATTTTTCTTGCTGGCGCTTGTAATTCCCTGACAGCCGAGCACGAAATGCAACATCTCCTTGGTGGTCGATTTACCGGCACTGCCGGTAACACAAATCGCTTTCCCCTTAAGGCGCCACCTGGCAAAGCGGCCCAGGTTGTTTAGTGCTTCACGAGTATTATCTACCAGCAGTATCGGCAAGCCCTTTGGGGGATTTTGGGGTAAAGAGTCAACAATCGCTGCGGCAGCACCCTTATCAAACATCTTTTTCAGATACGGGATCGTGTTGGCAAATTTCTTTTTCCAATGTTCGGGGCTGGTGGTAATGAACACATCGCCTGGCTGCAATTGGCCACGGTAATAGCAGACCCCTGTGGCTTCGATACCTTCGCCACCATCTCCAATCCATTTCCCGCCTGTTGCCAGAGCAAGTTCTTTGCCCGTCCACAAGGGATGAACTGTCACTGCTTTGTCCTCTTGTACAGAAATATTGGTTGTTCCGGTTTTCTGTTGTATCAGACGCAAGTGACAATGACTTAGATTGTCGGAAAAAACAGCCAGCCAATCATTTGGTTGCATGGCAGTCCTCGTAATAAGCAGGGCAGCATCCTCATCCTCACTCTCGCATATTTTTTCTCGGGGAATATCTTGTTTCATCAAGGCAGTGATGGCAGGTTGACGTACCGATTTGCTGCCATGGAGTATAACTAAATTGAGAGAGCGGAGGAATGAAGTGTTATCTTCCACTTCAGCCAGAAGGAAAGATGCGGGAATGAGCACAACTTTTTTGTTATGGATTCTATGCTGGGGTACTAAGCTGGCGATCAGCTTGAGGCCATTATTGAGTGCCGGGCTGAGCAGCACGGTAAAAGGTTTGTGCTGAAACTCCATGACTCCGCTTGCGGCGGACAGAAAAGGCGTTTCTAGAATTTCTAAACCCCTGGCAAGCTGAGCGGCTTGCCCCCCCATACTTAAGGCGGCAGCTGAGGCGCACATGGCGCTGCTGATTTTTGCCGCACGATCACGTCTATTCAAGACGGGGACTTTGGCTACATCGAGGAAAGGCTGAATGCTGCCGGCTAGATGCAGCATAATTTTGTCACCTGAACCTTGGGGTTGAAAAAACAGTGCCCTCCTGTTGAGTCGTATATGTTCCTCAATAACCGCATTGTCCTGTCTGAGTGAGATGTAGAAAATACGCTCAGGGGGAATATCTTTTACGATGTCGACGCAGGATGGATCATCGGCGTTAACAATCACTGTGTTATCCACTATGGAGAGAACATTTCGCAGGGCCGCAGCTAAGTTCATCTCCTGAGAGGCATCGACGCCTGTCTTATTGTTTCTCAATCCAAGCAGTATTGCGACGTTGCATGGTTCAAATCCAAGGCCGCCGTTTAGGAGTTCCCGGAAGGGGACTTCGAATATCGCGGCATCGACACCTGGGTCTCGCAGTATCTGGTTTGCCAATATCGTCGTAGAAAGAGGGGCCTTGCTGTTGCGCTGTTCGCCGCCAACATAGGCCTTGTGGTTGGCGGTAAAGCCCACAGTCTTCCCGCAGAAGGACAACAGGTGCGTCAGCATATAGGCAGTGACCTGCTTGCTGTGATGTCCAAAGACAGCAGTGATAGGGATGCTGCTCGCAGTGTCCTCTGGAAACAGTGTTTCCAGAATCTTGCCTGCAACATCCCTCTTCTCTCCAGTTTCTGGCGCTATGTGGAGACGCAATCCCGGCAGTGCATTAACTTCACAAATGGCCCCCCCGGCAAGTTTGTATGAACGGGTAATATCTGGTGTAATGAAATCGACTCCCACCACATCTAATCCGATAGCTTTGGCTGCCCTGATTGCCATTCGCTTATTGTCTGGATGGACCATGTCGGTTACGTCAAGAGGCACTCCCCCCGTGGAGAAGTTTGCCGTAGATCGCAGGAACACAGTTTCCCCTTCCTGAGGGATGGATTGCAACGAACAACCTTGCCTTTCCAGCATTTCTTCTACAGTCTCGTTAAGTTTGATCTTGTATAGTAGCCTGCCATCCCGCCTTGGGCGCATGTTTTCCGTAGCCACCAGCGTCTGGATGTCGTTCTTGCCATCGCCCACAACATGGGCTGGTATACGTTCCACAGTGGCAATGGCTTCGTCGTCAACCACAAGAATCCGGAAATCTTTCCCTGGAATAAAGCTTTCGACAATAACAACAGAAGCGTACTGTCTCGCCCTGTGGTAAGCACTTTCTATCTCTGTTGAGTTATGAATGTTGGCAGTGACACCTTTCCCCTCCGATCCCGAAAGTGGTTTTAGCACCACTGGAAAACCGATTCTGCTCGCTGCGGATGTCGCTTCTGCAAGCGAGCGTGCAAGCTCTTGCTTAGGTACGGGGAGGCCCAGCTTCCCTAATAAAGCAGCGGTTGTGGCCTTGTCTCCAGCAATTTTCGCAGCTATCAAGCTTGTTTCAGACGTAACAGCAGAGCGGACCCTCTTTCGTAAGCGGCCATGTCCCAGTTCTAGTATGCCGACTCCGATGTAATACCAGGGAATGCCTCTTTGCTCTGCATTTCTTACGAATGCTTCAGAATCAAAATTCAATCCACTTAATCGTGCTTTGCGAACAAGGGCGCTTGTTTGACGTTGAATAGCGACTATTTCGTCAGTGCTGAGGGGCTTTTTTCTTGCTGCGATGTTGGAGTACATTATCAACGTAGTGTTCAGTGCCAATTGGGAAAGGTTTTGGCTGCGGACAGATGCTGCTAATCTCCAATGACCCATCTGCTCCGTCGGCTGAATTTCTGCAAATTCCAGCGATATTCCCATGATTTCATGGACTCTGAAAAATATTTCCAAGAACATGCGCTGCCAGGTGGGCGTCTCGCCGCTGGAGACTCTCTGAACAAAATTCGCCAGGCGGCTATTTGATGGTGCGTTTTCGGACAGGGCAAGAAGAGCTTTGGGTGCGGTAAGCGAGACGTCTTCCATCTCTTCCACTGCAAAGATATAGTGGGTTACGGAGTGCTTGGAAAATGAGTTAGGTCCTGTATACGTTGTGGTTTTCAAAATAGTCATGAAAAATATTCCTCAAGTACGGTCGGTCCGTGAATGTCATCCTTTCAAGGAGACAAGATAAACTTTCGCATGGAAATGTTTTGTGTACGTGACTCTTTTTCGTCTGTTTATGAAAAACCACCAGGAACGGAAGAAAGCCTATGCGAAAAAAACGTCACATTCGTCACTCCAGAAGAGAATAATTTTTGGTTTTCAATCTAAGATCATCCTAATAGCTCGATAGAAGTAGAGTACAACTCACAAACTCAAATCAAGTCGAGAAAAATGTAAGAATGAGGAAATGTTGTGCTGAATATAATCAATTCTAACTTCATTTTTACGCCGGTCATGGCCTCCCCTGACAAAAGAACCATCTGGGAGCCGGAAGGCCAACTGTTTGTTTAGATTGTATTTGATTTGTTTAATGCACCTTTCACATAACGTTTTATCATCGATAGTATCTGGTCGTTTCAGACGTAAAAAAGCCAGCAGACCTTCTGATCGGCAGGCTATCGGGGTACTTCTCTCCCATGAGAGGTACTCGGGATTGTCGAGTATATGGAGTACTATTTTTTCGGCATGGTGATAATAAAGAGAAGACACTTCATAATTTGACAGGAGCTCAAGAAAATAAAGCATCCAGTGAGATTGTTCTTTCACCCCATAATTCTTGGGAGCGAGTTCATTCTCAATTTTCCGCACGGCATCATACCAATACTTCTGTTGTGTTAGCCTGTACAGGGCCACCAGCGCAAACAGTGCTTCACCGGTATAATACATCGAGTGAAATTTGGATATTTTCCCTGACTTAAAGTATCGTTTATGAACTAACCCGTTGTTCTCCATCCGTTGATCTACCATAAACTGTGCAAGTCGCTCAGCAATAGTCAAGAGGAAAGGATCCTGAGTTGTTTCGAATAAAGAGATCAGAGCAAGGGTGGAAAGGGCATTTCCCCCAAGCTTGATGGTATTGTTTTCACAGATACAAGCGTTGTTGTAGCTACGGTAAAATCTCAAATAGGTGTCAAGGAGATAATGTGTAGCCTGACGACAACAGTCTAAAATTTTTTTATCGGAAACATTATGATAAACGTCAAGCATTGCCCAGACAGCTCCTGCATGACGGAGGACATTGTAACCTTTTAGAGGGCGGGCCTCCTGTGAATCATACCTGTATTTAAAGCTGCCATTTTTCTTGATCAAATTTGCAAGGCATTCTGCTCCCGTATGTGCAATCTCAAGTGTATCCATTTGCGAAAGCCTTTTTATAGAAGAACGGTAAATAAATGCTTTACGGGCAACTGAAAAATGATTTTTTATCTAATAATTCCTTACCTAAATACCTGCTGTGTTGCCGGGGCTTATTTTCTCGGTTCCATTAATGTGAGAATAACACTGGTCCGGTCTTCTGGGTTAGGCATACCTCCTGGGTTGAACCATCTGTCCAGCAACAGGTATGGTCCTCTGTCGCCCTTCAGAATCGCTCCCACATTCTGCCACCTGGTCTTCTCATTACCTTCATGATCTTCATAAGTGCCAAGGGGAATTGCAACATCATACATTTTCTTGGACATTCCTGTATCTCCTTTGAGGATAGTGTTTTTTAGACTGGAAGCTGTTGAGATTAAAAGCCAGTAAAAATTAAACATACTTAAAGCATCTCAAAAATAAGTTTTTTTATCAACCTTTTGCGAAAAAAATATTTACTCAGTTGATCAATGCTGGACTCCCGTTGAGCCATGAGAATTACTCTGTCCTGAACGCATCATTTGCACAGCTTTCTTTTCGATATTCCATGAGGCTAATGTTGTGCCTCAAAAAAGAAAAAGCGTGGATAAGTTTTTTAAGACTTACCCACGCCTTTGGGTCAAGCAAGTGCAACTGGCGAGACTATATTAAAACGTTTCCGTAGGTGGCTCGACCAGGTGATCATCCGTGAAACCACCGTAGTCGCCGTCGCCGCCGTCGCCGCCGTCGTCGTCATCATCATCTCCACCATCGTCATCATCGTCGTCACCATCGTCATCATCATCGTCA
>JGI11705J14877_10000216_pt1 | contig 37027 bp, 36 predicted proteins | sample Etolaghawater15m_FD_14877 | JGI IMG/M metagenome (IMG submission 14877) | reverse complement strand
CCTCTTAAAAAACTTCAGGGGTCTTGCAAAATCAGTATTTTCGTTTCGATACAATTTTTCACGCACCGAAGAGTTGGGGGGGAAAAGGCAATTTTTCAAGATATCCTTCACATCAGTTACACTGTAGCATATTATAACACCCAATATCATTATCTTTTCTTTCCACATTTTTTATTCTTTTATGACTGAGAACCGTTACATACTCCATATTGACATGGATGCGTTCTTTGCCTCGGTGGAACAGATGGACAATCCCAAGTATGGCGGCCGCCCCCTCATTGTAGGTGGAAATCCCGAGGGACGTGGTGTGGTGGCAGCATGCTCCTATGAGGCGAGAAAGTTTGGGATACGGTCTGCACTCTCAGCTGCCAGGGCGGTTAAACTCTGCCCCCATGCCCTCTTTGTCCGCCCACGAAAGGAGCGTTACAAAGAGGTCTCCATACAGATTATGGAAATATTCAAGAGATACTCACCGTTCATTGAGCCACTCTCCCTTGATGAAGCCTTTCTCGATATTTCTTCAAACCACGAAACCATGGAAGCTGCCGCTGAAACTGCTGAAGAGATACGGAGCCAGGTTTTTCACGAAGTGGGTCTCACCTGTTCCGCAGGGGTTTCCTACAACAAATTTCTAGCCAAAGTTGCATCCGACATGAAGAAACCTGATGGCCTGACGGTTATACCAATCGATGAGGCAAGGTCACTCCTTGATACGCTGCCTATCGGGAAATTCTTCGGTGTTGGCAGAGTGACTGAGAAAAAAATGCATTCACTGGGAATTCATTATGGCCGGGACATTCTCCGCTTCGACAAAGCTCAGCTCATACGTTTCTTTGGAAAAGCTGGAGCGTTTTTCCATGATATTGCCCGAGGTGTGGACAATCGCCCGGTGGAATCACAAAAGGGACGTAAATCAATTGGAACCGAAACCACCTTTCATTCAGATATTGATGATATAGATGAGATAGAGAAAATCCTCAGAGACCTTGCACTCAAAGTAGAACAGGGCCTCCAGAATAAAAGCTGTGGCGCAACTACCGTTACCCTGAAGGTTCGCTATCACAATTTCACCACCGTAACACGATCCTGTACCCATTCGATTCCAATCAACAGTGTCGATGAAATAATGAAGTGCACTCGACAACTTCTTAAGACAACGGATGCTGGAAAAATAAAAATTCGCCTTCTTGGCATCAGTCTTTCAAATCTCACAAACACATCCCGAAAGATACCTGTACAACTGGGTCTCCCTTTTTTTTGACCCATACGGAAAAGTCTGTTTACTTCCGGTATAATGATTACTATTGTCTCAACTTCAGGGACATACATTCACCTTTTCAAAAGCTCTTCACTGGACAATATACACTCTCATGAAAGATCTAATAGAATCTATTTTAAATATTTTCCGCTGGCTTGGTAAATTCATCACAGGTTTCCGTATCTTCACCCTGAACATTGCCTTTCTTGCTCTACTACTATTCCTGTTCGTCTCACTCACCTCCAGTACGACAGAAAAAGAGGTGAAAATTTCAGAGAGCGGAGCCCTTGTNCTCAGTCTATCCGGTGACATTGTTGAGGAAAAACAGGTAAGTGACCCCATTACCACACTGATAAATGAGAAAATTGGATTTGACACCATTCCATCGGAAACCCTTTTTCAAGATATCCTTGATGTGATTGCAGCCGCCGCCAATGATGACCGGGTTACCTGTATCCTCCTTGATCTCGGTGAACTTGGTTCAGTAGGACTTAATCAACTCCAGACCATAGGTGCCGCATTAAACGCTTTTAAAGCCAGTGGAAAAAAAGTCATCGCTGCCGAAGATTTCTACCAGCAAAAAGCGTATTACCTTGCAAGCTTTGCCGATGAGATATACCTCAACCCCATGGGTGGCGTTGACTTGCATGGTCTCGGCACCTTCCGTCTTTTCTTTAAAGATGCCATCGACAATCTTAAAATTAACTACAATATTTTTCGTGTTGGAACCTTCAAATCTGCCCTTGAGCCCGTCATGCGCAATTCCATGTCAACCGAAGCACGATCTCAGAATATGACCTGGCTCACGGCACTTTGGAATACCATCACCACGGATATCATCCGGGAACGGAATCTCAGTCAGGACAGTATTCAAAAATATACAGAAAACATAGCATCGGAACTGGCGACCGCCGGTGGAGATTCTGCCCGACTTGCCCTGGAATCAGGGCTGGTTGACGGTTTAAAAACCCGTGAAGAACTTCGTCTGTTTCTCACAACACTCAGTGGTAAAAATGAAAAGGGTGACTTTAGACACATTCCATTCAACAATTATCTCGCCACTGTCTCCCGCTCCTATACCGACGCTCCTGATGCTACTGGTACTATCGGTATTATTATTGCAGAAGGAGCCATCTTGAGCGGCAAGCAACCGGTTGGAATGATTGGCGGTGACACAATGATCGAACTTCTACGACAGGCCCGTGAAAACGGCAAAATAAAGGGGTTGGTGATTCGTATTGTTTCCGGTGGAGGTTCTGTCTTTGCATCGGAACTCATCCGCCAGGAAATCCTTGAATACAAAAAAACAGGAAAACCACTTGTGATCTCCATGGGTGCCATGGCTGCCTCCGGTGGCTACTGGATCGCAGCCGATGCCGATGAGATATGGGCATCACCCGTTACACTCACCGGCTCCATTGGGATTTTTGCAGCCATTCCCACCTTTGAGAACTCACTCTCAGACCTTGGGATTTACAGCGACGGCGTGGGAACAACAAGCCTTGCAGCAGCACTTGATATTACCCGACCTCTCTCCCCCCTTCTGAAGGAAGCCATAGAAATCAATCTTCGTCATGGCTATGAAACATTCTTAACTATTGTTTCCAAGGGGCGGAGCATCGCTCCGGAGACCATACATACCATCGCAGAAGGGAGAGTCTTTGACGGGCAGAAAGCAGTTGAACTTGGCCTTGTCGATAACCTTGGTACACTCGACAATGCCATTGACTCTGCTGCTGGCCTTGCCGGGCTCGAAGAATATACCGCATCCTATATCCACCGCCCCCTGTCGGTTAAGGAAGAATTCTTCCAGATATTCTCCGGATCCCTCACAAGAAGCCTTGCTGCAATGATCCCTCCTGTCATTCTGGCAGCGTTTAACAACCTGATAGACCCAGTTAGCGAAATCATGTTACTCAACGACCCAAAGGGACTCTATGCCCATTGCCTGATCCATGATCTTTCACTTTAACTGGAAGCATTTGCAGTTTTTGCAAAACCGATTACCATTCAACCTCTAATCACCTTAAGAACAACTATTTATCTGTTGAACTTTTTCTCATAAGGAACCAGAATATTATGAAAAACTTTCTTTCGCTTCTCTTCTGTATGACTCTCTTCTGCCTTGCAGCATCAAACAGCTCTGCTACAGAAACCTTCATTGTTTCCGGTAACCCCAAGGCCCCACCTGTCGTATGGGAGCAATATAATACGCTCACCGGAATTGGACCAGACATTGCTCAAGCAATCCTGACAGAACTGCAACTCAACTACGACCTTAGGGTAGAGGGCGACTGGCAGCAGGTTCAGGACAAATGTAAAAATGGAGAGATCGACATGATAGTCTCCGCCTACAAAAATGATGCACGTGCAGAATACATGGATTTTTCCATGCCCTATCTTCCTCAACCCACTGTCATTGTCGTGGANAAGGGCAAGGAATTTCCTTTTGGCCGCTGGGAATCACTCATTGGCAAAAAAGGTGTTTCTAATATTGGAGAAAGCTATGGTCAGGAATTTGATACCTTTATCAAAAATAAGCTGAGTGTACAATTTATTGCCTTTGAGCGTGCAATAGAGCTCCTTAACCGTGGAGAAGCCGACTATCTGATTGTGGATCTCTACACCGCCCTTATCTATGCAAGGCTCCTTCAAGGTGAAGATGCTATCTCTATTCTTGAACCTCCAGTCACCACCCAGGCTTTTCATATCACTATTTCAAAGCAGTCCCCCATGGCAGTGCAGATGCCCGCCATTAACAAAAAACTCTACCGCCTGGTGAAAGACGGAACCGTTGAGAAACTTTTCTACAAACATTTCGAAGATTGGAAAACGCTTATCGAAAAACGATCCTCTTTTTACAACAGGGATGCCANGATTCGTTCTCAGGAACACGATCAATACCTGAAGANTCAAGATGCCTACGAAAAAGAAAAAATTNGCAGTCTCCTGATGGGAAGCCGAGAGGGATTGCCTGCAGCCGCCGAGTGATTTATCTGTAAAAAGTCATGGTAAAGTAGTGTNTGAGATGTCTCCCGCCAAACAATCCACCGCCTTGCGTGGCCATTTGGCAGGAGACATCTCAGACATGGATTTTCACATTCAACCTTCGATCCTGTCATCAACCCAGGCTGTCATCTTACGATCTCCATGCAATTTGCAGATATCCTTCCACAACTTTGGCCAAGCCTTATCTGGCCTCTTATTCGCCTGATCTTTTTTATCTCCGTTGGCCTGCTCGTTGCAAATTTCATCGAGTCTCTTAACTGGACCAGTAAAATAGCTGCTCTGTCGCGTCCTCTTATCAGATTAGGTAATCTTTCAGAGACAGCTGGTGCTTCATTCTCTATGGCTTTATTTTCAGGAGTGTCGGCAAACACCATGCTCTCTGAAGCGTATGAGAAAAAAACTATTGTGAAGAAGGAACTCATCCTTTCCAACCTCTTTAACAGCCTGCCAACCTATTTTCTCCATCTGCCCACAGTATTTTTCATAACAGCTCCACTTATTAAGGGTGCTGCAATCATATATGTGGGGCTCACCTTTGGAGCTGCAATTTTCAGAACTGTTTCGATTGTCATACTGAGTCGATTTCTCCTTCCCGCCGTCGAGCACCCGAAAACGCAGCAAGCGGAAACCGAGACCCAGAAAAACACAATGATTAACTGGAAAGGAGCCTTAGAAAAAAGCTGGAAACGATTCAAAAAACGAATACGGAAAATCATTCACTATACCGTACCCATCTATATACTTATTTTTATTATGCACCGTGTCGGAATATTCGATGCTCTTGAAGCAGGTATGGCTGATTATCTCTCCTTCCTTCCCTGGCTGACCCCACAGTCCATGGGCATAATAACCCTCCATATTGCTGCGGAATTTACCGCAGGACTCGCCGTAGCTGGAGCTCTCCTCCAGGAGGGAAGTATGGATTACCGGGAAGTGGTTCTCGCCCTACTGGTGGGAAATATACTGTCTTCTCCGGTACGGGCAATCCGGCATCAGTTTCCCTATTACGCTGGAATTTTTCAACCGCGAATGGCTGCAGAACTGATAGTCTACAGTCAGATATTTCGTGTTGGAAGTTTAATGCTAATGGGTGGTATCTACTTTGTTTTCACTCTGTAACAATTAACGAATAATCAGATTATGCAGTTCGTTCCTGTCATCATCCTGTATTGGAAACTCCTTTTCCAAAATGTCACCAACCATTGCAATGGCCTTACAGAGAGCCTGACACTGCTCCTTTCTTCGTATTCCATCGGTTATAACCGCAACAGCATCCTGCCATTTTTCCTGCGGAATACGTTTATTAATACCACTGTCTGCAATTATCCAGGCACGGCGCTCTAAAAGTGAAATATAGATCAGAATGCCATTTGCATCCTTTGTTTTATAGAGTTTCTCGGTAAAAAAGGCCGCAAACGCAGAATTCTGGACTTCTTCATCCTTTTCACTACTGGAAAGAAACCAACGCTTCAATCCTGGAGAAATTTTGATGAGAACATTCGTCAGCAGGAACAGCGGAACAAATAATGCAAGGAATACCCACACATTAGTCGGTTCCAGCCAAAACTGTCTGGCAACCATGGGACTTCCTAATAGGGCACCAATTGAGGCAACAAGGGTTCCACCCCTGATTGCAGCGAGAGGATAGGAATGACTCTCACACACCAGCATGGGGACAAGTTCTCCCGAAGTTTTCAACTCTGCCAGATGCACTGCATCGGAAATCTGTTTTTGCTCGTCAGCACTGAAAAATTTCTGCGCCATGGATTGAGTTTTCATCGCTACCATCCTCCAGAGGCACCACCGCCACCAAAGCCACCGCCACCACCACTGAATCCTCCGCCAAAACCGCCTGATGAGCGACCGAAGCTACCTCCTCCCGCATAAAAACCGCCACCACTCCCTGCAGAAAGAGAACTGACAAACAGACCGGCAAGAGCCCCGAGTGGGATCATGGCCAGCAGCCAAAAACCCAGCTGTGGCAGAAACATCAGACCAAGGACGGGAGCACTGATACCTCCAGCAACAGCAGCCACCTTTTTTTTCTTATGGAGAACCCTTCCAATAAACGAAAAACCAAATATTAATAAAAATATCAGTCCTGCGGGATCACTGTCGTTCACAGCTTTTGTGTTTGCTGCACTGGCAACAAACTCCCCCTTCACAGCGGCAACCATTGCCGTCACCCCGTCGCGTATCCCCTGATCATAGTTACCCTCTTTAAAGCGGGGTACAATAACGCCGCCTATTATACGGCCCGCGACAAGATCTGTCAGGCTTCCTTCCAGTCCGTAGCCGACCTCAATACGCAGCTTCCGTTCATCCCGTGCAATAAGAAGCAAGGCCCCGTTATCGAATCCTTTCTGACCAATTTTCCATGCCTCAACTACCCGCAGGGAATACTCCTCCAGGACTTCACCCTCAAGGGAAGGAATCGTAAGCACAACTATTTGAGTCGAGTCGGTGGCTTCAAAACCTGTAAGCAAGGTCTCGAGATCTGCCCTGGTCTGCACAGAAAGCATCTGGGCAGTGTCATTTACCCGACGTCCAAGGGATGGAACTTCAAGAGCTGCAAGGGGATCTACCTGAAAGAATAGCACAGTCATGGACAGGATGACTGTCAGCAACCCTCTTTTTAGAACTTTTTGAACCGCTACCATAGCTTAGAATGTTACCTTTGGCACAGCCTTGGCACCTTCTTCCGCTTTGAAATATTCCTTACGTTCAAGATGGAGTAAAAACTTATTGGTCAAATTCTGAGGAAACCTGCGAATTGCACCATTAAAACTGGAAACAGCGGTGTTATAGCGTTGCCGGGCGACATTAATACGATTTTCCGTCCCTTCCAGTTGATTCTGGAGATCAAGAAAATTCTGATTGGCCTTGAGGTCAGGATAACGCTCAACCACCACCATCAATTTTGACAGGGCAGCAGTCAAGCCGCCCTGGGCTGCCTGAAATTGCTGCATTACTGCAGGATTATTTAAATCCTTTGCTGCAATCTGCACTGAACTGGCCTTTGATCTGGCATCAATTACGGCCTGTAATGTTTCCTGCTCATGCTTTGCGTAGCCTTTAACCGTTTCCACCAGATTCGGAATAAGATCAGCACGCCGCTGCAGGGTGGATTCCACATCAGCCCATGCCTTAAAGACGCCCTCTTCCTGGATCTGCAGACTGTTATAGCCGCAACTGGAAAGCACGATGGATAAGAGGGAGATAAAAAACAACAAAGCAATTCGTTTCATGACGGCTCCACTTTTAAATATAGTTTTCAGATTTATTATCCATATAGACTCCATAAACAAAACACCCTCATTTTAACAGTTCATCCGATTCATTTCCAGAGTAATTCCCTCATAAGATAAGGAGATTGACAAAAACTCCTATCTTCACTATTACTTTCCATCAATCTTTCTCAGCCCTTCCATGCCATTTTACACAATGACCGGTACAAAACCACTACTCATACTAACACTGTTACTACTCATCCTCTGTGCAGCAATTATTACCGCAACCGGGATGGGATTCCTACAGATCAGCCCCGGAGAGGTCCTTGAAATTCTTTGGAACAAACTCCTTGGCAGAGACTCCACCACCATCAATCCCACATTTCCGTTTGTTGTCATGGAGGTACGTTTGCCCCGTATTCTTACCTCGGCACTTGTTGGCGGTGGGCTTGCCGTGGCTGGAGCCGTATTTCAGGCCATCCTCTTGAATCCTCTGGCTGACCCTTACACTCTTGGAATATCATCCGGTGCTGCATTTGGCGCCTCGCTTGCCATTATCCTGACCCTCTTCGGTGTTGTTGTTCCAGCATGGTTTTCAATTCCGATCTTTGCATTTATTGGTGCCATTGCCACACTTATCGGAGTCTTCTCCCTAGCCTCGACCGATAACAAACTCTCATCCAACACCCTGATACTTTCCGGGGTTATTATTGCAGCTATTCTTTCTGCCGGTATCGGATTCATAAAATACCTTGCAGATGAACAGGTAAGCATCATTATCTTCTGGCTTATGGGCAGTTTTGTCGGCAGGACCTGGAGCGATGTTCTCAGCACCTTGGTAATTGTCATTCCAGGACTTCTCTTCACCCTCTACTTTGCCCGTGACCTGAACATTATGGCGCTAGGGGAACGCACGGCAAATACTCTGGGTGTTGAAAGCAGCCGAGTCAAAAAAATGCTCCTGGTGGGCGCCTCGCTGATCACCGCCATCTGTGTCTCAGTTTCCGGAATCATTGGTTTTGTGGGTCTCATCATCCCCCATCTTCTGCGTATGATTCTTGGCCCCGACAATCGGATCCTCCTTCCCGCATGTTTTTTGGGGGGTGCTACCCTCCTTCTTGGGGCCGACACTATCACCCGCGCCCTACTGCCATCTGAAATCCCTATTGGTGTACTGACTTCCCTTATCGGTGGACCTTTTTTCTGTTACATCTTCCGCAAAAAACAGCTTGCCAATGTATCATGATGGACAATAGAGTTCTTTTTCATATTGAAAATCTTTCCTTTGGGTATCGTAACAATACGGTGCTTAAAAATATCGATCTGCAACTGCAGCAGGGAAGATTTTATGGACTGATTGGTGCCAACGGCAGTGGCAAGTCCACACTCCTTGAACTCCTTATGGCAACCCTTCCTCCCCGTTCAGGATCTATCAGGTACAGAGACAGGCAATTAAGCGATTATTCACGCCACCAACTGGCAGTCAGGCTGGCCCTCGTTCCCCAGCATTTTTCAATGGACTTTGAATACAGTGTCCATGATGTCGTTTTCATGGGACGCCATCCCCATATTCCCAGGTTTTCATCACCCTCAGCCCGCGACAGAACGGCTGTGGACCGGGCCATGGAAACCATGGATATTCTCCATCTCCGGGATCGCCCCGTTATCGCCCTTTCCGGCGGAGAACTACAGCGAGTGGTCATGGCAAGAGCCCTTGCCCAGGAAACAGAAGTTCTGGTCCTTGATGAAGCAACCTCTAACCTTGATATTCAGCATACCATTGCCATCATGAGGGTGATACGTGAGCGTGTTGACAACACTGGACTCACCGTTATTGCTGCCATCCACGATCTTAATTTAGCAGCGGCATTTTGCGATGACTGCCTGGTGCTCAAAGATGGGACTCTTTTCGCCAATGCCCCGGTGGCTGAAATTTTCACCAGAGACCTTCTCCAGAACGTCTTTTCCGTCAGGGCAAACGTCACCCGCACTTCCAGAAACGGGCATCCACAAATTCACTATCAGTATCAATAAAATGCTCAATCTTTTACGTCTTCTCATCCTTGTGACACTGATTCATTCCGCTCTGTCCTGCTCCCCCCTCCATGGCAGCGACACCAAACCGGTCTTTTCACGTATTATTTCACTCTATCCTGCCCATACGGAGAACCTTGCTGACCTCGGATTAACAAGGGAACTGATAGGGATCGCAACAAGCGACACCTACCCACCTGAAATTCTCAGTAAACAACGTTTCAGCCATCGCGATAATGCTGAGAAATTCATCGCTGCAGGTCCAGATCTGGTCCTGATCAGACCCATGATCGCAAATGCTGTCCCTCAGCTTATTGGCCGGCTACAAGAGGCCGGGATAACGGTTATCTCGCTGCAGCCACGCAGTATCGACGAAATGCTTGCCTACTGGATACAACTCGGCAGCCTCACTGGAAGAGACACAGCGGCTGCTCAAATGGTTGCAGAGTTTAACAATGAGCTTCAAAGGATGCACCAGGCCACCCAAATGGTTCCTCTCCAGAATCGGCCAAAAGTCTATTTTGAATCTATTCACTCGAAGATGAAGACATTCTCTCCCACATCCATTGCAATATTTGCGCTCGAACAGGCTGGCGGCATAAACATTGCTACGGATGCCACCGCTCGTAGAGACACCAACATTGCCGCATACGGAAAAGAACGTATCCTCTCCCACGCTGATGAAATAGATTTTTTTCTCGCCCAAGAGGGACGAATGAATCGTGTCACAACCCAACAGATTGCCGAGGAACCTGGATTCCTTGCCATTAGGGCAATACGAGAAGGAAAGATATCTCTTGTTGATGAACAGCTGGTTTCACGACCAACCAGGCGAATTCTCGAGGGAATAAAACAGATAAGAGCCATTCTTTACCAATAAATTGCCTTGTCACTTGTTCTATAAAAACATGACCTTACAGCACAACCACACCATACTGTTTTTTCATTCTTCATAACATGCTGTGTTTCAAGCATATTCATAAATTCCCTTAACAAAACACACCAGTACGACACTGTAGCATTGAATATTTTCCACCGGTGATCTACACAAACAAACGCAAATTAATGTGAGTTGAAAAAGACCGTGCCACTCCCTGTGGTATTGGCAAAAACAAACCTCAATTTTTAAAGGAGATCCTACAATGAGAAGATTATTGGCACTTATGGCCTCTTTAGTTCTTTTTTTAAGTGTAGCTGTCGCACCCGTTTGGGCTGGTGGAGATAAAGTCCAACATGAAAATGGTCAGGAAATAGGGCCGGGAAGTGATGCTCAGGGGAACCAGGTAGGTGGAGACTGAAAAAAAGAAAGCCGTTCTGATAAATCAGCGGTGTCCAGCATGGAAAACGGCACTGCCTTTTTCAATCGCACACTGCTTGCCACCTGGACAACTGCAGCTCATATTATGTCAGGCTGCATGTTGAATTATTACAGTATCCTTAACTCTTGCAATATCATCATCAAGGGCAAAACCACTCAGGGATAAAAAAGAAATCTCCTGGTTTTTTCGTTTCTCAATTCCACGATTATAGTAATGATCATAATATACCAGGAGGTACTCACAGGCACTCCTCAAATCGTCTCTCTCAATACAATCAATAATTTCCAGAAATCTTGGCCGGGTCAATTTCTGTGCAATACGCTGACAGGCCTCGGTCAACTCCTGCTTATCGGTAGTGCTGTATTCCTGAACCAGACGATCAATTCTCGCTTCCACCGGCACCTCGATTATCAGCAGAGGTGCTGCCCGCATCTGCAAAAGCAAGGGTGGGGGAAGATGGACTGAGCCGATAACATAACTCTCGTTTTCAAGAAGCAGTACTTTCTCAGGATCAAGTCTTTGCAGTTCCTGGTGAAAATCGTTTTCAAACTGCTCCGTGGTCGGTTGTGCTCCCTCGTTAATATGACCAAAAACTGACCCCTTATGGTGGGCCAGAGCCTCCAGATCGATCACCTGTATTCCCTGCTCCTGAAGCCCTTGCAAAATAGCAGTCTTGCCGCTTCCTGTTTTTCCACCAAGAATACATAATTTCCGTGGCTGTTCGATACAGCTTCTGATTCCACGACGATAGGCCCTGTATCCCCCATGCAAACGTTTGACCGCAACTCCTGCCTCATTTACCAAACGACAGACTTCACTGCTTCGCTTCCCACCTCTCCAGCAATAGATGACAATATCAGCCGGCAACATTTCCTCGATGAGGGTGATAATTTGCTCGACCTTTGGCCTGGCAATTTCCTCGCCAAGAGCCAGGGCCTGTTCCTGATCCACCTGTTTATAGATTGTACCAATTCTGGCGCGCTCATCGTCTGTAAAGAGGGGAATATTTACGGCTCCAGGAATATGTCCCTGAAAAAATTCCACAGGAGAACGTACATCAACAAATTGAACCGTGGGACAGGGAAAAAGCTCTTTAAAAGTAACCGACCTGGACAATGCTTCTCCTTTTTGTTAGAAACTCAATTACCCTTCAGCCACGCATAAGAATCTAGTGACAGTTTTCTTCGGGAAACATCTTTTATAGTGATATTTGGTTTTAGGGGCATGTTACACCAAAAGAGAGTTCTCCACAGCTGTATATTTGACAGAGCTTTATGTTACCAGCTATACTGGAAAGATAGCTTCCAATATACTATCCCCCTCACTCTGGATCCCGAAAATGAGAACCTCCCTCAGGCCTGTATGTAAACATTTAATCCTGTTGCTTCAGTTTTTTTTACTCGTCAGCATGACATCCCTTCCGTCGCATTCACTGGCAGAGAGTAGAATTCCAACCGAACTACAACAGTGGATTCCCTGGGTTCTTTACGACCAGGAAGAAAAGTTATGTAGTATCAATACCACAGAGAGCAGCAGACGTTACTGCACATGGCCCTCGGAGATTGAACTGAATGTACGTGAGGACGGAGCAACCTTCAGCCAGAAATGGTTGATTGAAACCAGAAGCCTGGTTCCACTTCCGGGCAACACTCCCTTCTGGCCTTTCAATGTACAATCCGGTGAAAAGAAACTTCTTGTAAGCACTGATCGGGGGCGCCCAGCCATCTGGCTTGATCCCGGCGCTCATACAATAACAGGAAGCTTTGCATGGAATAGCCTTCCCGAAAATCTCCTTGTCCCCGCAGAAACCGGACTCGTCCACCTCACACTTCTAGGTAAAAAAGTAACACGCCTGCAACTCGATCAACAGGGCAGGTTGTGGTTCAAACATACTAAGGAAACACAAAAAAACAGTGAAGAAAGTCTTACTCTTCAAGTCTTCCGTAAAATCACTGACGGTGTTCCCTTAACTCAGCAGTTACATATCCAGTTGATCGTTTCCGGCAACCCACGTCAGGAGACCCTCGGACTCAAAACGGGTAATCCCTTCATCCCGCTACTATTGAACTCCCCACTTCCGGTACGCATAGATAGCAGTGGCAGACTGCAAATCCAGGTTCGACCAGGTCAATGGCAAATCCAGTTGACCCTGAGAAACAGTGAACCGCTCTCTCCAGCGACCCTGACCATGGGAGATATCGATGGCCCCTGGCCCACTGAAGAGATATGGGTCTTTGAAGCAGACCCCAAATTACGCCAGATTGAAATCAATACCCTCTCCCCGGTAGATCCCTCCCGTACCTCACTTCCGGAAAAATGGAGAAATTTCCCCGCATATCTGATCACAGCCGAAGGGGTTATGACCCTCACTCAAAAAAATCGAGGCAATCCCAACCCTGTACCAAACCGCCTCAAGATCCATCGAAAAATATGGCTTGATGAGCAGGGAAGCGGACTCACCGCGTATGATGCTCTCAGCGGAACCATGACGCGTGATTGGCGACTTAACGTTAATCCATCACTTATCCTGGGAAAAGTAGAGGTCGAAGGAAGTTCAAGACTTATCACCCAACTTAAGGACTCTGACAGGACAGGTGTCGAAGTACGACAGGGCAGCCTTGAACTGTATGCAGAATCGCGTATTCAAAAAAATGTCTCACAGGGACGTCTTGAAATCCCTGCGCTCGGCTGGGATCATACCTTCCAGCAGCTCTCCATGGAACTGAATCTGCCACCCGGGTGGAAACTCCTCACCACCACGGGGGTTGACAGGGTGTCGACATGGCTTAATCGCTGGACTCTGCTCGATATTTTCATGGTTCTGATCATTGGCCTGGCCACATCAAGAATCCTGGGACTTGGATGGGGGGGGATTGCGATTATTCTTCTTTTTTTCTCCTTTCACCAACAGGGGTCACCACGCTATCTCTGGCTGCCACTCCTTGGCCTTCTGGCCATGCAGCAGGTCATCACGGCCACGACCGGGAAACGACTCTGCAGAATGGCAGGTCTGGCAATACTCATTGTAATCATCGTAAGCTCCGTTCCCTATATGATTAACCTAATACGTGTGGGAATTTACCCACAGCTCGAATATGGCGATCATTTTAGAATTACGAACGAATACCAGACGGATACTGAACAACGCCCACTCGCCTCACCTGCCATGGAACATGACGTCTCATTGACGGAATCCGCTGCTTCAACCCAATCCAGGAACAAAGCTGTTCGAAAGCAGGCCTATTACAGCCTGGCCACAAGCCAGGTACCTGAAAAGCCAAAAAGCATACAGATTGATCCACAGGATATGATTCAAACGGGGCCTGGACTTCCCGACTGGAGGTGGCAGCAGATCTACCTGAGCTGGAATGGCCCTGTAAGTCCGGAACAGAATATTTCCTTCTTTTTTCTTACTCCTTTCAGCAACACCGTCCTGGCCTTTGTAAGAGTTTTTCTGCTTACCCTGCTCATGGGGGGATTTCTCAGGAAGTTTCTGATATCCGGTGGCAGGACAGGTGTCTCTAAGCAGACTAAAACCCTTGGAGCTTCTCTTGTATTTCTCATTGCAATTGTCTTTAGCCCCCAACATGCATCGGCAGAAGTTCCCCCTCCTGAAATCCTCGAAGAATTACAGGAAAGGCTCCTGAGGGCACCGGAATGTGGTGACCAGTGTGCAACAATCAGCAACTGCATTATTCGTACAGAGGAGAACCTGCTGACAGTTGAACTCCAGGTTGATTCTCTTGTCAGGGGGGCTATCACCCTTCCTGGAGAAAACAGATTTTTCCCCAGGATCACCCTCGATGGCAAGCCCGCACAAATTGTACGTATGGATTCCCAGGGCTATTCTCTTATCCGTGTTGAGCAAGGCAGCCACACTATACTGCTCCAGAAACAACTGAACGGTCAGGATAAAATTTCTTTTTCTTTTCCTGTATTACCGCAACAGGGACAGGCGCTCCTTAATGACTGGTCCGTTAATGGCCTTCACGAAGATGGTCGTCTGGATAAACAGATAAGTCTCAGTAGAATTACGCCTGCTGCCAGGGAAGACAATGCCGGGACAGACGATGCTGACACCATCCAGATACCAGCATTCGTAAGGATCGAACGGACACTCCATATGGGGTTAAAGTGGACGGTTTCTACCAGAATCATACGTCTCAGTCCTGACACTGTTATTGCCCTCGACATTCCGCTGCTCCCCGGAGAACATGTCACCAGTGCTGGCCTCCAACTCAGAAAGCAGCATGTTCGAATCAATATGGGGCCGAAACAGAAAAGCTTCAGCTACCACTCTTCAATGGATCCCGTTGATTCAATCAGGCTCACGGCGCCGCTCACTTCCTCCTGGACTGAGATCTGGTTTCTAGACGTAAGCCCTATCTGGCATGTGGAAACTCAGGGTCTGCCGGAAATAAACCAGACCAATCCAGCCGGGAAACGCTATCCGGAGTACCATCCGTATCCAGGTGAATCCCTGCAACTCACCATCGGCCGCCCTAAGGGAGTTGCCGGCCCCACAATGACAATTAATCGAAGCAAAGTTGTGGTGAAACCGGGTCTGCGTGCCACCGAAACAACACTTTTTGTCTCTCTTAATGCGAGCCGTGGCCTACAGCACAGTATCACTCTGCCTCCAGATATCGATTTACAAAAAACCCTCATAAATGGCGAAGAGTTCCCGTTACAGTTGAATAACGGTCAGCTGAGTTTTCCAATACAACCCGGACCACAGGATCTGGAAATAGGATGGCGCAGTAAACAGGGCGTCGGTACCAGACTGACTACAGAAACCATTGACCTCGGAATCAAAAGTGTTAATGCATCCATTGAAATGACCGTCCCCTCCTCCCGCTGGATTCTCTTAACAGGAGGGCCACGGGTAGGCCCTGCGGTTCTCTTCTGGGGAGAATTGCTGGTTATTATTCTTATTGCCCTGCTCCTTGGACGCGTCAAACTTACCCCATTAAACACCTTGCAATGGCTCCTTCTGAGTCTTGGCCTGAGCCAGGTTCCAGCACCCATTGCTGCGGTGGTGGTCGCATGGCTGCTTCTCCTTGGATTACGTGGTAAAAAAGGTCATGAAATAACCCAGGCGGCCACTTTCAATATAATGCAGGTTGTTCTTGTTCTCCTCACCTTCGCCGCTCTCGGAGCACTGTTCTTCGCTATCGAACAGGGACTCCTCGGTCATCCGGATATGCAGATCGGTGGTAATGGCTCAAATGGTCACTCTCTCCACTGGTACCAGGATCGGGTTGACTCCCTCCTGCCATCGGCATGGGTCATAACGGTACCACTGCTCACCTATCGTATCAGTATGCTCCTCTGGGCACTCTGGCTTGCCATTGCACTTCTTCGCTGGCTGCGCTGGGGCTGGGATTGTTTCAGTGAAACCAGTACCTGGAAAAAAGCTCCACCAAAACCAAAGAAGAAACCAATAGTACGCACACGCAGAGTCGTTACCCCTTCGGGAAAAACAGCTGTGAAGAAGAAAGAGACAACAGAGGTAACGCCCGTGAACAAAGAGTAATATTTTGATGCCAATATGATTCTTCAGACTTTACAAAGAGACGGAGACTGACTACATTTGTTTCATATACACAAATTAATCTGTTTTGCAGAAATACCATGGAGTGAAATATGTGGGACTGGATACTGGTCTATGCTGTTGTCTTTCTCTTTGTTTTTATTTTTCAATATATGGTGCACTTCTTTGATCCCAAAGAAACCAAGGAGAAGGAGAATCAGAGCAGAGATACACAAAAACCAGTGAAATAACTGACACAGATACACATGACGAGGGCTTATGCAGAAAGATATTCTTATTGCCATTGATGGCTCGGTATACTCAAACCAGTCCCTTACTTATATCAGTACCCTCTTTGCAGCAGATCCCCATATTCACTTTCATCTCTGCACCTGGATCACAGCTGGAAGTTCCATCATGCCCTCTGCAGCAGATCACAAGAACTCGCTTATCCCGACAAATACCGTTCAAGGGACAAAGGAATCCTCCGCCAGGCGCTACCTTAAAAAAGCCACTGAAAAACTTCTCCGCAATAATATCACTTCGGAGCGTATTCACAGCTCCGTTCACACCTGCGGCTACAATTTTGCAGCCGCAATTCAGCAAACGGCAGAGAAAGATTTACTGGATGCCGTCCTCATTGGCAGACGAGGTCTGAATGGAATAAGTGAAATGCTGATGGGTTCCGTGTCAAGCTCCCTGTTTCAAAAATGCCACAACACGCCTTTATGGATCATTGACGGGGAGGTACAATCAAAAAAATTTCTCGTTCCGGTGGATGGTTCCGTAAACTCACTGATGGCCATTGACCATCTCTGCCATATTTTTGCAGAGAGGACAGATATAGAGATCTGTCTCTTCCATTGCACAGCCATTTTTGGCAAAGAAATTCATTGTAAGCCTGAGCTTTTTTATAAGAAATGGGGAAAGGAGTGGAGTGACACACACCTTTCCGGTACAGACTGCCTCTTCAATGGTCCGCAACAGCTTCTTCTAAACGCAGGAATCCCCGAAAAACAGATTCAGATACTTCCTGAAAGCACCGATATTGAAGAAGCTCACAGCATTATCCGCGAAGCTAAAAAACGAGATTGCGGCACGATAGTCATGGGAAGAAGAGGAAAAGCTACATCGAAAGGGCTGTTTGGAGGGGTCTCTGACAGGGCAATCAAACATTTTCAGGATCTGGCACTATGGGTTGTTGGCTGACTGCCAACAACCCATTCCCTGACTCGAGAAAGTTCGGTGAGTCCCCAGATGCCAAAAAGGTGATGTCACTGCTTAGACAGCATCCTTTTCACAAGCATACAGAATCCATTAGCCGTCACTTTTCAGGAAGAATAGTGATGCTGGCTGCATTTTCCGGGTTCAGATATTTTGCGCCCAAAGCTTGAACATCTTCAAGAGAAAATGAGGAGAAACCAGAGAGAATAGTAGTGGGCCACTCCAACTGTTCTGGATATCTGGCAGAGTTTGCAAGTACGGATTTCAACCAGTAACCGTTAGTTCGAACCATGTCCCTCAAAGAGGTAAGCATAGGCTCCTTGGCACGTTCAAGTTCCGAGTTACTGATATTGCCCTGCCATATTTCTCTTGCTATGGTTAACACTTCCTGGTGCAGTATTTCCACTTGACCTGGATCAACGATAAGAACAGCCCGCATAACCCCGAAACCGTCATAAATACGGCTCGATGCATTGTACACCTGAGGTGAATAAGATGCTCCGAGTTTTTCCCGAACAACTCTTCTCATTTTATCCGAGAATATTTCTGCCAGGAGATGTAACCCCCTGGTCTGTCGAATATCCCAAAAATCATCCGTTTTCCAGGCAACAACGAGCATCGCCTTGTCGATGGAAGAAGGGACTGTAAGACTGAGACTTTGCCCCTGTGGAAAGGAGATATTAACCTCTTCCACCGGCGTCAGTATTCTTTCGGGCAGGACTGAGAAATATTTTTCAGCCAGACGAAGCACCTCAGCTTCGTCAAAATCCCCAACAAGAGAGATTTCGAGCGCGCTCTTCCTGGATGCGGGCAAAAACCATTCCTCAATCTGTCTTCTATCCAGTTGAGAAAAAACAGTCCATGGGGGCAGGCCAAAGCGCAGACTTCCCCCTGCAAGAAAAGATTCTCCCTGCATGCTCATAATGCCCTGTACTTCTGTTGCTGCCCCATCATAAAACTGCCTAAATTTATCCATACTTACCTGGAAGGCATTTATATCAACTTCCGGATCAGCAACTAAACTTTGCAGTACCTGAAAGAGTAACTCAGTATCTTTATTGAGAGATTTTCCCTGCCAGCTAAAAGAAGCCGGATTGACACGAAATGTTGTTTCAACGCTGGACCCTGAGAGAATTCTATCAAGTTCACTTTTACTTAAGGTTGATGTGCCGGATTGATTTATAACAGAGGTTGTCAACATGGAGAGGGCAGGCGCAGGTTCCGTTGAGGCACCGTGGCCAAAATCAACAGAGACCTGAATCTCATTTGGGGCAAAGGTGGTTTTTTTTAAATTCAGAACCACATTGTTATCAAAGATCACACGCTTACTTCCAATGTCAACAAAATGCTCCTGGCTTTTTACGGGCGTCGGTTTCCCAAGATGGAGATAGGGGAAATCCTTCTGAATTGTATCTGCGTAGGCAACAACATCTATGTCCATTGCGGCCCTGTAGTTCGATTCAATAACAGGAAGAGGATCTTTTTCAGAAATAACTGCATTACCACTCACTTTCACCAGACGATTGGAATGTGACCATAGATCCCGAAATTCCTTTTCAACATCCGCAAGAGTCATCGACTCAAGAACGGGAGCAAACAACGCTTTGTCCTGTTCCGGTGACTGCACTACCCGATTGTTGTTAATACTGCGAATAATAGATGATACCAACTCCTTGGAGTTTTTACTTTTGGCTGTCAGTACTGCCGAATCAAGCTCTGCCTGTAACTCTTTTTTCACACGCTGTAATTCAATCCCGGTAAACCCAAAGTTCAGGGCCTGCCGCAGGCTGTTTTCAATCAGAGACAAACTCTCTTGCCATTTATCCCCATCACTCTTGGCCCCAATTTCCGCGTACCCAATGCGATTTAAAAAGGTTCCGGAATACACTTTTGCAGAAGTAAAGGGTGTGTCACTTTTTCTTGCAAGTTCATCGAGACGATGCTGAACAATCTTACTTGCTACATAACTTGTCAATTCCTTTACCTGCAGTGCAAAAGAATCATCCTCGGGTTCCACATTCCAAAGACTTGCAATACTTGTTTCAGTAACTCCCATTTCAGCTTCATGATGATAAAAGAACTCAGAACCTTCATGCTGCAAACGTCCAAATTCAGGACATGGAGGCAGTTTTCCTTCTCCTGTCAGTCCTGCAAACTTTTCCTCCACCAGGGGCTGAATTTCCTCGAGATCGAAATCACCAACCATAACCAACATCATATTTTCAGGGCGATACCAGGCATCGTAAAAGCTCTTCATCAGAGAATGGTCTGCCTTGTTCAAAGTTTCAAGGACCCCAATAGGCATGCGCTCAGGGAGCATGGTACCTCGCATGGAAAATGCCGTCTCTTTCACATGGGCACGATACCCAGCTGAATCTCTACTCCTTTTTTCAGCAAGTATTACTCCCCGCTCCCGATCAATTTCCGTCTCCAGCAACAGGGCACCCCGGGCATAGTCAGAAAGAACCAACAATCCCTTGTCTATATCCTGAGCGGTGCCCTTTGGTAAAATAATATCGTAAACGGTCTCATCATAGCTGGTATGCGCGTTGGTATCCCCACCGAAACTCATTCCGATTGACTGAAAATATTCAACCAACTCTCCTGGTTGAAAATGCGTTGTCCCGTTGAAAAGCATATGCTCAAGGAAATGGGCAATGCCTCGCTGATCATCATTTTCATTAAGAGATCCCGCCTGAATGTTGAGTGACATCGCCACCCTGTCTCTGGGCTCAGAATTCTTTTTCAGGATATAGCGAAACCCGTTCTCAAACCGCCCGAAGGTAATGGACGGATCTGGTCTCAGATCACTCTTTTCATGAGGCCATGCCGTAGAAAAACAATCAGCCAGACAGGGTGATAACAAAAACGTTGTTACAAAAAGAAAACCCGCTAAAACAGCTATTCCAATTTTTTTACAAAAAACCATTCTTTCTCCTGTTCTATTCAGGTTATTCATTGCCATACTATCACTCAAGGTGAAATCTGGAAGAAGCAATGATAATATGCTACATTCACTTTGGCAGTAGAAAAACAAAACATGTCGTTTACAAAGGCTGCCGTATCAAGGCAATTAAGAATTATAACCATTTAGTATGGAATCGCAAGACCATGCAGGACGAAGATGAATATAAATATACAGCCTGGATTTATGACTTTCTGCTCTCCCGGGGCCTGCGATCTATTCGTCGTAATATCAGCACCATACTCAAGCATTCCGGGGCAAAAAATGTTATCGACATCTGCTGTGGGACCGGCGAACAGCTGCGAATGTTGAGTGAAGAGAATATGCTGCTCACCGGAGTTGACAACTCTCCTGCGATGATCAGCAATGCTCGCAAGAAAAGTCCGTCGTCCATTCACTATCTTGAAACAGATGCCACTCAATTGCCCATCGCTGACAATAAATACGACGCTATCGTTATAAGTTTTGCTCTTCATGAGAAGGCTGCCCCTCACCATAAAGCCATCTTCAGAGAAGCCTGCAGACTCGTGAAACATGATGGTCATATCATTATTGCTGACTACTCCACTCCCACACCAAGCTGTTCCTCGTTTCTCATTGGGAAAATTCTTATCCCTATCATTGAACGGGCAGCCGGTCTCAACCATTACCATAACTACAGAGACTGGATGAATCAGGGGGCACTCGAGGGCTTCCTCCAAAAAAACAGCCCTGGAAAGATCACTCTTGTTGCCCCGCATTCCAGGGAATGTATTAAAATATTTGCAATTTCCAACAGTAAGGACGAACCGTTATCGGCAAGCATCAGGGGCATCAACCTCCTTCAACAGGTAGAAAGGGACACGTAAAATGGATATATCAGGAAAAACCGCACTTGTGCCAGGAGCATCAAGGGCCATAGGCAGGGAAATTGCCAGAAAATTAGGGGAAGCAGGGGTGAGGCTTATTCTTCCCACCTTTGACTGGCCNGAATCCATTACGGAGATGGAAGAGGAATTTAAAAACGCCGGATTTTCATTTCTTTCCCTACCAGTTGATCTACGATCGGATGCTGCCGTACGAAACCTGGTAAAGCATATAAAAAAGGAGTATGGCAGCCTCAATATTCTGGTGAACAACATTGAACGCGGAGGCATGCCAGTTATCCATGGAAGTTATGACCTCCCGCACAATGCTGAGCAATGGGATCTTGAGATATCCACAACCCTGAAAGCCAAGTGGCTCCTTTTCCACCACTGCCTTCCACTTTTACTGAAGAGCAGCGAAGGAGCTGTTGTCAACATCTCTTCCATCTCAGGCATCAGCGGTCGCAGCGGAGCCACAGCACCATTTTTCAATGATGCATATAGCGCTGCAAACCGTGCTATTTCTTCTTTCACGGAAACCTGGGCACGTGAAGCCGCGCCATCTGTTCGAGTAAATGAATTGATGCTGGGACTTATCCGTCAGCGACATGGAGAAGGAACAAGAGGCTGGGGCGAACTTGAGCAAGAGGAGAAGAAAGCAATCCGCAGCCAGTGCCTGCTGCAACGAACCGGCACTCCTGAAGAGGTTGCCGAGGCAACTCTTTTTCTTATCAGAGATGCAGACTACATGACAGGAAGTATCCTGAAAATAGATGGTGGAGTGACACTTGGGGGACAACAGGTCCCGCCAATGCCAAAGGGAATATTAAATTAAAAATCCAACGAAATAACGAACGTTTTTCTTCTCTGGGTTTCGTCACTCCCCCGTTAAACACTTGCAATTGGCTACTACGTTAATAATTAAATATCACGTGCCCATTCGGGAATATGTTTTAAGATATAATCCTGAATCATTTCCTTTTTCTGATCCTTGGGGACATCACCAACCGCCTTCTCCAATTCCTCAAAATCAAACCAGCACACTTCACGATCGTCTTTATTGTAGACAGTGAGAATTTGCCTGTCCTGATTGTGGATATCCTCTTCTTCCTGAATTGCCCCAACCAGCTGCAGTGCCTCCTCACGAGGGAGAAATTTTATCTCTTCACTCATATCCAACTCCTTTGAAACAGAAAAAGGGTGACCAGGAATCAATCCTTATCACCCTTAATAACTTACATTAAATACACCACCTAAAATTCTACTCAGGCAGGCTTAACGACTGCCCCCGAACGAATACAGCGGGTACAAACACGAGCCCTGACAGCACTGCCACCTGAAGTCAACATGCGAACTCTTTTGAGGTTCGGCAACCAGCGACGTCGGGTTTTATTGTGTGCGTGAGAAACATTATTTCCAGTGGCAGGTCCTTTGCCACAAATCTGACAGACTTTAGCCATGACGATCTCCTTATATGGTTTGATTCCGAAAGAGTTTACAACTTTCGGATATCATAAAAAATTTTCTTTCATTTTCCTTTGACAGATGAGAAACTGTTTTTTATACCTGTTTTCCACAAGAATGGCAAGTGTTTTTCCACAGAAGCACCTGCCTGGTCCTACCAGCCCCTGAAAAGCCATAAGACTACAAAAAACCTTTATTGACAGGGGTGATAAGGCTTAGTAATTTTATCTATTCCTAATTTTTTCTTTATTACTAAATTTTGACCTGTATCAATGCATACCTGCACACACCTGTTAATCTCTGACCAGCCATGAATAGATTTGCGATTACCATCTACAACGTGGTACATAACAGGCAGCAAAAGATATACTGTAAGACCTGACAAATACCTTGCTTTTTCAGAGAAACTCTGATAAAGAAAACCATTTAATAATTATTATCAAGGATCAAATGAAAAAAAAGAATCCCNTATTCAGCTTTTTTTCTTCTGTTAAACTAGCTCTTTTCACTCTCTTTCTTCTTGCGGTCACTTCCATCATCGGAACAGTAATACCCCAGAAAGAAAGTATGGGCTGGTACGCCCAGAATTACAGTGAAACCACTGCAAGGGTTTTTCAAGTTCTCTCCATCCCTGATATGTACAACTCATGGTGGTTCCTGGGATTACTTGGTCTTCTTGCCTCAAACCTGATCATCTGCTCCATTGACCGTTTTCCTGGCGTATGGCGGCAGATAAAAGCCGACAACCTGGCAACAGATCCAAAACGCATTCAGAAAATGCGTTTATCTGCCAGCTGGACATCTAACAAAGCTGAAGAAACCCTTGCCACCGAGCTCAGCGACAGCCTTTCTGCCAAAGGCTGGAAATCCTTCCAGCGTAAACATGACGACATACTCCTTCTCTTTGCTCAAAAGGGTGCGATGACCAGAACCGGCGTGTATATCGTTCACGCCTCCATTCTTGTTATTTTTCTTGGAGCCATAATTGGTGAGTTATACGGATTCAAGGGATCGATAATGTTACCGGAAACCCAGGCCACCAGTACTATTTTTCAAACTGGTACCGGAAAATCAATTGATCTCGGGTTCACGGTGCGCTGTGACCGATTTGATATTGAATTTTACGACTCCGGTATGCCTAAAGCATACAAATCTATGCTCACGGTATCTGAGGACAACAAAGTAACAGTGGAAAAAGAGATCGTTGTCAATGATCCCTTAACGTACAGGGGAATCACTTTCTACCAGTCGAGCTATCAGGGCTATGAAGATTTTTTACTGACGGTTACCAACCAGGAGAATAACCAAACTCAAACCGTGCCCATGCCCTTTCAACAGCAGCAGGAACTCAGTAAACACAATGCCCGTATTGGCATCATTAATGCCGAGGCAATGGGACAGACCATCACACGAATGAAGGTCTGGTTTAAAGACGACCAGGGACCAGCCTCAACGTTCTGGCTTAAAGCTGGAGACCAGGTAACCGTTGAGCGCCCCGGAAAAAAATATACCATCGCAGGAAAACAGATGTATGCAACCGGACTTCAGGTAGCAAAAGATCCTGGAGTATGGATTGTGTATCTTGGATGTGGACTAATGATCCTTGGACTTTTTATGGCATTTTTTATGTCCCATAAACGTATATGGATACTGCTCACTCAAGAGGACAATGGGACAACAGTCCTGGTAAGCGGCAGTGCAAATAAAAATAAAGTCGGTTTTGAAAGGATTTTCACCAGTCTCGCCTCGGACCTGGAAACTGACACTAAGTAATCGACAGAAAAAAGTAGACATTGGAGCTTCACGATATGGACAGTTCACAACTTTTAGGCATTACAACATTCACCTACATGTTTTCCACCATTCTTTATGCCATAATTTTTATATTCAAGGCAAAAAAGCTTGGCCCCGCTGCAACCATCTTTACCATCGTCGCCTTTCTCGTACAGACTGCTGGTCTTCTTCTCCGATGGCAGGAATCCTACACTCTTGGATATGGCCATGCCCCACTTACCAACATGTATGAATCGGTGGTCTTCTTCGCCTGGACCATCATAGCGCTCTACCTCCTTATTGAATGGAAATTTAAAACCCGGGTCATAGGAACATTTGCAGTACCCTTCGCTTTTCTTGCCATGGCATACGCCTCATTTGCCACCGGGATCAATAAGGAGATCAGTCCCCTGGTTCCTGCTCTGCAGTCAAACTGGCTCCTTGCTCATGTTATCACCTGTTTTATCGGTTATGCTGCTTTTACTGTAGCTGCAGGACTCGGAATCATGTATCTGGTCAAGAACATGAGTGAAACGAGACAGACAACAAATGATGAGTCCCTCCTCGGGACTCTCCCTCCCCTGAAGGTGATAGACGACATAACCCATAAAACCATGGTATTCGGTTTTCTCTGGTTATCCGTTGGTATTATCACCGGCGCCATATGGGCAAATTCGGCCTGGGGAACATACTGGAGCTGGGATCCTAAGGAAACCTGGTCCCTTATCACCTGGTTTATCTATGCAATCACTCTTCATGCCCGTTACACCCGTGGCTGGGGGGGAACACGGATAGCCTGGCTTGCGATCTTTGGCTTTATTTCTGTTATTTTTACCTATTATGGAGTGAACTTTCTCCTCTCCGGCCTGCACAGTTATGGTTCAAATTAGCGGCCATTTCTTGACAACAACGACGAAAAAAGGTAGAAACTATCTGCAGGGTGAATGACCATTCAGCCATGTGCTGAAACACATTATTTTTACAGGAGGATGTAAAATGAAGAAAGTTACACTGATCGCTGCAGCAACAGCCCTGGTTTTAGGGCTCTGTTTTACAGGAGCAAGTTTTGCCAATGATGCAAAAGGTCCTGCTGACATAACTCTTGAATCTACCATCGACAAGGCAAAAAAAGCCAAACCAGCAGTTTTCCCCCATGCAAAGCATCAGGAAAAACTTGCCTGTGGTGACTGTCATCACTCCAAGGATGCAGACGGCAAGCAGGTTGCCTATGTTGAAGGTCAGAAGATTGAAAAATGCGAGTCCTGTCATAACAAAGCTGCAGGCATGTCAGACAAACTCACCACTTTTAAAGATGCTGCACACGCAAACTGTAAAGAATGTCATAAGAAAGAAAGCAAAGACCTTGCCAAATGTACCGTTTGTCATCCTAAAAAATAATAAGTTCTCAGGATGCGTCTGCTGTTGAGCAGATTTGAAATAAAAAAAAGCCCGCCCTCATATCTGTGAGGGCGGGCTTTTTTTTATTCTCATTCGAAACCGGCTATAGCAAATCCCTTCTTTCAGCTGGCCTGCATTTTGGAAATGTCACCCACTCTCAAGAAAAGGGCTGATATTGCCGTGAGCAAATTAAGCCGATTGGCACGAACTCCATCATCTTCCGCCATCACCATTACTTCATTAAAGAACTCATCAACGGGTGTTTTGAGAATCAGCATTGCTGCGAGGGCTCCGTTGTAATCACGGGCAGCAAGCAGGGGCTGAACCTCTTCATCAAGCTTTCCAAAAATCGACGCCAGATCCTGCTCGGCTTTTTCAGTAAAAAGAGCTTCCTGCACATCCGTTGCACTATTATCTTTAATGATATTGCAAATACGCTTATATGAGGCGGCAAGAACCGCAAAATCCTCTTTGGCACGAATTGCACTCAGTGCCTGAATTTTCAGCAGGCTGTCATTAACATCATCAAACGCAACCGTTGTTACAGCCTCCACTGCCTCAGCATCGACACCGAGAGAGAGCTGATCATTGACAAAGCGGCCACGGACAAAAGCAACAACCTGTCGCACGGTTTCCACACCGCCATTAACCTTATTCCCATAAAGAGAGAGGGCTTTATGCACCACATCATGTAGAGACAGAGACAGTTCAAAGTGCTCTATAAGATGGAGGATGGCAAGGGCAATACGACGCAATCCAAAGGGGTCGGCTGTTCCCGTAGGAACCTGCCCTATCCCGAAACAACCGCTAATGGTATCAATCCTGTCAGCAAGCCCTACCACAGCACCCAGCAAGGATGTCGGAAGTTCAGCACCTGCACGTTTGGGAAAGTAATGTTCCTGGATGGCAAGGGCCACAGCCTGTGACTCGCCATCCTGCAGAGCGTAGGCACAGCCCATATTTCCCTGCAAGGAAGGAAACTCACCTACCATGTCAGTGAGAAGATCGGTTTTACATAAGCGGGCAGCACGACAGGCATCATCGACGGAGTCAGGTGCAAACTGCTCAGCAAGAAGACCTGCAAGCTTCACAATACGCTCTGTTTTTTCAAGCATGGTCCCCAGTTCTGCTTGAAAGATAATTCCGGTAAGTGCATCCACCCGCTCTTCAAGTTTCTTTTCCTTATCACCTGAAAAAAAGAAGAATGCATCCTCGAGACGTGCCCGTAAAACCCGTTCATGGCCGGCACGGGTCAAGGCAATATCCTTAACATCAGTATTATTCACTGCCACAAAGTGGGGAAGAAGATTATTTTCATTATCAACCACGGGAAAATATTTCTGATGCTCCCGCATGGATGTAATAAGTGCCTCATCCGGTAACTGCAGAAACTTTTCATCAAAGCTGCCACAGACACCGTAGGGTTTTTCCACGAGGTTACAGACGGTATCAACCAGTGCTTCATCAACAGTAACCCTTGCAACCGTTGCATCGAGTGTTTCGGAAACCGCCCTTTCTATCTCGGTCAGCACCAAACTTCGCCGTTCATCCTGATCAACCACAACAAAGACATTCTGAAGATTCTTTTTATAGCTGGCAATATCATCTACTTTTACATCTTCATTGGCCATAAAACGATGGCCTCGACTCGTATCCGATGCTGCCGTCCCCTGATAGGAAAAAGGAACAACCTTACTATCATAAAGAGCAACGAGCCATTGAACAGGTCTGGCAAAGGAAATGCTATGACTTCCCCAGCGCATGGATTTGGGAAAAGAGAATCCCATCATCAAACCATTAAGAAGGTCAGGAAGCAGCTCCGTGGTCGCCACCCCTTTTATTTCCTGAACGAGCATCAGATACTCGCCCTTATCTGTTTCAACGACTTTAAGATCGCTGACATCTGCCCCCCTGGAACTGGCAAAACCTATGGCAGCCCGGGTAGCATTCCCTTCGCCATCAAACCCCGCCTGCCTGGAAGGCCCCATAAGCTCATTTCGCGAATCAGGCTGTGAATCAACCAGATCTTCGACCAGTAATGCAAGACGACGCGGAGTTCCTAAGGTGCTCACTGAACCATGAGCAATTTTCAATTCCCTTGCCCTGGCAATAAAGTTCTCTTTCAACTGGTCGAGGGCTGGTTTTTGAAACCCGGCCGGCAGTTCTTCAGTTCCAATCTCAAAAAGTAATTCAGGCATAATTATTCATTTTTAGTGTAAATTTGATAACAGCTCTTTACGAGTAAGAGTCCATGGTGGCAAATGTGGAATAGCCCTCTGCGAGATTTTCAACTTTTACCGAAAATTCTTTGATCGCCTCTTCCTCTCGAAGACTCCCGGCTATTCGACGAGTCAGAGACTCAACAGACATACTGTTTTCTCCCTGAATGGGCGCCATATTACGCTCTCCTTCAATAACGGTCTCAACAAGAGCAATCAGATCCTCAATCCAGATAAAATTCTTAAATTTAACTGCAACAACAGCACGCCCCCAATGTCCAAGAGAACGTGGCAAGCCCTGACCTGTTTTTTTAGCAAGTGCCAGGGAGACCGGAACTTCAATCCGGAATTCAAGATCATCCACCACTTCAAGAGAACCGTGCATGCAGCACTCATACCTTCTCGATTTCAAGGTCTCAGGATCTCCCAGCCTATTGGCGAGAAAGTACGCAAAAGACATTTCAATATGAGCAGCTTCGGCCTCAAGCTTAGTCTTCATTTCTGCAAGAATATCATGGAATTTCCCGATATCAATTGCCCCATGAAAACGATTGAGAATCTCAACAAAGCGGCTCATATGCGTTCCCTTAAAATGATGGGGAAGATTCACATACATGTTCACTGAAGCAACGGTGTGCTGTTTAGAACGAGCTTTATCGAGGACTGTGACAGGATAGGAGATGGTCTTCACCCCCACCTTCTTGATATTAATGCGGCGGTGATCCTCCTGATTCTGGATATCTTTCATTTGTAAGGAAGACTGAGGTCTGAAGGATGAAGGAACAGAACGGTTGAAGGCCACGTGAAAGGCGGTCTTTCCTTCAGGCTAAAAACCTCCAACCTACATACCTTCTCGTAACAACAAAATAACTTAAAGATAACTTTCAATTTTTTTCATAACAGCAGTTCAGGAACAAGTCCTAAGAGAGGTGTTTACGTACAGCCTCTTTCAGATCATTAATATTGGATGATTTCACCACATACTCGTCGGAGGCCCAGGCTCCAAGATCCTGCTTATACTCATTATATGCAGAACTCAGAATAACAGGCAACTTGGGATTTTCCATTTTCATCTGACGCAGTGTTTCAATCCCATTCATCCCAGGCATCTGAATATCGAGGATCACCAGATCGGGAGATTCCTCTTTAAATTTCTGGATACCTTCCTCACCCGTATAGGCTGAAATCACTTCGTATCCCTCATCTTCGAGCTCTTCACGATAGAGCATCTGGATACCTTCTTCGTCATCAACAAGTAAGATTTTTTTCATGAAGTCCTCTAAGATATTCGCTCCAGCGACTCCCGCAGGTAGGAGGCAGCCTCTTCGGGCGGCATGGGGTTAATATAGAATCCCGAGCCCCATTCAAAACCTGCAATGGATGTAAGCTTGGGTACAATCTCAAAATGCCAATGGAAATGATCCATGTGCGGTGAACGCAGAGGTTGTGTATGAAGTACGAAATTATAAGGAACTTTGGGGATGCAGGCATCAAGCCGGCAAAGGCTTTCTGAAAATATTTCGGCAAGAGACGCCAGTTGTCTATCATCCTGCTCATGGTAGGCAGAAGAGTGACGGATGGGTAAAATCCACATCTCAAAAGGAGTTCTCGGAGCAAAGGGAGTAATGGTTATAAAATATTCATTCTTACAAACCACTCGAATGTCCTGTTTCAGCTCCTGGCTGATAATATCACAATATACACAACGTTCTTTATAATTATAATACGTTAAAGCACCCGCCAGCTCCGATTCTATTTTTCTCGGTAGTACCGGAAGCGCTACAAGCTGTGAATGGGAATGTTCCAGAGAAGCACCGGCGGCCTTACCGTAGTTTTTAAAAACCAGGACATAGCGAAAGCGGTCATCATGTTCAAGATCTTTAATACGAACCTGAAAAGCCTTAAAAATCATGACCATATGTTCTGGGGGTAACTCAGAAAATATATCATCGTGGTTGGGGGATTCCACGACAACTTCATGGGCACCGATTCCATTCATCTTATCATAGAGCCCTTCACCTTCGCGGTTAAGATCTCCCTCAATCACCAGAGCCGGATATTTGTTCGGCACCACCCGGACCTTCCAACCAGGAGAATTGGCAATATTACTTTCACGGCCATAAGCCAGTACTTCATTGGGGGTAGTATTTTCATTGCCGGGACAAAGAGGACAAAAACCACCGCTACCCGGTGATTCAACAATAACAAAATCAGAAGGTCGNTTCCCACGTTCCCTGGCAATAATAATCCATCGACCGAGGACTGGATCTTTTCTTAATTCCGGCATTTACACTATTTCCTCAGAGACTTTTCCTGTGATTCCTGGGCAGTTTTACACTCAATACAGAGGGTGGTGACCGGCCTGGCCTCTAGTCTCTTCAAGCCAATAAGTTCCCCGCAGCTGTCACATTCCCCGAAATTACCATCTTCGATTCTCTGAAGGGCCTCTTCAATTTTTGAAAGCAGCTTCTGCTCTCTCTGTCTTATTCTAAGTTCAAAACTACGGCCCGATTCTGCACTGGCACGGTCGTTAGGGTCCGGAATGTTTCCAGACTGATCATTCAATTCAGCCAATGTCCTTTCTGCTTCCTTCAGGATATCAGCGCGTTTTTCCTCAAGTTGCTTTCGGAAGCTATCCAGTACTTTATGTTCCATTCAAAAAACCTCTCATTTTAAACATAAAAACATTCAATATGAAAAAGAGACATTGTATACCCAATCACTCAGGTCGAATAAATGTCCCGCTCTTACCACCAGTTTTCTTCTCCAAACAAATATCACTGATAACCATTGCCTTATCTATAGCCTTACACATATCATAGATGGTCAATGCAGTTATTGAAACAGCTGTGAGCGCTTCCATCTCCACACCAGTTTTACCGGTAATGCCGACAACTGCCACGATCTCAATCTGACGAAGGTCATCATGATACACAAAATCTATAGTAATTTTTGTTACTGCAAGGGGGTGACAAAGAGGAATCAGACTATCCACTTTTTTTGCTGCCATTATTCCAGCAACACGTGCCACTCCGAGCACATCTCCCTTGGCCATGGAACCACTTTTTACTCGATCATAGGCATCCTGCGACAGGGTAATTCTCCCGCTTGCTGTTGCCACACGTTCAGTATCTAGCTTCCTGCTGACGTCCACCATTATGGCATTACCATCAGCATCAAAATGAGTCAATTCCTGTTCCTGATTTTCTTTCATTCTAACATCCCAAGGCTTTCATCAGGATTCCTTTTTCCCCAATACTTCATGAAAAAGTTTGCTAAAGAACCCCTCGTTTTCTTTGTGTTGCCCATGTTTCTGGCAGAGTTCATCAAAGTTTTCCAGGACCTTTTTCTGTTCATCACAGAGATTCGTTGGTGTCTTCACCTGTAACTGCACAATCATATCACCACGAACACCACCGCGCAGGCTGGGAACACCTTCTTTTTTAAGGGTAAAGCGCTCACCGGATTGACTTCCTGCCGGGATGTTCAACTTTTTCTTGCCGTGGATCGTCGGGACATCCACCTTACAACCAAGTGCCGCCTGAACCATGGAGACAGGAAACTCACAGTAGATAGTCTGCCGATCACGTTTAAAAAACTCATGTTCCTGGACATGAATAACAACATAGAGATCGCCGGTTGGACCGCCACGGCGCCCACCTTCACCTTCTCCACGAAGACGCATCTGAGCCCCGGTATCAACGCCAGCTGGAATTTTCAAAGAAACCTTTTTACTTTTCTCCACCAGGCCACTGCCATTGCAATCACCACAGGGTTCGGTTACTATCTCCCCCTCACCATGACACTGCGGGCATGTTGAAGAAACCTGAAAAAAGCCCTGGGATCGAATAACCTGGCCGCGTCCATTACAACTTGGGCAGGTCTGACGTTTATGACCTGGACGACAGCCACTGCCCTCACAGGTCCAGCAGGTATCACGCTTGTTTATAGCCACCTCTTTGGCAAGACCGTGCACGGCTTCCATAAAGGTCATTTCGATATCGTAGCGGAGATCGTTTCCGGGTTGCGGTCCGTTACGACGGCTACGTCCCCTTCCACCACCAAAGAGATCACCAAAGAGATCTCCGAGGCCAGAAAACATATCTTCAAAGTTGCTCGGCCCCTGATATCCACTGCTTTTCAGACCTTCATGGCCATAGGTATCATAGATTTTTCTTTTTTGAAGATCGCTGAGCACCTCATAGGCCTCGGTGCATTCTTTAAACGATTCCTCTGCAGCCTTATCATCTGGATTACGATCCGGATGATATTTCATGGCGAGCTTACGGTAGGCTTTTTTGATCGTGCTACTGTCTGCATCCTTGCTGACTGACAGCACTTCATAATAACATTTCTGCATTTTTTCTCTTACGGCCTGTCTACTGTTTTGACGAAGTTACTAACCTGCCATCGTTTCAGACAGCAGCTTTTTCTTCTTCAGTATTTTCTACTTCCACTTCTTCTGTCACTGCTTCATTTACAGCATCGGGCAGATTTCTAATATTCTCAAAGGTAACCTTCTTGGCTGCCACTTCCCGAAGGGTCATAACAACCTCTTTGTTTTTACCTGCCACGAGATACGGTTCGCCATGTCTGTGCTGACGAATCCGTTCCACAGTCAGATGCACAAGATCAAAACGTTTATTCTCACCAATGGTTTCCAGACAATCTTCAACGGTAATTCTTGCCATTCATAATCCTCAATTCTTTATATATTTACGATAGCCCTTTATCCAGCCACCCGAAAGTGTCAACACTTTCTAACTCTGCAGTGTATAAGCACCAGTTACTTCGTTTCAAAGGGATTTTTGAGCAGCATGGTTTCATCCCGATCCGGTCCAACGGAAACAATAACCGGTTCAATCCCTGTGAAATCCTCTATGCGTTTAATATAATCTTTTGCATTAACAGGGAGATCTTCAATAGCACGAACCCCTGTGATATCTTCGTCCCAGCCTGGCATCTCTTCGTATACAGGGGTAACTCTGGCTGCCTGATTAATATTCGACGGCATGGCAGTTACCTTTTGCCCATCAAGATCATAGGCATTTGCCATTTTAATCGTCGCTTGCCCGCTCAGAACATCGAGTTTGGTAATGGCAAGTCCGGTTAAGCCGTTCAAGCGGGCCGCATCGGCTGCGACAACACCATCAAGCCAGCCACATCTGCGTGTACGACCGGTTGTAGCACCAACCTCTCCCCCTTTTGCCTGCAATTCTCTCCCTACAGAATCAAAGAGTTCAGTAGGGAAAGGGCCCTCGCCAACGCGAGTGGTATATGCTTTCAAAATTCCAATCACAGAATCAATGTGGGCTGGGCCGAAACCGGAACCGTTACAGGCGTTTCCAGCGATGGTATTTGAGGATGTTACAAAGGGATAGGTTCCATGATCGATGTCAAGCTGTGTCCCCTGAGCACCTTCAAACAGAATGTTTTTCCCGGCCTTACGGGCAACATCGAGTTCAACAGAGACATTGCCAATATAGGGGATAAGCTTTTCAGCAAATTTCTGAAATTCGGAATAAATCGTGTCGAAAGATACAGGTGTTGAATTGTACTTTGTTGTAAGTATGAAATTATTTTCTTCCACATTTGCCTGAAGCTTGTCGCGAAACAGAGAATCATCAAACAGATCACCCATTTTAATGCCGGTACGGCCAACCTTATCCATATAACAGGGGCCAATACCACGGCCGGTTGTACCTATTTTTTTTCCATCGGCAAGAGCTGATTCCTTGGCATTATCCATGCTCTGATGATAGGGCATGATAAGGTGGGCATTTTCACTGATAATCATGCGTTCCGGGGTAACAGGAAGACCTTTCTCGTTCAGCTCATTGATCTCACCAAGCAGGACACCGGGATCAATAATAACCCCATTCCCAATCATACACCTTTTATTTTCATAAAGAATACCGGAGGGAATGATATGGAAGACGAATTTTTTGCCATCCACCACCAGAGTATGGCCTGCATTATTTCCGCCCTGAAATCGGACTATACAATCTGCATAACGGGTCAGAAGGTCAACGATTTTTCCCTTACCTTCATCACCCCACTGGGTACCGACAACCACAACACTGGACATTTCCTCTCTCCTGTTCACTCACATTTATTGCGTTACGCATTGTATCAGCAAAACAACACAACATCAAAACGCAGCTGGATTTCGTCAACGGACAACCGCGTCAATATAGTCAGACAACCCTTGAAAGTCAATCTTTTGCAGGCCGACCAGGTGAACCAGCTCAAAAAAACATATTTTACGACAATATCTTCGGTTCTTGACCTGAATCAAGGATATTCTCTGCGGAAGTTTGCTAGTATTGCCTTATATTTTTCCAATCTTTTCCACTTTCAGCTTCAGGATTGTCAGTATGGTCAAAAACAGAGAAATGCGTGCTAAAAAATTTTTCCACTCTCGTCTGAGTCTTTTACGACTTTCCTGCCAATCGCTCTTTGCTCTTTTCTGTCTCTTTATCGGCTGGCAATTCTACTCTTTTTACCTCTGGGCTCTTGATTCCAGTACACATCAATACGTAGCAAGGCCGCCTTCAGTTGAGGCCTTCCTGCCTCTTGGCGCCCTGGTCAGCCTGAAACGATTATTGCTCGGCGCAGAATATGACACCATCCATCCTGCAGGCCTCACAATTTTTATTGCCGCCCTGCTGATAAGCCTGTTTCTGCGCAAAGGATTCTGTGGCTGGATATGTCCCGTTGGCTTTGCTTCTAATTTGGTAGAACGGTTCAGTAAAAAAACAGGGATACTCCTTTCACTTCCCGCCTGGATCGATATCCCCTTACTCAGTCTGAAGTATCTGCTCCTTGGCTTCTTTAGCTATCTTATCCTCTGGAACATGGGACTTGAGGATCTCACTGACTTTCATCGTTCCTCCTACAATCTGATATCAGATGCAAAAATGCTCCACTTCTTCCTCCACCCAAGCACCCTGGCAGGATCTATCATGCTGGGAATACTACTCATTTCATTTGTCCTGCGAAATTTCTGGTGCCGCTATCTCTGTCCCTATGGCGGCCTGCTCGGTATCCTTGCCCTGATCAGCCCATTTCAGGTCAAACGCGCCCCTGAAACCTGTATTGATTGTAAAAAATGTGAAGATGCCTGTCCCTCTTCCATTCGTATCACCCGAAAAACAACCGTACGCAATGCCGAATGTATCGGCTGCCTTGAATGTGTCCAGGTATGCCCTGCACAGAAATGCCTGACCCTTGCAGTTCCCGGCACAAAAGATACCAACCTGCTCCTCCTGCCGGGACTTCTTTTGGGACTATTCTTCACCTGTTACATTATCGCCCTGATCAGCGGTCACTGGCACAGCCATGTTCCAAACGAAGTCTTTCAGCACTACTATCAGCTGATTGATACAATTGGCCATCCCTGAGGTATCCGAATGCATTCTGCCAATAGAGGCGTAGGAGTTGACACCCCACAACAAATACCTTACATTTGCCAGTCATCGGTCGAACAGTTCTGAAATCTGGAGGTTCGGCCCAGTCCCCCCCTTGAAAATTTGAGGCTTTCACATGTTTGGTATTGGTTTACCTGAGTTTATTCTCATACTTGCCCTTGCATTAATCGTGGTCGGTCCTGACAAATTACCGGATCTTGCCCGTTCCGTGGCCAAGGGAATCCTCGACCTTAAAAAAACAGCCAACACACTTAAAGAAAGTTTGACTGAAGAAGGAAATCCTCTTGAGGATATTAAACCGGAACTGCAAAAAGCAGCAAAGGCACTCACCGATGATGTTCTTGGCGACAGCAGTGACGACTGGTCCAGCAAAAATCGTGATAAAATTTACGACCCCAGAAGTACTGGAGAAAAAGAATCTTCTGAAATTATCGATATAGAAGTGGAAAAAGATGCAGATAGTGTATCGATTATGGAAGAAGCCATGCTAAAAGAGCCCGCAAAGGAAGTGGATAACTCCAAAACCAAAGAGATCCTGGCAAAAAAAGAATCAACGGAGCAGCAGAGCTAGTGTCCCTCATCGTCAGAAGCCTCGAGCAGTTTCGGCCCCACCATGAAGAATTACGGCAGCGCCTTATCAAGGTCTTTGCGGCACTTATTCTCTGTTCAGGTGTTGCCTATTTTTTCTCAGAGAACATTGCCCGCTTCTTTATGGATCCTCTTTTTGCAGCCAGCCCACACCTGGATCACCTGGTTTACACCAACCTTCCCGAAGCCTTCCTCTCCTACCTGAAGCTCTCACTTCTTATTGGCATTCTCTTCAGCTTTCCCTTCAGCCTCTTTCAACTCTGGATGTTCATAGCCCCAGGACTCCGTAGCAGTGAAAAAAAATTCGCCGTTACTGTTGTCTTCTGGGCGACCCTTCTTTTCGGGGCAGGTGCCGCATTTGCGCTCTTTGGCGTCTTGCCGCGTATGCTGATTTACTTCATGAGTTATGCAAGTGAAAGCCTGGAGCCCTTACCAAAATTCGGAAAATATCTCACCTTTGTTGCCCGTACCGTGCTCGCCTTTGGCCTCTCCTTTGAGATACCATTCCTCATGGTCATGGCCGGCAAAGCAGGCTTTGTAAAAGCTCAATATTTCCGTAGTAAGCGACTTTACTTTTATGCAGCAATCGTCTTTATGGCCTTCCTTCTCACCGCCGGAGATTTCATGGCCACCGGCCTTCTTGCCATTCCACTCTTCTTCCTCTACGAGGCAGGAATTTTCCTCACTGCCCTTTTTGGCAAGAAAAAACCTGAAACCAGCTGAGTTATTCCGGTTTTT
>JGI11705J14877_10000215_pt1 | contig 37045 bp, 39 predicted proteins | sample Etolaghawater15m_FD_14877 | JGI IMG/M metagenome (IMG submission 14877) | reverse complement strand
GTTGAATGCCGCAATGGAAAGCATGTGAACCTCATCGATAATGTATACCCGGTAACGGCCTTTCTGGGGGCCGTAACGGACATTGTCGCGAAGGGTACGGATATCTTCAACGCTGTTGTTGGAAGCCGCATCAAACTCCGCAATGTTCATGCTGGTACCGGCGTCAAAATCGCGGCAGCTTTCGCATTCTCCGCAGGGCTCGGTAACATCACGCAGCCAGTCTGCATCTTCAATCATCCGCTGGCAGTTAAGCGCTTTTGCAAACACCCGTGCCGCAGTGGTTTTGCCCACACCGCGAAGCCCGGAAAAAATATAGCCGTGGCCAACGCGCTCCATGCGCAGCGAGTTCTGTATGGTGCGGGTAATATGTTCCTGTGCCGTAATGTCGGCAAATTTCGCCGGTCTGTATTTACGGGCTATGACCTGATAACTCATCCCTCTTTCCTGTTGCTCCCTCTGCGGCCGGTACGATGCCTGCCGTCATTGTGGGTTACTGTTACACTCATGTCTTTGAATATGAACAATTTTTCTCAAACCCGAAGGATTCTCTTCACTTCCCCGCCCCGCTTCCAAGAGCCGATACCGAGCGGACCCTTGTCAGCAGAACCATGCCAACCACAAAGAACACAAGCAGCGAAGCCAGTGCTGCCTTCTGGCTGCCGGCCCCTGAAGAAACCAGGCCGAAGACAAGCGGACCCGCAACCGCAGATGCCTTGCCGAAGGTGCCGTCGTAAAAACCGAAAAACTCGGTCACATGGCTGGGGGGTGTCAGACGGGCCATCATGGAACGGGAAGCCGCCTGTGAGGAACCCATGGACATTCCAGCCAGCATCCCGACCATGAAAAATGACTCTTTGCCTTCAAGGACAATGGCTCCGAGGACAACGGCAATCCAGATACAGAGTGTTATGACAATGGTCCGTTTGGGGCCGATTTTGTCGGTCACGAAGCCGAAAATCACGGAACCGGCAATGGCGGTGGTCTGAACCAGCATGAAAAACGCGATCAACTCTGAAGTTGTAAAATGAAGCGTGTTCTGGGCATAGATTGATGAAAACGCAATGACGGTAAGGATGGCGTCATTGTAGAAAAAATAGGCCAGCAGAAAACGGGAAAGATCGGGGTAGTTCATGATATGGGTCACCGTATGGCGCACCTCCCGCAACGAACGAAGCACCGCCTCAACAGAAAGTATAGACCCAACTCGTTTGTTTTCATCGCGGAACACAAGAAAAATCGGAGCGGCAAAGAGAGCAAAAAACAGAGCGGAAAGCAGAAAACTCATCTGGACATTCGAAGCATTGAGTGCCGAAATCCCCCCCTCAAGCAGAGGACGCATGAGAAGAAGAATAGAGAGCGCTCCAAGGTAGCCCATAGCGAATCCGTAGCCAGAAAGCCGTCCAATGCTTTTTTCGGAGGTGATCTCCTTGAGATAGGAATCATAAAACACAAGCCCGCCTTCAAAACCGATGTTGGCAAGCACGAAGAGCAGAATCGCATAGACCGCCATGCCCGGGCCGGCAAAGGAGAGGAGGGCTGTGGCGGCTACCGAAAGAATGGTAAAAGAGAAAAGGAAGCGCTTTCGCCTCCCGGAGTAATCTGCCGAAGCTCCGAGTACAGGGGAAACAACGGCGACAAGCAGCATGGAAACACTGATGGAAGCACCCCAGAGGGCATCGCCGTATGCCTCACCACCGCAGATGACATTCTTGAAGTAGAGAGGGAAAGCGAAGGTGACCATCATCACGCTGAACGAGGTGTTGGCAAAGTCAAACAGAAGCCAGGAAAACACATGTCGTTTCAGTGTCACAGGCAACAATGTTTACAGCTGCCTGAAAAGGGACTCGAACATCCTGCGTCCGTCATCGGAGCCGAGCAGCTTCTCGCTGGCGCGTTCCGGATGCGGCATGAGGCCGAGCACATTGCCGGCGCGGTTCACAATGCCGGCTATATTGTTGACGGAGCCGTTGGGGTTCGTCTCGTCGGTTACCTTTCCGTTTGCATCACAGTATCGGAACACAATCTGATCATGCTCCAGAAGGCTGGCAACAGTCTCCGGCGGAGCAAAGTAGTTGCCTTCACCATGGGCAATGGGAATGCTGAGAACCTCATCCTGCTGATAGAGACTGGTGAACATGGTTGAACAGTTCACCGGCTTGATGAAGGTGTCGCAGCAGAGAAACTTCTTGTCGCGGTTTTTGGAGAGCGCGCCCTCAAGAAGACCGCTTTCCAGCAGAACCTGAAAGCCGTTACAGATGCCAAGCACCGGGATACCCCTGCCGGCAGCCTCCACAACCTCTTTCATGATGGGTGAAAAACGGGCAATCGAACCGGCCCTGAGATAATCGCCATAGGAAAACCCGCCCGGCAGCAGAATGGCCTTTGCGCCCTGCAGGTCATGGGAACCGTGCCAGAGCATGACAGGTTTCACCCCGTCAAACGAGGCGACGGCATGCATGGTATCGTGATCACAGTTTGAACCGGGAAAGACAACAACGCCTACGGTAATATCAGCCATATTCAGAGCAGTGTTTAATTGACTTGTTCCAGCTCAAAGGAGTAATTCTCCATAACCGGATTCGAGAGCAGTTTCATGCAGATCTCATTGCAGATCCGTTCAGCCTCACCCCGTTCAGCCTCATTGATGAGAACCTCGATATACTTGCCTATCCTTGCTGAACCCACAGACCCGTATCCGAGATTGAGAAGGGCATGCTCAACGGCTTTTCCCTGGACATCGAGAATGGACTGACGGAGGGTCACCGTTATCTTTGCGGTATATGCCATAGCAAACAGAGAGGTTGATTGAAAAAAATCAAGCTATCCACTGACGGAAGGAGAAGGTCAGGGAGCGTAGAATTCCGAGCAGAATATACAACAACATGGCCAGAAAAAAAGCCTTCGCCTGAAAGACAAGAACACAGAAAAGCGCAAGTGCGTAAAGAGCCACCTGAAAGGGATGACGGCGGATAAGGTCGAGGGTCGGCTTGGGCAGCGCATCATAGTTGACCCTGCTCACCATCAGCAGCGCAAGGACTACAGTAAGCACTGAAAGTACCGGAGGCATCACATCCAGACCAAAAAACTGTTCATTCTGCATCCAGAGCACAAAACCCGCAATGGTAAGCGCCTGGGCAGGTGTGGGAAGTCCTGAAAAAGACTCTTTGCTGTAGCCTATCATGCTGATGTTGAAACGGGCAAGACGAAGACCGCTGCCAACCATCAAAAGAGCGCTGAGGGCAACCCCACCGATACCCCACATCCCCTCCAGACCGAACTTGTACACCAGATAGGCAGGAGCTGCTCCGAAGGATACAAGATCCGAGAGGGAATCAAGCTCAACACCGAAATCAGAGGTGCCATTGATCACTCGGGCGACAAACCCGTCAATCGTATCAAAAAAAGCAGCCAGTATGATAAACCAGCTGGCCGCCATAAAACTTCCCTCGCCCGACATCACAATGGACATATACCCCGAAACCATGTTCATGACGGTAAAAACAGAGGGGAAAAAAGAGCGGGAAACGAAAGGAAACCGCTGGCGGCCACCTTCCTGATCAGGCTTCAGGGCAGGCGGATACTTTTTCCTGCCCTGCTTCATGCGGGATTGATCCATAAAAACCGGTTCATTGACAACAATGGGGAAATAAAACTCAATAACTCTCTTCAGGCGAAGGGAAATCTCCGCTCCGCACATCCTCAAGATACCGGCCGACGGCATCTTCTATAATCGTGTTCAAATCGGCATACTGGCGCACAAACCTTGGATGAAACTCCCTGTTGAGGCCGAGCATGTCATTAATGACGAGCACCTGCCCGTCACACTCTACACCGGCTCCAATTCCAATGACAGGAATGGTCAGCGATCTGGCAATTTCTCCGGCAAGGGCCGAAGGGATTTTTTCAACCACCACGGCAAAAGCCCCCGACTCTTCAAGCAGGCGAGCATCCTTCATCAGCTCTTCGGCTTCCGCCCCCTCCTGCGCCCGCACCTTGTAACTGCCATACTTGTAGATGGACTGAGGCATGAGCCCCAGATGACCCATAACAGGAATACCTGCATCGGTGATTCTCCTGACGGTTGCGGCAATGGAGCTTCCTCCCTCCATTTTGACGGCATCGCACTCATGTTCCTTCATTATTCTGCCCGCATTGCGCAGAGCCTCCTCTTCCGAAAGCTGATAACTCATGAAAGGCATGTCAACAACAACCATCGCCCGGCTTGTAGCAGACTGCACACCCTTCACAACTGCCCTGGCATGATAGATCATCTCATCGACGGTAATGGGAAGCGTGGTCGTGTGACCCGAAAACACATTGCTGGCCGAATCACCGACAAGAATCACATCAATGCCGGCCCGGTCGAGAATCCGCGCAATGGTATAGTCATAGCCGGTCAGCACCGCAATCTTTTCTCCGTTCTGCTTCATGTCAAGCAGCCGTCTTGTGGTCACATGTCCCGATTTCTGCTCTGCGTTCTCTTTCATGATTCATGGGTTTCTGGATAGTGGACGGCCCGGAACGGGGCCATGGATGACTTCATCAATCTCCTCACTGCCGAGCACTGCCGCCCGCATGCCGTAATGGCGTTCAGCCGCATCCTTCAGCCGTTCTGCAAGTTCATTATGCCCCGGGCATCGGGGAAGAATTTCCTCAAGCGAAACAGCTTTTCTCAAGAGCTCCTGCTTCATGCTTCCGGAACAGTCCGTCTCCGGAACTGCAATATAGTCCGAAAGATCACCATGTCTCGCTGAAAGAGGAAGAGAGCCATGCTGAAGCAGCGCCCTGCCACTTCTTCGCTGTGCCGAACCAACCAGTTTCCGCCCCATGACCTGCAGTTCATGCCGAGCTGAGGCACTGAAACATGCAGCGGGCAGAGAACTTCTGCCCGAACCCCTTGAAAGAAGAGCGGAACGGCAGAACTCGGCATCGACTCCCAGCTCCAGAAGAGCAAGTCTGATGACCTCATGAACAGAGCGGTAGAGTTCGGCATTGGGCTCAGGGGAGTCAGCAAAAAAACTGTAGGTAAACTCATCCGCATGCAGCACTGCCCTGCCTCCCGTTGGTCTGCGGACCACATCTATCCCCTCGTGTTGGCACTTCAGGGCGTCAATGGCTGAAGCATCCTGGCTGTACCCCAGGCTGATGGCATGCGGCCGCCACCCATAGAGCCGCCAGAGAGCGGACCCTTCCCCGTAACGATCCTGAAATCTTCCATCGGAAAATGCCTCAAGCAACAGCCTGTCGCACTCCATGTTCTCCGCCCCGGTACCATGACCGGTATCAACAAAATAGAGCGCGGAAAAAAGGGGAGCCACAGTAGTCAAAAAATTGTACCTGATCATTACCGGAAAACTGAGGGGGAAGCATCGGCTTCAAAGATAGCGGAAAAAGAACTTGCCGGCAACCCATGCATTTTTTATACCCATACATTGTTTCTCAACCCCACCCGCACTATTTTGCTTTTCAAAAGAGAGCACATCCTCTCCCTCCCCGACAACCACAACACAGAAATGGAGAACTCAATGGAGAGCCCCGATATACGCCGCATTCTTGAACAATACCACACCATTGCAGTTGTGGGCATTTCGCCAAAACCCGAACGGCCAAGCAATGCCGTTTCACGCCATATGCTGGCAGAGGGATACACCATTGTCCCCATAAACCCCGGCCATCAGGAAATTCTCGGTCTTACCTCTTACCCCTCACTCACACTCCTTCCGCCCGAGGTAAAAGAAAGCATTGAGATCGTCAATATTTTCCGCAAGCCCGCTGATGTTGAACCGGTTGTGGATGAGGCCATAGCCATCGGGGCCAAAGTCATCTGGACGCAGCTTGGAATCATCAATGACACCGCCGCCAAAAAAGCCCGACAGGCAGGGCTTCAGGTTATTCAGAACAGATGCATCTCCGTTGAACACCAGCGTCTTTTCCTCTGAAGCCATCATGAAACAAGTCACCGTCGCCCTTCTCTTCGGAGGCCGCTCAGCCGAACATGAAATTTCAATCATTTCGGCACAGTCTGTGGCCCGACACATCAACCCCGACCACTACAGGGTTGTGCCCATCTACATCACCCGCAACGGCCGTTGGTACAGCGAAGGCATTGCCTCATCAATTCTTGAGCTGGACATCGCTGCCCTCATCAGAAAATCGGGCACCGCCGCCGCATCGCTCAAACTGCAGGAGATGGTTCTTGCCTCGGGCCAGCAGCCCTTCAGCTTTACCTTCGCGGGCATTGATATCGCCTTTCCAATCCTTCACGGCAGTTATGGAGAAGACGGGAGAATTCAGGGATTTCTCGACACCGTCGCCATCCCCTATACAGGCTGCGGAGTCACAGCCTCCGCCCTCACCATGGACAAAGCACTCTCCAAACTCTGCGTCAGTGAAGCAGGTATTGCCGTCGCCCCCGGGGTTACGGTTCTTGCCGGCGACTGGGAAAAGAGCCCCGAACAAATCCTCAGCTCCATACCCGAAACCCTGATCTATCCGGTATTTGTCAAACCGGCACATCTCGGTTCCTCTGTCGGCATTTCAAAAGTCAGCGTGCAGGGCGAACTCCCCGAAGCGCTTGCCCACGCCTGCAACCTTGACACAAAAGTACTCATTGAGCAGGCAATGCACGGAAAGGAAATAGAGGTGGCCGTTCTGGGCAACAACAACCCGATAGCTTCAGCATGCGGTGAAATAGAACCCGGCAGCGACTTCTACGACTATGACGACAAGTATATCCACAACACAGCCAAACTCTTCATACCGGCAAGACTTCCCGAAGAACTCTCACGGAGAGTACAGGCGGATGCGCTCACCGCATACCGGGCACTCGGCTGCCGTGGAATGGCGCGGGTCGACTTTTTTGTTGATGAAAAGAGCGGACAGGTGGTGTTCAACGAAATCAACACCATTCCCGGTTTCACCGACATCAGCATGTACCCTCAGCTTATGGAAGCCGCAGGCATAGCATTCCCCGAACTCTGCGACCGCCTGCTGCAGCTTGCCCTTGAACCCGAACAGCCAGCAAAAACCTGAGCCCCCACACCCATGCAGAGCAACCAGATGACGCCGGAAGACCCTCATCTCTTTTTTGCGGAGATATCGCTCGACATTTCCCGGGGCGAGCACAAGCTTGCCCTTCAGCGCCTCACCCCCCTCAGCTCCCATTTTGACGGTTCCTACCTCTTCAACCTCCTCCTTGCACGGGCCCATAAAGGTACGGGAAACCTCCCGCAGGCGTTTGATCTCCTGAAAAAATGCTGCGCCCTTGCTCCCGCAAACCAGATTGCAAAAAAGGAACTTGTCGCCCTGTACAGCTCTCTGCAAACATCCTCACATACCAGCAGAACATCTCCAGACCAGGAAGAGGCCGCATCCGACCCTCTGACCATTGAGCTTGAAGAACTTGCAGCTGCACTGATGCAGTTCCAGCCTTCACTGGATTCCGAAACCGCCGAACCAACAACGCTTGCCGAGCAGAAAATCCCATTCGCCGACGATGAAGCGATTGAAGTGCCGACCGAAAGCCTCGCACGCCTCTTCAGCAAACAGGGTGCTCTGAAAAAGTCCATCAAGACCTACACCATGCTGATTCAGCTGAACCCCACCCGCGCTGAGCACTACCGCCAGCAGATTGACGAACTCCTCGAGCGGCTCTGAACGATTTTCCCACAAACCGTTCATCGCTCCAATCCATAGCAGCCGGAACGAAACTATTCACCCCGTTTATCGGTATAGATATCCGTTGCGTATATTTCGCAACAAACAGAGCCGCTTTCATTTGCATAGAAAATCAAAACGGGAATTCCAGAGACCTTGACCAAAGCAACACTGTTCCTGCTCTCACTCTTTGCACTCATTCTCTCATACCCCGCCAGAGGGGCAGCAGAAGAGTACAACACAAAAAACCTTACTCTGGAAGAGTGCGTCCAAATAGCGCTGCAAAACTCCACATCGGGGATAAAGGCAGAACGGGCACTGAAACTGAGTGGAAGCGATGTGCTGAGGAACTACGGGAAGTTTCTCCCCCATGTTTCAGCCTCCAGCTCATACTCCCCCGCCACCATGCAGAGAGGCTGGTCAACAACCTACGGGGTTTACACAAAAACCAAAACCGAGTCAGCCAGCCTCGCACTGACCGCCACCCTCAACCTCTTCAACGGGCTGAGCGACTACGCCTCACTGAAAGCTGCTCTCAGCGAAAAGAAATCGGCCCGTCACACGCTGGCAAGAGCATACGAAACAATAGCCTACGACATTACCCAGAGCTACTACCAGGCGCTGCTTGAAGGCGAACTGATGCTGATTGCCCGCGAAGACCTCCGTTCATCAAGAGACCAGCTGAAGCTGACCGGTCGGCAGTTTGAGGTAGGGCTGAAATCCATGACCGACCTCTACCAGCAGCAGGCTGAAACCGCATCACGGGAGCTGGTCCTCATTCAGGCGGAATCACGCGCACGCCGCAGCACACTGGAACTGCTGCGGCGCCTGCAGATAGACCCCGAAAGCCCGATAGAGCTTGCCCAACCACCCGCCCTTGCTGCAGAGCTTCCCGTCAACAGCGTCGACTCGCTCACAGCCCGGGCACTCCGCAACCGCAGAGACCTTAAAGCCAGTGAACGGAACGCCAGAGCCTTGAAATGGAAAGTCACCTCTGCGCGTGGCGCGCGCTGGCCATCACTTGACGCATCCTTCAGTGTGGGCACAGGAGGAACCAGCTACCTCAGCGGCTCGGCACCCTTATATACAGAATATGATTCCCCCACCATTCAGGAGCAACTTGAAAACTCGGGCAACTACGCCGTCTCATTGAACCTCAACTGGAGCATCTTTGATGGGTTCCAGACCGGCTACACCGTTCAGGCAGCAAAAATCAGCCATCTGAACAGCATGCAGGACTATGACGACCTTCAACGCACCATACAGATAGACATCCAGCAGCAGCTTGCGGACTACAACTCAGCCCGAACCGAAATCATCACGGCTGAAACAAGCCTGAAAGCAGCGGAAGCCGCATGGAACGCCGTGAGGAGAAAATATGAACTCGGAGCCGCAGGCTTTGTAGATCTCTCCGCCGCCCGTTCAACTCTCTTCGAAGCCCGCTCCAGCCTGACGCGGGCCAAATACAATCTGGCGCTGCAGAAAAACATTCTCGACTACACCACAGGAAGCATACCCCTGCCACCCGTACAATAAGACTGAACATACAATGGCCAAGAAAAAGTACACGGCAAAAACAAAGCGATACCTCACAATAGCCACCGGTGCAGCGGCAGCAGTGGTACTTCTTGCATCACTCTTCATTTTCCGGGAAAAACCCATTGAGGTTACGGTTGAACCGGCCACAAGAAAAGAGATTGTGCACATTGTTACCGCAACGGGAAAAATCCAGCCGGAAACCGATGTGGCCATATCCCCCGATGTATCGGGTGAAATTATTGAACTCCCCGTCAAAGAGGGCCAAAGCGTCGAGAAAGGAACGCTCCTCTTCAAAATCCAGCCCGATGTCTATTTCAACCAGGTTGAACAGAGCCAGGCCCAGCTGAACCAGGCCCGCTCCCAGAGCCTTGAAGCCCGCTCACGCCAATTCAAGGCGGACGACGACTTCCGCAAGGCTGAGCTGCTTTACGAGGAAAAACTCATTTCCGAAACCGACTATCTGGCCTCCAAAACAAATGCGGATGCCGCCCGTGCCGCATATCAGTCGTCAACATACGCCATTGCGCAGAACAAAAGCCTGCTTGAACAGAATCAGGACAGACTCAAAAAAACCGTTGTCCGGGCCCCCATCACAGGATCAATCATCTCCCTGACGAGCAAACTCGGAGAACGGGTAGTTGGTACAGGTCAATTCCCGGGAACAGAGGTAATGCGGCTCGCCAACCTAGACAGCATGCAGGTAGAGGTTGAAGTCAATGAAAACGACATTGTCAATGTCCATACCGGCAACCCCGTCTCAGTTACAGTGGATGCATACGGAAGCCGGATCTTCAGCGGCAGGGTGCATGAAATAGCCAATTCGGCTATTTCAACAGCAGCAGGAACGCAGGAAGAGGCTACGAATTTTTCCGTCAAAATCCGGATTTTCAACCACCAGCGCCTTCTCAAACCCGGCATGAGCGCCACGGCCGACATTGAAACCGAGCGGGTGAACAACGCTCTTGCCGTTCCAATTCAGAGCCTCACCCTTAGAACCACATCCGCAAAAAAACAACAAGCAGATGCCGCCGAAGAGAGCCGGCAGGGCGTCTTTGTCATCCGCAGCGCCAAAGCCCATTTCGTGCCCGTTGAAACCGGCACGACCGACAACACCCACATCATCGTCACAGCAGGACTCAAAGAGGGTGAAGAGGTTGTTTCAGGCAGTTACACCGCAATCAGCACACAGCTGCAGGATGGAATGAAAGTCACCCTCAAGGAATAACCAGAGGCCCCAATGGAGACATCACCGGTCATCACCATGCGCGACCTCAAGCGCCACTACTCTATGGGAGAAGAGACTGTCAAGGCACTTGACGGCGTTGATCTTGAATTCCTGAAAAACGACTACGCAGCAATCATGGGCCCCTCGGGAAGCGGAAAGTCGACACTGATGAACATCATCGGCTGTCTCGACACCCCCACCTCCGGAACCTACATTCTCAACGGCCAGAATGTAGCCGAAATGGATGACGATGAACTTGCGCGGGTCAGAAACCGTGAAATAGGATTTGTCTTCCAGACCTTCAACCTCCTGCCGCGCATCAACTGCCTGCGCAATGTAGAACTTCCCCTCATCTATGCAGGAGTAAGCCCTCGGGAACGGGAGGAACGCGCCACAGAAGCACTCAACAGGGTCGGCCTTGGTGACAGGATAACCCACAAACCGACCGAACTCTCCGGTGGCCAGATACAGCGCGTTGCAATAGCAAGGGCACTCATCAACAACCCCTCAATCATTCTGGCAGATGAGCCGACCGGCAATCTCGATACGGCAACAAGTCAGGATATCATGGGGATTTTTTCAGACCTGTCAAAAGCGGGCAACACCATCATCCTCATCACTCATGAAGAGGATATAGCCCTCTACACCCGCCGAATCATCCGGCTCAGAGACGGCAGAATCGAAAGCGACAAGAAACAGTGAAACGGAGCCTGAAACAGTTCCGGTATGAAACCGCCGAAAGCCTCCATATCGCCCTGTTCCAGATCAGGGCGAACAAGATCCGCTCATTCCTTACCGCACTGGGCGTCATTATCGGCATTGTGGCCATCACCATGATGGGAACAGCCATCAACGGCATAGACCGTGGGTTTGACAAAAGCCTCGCCATGTTAGGCTACGATGTCATCTATGTCCAGAAATCCTCATGGAGTACCATGGGGCAATGGTGGCGATACCGAAACAGGGCTGACCTGAAAACCAGCTACACCGAGGCCATCAACCGAACCATTGAGGACAACCCCAACTCAAACCTCCTCGTTGCCGTACCCCAGATGTCGACCTATCAGGCATCCGTACAATACCGCGACCTTACCATCGAACAGGCTGTTGCACTCGGCACCAGCTACCGCTACCCCCAAACAGCATCGGGAGACCTCTCCAGCGGGCGGTTCTTCACCCCGACGGAATCCGCTGCAGGCACAATGGTAGCCGTCATCGGCGACGACATAGCCACAGGGCTTTTCGGGGAACGGGAAGCCGTTGGCAACATCATCAAAATGAAAAACAGCCGCTTCAGGGTGATTGGAGTGTTCCGCAAACAGGGAAAATTCCTCGGGCTCTTCAGTTTTGACAATCAGGTCATCATGCCGCTGGGCGCATTTGAAAAAACATTCGGTAAAAAAGGGTTTGTCACCCTGAGAGTCAAAATCCGTGACCAGAAACAGGTTGACGATGCAAAAGCCGAACTGCTTGGCATCATGCGCAGGATAAGGCGGCTCCCGCCTCAAAAAGAGGCCGATTTTTCCATCAATGAACAAAAAGCATTTAAAAGCCAGCTCGACCCGATAAAAAACGGCATTGCCGCTGCGGGCATTTTCATTACCGGCATGTCGCTCTTTGTGGGAGCCATCGGCATCATGAACATCACCTTCGTCAGCGTCAAGGAACGGACCCGGGAAATAGGACTGCGCAAAGCCCTTGGTGCCAGAAGAAACACCATTCTCATGCAGTTTCTCATTGAATCGGTCATGATCTGCCTGATTGGAGGGCTCATCGGTCTTGTGACCGCCTTCCTCATGACCTGGGCCATTGCCACCGCACTCCCCGATTTTCCCGTACAATTCTCCCCGGCCCTTGTTTTTGCAAGCCTTGTCGTCTCCGTTGCAACCGGAATACTTTCCGGTCTTGCACCAGCCCTCAACGCATCAAGGCTTGACCCTGCAGACTCTCTGCGCTATGAATAGGAACCACCGGCATGCAGTTTCGTGAAATCATCAGGCAGGCCCTCTATTCGCTCGGGGCAAACCGGCTGCGTTCAGCTCTCACCGTCATGGGGGTGGCTGTAGGGGTATTTTCCATCATCGGCGTCATGACTGCACTTGAGGCTGTCAACAAAAGCGTTGAAACCGGTCTGACCAGCCTTGGAGCAAACACCTTCCAGATACAGAAATATCCAGCAACGGTATTCGGGAGCGGACACCGGCGAAACCAGTACATCAACAGGCAGGACATCACCTACCCCCAGGCGCTTGTCTTCCGGAAAACCATGGAAGGCAAAGCCAGCACCATAGGATTCATGCTTTCATCGCAGGCAAACCAGGCCAAATATGCCGACAGGACAACCAACCCCGATGTTGTGCTGACAGGAGGCGATGAAAACTTTTCGGCCTCCAACGGCTATCCGATTGAGAAAGGGCGCAACCTCACAACGAACGACATCCGTTATGCCACAAACGCCGCCGTCATCGGGAGCGAACTCGCAGCAACCCTCTTCACCCATGGCGAAAACCCCCTCAACCACTCCATACGGGTTGGAGGCGAAGTCTACAGAGTTTCGGGTATCTTTGCCAAGAAAGGAGCCGCCTTCGGTCAAAGCCAGGACAACTTCCTCCTGATTCCCATCACCCGCTATCTGAACCATGTCAAAGAGAGCGGCAGCATCAACATAACAGTTGAAGCCTCATCACGGAAAACCTACTCCCGAACTCTTGATCATGCAGTCGGCTCAATGCGCATCACCAGAGGCCTGACCATCCGGGAACCAAATGACTTTGAAATCAGAACCAATGAATCACTTATCGACTCCTTCCGCGACATTGAACGGGCCATCAGTACAGGAGCATTCATCATAAGCTTCATGGCACTGCTCACTGCAGGGGTCGGCATCATGAACATCATGCTGGTCAGCGTCACCGAACGGACAAAAGAGATCGGAATACGCAAATCCATTGGGGCTCCCCAAAACAGCATTCTCCGCCAGTTTCTTCTCGAAGCCCTCATCCTCTCTCTTGCAGGAGGCCTCATCGGCGCCGCCGCCGGCACGGCAACCGGCAATCTGGTTGCCCTGCAGTTCAACCTGCCTCCCATCTTCCCGCTGCTCTGGATAACCATTTCCATGGCCGTGTGCTCGGCAATCGGCATCGGCTTCGGCCTCTTTCCTGCCTGGAAAGCCGCAAACCTCAACCCGGTCGAGGCGCTCAAAGGAAAATAGCAGCATCCGCTTTTTCACACCGCAAGAATTCACCCCCCTCTGTCGTCTAAAAAAAATATATGGCGGCAACCATTTTTTCTGTGGCAGAGAGGGAAAGAATGGCATTCATTATGTATTTTATATACAAAATCAGCAGAAGGGGAATTCCAGCAACACAACCAACACAGCCATGACACATCTACAGACCATGAAACGCCCCATCACCCTCCTCCTCATCCTTGCAATGACATCGCTCACCTGGGGATGCGAGTCCACAAGAAACACGGGACGGGGTGCCGGAATCGGAGCAGCAGCCGGCGGGGTTCTGGGAGGCCTCATTGGAAGCAAAACCGGCAGCTGGGTACAGGGCGCCGCAATAGGAGCCGTGGTAGGCGGCGCAGCCGGTGCACTGATCGGGAACTATATGGACAAACAGGCAGAAGAAATTGACAGCCAGGTTGAAGGCGCAAGGGTTGAGAGGGTTGGCGAAAGCATCAGGGTCGTCTTTGACTCAGGCATCCTCTTTTCCACAGGCTCATCAACCCTCACCTCAACGAGCAGGTACAACATTGAAAAACTTGCCCGCATCCTGAACCGTTACAGCAATACGAATCTGGTTATTGAAGGGCATACCGACGCCATCGGCGCCGAAAGCCTCAACCAGACTCTTTCAGAACGGCGCGCGGAATCGGTTGCAAACCTGCTTGCCGGGTATGGTGTATCCCGCTACCGTCTCTCTCCGGTCGGGTACGGTGAAACACGGCCAGTTGCAAGCAATGAAACAGAGTATGGCAGAAGACTCAACCGTCGGGTTGAAGTGCTCATAAGCGCAAACGACGAACTGAAAAACCAGGCGGCTTCCGGCGAACTGAAGATGTAGTAGGGGAAACCGGCACAGCTCCCCGAACAATTCTGCAGAACAGCGGCATTGTTCGGGGGGCTTTTTTTTTGAGAGGAAAAAACAAAAATGCGTACATTTTTACCAGCTATCTCTCCCCATTCAAACGAAGCGACTCATGGCCCCGTTCAAGACAGCAGAAGAGATCCTTTATCAGTGGGTAACCCGTGTATGCAGCGGAAAGCCTGATGAAATCGCAGCACTCTACAACCAGCATGCGGTGCTTGTGCCGACATTTTCACCCCATACGGTCATAGGCCCCGAAAAGATAACAGAATACTTCCGCCAGCTCGCAACCCGTGAAGGCATGGGCGTCAGGCTCCACAGCAAGGCGCTGAGAACACAGAGCCACAGCGACTCCGTCCACACCATCAGCGGCATCTATTCGTTTGAGTTTGAAGTGGACCAGGTGCTTCTCTCTTTCCCTTCCCGATTCAGCTTCGTTGTCGACCTGTCCCTTCCGCAGCCGATCATCCACCACCACTCCTCACAGGTACCCAGAAACCTCTCCTGAAACGAAAGGAGAATCAGGCCCCGTGAGGCTGTTTCAGTAACCGCTGCTCCAGCTCGTCAAGCCGATCCTTCATTGAACCCAGATGGCGAAGCATCGCCTCATGGCGCAGCTGGTCGCGCATCGGCTGGGCCGGATAGCCGCGAAGCGCTGTACCAGGCTCAAGAAATGATTTTGAAACCCCCGCCTGAGCGGCAACGCTGGTCCTGTCGGCAAGCTCAAGATGACCTGCAAAACCAGCCTGCCCACCTATCATACACTGCCGGCCCATAATGACACTGCCTGAAATGCCGGCCTGGGCGGCAATGACCGTATGCTCTCCTATGCGGCAGTTATGGGCAACCTGCACCAGATTATCGACCTTGACCCCTTTGCCGATAACCGTACTGCCCATTGTTGCCCTGTCTATGGTTGCGTTGGCTCCGATTTCGGCATCATCGCCAATCTCCACAATGCCCATCTGGGGAATTTTCACATAGGAACCGTCAGCCTGCGGGGCAAAACCAAACCCGTCCGCACCAATCACGCTTCCGGCATGAATCACCACCCTTCGGCCGATACGGGTACCGTCATAACAGACAACATGGGGAAAAATCGTGCACCCTTCGCCAATCTCAACATCATGCATGATGACAGCATGCGGCCCAATGATGCTGCCGGCGCCTATCCGGCACCGGTCGCCAACAACAGCGTACTGGCCAACAGTGACCCCCTCGCCCATGACAGCCCCTTCACCGATAACCGCTGTCGGAGCTATGCCCGGAGCCGCAATGGTTCGGGGGAGCGAAAACTTCTTGAGAACAAAAACAAAGGCCGTATAAGGGTCTGCAACCTTCAGGAACGAACGCCCTTCGGCAAAATCAGCGACCCCCCCCCTGGTTTGGTCCAGAAAACGGAGATATTTCTCATTGGCAATAAAACTCACCTCGCCCGCACCGGCCGATTCAATTTTTGCGGGAGCCGAAATCTCCCCCTCACCGCTTCCTACCAGTTCAACTGAATCGAAAAACTCTTTCAGGTAGGCCTGTATTTCGTGAATGGTCATATCGCTGCTGCTTGTCTGTTCCCTTGTAAAAAGAGGAAAAAAATAATTAATTTGTAAGCCGTTTTCACTATATTTGAAGTCCCTGAACCGCTTTTCGGATTTGATTTATGGATGTTGGCTGTCAGAGGATGGCGAAGGGGCTTTTGATAAGTAAAGCCATAATATAATCCGTTTCATCTGTAATATGCAGGACACAATGGCAAAACCCATTAAAATTTTTGCAGGCCGCAGCAACCCCGCACTTGCAGAAAAAATCGCCGCCTATCTTGACATGCCCCTCTGCGATGCAAAGGTGGAAAACTTCTCGGACGGCGAGATCTCGGTCAACTATTTCGAGTCAATCAGAGGCTCGGACCTCTTCATCATCCAGTCGACCAACCCGCCGGCCGACAGCCTGATGGAACTCCTCATCATGATTGACGCAGCAAGACGCTCCTCGGCCGCAAGAATCACCGCAGTCCTCCCCTACTACGGATATGCACGCCAGGACAGAAAAGACAAACCGCGGGTAGCCATTACGGCAAAACTGGTGGCCAATCTGCTCACCCAGGCAGGCGCCAACAGAATCCTTACCATGGACCTGCACGCCGCACAGATTCAGGGGTTTTTTGACATCCCCTTTGATCACCTATACTCCAGCGTCGTTCTTATAGAACATGTCCGTCACAAGGCATTCCGCGACAATCTTGTGGTAGCCTCCCCCGATGTTGGCGGCGTCAAACTCGCAAGAAAATTTGCCGAAGAACTCGGCACCGACCTGGTCATTGTCGACAAACGGCGGCCCAAAGCCAATGTGGCCGAAGTCATGAACATCATCGGCGATGTCAGGGGGAAAAATGTCCTGCTGGTTGACGACATGATTGACACCGCCGGCACCCTTGTCAACGCAGCCAAAGCAATACGGGAAGCAGGCGGACTTGACATTTACGCCGCCGCCACACACCCCATTCTTTCAGGACCGGCAATTGAACGCATTGAGGCATCTGTACTGGAAAAGGTCATTGTGACCGACTCTGTTGTAACAGGTCATGCATTCTCACCAAAAATCGAGACGGTTACCGTCAGCAATCTCTTTGGCGAAGCCATCAAGAGAATCTATGAGGACGACTCGGTCAGCTGCCTGTTTGACAGCAAGAACATCACCCAGAAAATCACGAACAATCATTAAACCAGAAGCGTAAAAAGAGAGAAAGAAAGAGCATGGAAACTACAGTACTTGGGGTTCAGCCCCGAATCATCAAAAAGAACGACGCCGAAAAAATCCGCAAAAGCGGCAATGTACCGGCAGTTGTCTACCATAAAGGTGAAGAGACCGTTGCAGTCAGCGTCAACGAGCTTGAACTGAACAAACTGGTTCACACCGCAGAATCGCACATCATCGACCTCCGCTTTCCTGACGGCAAGGTGAAACGCTCCTTTATCAAGGCAGTACAGTTTCACCCGGTCACCGACAGAATCATCCATACCGACTTCCAGCTCTTTGCTGCCGATGAGGTCATTGAAATGGATGTGCCTGTTTCAGTTACCGGCGAATCAGTCGGTGTCGACAAGGGCGGCAAACTCCAGATTCTGCGTCACAACCTGACGCTGAAAGGCAAACCGACCAACATGCCCGACCATCTTGTCATCGACATCACCGATATGGAAATCGGCAGCATTGTGCATGTCAAAGACATCCCTGCCCAATCCTACGAGAATCTTGAGATCATGATTGATCCCGAGACTCCGGTTGTGAGCGTTGTTGCCCCCAAGGTTGAGGTTGAGACCGAAGAGGCCCCTGAAGCCGCTGCCGCTCCCGAAGCAGAGGCCTGAAGTACAGCATGACTGCAAAAAGCTGCTTCCCCTGAACAGAGAAGCAGCTTTTTCTTTTCGTACTCCGCCGCATTTCACATCCTCTAAGCCATCTGCAACAGCGTGAAAACAGAACAGACAGAACGCCGCCATGGCCTGAATATTTTCATGGCCCTCTCTCTTGCAGCACTGCTCTCCGTCCTGTTCATCCAGTGGGACCTTTTCGTCCTCAGCATTCGCACCTTCCTTTTCGCAGCTGCCCTTTTGATGACCGCGCCCGAAACGCTGCAGCAGATATTCACATCCGAAATAACCCAGTTCTGGGTTGCAGCCCTCTACCTTCTCGTCGCCATCGTCATTCTCTGTGCCATTCTGTTCAAAAGGCTTTCAGGAAAAGCCGCAGAATCCACAAGTAAAAAAAACGAACTCAGCCTCGGTAAAATCAGCCTCCGGGCGTTCATGCGTCAGAAAATTGCACTGATTGCCTCGGCAATCATCTTTATCCTCTACTCCGTCGCATTTCTGGCCCCCTACATTGCCCCATTCAGCCCCTATGACCAGCAGGACTTTCTGGTTACCGCCTACCAGCCCCCCTTGAGCAGAATTGATGCACTGGTGCTCAAACAGCCCAAAACCCTTGAAATTCCCATGCAGAAGGGCGAAGGCAGCGTGATATGGATGGCCAACACCCTCATCGGTGATTTCAGGAAACTCAAAACCCGCAATGAGCCCCACGCCATCCGCTTTGTCAATTCCGTCCATGAAGAAGCCCGGAATGCCGTTTACCGTCAGGGAATGCGGACAAAAACCATTCCATTGGCAGAGCTTGCAGGACCACAGTACAAAGTTACCCGAACCTTTCTTCTTGGCACCGACCAGTACGGCCGCGACATTCTCTCCAGAGTGATCTACGGCTCCCGAATATCCCTCTCCATCGGCTTTCTCGTGGTGCTCATATCCGTCAGCCTCGGCACCGTTATTGGGGTAAGCTCAGGCTATTTCGGAGGCTGGGTCGACGCCGTGATGATGCGTATTGTCGATGTCCTCATCGCCTTTCCCGCACTCTTTCTCATTCTCATCATCATTGCCACCTTCGGCAACTCAATCTACCTCATCGTCATTACCCTCTCCTTCACCGGCTGGATGGGGGTCGCAAGAATTGTCCGCAGCCAGGTGCTCTCACTCAAAGAGCAGGAGTTCATCCTGGCAGCCCGCTCGCTGGGTCTTTCCGACATGAGAATCATCTTCCGTCATCTCGCCCCCAACACCCTCACGCCGGTCATTATCGCCGCCACACTGCGCATCGGAAGCATCATCCTCACCGAAGCCGGACTCTCCTTCCTTGGACTTGGCGTACAACCGCCTGTTCCCAGCTGGGGCAACATCATCAACGAAGGGCGCGACAGCCTGCTCAACCACTGGTGGATTTCCACATTTCCCGGCATAGCCATTCTCACAACCGTGGTCTGCTTCAACCTTCTGGGAGACGGGGTGCGCGACGCCCTCGACCCGCGCATGAGAGGCCAGTCATGACACAACTTCACCGCGAACCTGCAGACTGGAAAACCATTACTTCCGTCTACATGCACAGGGAACCATGGTTCACCGTACGAAAAGACTGCGTCCAGCTTGAAAACGGGCGCATCATCAAAGACTACTATGTCCAGGAATTTCCCCCGTGGTGCAATGTCATACCAGTAACCACGACAGGAGAGGTGGTGCTGATACGCCAATACCGGCACGGCATAGGAAAGGTCTTCTACGAACTTCCCGCAGGTGTGCACGACCAGGCAGGCGAAAGCATTCTTCAGGCAGCCAAAAGGGAGCTCAGGGAAGAAACCGGGTATGGCGGAGGACGGTGGCGTCAGTGGATGGAGCTCAGCGCAAATCCCGCACTGCAGAACAACATCACCACAACCTTTCTGGCAGAAGGAGTTGAAATCCTCGGCGCTCAGAATCTCGACGCAACAGAGGAGATCAGCGTATTGCCTGTCTCGCATGAAAAACTCTGCCGGATTCTTGATGACGGAGAGATACTGCAGTCGCTCCATGCTGCCCCCCTTCTCAAATACCTGATGCAGAGGGGAGAAGCATGAAAAAAACAGCACAGCTCACACTGCTTGAAACCGCCATCAAAGAGCTCGGCTACTCACTCCGCTACGAAAAAGGGAATTTTCTGGGCGGTGAATGCCGCGTCCATGACAACCGCGTTGTCGTGGTCAACAGATTCCTTCCCCTTGAAGGGAAAATCTACACGATAGCCAAGGTCATCAGACAGCTGAACCCGCCGGGGCTCTCAAAAGAGATTGCCGCAATCATCGACAGTCAGGTCTCTCAAGGCCTCTTCACTCCCCCCGAAAACTGAGCGGTTCGTCTGCCCAAACCACCATCTGCCGATCTTTTGAACGGAACTCCACCCCCGGCCGTTCATTGCTGAACCGGCGAAGCATCTCTCTGTCGACCCGTTTCAGAAAACCCCCGGGCACAAGCAGGCAATGCGTAGGCCGGCTGTACTCCAGCCATGAAGCAAGCTCCCTCTGCTGCTTCAGACCAAACCTGTAAATCCACAGCACGGCTGTATCAGCACGGAACAGCTCGCTCTTCTGGAGACTCCCGGTACCCGAAGCCATCAGTATAGAATGGCGGCGGCTCCAGAGCTTTACCACCCTCCCCGCAGGTCGGGCAATCACAACGGAAGGAAGAACAAGAAGAGAATCGGACCGGAGAACATGGTGCCGGGAAGGGGCCCCGAGCACAAGCGAATCGGGTGAAAAGAGCTGAACGAGGGCTGAGGGGGACGAAAAACCGAAACCCGCCTCCTGTCGCCCGATACGCTCCCCATCCGAGGGTTTCCGCCCCGCATCAATCTGAATGCTCTCAAAGCCGGAAGAGAAGAGGAATGAGAGGTTCCTGCCAAGATTGACGCTGAGGAAGGCAGGAGAAGCGGCGGGGGGGAAAAAGAGAGCCTGCCAGACGAAGATGTTGGTGGCAACAAGCAGCACCCCCACACCCTCTTTCCACCGATTCCGCACCAGAAAGAAAAACGGTACAGGAAGCAGAAAAAAGAAAAGAAGCAGCTCAAATGCGGCTGGACGGAAATTGACCACCCCAAAAGGAAAGCTGCTGAAAAAAGAGGCAGAATCGAGAGCAAGCGCTGCAAAAAACTGTGCCGCAGCTCCAAGCACACCAGCCGCTGCAGCAGACACCAGATTAAGCAGGAGCATTCCGAACAGCGCATACAGCATCAGAGAGGAAAAAAGAACAACAGGAAAATTGGCCACAAAGGCAATAAGTGAGAAAGTACCGAAGTACCACGCAATGAGAGGTGCCACGCCAAGCGAAGCCGCAAAGGTAAGGAGAAGACTTGAGTTCACAAACCGCCAGAGGGGTTTTCCGCCGCCTCCGCGATTGAGCAACTGATTGAGACGGGGATTGAACAGCAGAATGGAGAGCACAGCCGCATTGCTCATCTGAAAACCGGGACTGAACAGGTCGAGCGGATCAAGAAACAGGATGATGACATCGGCCAAAGCAAGAGCGTTGAGGGAAAACGACTGACGGCCTGATGCCGCCCCGGTAAGTACCACCATTGCCATAATGGAGGCGCGCCGAACCGAAGCAGCCCCACCCGTTACCATGGTGTAGACAAGCAGAATGAACCCGGTAAGGGCAACTGCAGCCCAGCGCCCCCATGCAGCAGACTTGAGCCGCTGGAGGAGAAGATTCACCACCAGAACCAGAAGACCGACATGGAGCCCCGAAACCGCAAGAATATGAGCCGTACCGGTCCGGCGGAACGCCAGCTCCAGCTCAGGGGAGAGCTGGTCGCGCTGTCCGGCAAGAACTCCGGCCATGAACGAGCGTTCCCGCCCCCCGGAAACCCGGGTCTTGAGCGCATTCTCAAGATAGAGGGCAACAGGCTCAACAAGAAAACGCTCAAACCACCCCGCCCCGCTCTCTCCATCGCTCTGCACCTGCCACACTCCAACAGCAAAAACCGATGTCGACACCCCCTTCAGCCGGGAGGCTTGATGCGGATTGAACTCCCCCCGGTTTCCGGCACCGCCTAAAGCAGTCACACTCCCCTTCACCCGCACAAGGCTTCCCCGCCGAATCTGCAGCTCACCCTTCCCGGCACCCCGCACATGAACTGCCGCACGATCGCAAAGTTCAGTTGCATCCCCATCATCAAACACCTCGCGAACCTCCATCTGAAAATGGGTTCCCGAAGAGGAAACCACAGGACGGCTCTCCACCCTTCCACTGAGAACAATGCTTTTACCCGCAAAAGGAAGAAGGCCGTTTCGGGGAACATGATTGAAACGGAGATCTGCGTAAGCGGCAAAAGCGGTAAAAACCAGAACCAGGAAGAGAATGGTGCTCACAGGAAGGGGAAAACGGCCCACAGCAAGGGAGCGGCCGGAACGGGACAAGAACCATTCATAAAGCAGTGCCCCCCCAACCGCAAGAAGCGAAGCAAGAGCCATACCAAACCATACCTCCACCCCCACAGGGAAAAACGAACCAGCAAGAACGCCCCCGGCAACAAAACCCAGAAGGCGCACTGCCGGATATGGAGCTAACGCAATGTTTCGTATATTCTTTTTTTTCACGAAAGCTCCTAAACCCTTTGTTTCATGCTGGTCAAAGAGATTCTGAACACAGCACACAAACCCGTATTCAGCTTTGAATTCTTTCCTCCGAAAAAAGATGCGGACTGGGAAACACTGTTTGAAACCATAACGGCTCTCTCTCCCCTCAACCCCTCTTATGTCAGCGTCACCTATGGAGCCGGCGGCTCCACACGGACCAGAACGCACGACCTGGTCACAAGAATCCAGAAAGAGACCGGCCTTTCTGTAGTATCGCACCTGACCTGCATTGCATCAACAAGCGGCGAAACCGGCGAAATACTTGAAAACTACCAAAGCCACGGAATAAATAATGTGCTTGCGCTCAGAGGCGACAAACCGGCAGGAACAGAGTCCATTGCTGATGCAGTCAAAGATTTTCCCCACGCCATCGATCTGGTTCGCTTCATCAAGAACAATCACCCCGATATAGGGGTCGGAGTGGCAGGATTTCCCGAAGGACATCCTGAAACCCCAAACAGACTGCAGGAAATCGAATATCTGAAAGCAAAAGTGGATGCGGGGGCGGACTATATTGTAACCCAGCTGTTTTTCGACAACCGCGACTATTTCGACTTCGTGGACCGCTGCCGTCTGGCAGGCATTTCCGTTCCCATCATACCCGGAATCATGCCGGTGACGAGCACAAAAGGAATGACAAGAATGTCGGAACTGGCGCTTGGAGCAAGAATCCCGGCCCCCCTCCTGAAAAAAGTTCTCGGTGCGGAAAACGACGCACAGGTAGCTTCAATCGGCATTGAATGGGCAACAAACCAGGTCCAGGAACTCATTGACAACCAGATTCGCGGCATTCACTTCTATACACTGAACATGGCCACGGCAACCCTTGAAATATTCCAGAACCTCCACAGCTGAATGGCAGCCGTGGAGGGTTCTTTTTTCAAAGGGACCGGGGGGTGAAAACATCATGAGCCGTCAGCTGCTCAAGGGTCTCCCTCCGACGCATCAGACGGGACTCACCACCATCAACCATCACCTCGGCAGGACGCAGCCGTCCATTATAGTTGCTGGCCATAACAGCCGCATATGCCCCACAGGACATCACAGCCAGCAGCCCGCCCTCCGGAGCGTCATCAATCTCTCTGCCTCTGGCAAAAAAGTCGCTTGACTCGCAGACAGGGCCCACAACATCGGCAACCACCCTCTGAGCATGCTGCCGAACCGAAAGAACCTCATGATGCGACTGGTAGAGCGCCGGCCGGATAAGCTCTGTCATGCCGGCATCGACAACAAAAAACTTTTTGCCGGTATGGTTGCTCTTTTTATAGAGAATCTTCGACAGCAGCACCGTTGAATTGGCCACAAGAAAACGGCCCGGCTCAAGAATCACCTTTGCCCCGGTCTCCTTGAGCATCGGAACAAGTTTTTCAGCAAAACGCTCAATCGCAGTTGCAGGCTTCATCGGGTCATAGGTGACGGGGAACCCGCCGCCGATATCCAGATACTCAATAGCAAAACCCGCGCCACGGGCGTAACTGAACACATCAAGAAGCTTCGTAAGAGCTGCAACATAAAACTCCGTATCGAAAATCTGGGAACCGATATGCATNTCGAGCCCTATAAGCCTGACATTGTGAAGAGTTCCCAGAAGAGAGAAAATCCCGGGAAGTTCAGCCTCGTCAATACCGAACTTCTCCTTGCTGTCGCCAGTGGTGATATAGGGGTGGGTTTCAGCAGTCACATTCGGGTTGACCCGAAGCGCCACCGAAGCAACAACCCCTTCCTCGCCGGCAATACGATCAATCGCCCGAAGCTCTGAGAGCGACTCAACCTTCAGAAGCAGCACGCCGCTTTTGAGGGCATAGGCAATTTCATCCGGCCGTTTGCCAACACCGGCAACAATAATCCGCTCTGAAGGAACACCAGCCTGAAGTGCCCGGTAAAGCTCACCGCCGGAATTGACATCACATCCAGCTCCAAGCTCTCCGAACTCCCTGATGACATTCAGGTTGAAATTGGCCTTCACTGAATAGCAGGTAAGATGCGGCAATGAGGCAAATGCTGCTTCAAACTCCCGGTAACTCTCCACAAGACTGCGACGGGAGGTCACATAGAGCGGTGTTCCGAACTCTTCGGCAAGCGCACTCAGCCCGGCACCCTCACAGCTGAGCTCTCCGGCTTCAAAATGAAAATCTGTTCTGTCAGACAATATCTCTACCCCTTCGTTTTCGTTAAAAAGGACAAAATACCCTTTCTCTTTATCAACGGAAAGAAATATCCCCGAACTTGCAAAATCACAAGCCCGGTCTTATATTCACAACTCACTTGTATAGTATATCCCATCCATACACTACCGAAGCGGAACAATGGCAAAAGGAAAAGAAAATAGAATCGTCATCACTCTTGAGTGCACTGAAGCCAAAAAAGAGGGCAAAACTGTCTCAAGATATACGACGACGAAAAACAAGAAGAACACGACAGACCGTCTTGTTCTGAAAAAATACAACCCGAGCATGCAGAAACATACGCTGCACAAAGAAATCAAGTAATTTAATTATTTGGCTTTATAGCGAAAAAGCGCTTAATTTCTTTTTGGCCCGAATGGCGGAACTGGTAGACGCACTCGTTTCAGGGACGAGCGCCGCAAGGTGTAGGAGTTCGAATCTCCTTTCGGGCACATAAAAAGCTTCCCCGCGATATGCATGCAGCCTCGTCTCTCATCTTTTCAGCAGACAGTTCGTTTGAGTCTGTTCTTTCACATCTGAAACAATGTATGCACCTTTCACGGGAGGGTGCTTTTTTTTGTCCCTCTCATAATCCCAAACACGAGCAGTAGTGGATCATTCAAAAATCAACCTCCTTGTCAGGCTCCAGCACCTCGACAATCAGATAGAAAAAATCGTCAGTCTTCAGAAAGGCCTTCCAGAAGAGATTAACGCACTTGAAGAGGATCTGGCATTTACCGTAAAGCAGATTGAAACGCGCACGGCAAAAAACGAAGAGCATCTCAAACTTCGCCAGCACCTCAACGAAACCGCCAATGCCTGCCGTGAAAAAATTGATGCATTCCGTGAAAAACAGACCCTCGCAAGAAACAACAAAGAGTACGACGCACTCTCCAAACAGATAGAGTANGAAGAAAAAGAGATTGCGTTGGCAGAAATCGGACTTCAGGACATCAGCCAGGGCGAACAGCGAGCCCGCGAGATGCAGGAAAAGGGCCGTCAGCTGATAGCCGAAAACCGCTACGACGAAATATCTGACGATATGATGCCCGACGATGTTCTCGCACAGCAGCTTGAAGACTTCAAGCAGCAGACGGAGCAGAAGAACGAAGAGCTGAACGGCATTGTCATTGAAACTGCCGAAGAGGTCGCTGCACTCCAGAAACAGATTGATGCACAGCGGGACCTTCTGGCAACCGAAGCCAAGCGCCTGCTTGACAAATACGACCACCTCAGAAGCGGATCGCTCCGCAACGCCGTTGTGCCGCTCAACCGCAACGCCTGCTCCGGATGCAACACCAGAGTTCCCACCAACCGGCACACCATGATAGTCCAGGGAGGATTCTACCTGTGTGAATCATGCGGGCGCATTGTTGTGCATGAGAGGCTCTTTGAAGAAGCTGACGACTAGAAAAAAAACTTCCCCATTAAAATAGCGTGTTTTTCAGCAAACACATGCTATCTTTCATACGCTGAAACCGCAAGTGTGCAGTCGCTGCAGGGCCAATGGCCCTGCAGAGGAAAGTCCGAACTTCACAGGGCAGGGTGCCGGTCGAGAGCGCCGAAAGGTTCTCAAGCCCGGGCAGGTCGGCGCAAGCCGGTCCTGACAGAGAGCGCAGCAGAAAGCAGACCGCTCCGGGAAACCGGAGTAAGGGTGAAACGGCGGTGTAAGAGACCACCAGGCATTCCGGTAACGGAGTGCGCTATGCAAACCTCCCCGAAGCAAGGCCGAATAGGAAAGCTTTTCCCCAAAGGGAAAGAGGGCGGCCCGCCCGATTCCGCAAGGAGAGTTTTCGGGTAGGCCGCATTAGATAAATGACTGCAGTTTCTTCCGGCACGCCGGTTGATTCACAGAATTCGGCTTACATCTTCGGTTTCGGCTTTTTTTTATTCAGCCATCCTCAGGGCTGACCTCCACCAGGGGAGCTCCCCCGTCGGAAATCCTCACACTCACACTCACCGGCTTGCAGCAGACCGGGCAGTCCTCTGTATACTCCTGACTTCCCGCCCCGCAATCAATCTCCAGATCCATCGGCTCCCCACAGAATGGGCAGGGAACAGAAACCGTTTCCAGCATATTCATACCTGACTCCTCTCTTCAGTTGATGAAACACCGGCACCAAAAATGCGGAGATACCGGTCCTCTTTCTGTCGCATCCTCTCCCTCTGTTCAGGGCTGGCGTCATCATAGCCGAGAAGATGCAGAACTGAATGGATGGTGACACGAAGAAGCTCCTGCTCAAACCCGCTTTTGAAACGCACCGCATTGCGGCCCACTTCATCCAGCGACACATAGAACTCCCCCTCAACAACAAGCCCCTCACTGTACGGGAAAGTCACTGTATCGGTATCATAATCATGACCGAGAAATTCCCTGTTGATACGGCGCATCATCCGTCCACCGCAGTAAATGGCATCAATTGATACCGCTTTTCCGCCCTCCTCTGAAAGCACCAGCCGCACAGCTTTTTTCAGCTTCGCCTCCGGGAGCGCTCGACGGGTAGTATTATGCAATTGAATGGTCATGGCTCTATATGGCAAGATGGCCTGTCAGGGCGTCAATGTGCTTGAGGTTATTCTTATGCACCTGAAAGGTGAGCTCAATATCCTCATCAATACACTGCCTGTCAGTCACCTCTGCATGTTCATACAGATAGCCTATCAGTTTGTAATCAGCCACATGGACCCGGATTTTCCGTTCGGTATAGTCGCGCGCCACATGCGCGGCAATGCGAAGACGCAACTCGGAAAGATTGATGCCGCGCGCGGCGGAAATGAACACGGCATCAGGATATCGTGCCCGCAAATCAAGCAGGGTTGCCGGATCCTCAAGCGCATCAATCTTGTTGAACACTTCTATGGTGTTCGGATGGCGGACTCCTATCTCGCGAAGAGTATCGCCAACCACCTTCATCTGCTCCTCAAAGCCCGGATGGCTGAGGTCAATGACATGGAGCAGAAAATCCGCCTGCAGCACCTCGTCAAGCGTTGAGCGGAAACTCTCAACAAGCGTATGGGGCAGCTTGCGTATGAAGCCAACCGTGTCGGACAGCAGCACAAGCTTGTTGATTTTCAGCTCCAGCCGTCGGGTTTTGGTATCAAGGGTAGCAAACAGCCTGTTTTCAGCAAATGCCTCCGCCTGAGGGCAGAGCATATTCATAAGTGTCGACTTGCCCGCGTTGGTATAGCCCACAAGAGCCACCCGCGGAACACTCACCCGACCCCGGGTCTGGGTATCATGCTGGAGAGAGACATCACGAAGTTTTTTCTTCAGAAGCGCGATTCTGCTGCGCACAAGCCGGCGGTCAGTCTCAATCTGCGTCTCGCCCGGCCCCTTGGTGCCAATGCCCCCCTTCTGCTTCGACAGGTGAGTCCACTGCCCCGTCAGGCGCGGCAGCATATACTCAAGCTGAGCCAGCTCAACCTGCATCTTTGCCCGGAACGACTTGGCCCTCAAAGCAAATATCTGCAGAATGAGACCGGTCCGGTCAATCACCTTACATGCAAGCTCCCGTTCAAGATTTCTTGCCTGAAGCGGGGTAAGATCATCATCAAAAATGACGATATCAGCCTCTGACGCCTTCACCATGCTGCGAAGCTCGTCCACCTTCCCGCTCCCGATTGCAAAACCGGGATCAGCAGCACGCCTCTCCTGAATCATCGACTTCCCTACATCAGCTCCCGCCGTATCGGCAAGAAACGCCAGCTCCTCCAGATACTCTTCCACCTGCACTCTTGAAACTTCAGGCGGATAGGCAATCCCGACAAGAATGGCCTTTTCTCGTGCATCGATGACATCAACAGTATTCAACAGCTTTTCCGGATATGTATTGAGCCCGACCGGCAGCCGGGCATATTGTGATTTTAGGCGGTTTGTTATATCTTGACCACTCTTACCATTAAAGGTAACCAATCCAGCCCCTGAAAAGTTACACATTTTTGTTTTCACGGCATACCAGGGCGGTAGCAGAAAAACCGATGGACACCCGAAGACAACAATCGCGCACACCAGATGACAGACGGCAGCAACGGGACCATATCCACAGCAGCGCAATACGATACGGCTCTTCAGCCTGAAGCCGCCGCCTACAGACACTGTCGCCAGATTGCAAAGCATCACGCAAAAACATTTTATCTGGCCACGCTCTTCCTTCCCAAACGGCTGCAGAACCCCATTTTCGCCATCTACGCCCTCCTTCGCACAGTTGACGACCTTGTCGACAACGCCGAGGAAAAACTCTCAGAGGGCACCATAACGCGCGAAACGATCAACGGACTGCTGGAAGACTGGAAAACACGGCTCAAGGCATGTTACCGGGGAGAGACAGGAGACGACCCCATAATGGTGGCCTGGAACCACACACTTGAAAGCTATCCGATTGCCATTGAGCACCCGCTTGAGCTGATTGAGGGGGTTGCCATGGACATTGAGTTCTCCCCCTTCAGCACCTTTGACGAACTCTATATCTACTGCTACAAGGTTGCCTCGATCGTCGGGCTCATGACTTCAGAGATATTCGGATACAGCGACCCCGAAGCCCTTCGCCACGCCATAGATCTCGGCATCGCCATGCAGCTCACCAACATCCTTCGCGACATCGGAGAGGATGTTGACCGCGGAAGAATCTACATCCCGATGGAAGATTTGGAACGATTCGGCTACAGCCGTGAAGAGTTCATGAAAAAAACCATGAACGACAAGTTCCGCAACCTTATGCGGTTTCAGATTGAGAGGGCAAGACGCTACTACCTCTCGTCCGACAAAGGAATCCCGATGCTCCAGAAAGAGAGCCGTCTGGCCGTTGCCCTCAGCAGCGTCAACTACGGAAACATCCTGAACTCAATAGAAGAAAACGGCTATGATGTCTTCTCACAGAGGGCATACCGCTCATTCAGCCAGAAAATACTGACGCTGCCCCAGGTATGGCGTAAATCAAAAGCCTCCGTCTGAAGGAACGCATCAGAACCATAACAACACCCTAATTCATTCTCCCTTCTCAGTTTATGCAGCAAGAACACGAACAGCAAATTTCCCTCAACGACCAGATGCAGCGCCGTCTGGAAGAACGCACGCACCTTATGGAATCGGGCATCAACCCCTATCCATGCGAATTCGCCGTCACCGCCCACTCCCGCGACATCATTGAAACATTTCAGGAGGAGGCCAAAACCCCGGTATCAGTGGCGGGGCGCATTATGGCCATCAGAAAAATGGGCAAAGCCTCTTTTTTCCACATTCAGGACGCCAAAGGCAGAATACAGATCTATCTGAAAAAAGACGAGGTCGGAGAAGCCTCATACAACACATTCAAACTGCTCGACATCGGCGACATTGCGGGCGTGAAAGGATACACATTCAAAACCCGGACCGGTGAAATATCAGTCCACGCCGAAGAGTTCACACTCCTCTCCAAATCACTGCGTCCCATACCCGTCGCCAAAGAAAAAGAGGTAGAGGGCGAGAAAGTGGTCTTCGACGCCTTCTCCGACCGTGAGCTCCGATACCGCCAGCGCTATGTTGACCTCATCGTCAACCCTGAAGTCCGCGAAACCTTTATCAAAAGAAGCGCCATCGTCTCACACATGCGCAGCTTCTTCACAGCCAAAGGGTGGCTTGAGGTTGAAACCCCGATCCTGCAGCCCATCTACGGAGGAGCTGCCGCACGCCCCTTCACCACGCACCACAATGCGCTGGACATGGAGCTCTACCTCCGCATTGCCAACGAGCTCTACCTCAAACGCCTCATTGTAGGCGGGTTTGAGGGAGTGTTTGAGTTCGCCAAAGATTTCCGCAACGAAGGCATTGACCGCTTCCACAACCCCGAATTCACCCAGGTGGAACTCTATGTGGCCTACAAAGACTATAACTGGATGATGGAGCTTGTCGAGCAACTCTTCCACCAGACCGCCCTTGCCGTCAACCGGAGCGAGACCACATCATTCCTGGGCAATGAAATCAGCCTCAAGCCCCCCTTCAGGCGCATCACCATTGCCGATTCAATCAAAGAATACACCGGCGCGGATATTGAAGGAAAAAGCGAACAGGAACTCCGCAACACGGCAAAGGACCTCGGCCTGGAACTCGACCCGAAAATCGGCCCCGGCAAAATCATTGATGAAATTTTCGGTGAGTTTGTTGAGCCCAAACTGATTCAGCCAACCTTCATTACCGACTACCCGACAGAAATGTCGCCCCTGGCCAAACCACACCGCGAAAAAGAAGGTCTGGTAGAGCGCTTCGAGCTGATTGCAGGCGGAAAAGAGATATGCAACTCCTTCTCCGAACTCAACGACCCCGTCGTGCAGCGCCAGCGGCTTGAAGAGCAGGCCGGCCTCCGCCAGCGCGGAGACGATGAGGCCATGATTGTTGACGAAGACTTCCTCAGAGCCCTTGAATACGGCATGCCCCCTGCGGCAGGCCTCGGCATCGGCGTCGACCGCCTCGTCATGCTGCTCACAGGAGAAGACTCAATCCGCGATGTCATCTTCTTCCCGCACATGAAGCCGGAATAACCCCGGCCAAATCGATTCCATCATGAAAAAACAAAAGCCCTGAGCCGCTGGAGCGGCAAAGGGCTTTTGAGTTAATGGCATCTGTTTGAGAAAAACCCTTCAGTCTGTCGGGCTGAGCAGCAGCAGGAACCGCGCTTCGTCAACACGCTGCCTGAAAGCCTCACGACCGTCGATATGGATGACGGGAATGTCATTACCGTAAAGGGAATGAAGATCGGCAGAGGAAGTTATGTCTACCTTCTCAAGAAGGAACGGCACTCGCACCTGAATACGGCTCATCACCTCTAATGCCTCATCGCAAAGACAACAGCCGGGCTTGCCGTAAATGGTCACTTGTGGTACAGGGCAGTTCATGTCCTCGGGCTATCCGCAAAGGAGAGGCTCACGGAGAATTTCTGTAATTGAATCAAGAGGAAGAGTGCTCTGCTCCGAACTCACAAGATTCTTCAACCCGTACTGGCCCGATTCAAACTCAGTCTGGCCAATAAAGAGCGCATAGGCAGCACCAAGGCGGTTCGCCTCACGCATCTGCGCCTTCATGCTCCGCCCGGCAAGGTCCAGCTCGGTACTGATACCCGCACGGCGCAACTGAAATGCAACCTGCATGGCGTGGCCTGAAAGCTCCAGCTGCTGCACCACCACAAACACTTTCGGCCCCACAGGCTTCAGCCCTTCCAGAAGCCCCTGCTTCTCCATGGCAATAAGCAACCGCTCCATCCCCACAGCAAACCCGACAGCCGGCATATCCTTACCGCCACCAAGCTCACGGGCAAGGCCATCATAACGACCACCTCCACCTATTGCATCCTGCGCGCCAAGTTCCGAACTGGTCACTTCAAAGGCCGTATGGCAGTAATAATCAAGCCCCCGCACCAGCAGATGGTCAACTTCATAGCTGACACCGCGGTCTCGCAACAGCGAAAGAACCTCTTCAAACTCCGCAACCCCTTCAGCCTTCACAAAATCAAAAAGACGGGGTGCAGCAGCAATCAGCTCCTTCAGGGCAGGATTTTTCGAATCAAGAATTCGTAACGGGTTCTTCTCAAGCCGCTCTTTTGACGACTCGTCAAGCTCGCCAGCAAAGGGCAGAAAATAAGCACGAAGCGCATCGCGATAACGCGCACGGTCCTCAAGATCGCCCAGCGTATTGATGCGGAGCCGCAGCCCCTTGAGGCCAAGAGCATCAAACACCCCCATCATGAACGACAGCACCTCAGCCACCGCCGCCGGAGACGAGGCCCCCAGGAGCTCCGCACCGAACTGCGTAAACTGCCGCTGCCGCCCCGCCTGGGGCCGCTCCTTGCGGAACAGATCACTGATATAGAATAATTTATGCAGAGGAGCCTGCGAGAGCAGGTTTCTCTGCAGAGCTGCACGCATCACTCCCGCCGTCATCTCAGGCCGAAGCGTCAACGAACGACCCTGTGGATCGGGAAGAAACGAGAACATCTCCTTCCCCACAATATCTGTTGTGGCACCAATACCCCTCTGGAACAGCTCCGTATACTCAAACACAGGCGTACGCACCTCACCGAAAGCATAGAGCCCGGCAAGCCGGCGCACCACACCCTCAACAAGCTGCCACTGCACCGCCTCGTCCGGAAAAACATCCTTTGTTCCCTTTACCGCCTGATACTGCGACATACGCTACAGTCCCTCTCTTTCAATCCGGTTCATATCTGCGGCAGCTCCTTTTCCTCAAGCTTGAACAGCTCAAGCACCTCAGAAGGCTTTACAGCCGCAAAAAGCCGCTCCCTCACATCCTCACGCCCGGCAAGGCGCGTAATGCGACCAAGCAGCTTCAGGTGCTCGGCCAGCATATCGGCAGGCGTAGCCAAAAGAAATATGATCTTTACCGGTTCTTTATCTATGGAATCAAAATTGATATCCTCCTTCAGGGTAGCAATGGCAAGCACCGGATGAGAAACCGCATCAGTCTTTGCATGCGGCAAGGCAATCTTCTTGCCGATACCCGTCGACATTTCACCCTCACGGCGAAGCACATCTGCCCGCAACCGGTCAATATCTTTCACCCCCGAATGTTCCGAAATAATCGAAAGCATTCGTTCAATCACCTGCTCCTTGGTTTCAAGTTCAAGGTTCAGCGCAATGTATTTTTCAGAAAGGATACTCTCGATTTTCATTTTGACACAAGATGACGCTATGTAAAACACCCGGGCAGCCGAAAAGTACCGCCACAGAAGGAAAGACAGGCATAATATAAAAATTCAATTACCAACCTCTAAACACCCTGACAGCATGATTTCAGCCCCCGACCAACACAGCCAGTGAGGTTCGGAGCAGGTTTACCGCGTCAAAAGGTAGAGAAACGGCGCCACAAACATCACCGTATCAAACCGGTCCAGAACCCCCCCATGCCCGGGGATAAGCGCAGAAGCATCCTTCACCCCCGCATCGCGCTTGAACATGGACTCGATAAGGTCGCCAGCAGGACTGAAAAGACCGATAAAAAGACCGGCAAGAAGCACCGTTGAGGGGGAGACAGCAGGCACAACAAAAGAAAACGCATACGCAGCAGCAACACTCCCCAACACCCCGAAAAAGAACCCCTCCCAGGTCTTGTGCGGACTGTGGCGCTCAAACAGCTTGCGCTGAAACACCTTCCCCCCGGCAAGGCTTCCCCCGAAGTATGCGGAAATATCCGTCGACCAGATGCAGATGAACATCAAGAGCACCCATGCCTCGCCGTCCCCGTTCATCGGCTCCATGCGAAGGCGCAAAAGAGAGCCAAAGGCCAGATTCACATACATGAAGCCCGCAAGCGCTGAACCAAGGTTAAGAAGCGGCGAGCCCTCCTTCACAAACAGTTCAAGCAGAAACAACGCCATCACCACGCCAAGCAAAACAACCCAGATTTCCACAAACCCGAAATAAAAATCCGCCTGCACCAGAAGTGTGGCAAGCAGCATAATCCAGAGAGCCGGAGGGTTGGCCTTGTGCGAAGCAAGACGATGAAACTCAAACGAAGCCAGCAGCGCGAGCAGCAGGAAAAACAAAAAAAACCATACGCCTCCCAGCTGAATCAGCCACAAAAGAAGAGGAATGCCCAGAGCGGCCACCAGAACACGCTGCAGGAGATTGACACCGAGAAGCTTACCCATAAAAAATCTGTTACGAAGCCGAAGCAATGGAGGAAAAACGCCGCATCACAAACACGAACAACAAAAGGGAAAGAGGCACAGCAGCCCACCACCATGCCATACCAAGCAGAAGCTCAGGCTCAGGGCCAGCAGCCTCAGAACCTCCACCCAAAGCAAGAAGCAGAAGAGCCGAAAGGTTGTTCACAAAATGCACCGACATAGGTACGGCAAGGTTACCGGACCTGCTGTAAATATAGCCAATATAGTAGCCAAGCAAAGCAAGCGGTACCAGATTGGCTGCACTCATATGGAAAAAAGCAAACATGGTGCCCGTAAGCAGCACCGCATACAGTGGACGCATGGAAGCCGCATAATTCCCCTGCACATACCCCCTGAACAGCAGCTCCTCACTCACAGCAGGCACCAGCGCCAGCACGCCAACCACCACAAAAAACTCAGAAAGAGAGCCCGCGCCGGCAAGTTCCGAAATAAACCCTTCCATTACCACCCGCTGCCGCACCACCTCCGCACCTGCCTCACCAAGCGCAGGCCAGAGAAACAGGTCTTGAAGGCCGGCTACCGTATAGAGCAACGGCTGCAGAAGGAACACCCCCGCAACACCAAACCAGACAAGCCTGGAGTCCACCCCGCCCCCTAAACCAAGAAAGCGAAAACTCTCAGGCGAAAACAGCCGCCTCCGGACATGCACAGCAGCAAGCACCAGCACTGGCAACGCCAGCACCAGCAGCTGCCCCAGAACCTGCACAAAACGCAACTTCGGCAGCATCGCACCAATCCCCCCACCCTCAAGCGCCATTTCCGCACTGCCACCCGAAAAGCTGAAAAGCAGCGCCCCCGCAACCGGGTACAGCACCATCACACCAAGAAGGAAGGCCGTGTTGATGAAGAAAGAAGGGCGNTTGGCAGTAAAGCGGTCAGGAAGCATTGGAATAACAGAGAATTTGATACTTGATGAAATGAGCCAACGCCACAGAGTGGGTGCGCTTGAGGCTCCTCACCAGCATACCAGGCAGCATGAAAGCCTGATAGCCCAATTGCTGCCGGAACTTTTTCAATGTCATGCAGGAGAGGTTGGTCAGTAATGGAAGTTTTTCAGCAAAACATACATTAAACCCCCAGCTAAAACAAGAGCCCTACCTTCCGCAGCACTGCTTGTACTTTTTTCCGCTGCCGCAGGGGCACCGGTCGTTGCGACCCACACGGGCCTCTGAACGGATCATCCCACCGCCACCGTGCTGCGAAAGGTACTCACGGCGCCAGGGCACCCAGAACTCCCGAAGGTCAAGCACATTGAGCCCAGTTCGTCCTGCACTTTTTCCTTCATCTCTTCAACCTGCAGCTCCCGGGAATCCTGCGCCTCATCGAACATACCGGCCATCATTGCAAACGGAGCGAGAAGCATCTTGCCCTGCTCATCCTTAAAGGTCCGATCCCACACGCCCTTGTCGATCATTGCTCCGCAAATGAACCCCTGAGCCCAGTCCCTGACCGCCAGCGGCCTATCTTCAGCCGCCTTAATGCCCAGCTCATCGAATAGCGGGTGTACCCTGCAGCTTCATCGCCAAGCTTGCCAACCACGATGTTGTAATAGGTGAAGAGCAGCCCCATTGCCTTCTCCACTTCCCCTTTAGAGGCAAAGTCAGGCTCCCGGCCGCTCCCGGTGACATCCCATACCCACGGCAGCCATCGGTCAGGCAGGATGGTTTCGGGATGGATTGCCAGAGCTGAAAAAAAACCATCAAGCATCATGACCGACATCGCACCCTCAGTTGTCGCTCCTGTCTCGAGCAAATCACGAAGCCCCAGGAACAAGGCAATCCCCTCACTCACTGATTCAGGTGAATGCATCTCATCGTCACGCGGAAACAAGCGTCCTACCTCATCGTTGAAAGAGGCACAATCAAAAGCCCTGGCATTGAACCCATCGCCGAGGCTCTCAAGAAGCGCAGCGTATCCCCCGACTCCCCCGCAATCCTCCGGCGGGCAGGCACCAGAGCCATCAAGGCAACACAGAGGGAACTCTTCCGGCAGAAGCTCACCGACCGACTCAAGAATGATCTCATGCACCCAGTCGTCCCCGTAATCGTACACATAGAGGCACCGCTCACCCGGCTCCGCAAACAGCGACTGGAGCGTATGGTGACGCTCATCGAGCACACCGGCGTCCAACGCCCCCTCCTCTGCCTCACCGTAGTGTAAACGGTTTGCCCCTACAAACTCGTGCAGGTGCCGGTTCTCCCAACCCATTACCAGCTGGAGTGATGTATGCACAAGCGGAAGCTGGGCCTCGGCAGGCATCCGAACCCGCCGCCAGACGGGAGGCTCGGCATGCAAAAGCGATACGCGAAGTTCATAAACAAGCATGGAAATCTCCGATGAGTACAATAAATTCATTCAGGAAACAGGAGCCCCACAACATGAGACTCCTGCCATTATGTGACAAGGTAACTCATTCATGCTCCACACGAAAACCCGACAGCATGGAAGGGGTAAGACCAAGTCACGGTTGCTGACTTACATAAAGAACAGCCATACTCCATCTAGCCCCGTATGCAGCATCACCAAGACCCCACTGGACTTTTGGCTGTTCGGACCCCGGCTGTGCTCATTTCGTTACGGTTTGCTGTAGCGAGCTCCGTTTTCATGCGCTTCTTCTATCAGCATAATGACTTCGGCCTTGTGATCCTCAAGGATCAGTCGTCCTCGTGCCCCCTGGTAAGTGCCTCGAGCTTTTTTTT
>JGI11705J14877_10000212_pt1 | contig 37096 bp, 35 predicted proteins | sample Etolaghawater15m_FD_14877 | JGI IMG/M metagenome (IMG submission 14877) | reverse complement strand
GCCTGTTCTGACGACTCAGATGAAATCGGTGGGCGAGGTGATGGCCATCGGTCGCACCTTCCAGGAATCCTTCCAGAAAGCCTTACGTGGTCTCGAAACGGGTTACAAGGGCATGGATCCACGCGTGCCGCTGACGCATGAGGATCCCAAAGAGATTCTCAGGAANTCGCTGCAAGTGCCTNCTCCGGAACGAGTTTTGTATGTTGCAGATGCCTTCCGTCATGGTTGGAGCTTGCAACAGATTTTCGATCACTCGGCGATTGACCCCTGGTTTCTCGCGCAGATTGAAGACCTCGTGCGCAGCGAGCAGGCGCTTGCCGGTAAGGCCCTCAAAGACCTCGATGCTGCGTGGTTGCGCCGTCTCAAGCGTAAGGGGTTCTCTGATGGGCGTTTGGCCCAGCTCTTTGGTGAGACCGAGAGCGCGGTGAGGGCGGCGCGCCATGCGTTCGCGATCCGGCCGGTGTACAAGCGTGTCGACACCTGCGCTGCTGAATTCCCGACCGACACGGCCTACCTGTACTCAACCTACGAGGAGGAGTGTGAGGCAGAGCCAACTGATCGTCAGAAAATCATGATTCTGGGTGGTGGCCCGAATCGAATTGGCCAAGGCATTGAGTTTGATTACTGCTGTGTGCATGCGGCGTTTGCGTTGCGTGATGCGGGTTTTGAGACTTTGATGGTCAACTGCAACCCGGAAACGGTGTCCACCGATTACGACACCTCGGATCGTCTCTATTTCGAGCCGCTGACCTTGGAAGATGTGCTCGAAATCGTGGAGACAGAAAAGCCGGCGGGCATTGTGGTGCAGTACGGCGGCCAGACGCCGCTGAAGTTGGCGCGTGATTTGGAAGCAGCCGGCGCGCCAATCATCGGCACTTCGCCGGATGCAATCGATCTGTCCGAAGACCGCGAGCGTTTTCAACAAGCGTTGCATCGTCTCGGTCTGTTGCAGCCGCCCAACCGGACCGCGCGTGCGGAAGATCAGGCGCTCAAGCTCGCCGAAGAAATTGGTTATCCCTTGGTGGTGCGCCCGTCCTATGTATTGGGTGGCCGCGCTATGGAAATCGTGCATGCGCCGGAAGACCTCGAGCGTTACTTCCGTGAAGCGGTGCAGGTTTCGAATGAAAGCCCGGTCTTGCTCGATCGCTTCCTGAATGACGCAATTGAGGTCGATGTCGATGCGATCTGTGACGGCACCGATGTGTTGGTCGGCGGCATCATGCAGCACATTGAGCAAGCTGGCGTGCACTCTGGCGACTCGGCGTGTTCCCTGCCGCCGTATGACCTGCCAGCTGAGATTCAGAGCCGTCTGCGTGAACAAGTGCAGGCGATGGCATTAGAGCTCAAGGTGGTGGGCTTGATGAATGTGCAGTTCGCGATTCAGGGGGATGATATTTATGTGCTCGAAGTGAATCCGCGTGCCTCACGTACCGTACCGTTTGTGTCTAAGGCGAGCGGTCGTCCATTGGCGAAGATTGCGGCCTTATGTATGGCCGGTATATCGCTCAAGGAACAAGGCGTGCTTGAAGAGATCGTGCCGAAGCATTATTCGGTGAAAGAGTCGGTGTTCCCGTTTGCCAAGTTCCCGGGGGTCGACCCCTTGCTCGGACCGGAAATGAAATCGACCGGCGAGGTGATGGGTGTGGGTCGTACCTTTGCTGAAGCCTTTGGCAAGTCACAGCAGGCGGCTGGCATCGAGCTGCCGACAGAGGGCCGGGTATTCTTGAGTGTGCGTGAAGCGGACAAGCCCTATGCAGCTGACTTGGCTAAGCGTCTCAACACGCTCGGTTTTGACATCATCGCAACCAGCGGTACCGCCAAGTCCATTGAAAGTCTGGGTGTGGCTTGTGAGCGTGTGAATAAGGTCAAAGAAGGGCGTCCGCACGTTGTCGATCGCATTAAGAATCACGAAGTGACCCTGATCATCAATACGACAGAAGGCAAACTCGCGGTTGAGGATTCTTTCTCGATTCGCCGCGAAGCATTGAATCGTAAGGTGACGTATTTCACAACGATGGCAGGTGCCGAGGCATTTGTGGAAGCGCTGGAAAATAACGCCGGTCGTCTGGTGTATCGCTTACAAGAACTCCAATCGTCCGCCCTCTAAATTGATGCACGCTGCTCGATCCGGCAGAGACCGGACTTGCAAGGAGGATTCATGAACAAAATTCCATTAACGGTTGCAGGCGAAGTGCGCATGCGCGAAGAGCTCAATCGTCTCAAGAATGAAGAACGGCCGCGCATCATTGAAGCGATTGCCGAGGCGCGCGCACATGGTGATCTGAAAGAAAACGCTGAATATCACGCTGCGAAAGAGCAGCAGGGGTTTATCGAGGGTCGCATCAAAGACCTTGAGGCCAAGCTGTCGAATTGCCAAGTGATTGATGTCAGCAAATTGCCGCAAAACGGTAAGGTGGTTTTTGGTGTCACAGTTGAACTAGAAGACATCGATAGCGGGGATATGCTCGAATATCAAATCGTCGGCGATGATGAAGCCGACATTAAAGCGAATAAGATTTCGATTAGCTCGCCGATCGCTCGCGCCATGATTGGCAAGGAAGCTGGGGATGTGGCAAAGGTGCAAACCCCGGGCGGCACACGCGAGCTGGAAATCGTCGAAGTTCGCTATCTCTAGGCGCGTTCGCCTTACGCGTTCGCTCGCTCAGGCATCTCCCATGAATCTGACGCGCGTTGGTTCTGCATTTTTTCGAAACTTTTAGCGTCTTCCGTCGAATCCGATTCGGCGTATCCTCATGAGGTTGAGTTTTATTCCACTTCGTATGGAGGAGGTCTTATGAAGACAGCAAAGGTTGCGATTATTGCCTTGTTTGCGGGTGCTTTAGTGGGTTGCCAAGAAGTGCGCAAAGAGGATGTTGGCACCATTACCGGAGGCGTCTTGGGTGGCGTGCTCGGCAGTAATGTTGGCAAGGGGTCGGGCAATAAGGCTGCGATTATTGCCGGAACCTTGCTTGGTGCGTATCTCGGCGGTTCGATTGGCCGTACCATGGACAAGGTGGATCAGTACGAAGCCAATCAAGCGTTCGAAACCCTGCCGGATCAGCAAACCAAGCGTTGGAAGAATCCAAATACGGGTAATGAATATGCGGTGACACCGACCAAGACGGTGCAAACTGCGAGCACGGATTGTCGTGAATATGAAATGGAAGCGTGGATTGATGGTAAGCGTGAGACGGTCGTAGGTACGGCTTGCCGTGATGCCCAAGGGCGCTGGCAGACGTCAAACTAGTTCGGCTTCTCAGGATTGCGCTGTTACAGCTGCCGCCTAGCGCGGTAGTTGTAGTTTGGGGTTTTTGGCGCGGCGATACAGTACGGCGATGTGTCCAATCTTCTGCACCAGCTGACTGGCAGTTGCCGCAAGGAGGATTTCGATCCGCTGCTCGCGCTCTTCACGATCTGCCGCGTTGACGCGTACCTTGATCAGTTCATGCGCCTCGAGCGCTTGTCGGGTTTCTTCCAGTAGGCTTTCCGTGAGCCCCTTTTCGCCGACAATCACCAGCGGGTGTAGCGCATGCGCAAGGCCGCGCAGGTGGTTTTTTTGTTTGCCTGAGAGGGCGAGCGGGGCAGCGGTCATGCGGGCGATCCAAGAAGTGGGTTGTATTTGCAAAAAACGGCGCCATCTTAGCGCAGAGACTGTGCCTCAGGGCGCGATATTTTGAGGAGTCGCCGTGGCGCGCAGTAAATCCAGCGGCAATTGGCTGAAGGAACATTTTTCCGACCCCTACGTCAAAAAGGCGCAAGAAGATGGCTGGCGCTCGCGCGCAGCCTATAAGTTGGCCGAGATTGATCGCAAGGATGGACTGCTCAAGGCGGGTATGCGGATTGTCGACCTTGGTGCCGCGCCGGGTGGTTGGAGCCAGTATGCGGCGCAGAAGCTGCAAGGTCGCGGACAAGTGATCGCACTCGACATCCTGCCGATGGATGCTTTATTGGACGTGACCATCTTGCAGGCCGACTTCCGCGAGTCGGAAGCTTTGGAACAACTGCGTGAAGTGTTGCGCGGTGAGCCGGTTGATTTGGTGTTGTCGGATATGGCGCCCAATATGAGTGGCCAAGACAGCACAGACCAAGCGCGTGCCATGTATCTGGCTGAGTTGGCGCTGGAATTTGTGGATGAGGTGTTGCGGCCAGGAGGCGCGTTTCTGACCAAGGTGTTTCAGGGGGTGGGTTTTGATGAATATTTGCGCGCGATGCGGGATCGGTTTGATCGGGTTGCGTCGCGCAAACCGGATGCGTCGCGGGCACGATCGCGTGAAATCTACCTGCTCGGCCAAGGTTTCCGTGGCTAATGCGGCAAGATTGAGCAAAATCTGCGAAATTTACAGACTGGCCTATAATCGGCCGACAACAAATTCAGCCCGCTTGGGTGGCTGAGAACGAGGGAGACCCCTTTTGAACAATATGGCTAAGAACATTCTGTTGTGGTTGGTGATTGCCGTCGTACTGATGTCGGTGTTCAACAACTTCGGCACCCGCAGCACCGGCGGCAAGCAGATGGAGTATTCGCAGTTTGTCTCCGATGTGCGCGCAGGCCAGGTTTCGCGTGTGGAGATTGATGGTCGCACCATCCGTGGCGTCACCACAGGCGGTGAGCGTTTCTCGACCTACAGTCCGGGCGACGATGGGTTGATCAACGATCTGCTCAATAATGGCGTGAACATCAAAGCGAATCCTCCAGAGCAGCAGAGTCTGCTCGCCCAAATCTTTATTTCTTGGTTCCCGATGCTGCTCTTGATCGGTGTCTGGATCTTCTTCATGCGCCAGATGCAGGGCGGCATGGGCGGCAAGGGCGCCATGTCGTTTGGCAAGAGTAAGGCGCGCATGCTCAGTGATGATCAGGTCAAAGTGACCTTTGCTGATGTTGCAGGCGTGGAAGAAGCGAAGGATGAAGTGGAAGAGCTGGTCGAGTTCTTGCGCGATCCAGGCAAGTTCCAAAAGCTCGGTGGGAAGATTCCGCGTGGCGTATTGATGGTAGGTTCGCCGGGTACCGGTAAGACTTTGTTGGCGCGTGCGATTGCGGGTGAGGCCAAGGTTCCGTTCTTTACCATCTCCGGTTCTGACTTCGTCGAAATGTTTGTCGGTGTCGGCGCCTCCCGTGTGCGTGATATGTTTGAACAGGCGAAAAAGCATGCCCCCTGCATCATCTTCATTGACGAAATCGATGCGGTCGGTCGTCATCGTGGCGCAGGCCTCGGTGGTGGACACGATGAGCGTGAACAAACTCTGAACCAGTTGCTGGTGGAGATGGACGGTTTTGAAGGGAACGAAGGCGTGATTGTCATCGCGGCGACGAACCGTCCGGATGTATTGGATCCAGCCTTGCTGCGTCCGGGTCGTTTCGACCGTCAGGTTGTGGTGCCGCTGCCGGATGTGCGGGGTCGCGAACAAATCCTCAAGGTGCACATGCGTAAAGTGCCCATGTCAGATAACGTTAAGCCGCGCAACCTTGCGCGCGGAACCCCGGGTTTTTCCGGCGCGGATCTTGCGAACTTGGTAAACGAGGCGGCCTTGTTTGCCGCGCGTGCAAATAAGAAGCTGGTGGATATGCTCGATTTCGAGCGTGCCAAGGACAAGATCATGATGGGGGCAGAACGTCGCTCCATGGTCATGAGCGATGATGAAAAGGCGTTGACTGCGTATCACGAAGCTGGTCATGCCATTGTTGGCTTGTCAGTTCCGGATCATGATCCAGTCTATAAAGTGACGATCATTCCGCGCGGTCGTGCGCTGGGTGTAACCATGTTCTTACCGGAGCAGGATCGCTATAGCCATAGCAAGCGTCGTCTCGAAAGCCAGATCTCGAGCCTGTTCGGTGGCCGTATCGCCGAAGAGATTGTGTTTGGTAGCGACTCAGTGACTACGGGTGCGTCGAATGACATTGAGCGTGCCACGGACATTGCACGCAATATGGTCACCAAGTGGGGTCTGTCAGAAAAACTCGGTCCGTTGACCTACTCCGAAGAAGATGGCGAAGTATTCTTGGGTCGTCAAATGACGCGTCACAAGGAAGTTTCTGACGAGACAGCACACCTCATTGACGAAGAAATTCGTGCAGTGATCGATCGAAATTACGACCGCTCGAAGAACATTCTTGAATCGAATCGCGACAAGCTTGAAGCGATGGCGCAGGCCTTGATCAAGTACGAAACGATTGATGAAGATCAGATCAAGGACATCATGGATGGGCGTGCGCCGCGTCCACCATCTGATTGGTCAGATAGCCATGAGCCGCCATCGGGTGGTGTCGCTGCTGAAGCCAAAGCGAGCCGTTCGGATGAAGCCGGTGGCAGCGTCGGTGGTCCTGCGACTCAGCACTGAGCTTAGTCGTAAGTTTGTCGTGACACGGCGATGGATTCCATCGCCGTGTTTGTTTATAGGCCCTGTAACGTTGCGTTGAGTCCACGCTATGCAGTTCGGATCGTTTTCTGTTGACCTTCGTCAGCCACGCGTCATGGGTGTGTTGAATGTCACGCCGGATTCGTTTTCCGATGGTGGACAACACGCCCAGCTGGAAACGGCATTGACGCATGCGCGGGCCCTGCTTGCGCAGGGTGCAGACTTCATTGATGTTGGTGGAGAATCAACCCGTCCCGGTGCAGTAGAGGTTTCTGAACAAGAGGAGCTTGACCGCACGATTCCTGTGATTGAGCGCCTCGCAGCAGAGATCGCGGTTCCGATTTCGATTGATACCCAAAAGCCCGTGGTCATGCGCGCCGCGGTTGCGGCTGGGGCCAGCTTGATCAATGACGTTGCGGCTTTGCGTGCTGAGGGCGCGTTAGCCGCCGCAGCAGATTTGAATGTACCTGTTTGTTTGATGCACATGCAGGGCGCGCCCAGAACCATGCAGCAAACGCCGCATTATGTCGACGTGGTCAGTGAGGTGGCTGACTTTTTACAAGCGCGTGCCGCGGCTTGTGTGGAAGCGGGCATTCCACACGAACACATCCTATTGGATCCTGGCTTTGGCTTTGGCAAGACGCTGGACCACAATGTGACTCTGATGCAGGGGCTGCCACAGCTCACCGAGCTTGGTTATCCGCTTTTGATTGGGGTCTCGCGTAAGTCGATGATTGGTATGTTGGCTGGATCCGTGGAAGAGCCCGTGGCTGTGGAGCAGCGGCTGGCAGGTAGTGTGGCGGCGGCGCTGTTTGCGGTTACCCAAGGTGCCGCCATTCTGCGCGTGCATGATGTTGCTGAGAGCGTGCAAGCTCTGCGAGTGTGGCAAGGCCTGGATCAAACTTTGATCCATTAAGAATTAAAACAACAATGAGTGAGTCCATGACAAGACGTTATTTTGGTACGGATGGAATTCGTGGCCGTGCCGGCCAGTTTCCGATGACACCCGAGTTTGTGCTTAAGCTGGGTTGGGCGGCAGGCAAGGTGTTAGCCAAGGAGGGACAAGGCACGGTGTTGATCGGCAAAGATACGCGCTTGTCCGGCTATTTATTTGAGTCGGCTTTAGAGGCAGGTCTCGCGGCGGCGGGTTTGGATGTGGCGATGTTGGGGCCGGTGCCGACGCCCGCGGTTGCATACCTCACCCGTGCTTTGCATGGCCGCGCCGGTGTGGTGATCAGTGCTTCGCATAACCCGCACGAAGACAACGGTATTAAGTTCTTTTCCGCGCACGGCACCAAGCTGGCGGATGCGTCTGAACTTGCGATTGAGGCTTTGTTGGATAGCCCGATGGAAACGGTAGCGCCGTCGCTGATTGGAAAGGCAAGACGGATCAATGACGCGCCGGGTCGTTACATTGAATTCTGTAAAGCCACCGTTGCGCCGTTATTGGATTTGGAGGGGCGCAAGATCGTGGTGGATTGCGCACATGGTGCGACCTATCAGGTGGCGCCCGCGATTTTGCGTGAGTTGGGTGCGGAGGTGGTCACCATCGGCGTGAACCCAGATGGCCGCAATATCAATGCCGGTGTTGGTTCGACGCATCCGCGTGCGCTGATTGAAACCGTATGTAATGAAAAAGCTGCCTTGGGGATTGCGCTTGATGGCGATGGCGATCGCTGTTTGTTAGTCGATGAAACTGGGGCTGTGTTTGACGGCGATGACATCCTGTTCATTCTTGCCGGCTATCTTCAGGCACAGGGTCGTTTGCAGGGACCGGTGGTCGGTACGCTAATGAGTAATGTGGGTCTTGAGATTGCGCTGCGTGCGCAAGGTCTTGGTTTTGAGCGTGCCGCGGTTGGTGATCGCTATGTGCATGAGCGCTTGTTGCAAACCGGCGGTGTCTTGGGTGGTGAATCTTCTGGGCATCTGTTGGTGCTGGATCGCACAACGACGGGTGATGGCATGGTGACGGCCTTGCAGGTGTTGGCAGCGTTGCAGCAACAAGGTGGGTTGTTGAGTGGATTGCGTGCTGGCTTCACCCGGTATCCGCAAAAGCTACACAATGTTCGCTTAGCGGATGGGGTGGATGCTAAGGCGGTAATGGACTCTGCGGCGGTGCAAGCCGCGATTGCGCAATCCGAACAGGCATTGGGGGACAGCGGCCGCGTGTTGTTGCGTCCTTCTGGAACGGAGCCCTTGTTGCGCATCATGGTTGAAGCGCAGGATGCGGGGTTGATGCAGACGCAGCTTGATGTCTTGCGTATTGCGGTGGAAACGCAGTCTGGATAAGGGATTAATTCCACCAATTGGCGAATAAGCCCGCGCATCTGTGCGGGTTTTTCATTGCGTAGGAGCAGCGATCCCGCTAATCTACGCGGCTGTTTTTTGCAGAGATTTTAGGCGCAGGCGAGGATGTCTGGGCGCGCAGGAGGGAACCTGATGAGACAGTCGATCGTTGCCGGTAATTGGAAGATGAATGGCTCAAGTGAGAGCATCCGCGCTTTGATCGTGGGCCTGCTTGAGGGTCAGTCCAAAATCGGCAATGCGCAGGTTGCTGTGTGCCCGCCCGCGGTCTACATCCCCTTGGTGCGCGAATTGCTTGGCAGCAGTGCGATTGGGGTAGGTGGTCAGGATGTGTCGGACCAAGCCAGTGGTGCATATACCGGGCAGATTGCCGCGGATATGTACAAGGATCTCGGCTGTGAATATGTGATCGTGGGGCACTCTGAGCGTCGTCATGGCCTCGGGGAGAGCAATTCCTACGTGGCAGCGAAGTTTGAGGCAGCACAGAAGGCGGGGTTGATTCCGATTCTGTGCTTGGGTGAATTGTTGGAAGAGCGTGAATCCGGCAAGACGGAGGCGGTCGTCAATGCGCAGCTGGATGCTGTGATTCAGCGTGTTGGCATTTTGGCGATGGCGAATTCGGTGATTGCTTATGAGCCGGTTTGGGCGATTGGTACAGGTCGTACCGCGAGCCCGGAACAGGCCCAAGAAGTGCATGCCTTTATCCGTAGTCGTTTGGCGGCGATGGATGCAGGTATTGCTGCGCAAGTGCGGATTCAGTATGGCGGCTCGATGAATGCAGGCAATGCTGCGGAATTGATGGCGCAGCCGGATATCGATGGTGGTTTGATTGGTGGCGCTTCATTGAAGGCCGAGGATTTCCTCACCATCTGCGCCGCAGCGGGTTGAAGGTTCGAAGTTAGGAACTGAGCATGGATATTGTTTTAACGATCGTGCATGTGTTTATCGCAATTGCGATCGTGGGTTTAGTGCTGATGCAGCACGGCAAGGGAGCGGATGCGGGNGCTGCGTTTGGTAGCGGCGCTTCTGCCACGGTGTTTGGTAGCCAGGGCTCGGGTACATTCCTGAGTAAATTGACTGCGATCCTTGCAACTATTTTCTTTGTGACTAGCCTAACTTTGGCTTGGTTTGCGGCGAATCAAGATCGCGAACCGAGTGGGGTGATGGATGGTGTGGCTCCGACGACCCTTGAGGCGCCGGTGAGCGAAGTCCCGGCGGCGCCGATTGCGCCTGCGGGGCAATCAGACGTGCCGGTTCTCCCGGGCGCTGCCAAGTAGTTCGCCGATTCATTCGGCATATGCGGATGTGGTGGAATTGGTAGACACGCTATCTTGAGGGGGTAGTGCCGAAAGGTGTGCGAGTTCGAGTCTCGCCATCCGCACCAAATTCAGGGATTGCCCGTTGGGTGGTCCAAATACAACCCGCCCCAGGCTGATGGCTTGAGGGAGGCAGAAAAGCAGAACCCAAGGATTGGGCTGCTGGAGGCTGGAAAGAGGCGATTCATGCTGGATCACTATCTCCCTGTCCTGTTGTTCTTATTGATCGGCCTAGGGGTCGGCGTCGGTCCGTTGGTGATCGGTACGCTGCTGGGCCCGCATCGTCCGGATCGGGAAAAAAACTCGCCCTATGAGTGTGGCTTTGAGGCCTTCGAAGACACGCGCATGAAGTTCGATGTGCGCTTCTACCTCGTTGCAATTCTGTTCATTATTTTCGACCTGGAAATTGCTTTCTTGTTTCCGTGGGCGGTTGTGCTCGATCAAATTGGCACACCGGGTTTTGTGGCCATGGCAGTCTTCTTGGGCCTGCTGGTGATCGGCTTCCTATATGAATGGAAGAAGGGTGCGCTGGAATGGGAATAGAAGGCATTCTTGAGCGTGGAGTGGTGACTACCACGGCTGACAAGCTCATCAATTGGGCGCGTACCGGTTCGATGTGGCCGATGACCTTTGGTCTGGCCTGTTGCGCGGTTGAAATGATGCATGCCGCCGCCGCACGTTATGACCTCGATCGCTTCGGCATGATCTTTCGCCCCAGTCCGCGTCAGTCTGACGTCATGATTGTTGCGGGTACCCTTGTGAACAAAATGGCACCTGCGTTGCGTAAGGTCTATGACCAGATGGCGGAACCTCGTTGGGTCATCTCCATGGGCTCCTGCGCTAACGGCGGCGGTTACTACCATTACTCTTATGCGGTTGTGCGTGGTTGCGATCGTGTAGTTCCCGTCGACATCTACGTGCCGGGTTGTCCACCGACGGCAGAGGCCTTGGTCTACGGCATTCTGCAATTGCACGAAAAGATTCGTCGCACCAACACCATCGCGCGCTGAGTACTGCATGGCCATTCTTGACGACGATTTGCGTGAACGCTTGGAAGAACACCTCGAAGACTTCGAGGTCAATCTGATTGATGGTGTTGCCGGTGAGTTGACGCTCGAAGTTGCGCTCGCGGATTACCTCACCATTGCTGAAAAATTGCGCGACCATGCCGCACTTGATTTCGATCAGTTGCTCGACCTCTGTGGCGTTGATTATTCAACCTATGGCAATGGCAGTTGGTCTGGTGCGCGTTTCGCGGTTGTCTCCCATTTGCTGTCACATCGTTTGAATGCGCGTTTGCGTCTGCGTGTGTTTGCTGAAGATGAAGAATTCCCGCGAGTGCCGACGCTGACGCCGGTGTGGAATTCTGCGAATTGGTTTGAGCGTGAGGCGTTCGATCTGTTTGGCATTCTGTTCGATGGTCACCCAGATTTGCGCCGCATCTTGACGGACTATGGCTTTATTGGTCATCCGTTCCGTAAGGATTTCCCGATGGTTGGCAATCTTGAAGTGCGCTATGACCCAGAGAAGCAGCGCGTGGTGTATCAGCCAGTCAGTATTGAGCAACGTATGCTGTCTGAGCGTGTGATTCGCGAAGATCATCGCTATATCGATGGTGCGAGTTAAGCCATGAGTGAGATTCGCAATTACACCCTGAATTTTGGTCCACAGCATCCATCTGCGCATGGCGTGTTGCGTTTGGTGTTGGAGCTGGATGGTGAAACTGTGCAGCGCTCAGACCCCCATATCGGTTTGCTGCATCGCGCTACGGAAAAGCTTGCTGAGCAGCGTATTTACAACCAAAGCATTGGCTACATGGATCGTCTCGACTACGTGTCGATGATGTGTAATGAGCATGCTTATGTGATGTCGATTGAGAAGCTGCTCGGTATTGAGGCCCCAGAGCGTGCGCAGTACATCCGCGTGATGTTTGATGAAGTCACGCGCATTCTCAATCACCTGATGTGGCTGGGTACGCACGCACTGGATATTGGTGCGATGACGGTGTTCTTGTACTGCTTTCGTGAGCGTGAAGATCTCATGGATGCCTATGAGGCGGTTTCTGGTGCGCGCATGCACGCAACCTATTACCGTCCGGGCGGTGTCTATCGTGATTTGCCCGAAGCCATGCCAAAACATGAGGCTTATCCGTGGCGTGATGCGAAAGAGACTCGTCGTCTCAATCAGGATCGCGCCGGCAGTTTGCTTGATTTTCTTGAGGCCTTTACCGAGCGTTTTCCACAGAAAGTGGATGAATACGAAACTTTGCTAACGGATAACCGCATTTGGAAGCAGCGTACGGTTGATATCGGTATTGTTACGCCAGAGCGTGCTAAGCAGTTGGGTTTCTCGGGTCCGATGATTCGCGGTTCGGGGATTGCTTGGGATTTACGCCGCAAGCAACCTTATGAAGTCTATGAGCGGCTCGATTTTGACATCCCAGTCGGCGTCAATGGCGATTGTTACGATCGTTATTTGGTGCGTGTGGAAGAGATGCGTCAGTCGAATCGCATCATTCGTCAGTGCATTGACTGGTTGCGCAACAATTCTGGTTCGGTAATGCTGGATGACCATAAGGTTTCGCCGCCGCCGCGTGCAGAAATGAAAGAAGGCATGGAGGCCTTGATTCACCACTTCAAACTGTTCACGGAAGGCTATTGCATTCCTCCGGGGGAGGCCTATGCGGCTGTGGAACACCCTAAGGGTGAGTTCGGCGTCTATTTGCTCTCCGATGGGGCAAACAAACCGTATCGTTTGAAATTGCGTGCGCCGGGTTTTGCCCATCTGTCTGCCATGGATGAAATGGCGCAGGGCCACATGATTGCTGATGTAGTGGCNTTGATTGGCACCATGGACATTGTGTTTGGTGAGGTAGACCGCTGATGGCTTTGCTTACTGCAGATTCATTGGCTGCGATTGATCTCTGGCTTGCAAAGTTTCCAGCCGATCAGCGTCAGTCTGCCGTGATGCCAGCGCTGACGATTGCGCAAGAGCAGAATGGTGGCTGGTTGACCAATGAATTGATGGATGAGATTGCCGATTACCTGCGTATGCCAAAGATTCAGGTGTACGAAGTTGCAACCTTCTACTCGATGTATGAATTGAAGCCGGTGGGTCGCACCAAGATTTGTGTGTGCACCAACATCTCTTGCATGTTGTGTGGGTCTGAGCAGGTCGTAGAACATCTCGAATCACGACTGGGCATCAAGATGGGGCAGACCACCACTGACAATGCGTTCACCCTAAAAGAGGTGGAGTGCTTGGGTGCGTGTGTCGGTGCGCCGATGTTTCAGATTGGCCCGAATTATTACGAGCATCTCACTGTTGAGAAGATTGATGACATCTTACGCCAACATGGTTGGCAAGGCGCACCTCAAGGAGGTGAAGCATGAGCAATCAAGTCTGCTTCCGTACCTTGCATGAAGATCAGCCATGGACGCTCGAAACCTATCGCCGCAATGGGGGCTATCAGGTATGGGAGCGCATCTTGCGCGACAAGATCCCGCCCGAGGATTTGATTGACGAAGTGAAAGCGTCAGTCTTGCGTGGTCGTGGCGGTGCGGGCTTCCCAACCGGTTTGAAGTGGTCGTTCATGCCACGTTCCGCACCGGGCCAGAAGTACATTGTTTGCAACTCAGATGAAGGCGAGCCGGGCACCTGTAAGGATCGTGACATTCTGCGTTATAACCCGCATCAGTTGATTGAGGGTATGGCGATTGCTGGATACTGCATCGGTGCGACCGTTGGCTACAACTACATTCGTGGTGAATTTGTTGAGCCGATTCATCGCTTTGAGGCGGCCTTAGAAGAAGCTCGTGCAGCGGGATTGCTGGGTGACAACATTCTGGGCAGTGGTGTGGGGATGCAAATTCACACGACGCTGGGCGCAGGTGCATACATCTGTGGTGAAGAAACCGCGCTACTCAATTCCATCGAAGGTAAGAAGGGCCAGCCGCGTTTCAAGCCTCCGTTCCCTGCAGGTTATGGTCTGTATGGGCGCCCGACTACGATTAATAACACAGAGACCTTGGCTTCGGTGCCGGTGATTCTGGCGCAAGGTGGTAAGCACTTTGCTGACATGGGCATCGAAGGTGCAGGTGGCGAAAAGCTGTTTTGCGTTTCGGGGCATGTGAACAATCCGGGGAATTTCGAGGTTCCGCTTGGGACACCGTTCTCGGAGTTGTTAGAAATGGCGGGTGGGGTGCGCAAGGGTCACAAGCTTAAGGCCGTGATTCCCGGTGGTTCGTCCACGCCCGTGGTGCCGGGGGAGATTATGATGGATCTCAACATGGACTATGACTCGATCGCTAAGGCAGGTTCCATGTTGGGTGCGGGCTCCGTCATCGTGATGGATGACAGTACCTGCATGGTGAAAGCCTTAGCCCGTATCTCGCACTTCTATTACGAAGAATCCTGTGGTCAGTGCACCCCGTGTCGTGAGGGTACCGGTTGGTTGTCTCGTGTTGTGCACCGCATTGAGCATGGGCAAGGTCGCAACGAAGACCTGGACTTGCTGGACAGCGTGGCGAGCAACATTGAAGGTCGCACCATCTGTGCACTGGGCGATGCGGCCGCGATGCCGGTGCGCAGCTTTATCCAGCATTTCCGTGAAGAATTTCAGTACCACGTGGATCACAAGACCTGCATGGTGAAGGCCGGCTGAGCATGAGCGAAGACACTCTCATCACGCTAGAAATCAATGATCAGTCGATTCAGGCCAAGCCTGGACAAATGCTGATCGAGGTTGCAGATGCCCACGGTATTACCGTGCCGCGTTTCTGTTATCACAACAAGTTGTCTGTTGCGGCCAACTGCCGCATGTGTCTGGTTGAAGTGGAGCGTGCACCGAAGCCGTTGCCGGCGTGTGCCACGCCAATCGCAGATGGCATGAAGGTGTGGACACGCTCCGCAAAAGCACTCGCTGCACAAAAGGGTGTGATGGAGTTCTTGCTGATCAACCATCCGCTCGATTGCCCGATTTGTGATCAGGGTGGCGAATGCGACTTGCAAGAAATGGCGATGGGTTTTGGTGGCGATGTCTCACGTTTCTCCGAAGGCAAGCGTGTTGTTCGCAACAAAGATCTCGGCCCATTGGTTTCGACCGATATGACTCGCTGCATTCATTGCACCCGCTGTGTGCGTTTCGGTGAGGAGTTGGCAGGTGTGGTTGAGCTTGGCGCGACCGGTCGTGGCGAGCACACTGAGATTGGCACCTATGTACAGCATGCCTTGGAGTCTGAGCTCTCCGGTAACGTGATTGATTTATGCCCGGTGGGTGCGTTGACTTCGAGTCCATTCCGCTATCGCGCACGTCACTGGGAAATGCAAAACCGTGACGGTATTGCAATGCATGATGCGCTGGGTTCAAACATCACATTGCAGATTCGTGAAGGCAAGATCATGCGCGTATTGCCGCGCGAAAATGAATTGCTCAATGAATGCTGGTTGTCCGATCGCGATCGTTTTAGTTATCTCGCTCTGGAAAGTACGGACCGTCTTGTGCATCCCGAGATTCGTAATGCACAAGGACAGTGGGTGAGTACGAATTGGGAAACTGCCTTGCAAGCGGCAGCTGAGGGTTTGCGTAAGGCAAACCCTGCGCAGACGGCAGCGTGGGTTTCCCCGTCATCGACCTTGGAGGAGTTGAGCCTCGCAACGCGCTGGATGCAGGCCATGGGTGTGCAGGGCATTGAACATCGTTTACGCGCACAGGATTTTTCTGCAACTGCGGCAGGCGCGATGCCTGGCATGTCGTTGACGCCTGCCGAGCTTGAGCAAGTGGACGCGGCGTTTGTGATTGGTTCGCAGTTTGCGCATGAACAGCCGCTCTTGAACATGCGTCTGCGTAAGGCTGCGCTGCGTGGAGCCCAGGTCAGCGCGCTGAATGCACGCANCTATCGTTTCAACATGTCGCTNGCACAGGAGTGGATCCTGTCGCCGGCACAATGGGCAGATGCGCTGGCACAAGTGTTAAAGGCCTTGCAAGAAGCGGGTGCTTCNAGCGCGAACTTCCCGGGTCTTGATGCGTTGTTGCAAGGTGTGGTGGTCAGTGAAACTGCACGNACCATTGCCATGTCTTTGCATGATGCAGAGCGTCCAGTTGTCGTGTTTGGCGCGCTTGCGGACTCCTCAAGCCATGCGCAAANCCTGCAGCAATTGACCATCGCTTTGGTCGGTATGACTCAAGCGCAGTTTGTCTGGTTGCCGGTGGGCGCAAATCGTGCGGCAGCGGCGCATGTTGCTGCGATGCCAAGCGACGGTAGTAACGCCTTGGGTGTTCAGCTCGAGCAGGGTGTTGCTGCAGCTCTCTTGTTGGGTATTGAGCCGGATCACGACATCGCGGATGCGCGTGCCATGCAGGTCTTGCGTGCAGCCGAGCAGGTTGTTGCGTTGACGGCTTATGACAGTCCGGCGCTGCGTGAAGTTGCGAATGTGTTGTTGCCGATCGCGGCGTTTGCGGAAACCTCGGGCAGCCAAATCAATGCGCTCGGTCATGCGCAGTCGTTTGCCGCTGCCGTGGCTGCACCAGGGGAAGCACGCCCGGCCTGGAAGGTGCTGCGGGTACTGGCCAACCTGTCGGGTGTTGAAGGCTTTGAGGAAAGCAGCTCAGAAGAGGTGCGTGACGGCGCGCTGGTCACAACAGCACCGGCAGCGCCAAGCCTAGGTGCTTGGTCTGTGCCTGCCTCACTCGCTATATCCGATGAGATGCTGGCTGAGCAAAACATTTATGCGATTGACATGACCGTGCGTCGCTCGCAAGCCCTGCAAGGTACGCCGTTGGCTCGGGATGATGCACAACGCATGGGAGGGGCGGCCTGATGGATACCCTTCTGAACGTATTGTGGAATGTGTTGAAGATTATTGTGGTGCTGGTGCCGCTATTGGTGGCAGTTGCCTATCTGACCTATGCCGAGCGTAAGGTGATCGGTTGGATGCAAGTGCGTATCGGGCCGAAGAAGGTGGGCTGGAATGGCCTATTGCAGCCGATTGCCGATGCCCTGAAGTTAATGTTCAAAGAAATCATCATTCCAACCGGTGCCAATAAGACGTTGTTCATTATTGCGCCGATTTTGGCGATTGCACCGGCCTTAGCTGCGTGGGCAGTTGTGCCGTTTGATGATGGTTGGGTGCTGTCGGACATGAACGCAGGGCTGTTATTTGTTTTGGCGCTGACCTCGATGGGGGTTTACGGCATCATTTTGGCTGGCTGGGCATCGAACTCGAAATATGCATTTTTGGGCGCGCTGCGCTCCGCGGCGCAAGTAGTGTCCTATGAAATTGCGATGGGCTTTGCTCTGGTTGGCGTCTTGATGGCGGGCGGCAGTCTGAATTTGGGAGAGCTCGTGCGTGCGCAAGAGGGGAGTATTCTCCATTGGTACTGGTTGCCGCTGCTGCCACTGTTCGTGGTGTATTTCATCTCCGGCGTTGCCGAAACCAACCGCGCGCCGTTTGACGTAGCGGAAGGGGAGTCTGAAATCGTGGCAGGCTTCCACGTGGAGTATTCGGGTATGGCGTTTGCCGTATTCTTCCTCGCTGAATACGCCAACATGATTTTGATTGCGGCTCTGGCCAGTCTTATGTTTTTGGGTGGTTGGCTTTCGCCATTCCAAGGAGTCCCGGTATTGGATGCGGCAACCGCATGGGTCCCGGGCATTCTCTGGTTCTTCCTCAAGATCGCGATTTTCTTGTTCTTATTTTTATGGTTCCGAGCGACTTTTCCACGTTATCGCTATGACCAGATCATGCGTTTAGGTTGGAAGGTTTTTCTTCCCGTTACCATCGTGTGGTTGTTGGTGGAGGGATTAGCGATCTATTTCGGAATCGGGCCGTGGTTTGGTGAAGGCATTGCCAGTGCGGCCATGATTGACGTGGGGGTTGCAGCATGACCCAGTTGATGAAAAGTCTGCGCCGCTCCGTTCAAACGTGGACCTTGGCCGAGTTATTCCGCGGCCTCAAGATCACGGGCCGTTATTTGTTTAGCCGCAAGTTCACACTCGATTACCCAAAAGAGCGCGCGCCAATGTCGCCGCGTTTCCGTGGATTGCATGCGCAACGTCGTTATCCGAATGGTGAAGAGCGTTGCATCGCTTGTAAGCTGTGTGAGGCGGTATGCCCTGCGATGGCGATCACTATTGAAGCGGAGCCGCGTGAAGATGGTAGTCGTCGCACCACGCGTTATGACATCGACTTGTTTAAATGCATTTTCTGCGGCTTCTGCGAAGAGGCCTGCCCGGTTGATGCGATTGTCGAAACGCGGGTTTATGACTATGTGTTCGAAGAGCGTGGTCGCAACGTTATTACCAAAGAAGAGTTGCTTGCGGTTGGCGATAAATACGAGGAACAGATTGCTCGTGATCGCGCCGAAGATGCGCGTTATCGCTGAGTGAGTCACTGAGTAGCCCAGACATGGATCAGATTTTGTTTTACATCTTTGCAGCCATCCTTGTGATTGCAGCGCTGCGCGTGATTACTGCACGCAGTGCGGTGCATGCCGCCTTGTTTTTGGTGCTGAGTTTTTTTACCAGTGCGGCGCTCTGGTTGCTGATTGAGGTTGAGTTTCTCGCGATTGCTTTGGTCTTAGTCTACGTTGGCGCGGTGATGGTGTTGTTCTTGTTCGTGGTGATGATGTTGGACCTGAATTTGGCGCCGCAGCGGGAAGGTTTTGTGAAGGCCTTGCCAGGCGTTTTGGTGGTTGCTGCGATCGTTCTGGCCGAAATGGTTGCAGTGTTGACCTTGCGTGAAGGTGGTGCTGTCGAATTGGTGCGCAATTCGGCTGAGTACAGCAACACCGAATCCCTCGGCGTGAGTTTGTTCACGCAACACCTTTTTGCTTTTGAAGTCGCTGGTGCGATTCTATTCGTCGCCATTGTTGCGGCCATCGCCTTGGTGCATCGCAAGCGCGAAAGCGGGCGACGTCAGTTCATTGCGCGCCAGGTTGCCGTACGTCGTGAAGATCGCGTGCGTTTGTTGGATATCCGCGAGGAGGAAGGCTGATGGAATTGAATCAGTACCTGATTCTAGGCGCGATCCTGTTTGTGATTAGTCTTGCTGGGATTTTCATCAATCGTAAGAACGTCATTATTTTGCTCATGGCGATTGAGTTGATGCTGTTGGCGGTCAATACCAATTTTGTCGCGTTCTCGGCGTTCCTTGGAAACCTAGAGGGCCAGGTTTTTGTGTTCTTTATTTTGACGGTTGCTGCAGCAGAAGCAGCGATCGGCCTGGCAATCCTCGTTCTGCTGTTCCGCAATAAGGGCAGTGTTGCAGTCGAAGACTTACGCGAAATGAGGGGCTAGGTAGTGGAACAGATCTATCTCGCGTTAGTTCTCGCGCCGCTCTTTGGTAGCGTCATTGCGGGCGTGTTCGGCAGTTGGATTGAGCGTCGTGTCGCTGCTCTGGTCACCATTGCCGGTGTTGCGGTGTCGTTCGTGTTGGCACTAGTTGTGTTCAAAGACACGGTGCTAGATGGAAATCTGATCAATGGCAATGGCTCGGTTGATATTTATACCTGGATGGTCAGTGAAGGCATTCAGTTCAAGGTTGGCTTCCTGGTCGATAACCTGACTGCGAGCATGTTGCTGGTGGTGAGCTTTGTTTCCCTTATGGTGCATATCTACACCTTGGGGTACATGGCGGATGATCACCATAATTGGCCAGCAGGTAGTCATGCGGGTGCCTACGGCTATCACCGCTTCTTTAGTTATATTTCGCTGTTCACCTTCAGTATGTTTATGTTGGTGATGGCCAACAACTTCATGCAGCTGTTCTTCGGCTGGGAAGCAGTGGGCCTTGTGTCATACCTACTGATTGGTTTCTGGTTCCAGCGCGATACTGCGATTTACGCTAACCTGAAAGCGTTCTTGGTCAATCGCGTCGGCGACTTCGGCTTCCTGCTTGGGATTGGCGCAGTTCTGTTCTTCTTCGGTTCAATGGATTACCTCGAAGTCTTTGCGAATCGTGAATCGATTGTGGGTAAGGAAGTTGAAGTATTTGCGGGTGTACCGTGGTCCGCAATTACCCTGATCTGTATCTTGCTGTTCATCGGTGCCATGGGTAAATCGGCTCAGGTGCCCTTGCATGTATGGTTGCCCGATTCGATGGAAGGCCCGACCCCGATTTCTGCCTTGATTCATGCCGCAACCATGGTCACCGCGGGGATCTTCATGGTGGCGCGCATGTCACCGTTGTTTGAAATGTCAGAAACTGCACTGTCCGTGGTGCTCATTATCGGCGCGATCACGGCGTTCTTTATGGGGCTGCTTGGACTGGTACAGAACGATATTAAGAAGGTCGTGGCGTACTCAACCTTGTCCCAGCTGGGCTATATGACCGTTGCGCTTGGCGTGTCGGCTTATGCTGCAGGTATCTTCCATCTGGTCACCCATGCGTTCTTTAAGGCGCTGCTGTTCCTGGGCGCCGGCTCCGTGATCATCGCCATGCATCACCAGCAAGACATGCGTCATATGGGTGGCTTGCGCAAATACATGCCGATCACCTATTGGACAAGCTTGATTGGCTCTCTAGCCTTGATTGGCTTTCCGGGGTTCTCCGGCTTCTTCTCGAAAGACGCGATCATTGAGGCGGTACATGCATCCACTTTGCCGGGGTCGGATATTGCGTATTGGGCAGTGTTGAGTGGTGTGTTTATCACGGCGCTGTACAGCTTCCGCATGTTCTTCTTGACCTTCCATGGACCTGAGCGTTTCCGTGATAGCCAGCATGATGAGGCGCACGGGCATGACGATCATGACCACGCTGGGCATGAGCCGCATGAAACGCCTTGGGTAGTAACACTGCCGCTGGTTCTGTTGGCGATCCCGTCCGTGGTTGTCGGCGCACTCCTGGTTGAGCCGATGCTGTTTGGCGACTATTTCAGCGGCGTCATCCATGTGCTGCCGCAGCATGATGTATTGGCGCAGCTGAGTGAGGGCTATCACGGTGTGCTGGGCTTTGTATTGCACGGCATGATGATGCCGCCGTTCTGGTTAGCGATGGCCGGTGTGGCCACGGCGTGGTTCTTGTTCCTCAAACGCCCTGATCTGGCGAGTGTCATTGCGGATCGTTTGTCGATTCTTCGCCGTATTTTGCTCGCGAACTATGGCTTTGACCGCTTCAATGACGCTTTCTTCGCTGGTGGTAGTCGTGCTTTGGGGCGTTTGTTGTGGCAGAAGGGCGATGTGAGTCTGATCGATGGAACCATGGTCAACGGCAGCGCACGTTTGGTTGGTTGGGTTTCGGGGATCGCTCGACACTTCCAGAGTGGTTACCTTTATCACTACGCCTTAGTGATGGTGTTGGGCTTGGTGCTAGCGCTCGGCTGGTTCCTTTTTTTCTAAGTTGAAGCAGTTCGAGAATTTGCATGGCTGACGCGCTTACCTTTCCGCTTCTCAGTGCCTTGATCTGGTTCCCGGTGATCGGTGGGCTATTGGTGCTCTGGGTGGGGAATCGTTTTGGTCATCTCACTCGTGGTTTGGCTATGCTGATAGCGGTGATTACGCTGTTGTTGTCGTTGCCGTTGGCAATGCAGTTCGATACCACGACCGCGGCAATGCAGTTCGAAGAGAAGTGGTTATGGATTGAGCGCTTTGGGGTGTATTACCACCTCGGCGTGGATGGTATTTCAATGCCATTCATTGTCCTGACCAGCTTTATCACTGTGATTGTGGTGTGGGCTGCGTGGGAGGTCATTCAGGATCGCTTCGCCGGTTATCTTGCTGCGTTCTTGATCATGACTGGATTGATGAATGGCGTGTTTGCCGCATTGGATGCGGTGCTGTTCTACATTTTCTGGGAAGCACAGTTGATTCCGATGTTCTTGGTGATCGGAATTTGGGGTGGGCCGAATCGTATCTATGCCACCATCAAGTTCTTTCTTTATACCTTCCTTGGCTCAGTATTCATGTTGGTGGCGCTGCTTTGGTTGTATCAGCAGGGCGAGAGTTTCAGCATCCTTGCGATGCATGAGTTGCCACTGGCGCTGAATGCGCAAATTTGGTTGTTTGTGGCGTTCCTCTTGGCTTTTGCAGTCAAGGTTCCGATGTGGCCGGTTCATACCTGGTTGCCGGATGCGCACGTTGAGGCGCCGACCGGTGGCTCGGTCGTACTTGCGGCCATCATGTTGAAGATGGGTGCCTATGGTTTCTTGCGTTTTTCGCTGCCGATCGCACCCGATGCGGCACGTGAGTTGACCGATCTGATGATTGTGTTGTCGCTGATTGCGGTGGTGTACATCGGTTTTGTCGCGCTCGTACAGAAAGACATGAAAAAGCTGATTGCCTATTCATCGATCTCGCACATGGGTTTTGTCACTCTGGGTTTCTTCCTGCCTTTCGTGATTTACAGCGCCAACGGGAATTTGACCGGTGCGGCACTAGGTGTGGAGGGTGCGATCATTCAGATGATTTCGCATGGCTTTATCTCTGGGGCGATGTTCTTGTCGGTTGGGGTGTTGTATGACCGTATGCATTCGCGCCAGATTGGTGATTACGGCGGTGTGGCGAACACCATGCCAGCCTTTGCCGCGTTCATGATGTTGTTTGCCATGGCGAATTCTGGTCTTCCGGGCACCTCGGGTTTTGTAGGGGAGTTCATGGTGATCCTCAGTGCGTTCCATGCCGACTTCTGGATTGCCTTTCTTGCAGCAAGTACCTTGATTTTGGGTGCAGCCTATACGCTGTGGATGGTCAAGCGTGTGGTCTACGGCAAGATTGGTAACGATCAAGTAGCCGCATTAAAAGACATTGATGGCCGCGAATTCAGCATGCTCGCGGTCATCGCTTTGTTCGTCTTAGCGATGGGTATTTATCCGAAGCCAGTGGTGGATGTCTTGCATGTCTCGGTCGCAAACCTGCTGGAGCACGTGATGCTCAGCAAGATCCCGCTTGTGCCTTAATCGAGGGGATTTCTATGAATTCTGAAGCCGCAAGCACTCCGATGCTCTTTAACCTCAGTGTGGTGATGCCTGAGATCGTGCTGCTGGGCGCGATCTGTGCAGTCTTGATCCTGGATTTGTTTTTACCTAAACAGCAGCGCATTTGGACCCACATCGCTTCGCTGGTTGCCTTGTTCCTAACCGCTGCATGGGTTTGGTCCGGGGCGCCAGAACAGGCGCAATCGGCTTTTAATGGTTCGTTTGTGCGTGACCCCTTATCAGATCTGTTGAAGCTATTTGTTTTGCTTAGCGTGGGTCTGGGTCTGGTATATGCGCGCGCCAGTTTGGCGCCGCGGGGCATGTATCGTGGCGAGTTTTATCTGTTGGCGCTGTTCGGCACGCTAGGGATGTTGGTGCTCATTTCTGCGCACAACTTACTGACCTTGTATTTGGGGTTGGAGCTGATGTCGTTGTCCATGTATGCCTTGGTGGCTTTGCAGCGTGATTCAGCGCGTGCATCTGAGGCGGCGATGAAGTATTTCGTGCTTGGTGCTCTGGCATCTGGTTTCTTCCTGTATGGCGCATCTATGCTCTATGGCCTGTCCGGCAGTTTGCAATTATCTGAGGTGTCGGCGGCGGTTGTGGCTGCACAGCAGGGTGACCGTTTGTTTGCCGTGTTTGGTTTGGTTTTTGTGCTGGTGGGTATGGCGTTTAAGTTGGGTGCGGTGCCATTCCACATGTGGGTGCCGGATGTGTATCAAGGAAGCCCGACTGCGGTGACGCTCTATCTCTCCAGTGCGCCTAAGCTCGCGGCCTTTGCCTTGATCTTGCGAGTGCTGACGGAAGGGTTGGGTAGCCTGCATGTTGATTGGCAGCAAATGCTGATGGTGCTGGCGGTATTGTCGATGGGGTTGGGTAACTTGGTAGCGATTGCACAGACCAACCTCAAGCGTATGTTGGCCTATTCGGGGATTTCCCATGCGGGCTTCTTGTTGCTTGGCTTGCTTTCGGGCACCCAAGAAGGTTACGCCTCTGCCTTGTTCTATGTCGTGGTCTACGCGCTCACCAGTGCCGCTGCCTTTGGGTTGATCTTGATCTACAGCCGCGCCGGATTTGAGGCCGAGAATCTGGACGATTGGAAGGGTCTAGGTAAACAGTCTCCGCTGTTGGCATTGATGATGCTCATCGTGATGTTCTCGATGGCTGGTGTGCCGCCGACGGTTGGCTTTTATGCCAAGCTTTCGGTTCTGCAGGCTGTGATCGGGATCGATCTGGTTGGGCTTGCGATCATCGCAGTAGTCTTTGCCGTGATTGGCGCTTTCTACTACCTGCGTGTGATTAAGTTTATGTTCTTCGATCCGCCGGATGAGGGCGCTGTGGAGCTCGCTGCTGAAGCGGTTCTCGCCAAGGCGCCGGATGCGACCGCATTGATGAGCTTGAATACCCTAGCCTTGATTGCGCTAGGGTTGATGCCGGGGCCGCTGATGGCCTGGTGTCTCGCGGTTTTTGCCACTTAAAGACCTCTTCCCCCCTCGTTTGAGCTTGCATACTGAAGGGCGCGCCGTTATGCTCTCGCGCCATTGTTGCGGGGTGGAGCAGTCTGGTAGCTCGTCGGGCTCATAACCCGAAGGTCGTAGGTTCAAATCCTGCCCCCGCTACCAACACAGCTTTTTGCTGGCCCCGATTCCGGGGTCTTTTGCTTTTTTTACACCAGAAATGGTCAAGCAAAGGTCCGGGATGAGGAAGCAAAAAGAACGAGATCGGGGCCTTTGGCCCCTTTTTTGTGGGTTTTATTTTTGCCTGTTGTGCAGGCTGTTGTTTAGCCAAGAGGAGCGCGAGCGCGTGGCGATTGCCAGTCCACAAGTTGATGACGTGATTCGTCCCGTGGTGGAAGGCATGGGCTTCGAGTATGTCGGCGCTGAACAGGCGCAGCAGGGGCAGCAGCAGTTGTTGCGGGTCTATATCGACAAGCCGGCAGGTATTGATATTGATGATTGCGCGCAGGTGAGTCATCAGCTCAGTGGTGCACTGGACGTTGCTGACCCGATTCGTGGCGACTACACCCTTGAGGTGTCTTCACCGGGGATGGACCGCCCGCTGTTCAGTTTGTTGCATTACGGCCGGTATGCGGGTGTGCGCGCCAAGTTGCGTTTACATCGACCTGTAGATGGACAGCGTAACTTCCAAGGCGAGTTGTTGGGTGTGGACGATGGGTATATCGGCATTCTCGACGACACCCGTGGTGAGATTTGGTTGGATTGGGCGGATGTTGAGCGTGGTCGCTTGCAGCCTGATTTTTAAGTTTTTTCGCGCAATGTACAGCATTGCATTCCGGGGCCTAGCCTCGTTTGGGAGAGAGTCAGAGCAATGAGCAAGGAAATCCTTCAAGTTGTGGAGGCGGTTTCCAACGAACGCGGTGTCAGTCGAGAGGATATTTTTGAAGCTCTCGAAGCGGCACTGGCGATGGCAGCCAAAAAGCGTCACGCAGAAGATATCGAGGCGCGGGTTGCGATTGATCGTAAGACCGGCGACTACGAAACCTTCCGCGTGTGGGAGATCCTCGATGGCGATGAGCCGGGTATCGAGATGGAAAACCCGGATGCGCAACTTTGGCTGATTGACGCCAAGGATGAGCGTGCTGATGCGCAGGCTGGCGAGACCATCGAAGAGCAGATTGAAAACGTCGAGTTTGGTCGAATTGCAGCGCAGGCCGCGAAGCAAGTGATCGTGCAGAAAGTGCGCGAAGCCGAGCGCGCCAAGGTGGTTGAAGAATACCAACCGCGTATCGGTGAGTTGCTCTCCGGGATCGTCAAGCGTGTTGAGCGTGGTAGTGCAACCATCGATATCGGTGGTGGCATTGAAGCCATTGTTCCGCGGGAACACATGATTCCGCGCGATTCCATTCGTGCTGGTGATCGCCTGCGTGGATATTTATTTGATGTGCGTGCAGACGTGCGCGGCCCGATGTTGTTCTTGTCACGTACGCGCCCGGAGCTTCTTATCGAGCTATTCCGGATTGAAGTTCCGGAAATCGGTGAAGGCCTGATCGAGTTGCTTGCTGCGGCACGTGATCCTGGTTCGCGCGCCAAGATTGCAGTGCGTAGCCATGATCGTCGCATTGATCCAGTGGGTGCATGCGTCGGTATGCGTGGTTCACGTGTACAGGCGGTTTCCAATGAGCTGGCTGGCGAGCGTGTCGACATCATCATGTGGGACGACAACCCCGCGCAGTTCGTGATTAATGCAATGGCGCCGGCCGAGGTCGCTTCCATCGTGATGGATGAAGACTCGCACAGCATGGACCTCGCTGTTGCAGAAGATCAGCTGTCAAAGGCAATTGGTCGCGGCGGTCAGAACGTTCGACTCGCAAGTGAGTTGAGTGGTTGGACGCTCAATGTGATGAGCGAAGAGGACTTCGAAGCGAAGACCGAAGCAGAAACGGCTGATCTGCAGCGTACCTTTATGCAGGCGCTGGATGTGGATGAAGATGTTGCCTTGATTCTGGTTCAAGAAGGCTTCTCTAGTATTGAAGAAGTCGCCTATGTGCCGGAAGAAGAAATGGTGCAGATCGATGAGTTCGACGCTGACATCGTCAAAGAGCTGCGCGATCGTGCACGCGATGTGTTGTTGACTCAGGCGATTGCACAGGAAGAAAAGCTTGAAGGCGCGCAGCCAGCGGATGATCTGCTCAACATGGAAGGCATGGATGAGCGTACAGCTTTCATATTGTCTGCGAATGGTATCGTGACGCGCGAAGATCTAGCGGAACAAGCGACCGATGATCTGATGGATATCGAAGACTTGGCCGAGCTGGGTGAAGAGCGCGCATCCGCGTTGATCATGAAAGCGCGCGAAATCTGGTTCGAAGAATCTGAGGAAGCCGGCGCGAAGTAACGCGTCCGGGAGGGAACAGGCATGTCAGAGGTTACGGTTAAACAGCTTGCCGAGGTCGTCGGGACGCCCGTCGATCGTCTGCTCGAGCAGCTCGAGCGGGCGGGTGTGGACAAGCGCAGCCCCGATGATGCGGTGTCTGACACGGAAAAACAGACCCTACTGAAATATTTGCGTGAAAGTCATGGTGAGGGTGATGCGCCGAAAGCGGGTGGTCGCAAGATTACGCTGAAGCGCAAAACCACGACGACGTTGAAGACTGGTGCAACCGGGGCTGCAGCACGCAGTGTGAATGTTGAAGTGCGTCGCAAGCGTACGGTCGTCAAGCCGGGTGAATCTGTTGCTAAAGCAGAGGAAGTAGGCAAGCCGGAAGATTTGCGTGCCAATCTTGAAGCCGATCGTGCCAAGCGTGAAGCTGAGCAAGCTGAGCAGGCGCGTCTGGAAGAAGAGCGTCGCCGCCTGATGGAAGAGCGTCGCGAACAAGAGGCGCGTGAAAAAGAAGAAGCACGTAAGCGCGAAGAAGAGGCGCTGAAGAAGGCAGCTGAAGACGCTAAGCGTGCAGAAGCGGATCGTCAACAGGCGCCGGCTGCACGCGCAGATAAGCCGGGCGCGCGTCCCGGTAAGAAGGGTCGTGAGCGCAGCGATGACAGTCGTGAAACGCGTTATGGCCGTAAGGAATTACATGTAGAGGCAGGCGATCGGCGTAAGCGTTCGAAGAAGACCTCACGCCGTTCACAGCCCGCGCAAACCGGTTCAGGTGAGCATGGCTTCACCATGCCGACTGCGCCGGTCGTGCGCGATGTTGAAATCCCGGAAAGTGTCACGGTCGGTGCGCTCGCGCAGAAGATGTCGGTGAAGGCGGGTGAAGTAATTAAGGCCATGATGCGCATGGGTAGCATGGTGACGATCAATGAAACCTTGGACCAGGACACGGCTTCGATTGTGGTCGAAGAAATGGGCCATAAGCCAGTGCTGATTCAGGAGGGTGCGGTTGAGCAGGAAGTGCTCGCCGCTATGAAGGCCGCTGAAGGCGAAGGTATTCCACGTTCAGCGGTGGTCACCATCATGGGCCACGTTGACCACGGTAAGACCTCGTTGCTGGATTACATTCGCAAAGCCAAGGTTGCATCAGGTGAAGCGGGTGGGATCACTCAGCATATCGGTGCCTATCAAGTGCATACCGATCATGGTGAGATCACCTTCCTTGATACCCCGGGCCACGCTGCGTTCACGGCAATGCGTGCACGTGGTGCCAAGGTTACGGACATCGTGATTCTTGTCGTTGCCGCCGACGATGGCGTGATGCCACAGACCTTGGAGGCAGTACAACATGCTAAGGCCGGTGATGTGCCGTTGATTATTGCGGTAAACAAGATTGATAAGCCGGATGCTGACCCGGAGCGCGTACGTTCTGAGTTGGCACAGCATGATGTGATTTCGGAAGAGTGGGGTGGTGGCACACAGTTTGTGAACGTTTCCGCGCATACCGGTGAAGGCGTCGACACGCTGTTGGATGCCATTTTGTTGCAAGCCGAAGTTTTGGAATTGCGCGCAGTTTCTGATGCGCCTGCGCAAGGCAGTGTTATTGAGGCGCGCGTTGACAAGGGGCGTGGTGTAGTTGCCAGTGTCATCATTCAGTCTGGCACCTTGCGTAAGGGCGACATGCTCCTGGCCGGCCGCGAGTACGGTCGAGTGCGTTCGATGATGAACGAACGTGGTGAGATGTTGGAATCGGCAGGTCCATCAACGCCGGTTGAAGTGCTTGGTTTGTCCGGAGCACCTGAAGCTGGTGACGAAGCAATCGTGGTTGAGAACGAGCGAAAGGCGAAGGAGATCGCTGAATACCGCCAGGCAAAATATCGCGATCTCAAATTGGCGCGGCAGAAGCAGGCCACGCTGGAACGCATGTTTGACCAGATGGGCAGTGAAGCCAGCGCTGAAGCTAAGGCGGTTAATGTTGTTATCAAGGCCGATGTCCATGGTTCTGCAGAGGCGATTTCTGAGTCGTTACAGAAGCTCTCAACAGATGAGGTCAAGGTTTCGGTTGTGTCCTCCGGCGTTGGCGGGATCAACGAATCCGATGTGAATTTGGCAATTGCATCTAACGCAATGTTGATTGGTTTTAACGTACGTGCAGATGCGACGGCGAAGAAACTCATCGAACGCGAAGAAGTGCCGTTGCATTACTACAGCATCATCTATGAATTGATTGATGATATTCGTGGCGCGATGTCCGGTCTCCTAGAGCCAGAGTTCAAGGAAGAAATTATTGGTCTGGCTGAAGTGCGCGATGTATTCCGTTCGCCGAAGTTTGGTGCCGTCGCCGGCTGTATGGTCGTGGATGGGACGGTCAAGCGTAGCAACCCGATTCGTGTGCTGCGTGACAATGTCGTGATTTACGAAGGTGAGTTGGAGTCACTGCGTCGCTTCAAGGATGACGTTAGCGAAGTTCGTTCCGGTACCGAGTGTGGTATTGCGGTGAAGAACTACAACGACGTCAAACCAGGCGACCAGATCGAGGTCTACGAGCGCACGCAGGTGAAGCGTCAGATCTAATCTACATTCCTGATTGTCATGCATTCCTCATCAACGCGTACGCGCCGGATTGCGGAGCAGGTGCGGCGTGAGTTAGCGCTGCAATTGCAGCGTAATTTTGTGTCGCCTTTGCTGAGCCGGATCACTTTTACTGCGGTAAAAATCTCTGCTGATCTCTCCGTGGCGCGCGTGTATTACACGGTGCTGGGTGCCGAGTCCGAAGCAGACAAGCCATTGCAGCAAGAAGCAGGTGATGCGCTGCGTGATATTACGCATGAGTTGCGCCATGCCTGTGCGCAGAGTCTGCGCCTACGTAAATCCCCTTTACTCACCTTTGTGCATGATGACTCGGTTGCCTATGGCAGCCGCATGGATCACCTCTTGCGTGATTTGGTGCAGGACGAAACAAACGACTCGCAAGGTTCCGAAGACGCATGAGTCGTCGTAAGCGCCGAGGCCGTCCCATTGACGGCATTCTTTTGTTGGATAAGCCACTGGGTTTGAGTTCGAACCAGGCCTTACAGCAGGTCAAGCGTCTTTACCAAGCAGCAAAAGCAGGTCATACCGGCAGTCTCGATCCGCTCGCTACGGGCGTCTTGCCGATTTGTTTTGGCGAGGCGACCAAGTTCAGTAGTTATCTTCTCGATGCGGATAAGTCGTATCGCGCTACCTGCCGCTTGGGGATGCGCTCGACCACTGGCGATGCTGAGGGTGAGGTAATCGAGCAATGCGACCCATCACATCTGACGCAAGCCGACTTGGATCAAGTGCTTGCGCAATTTCGTGGCGAGATTGCGCAAATCCCGCCGATGCATTCCGCCGTTAAGAAAGATGGACAGCCCTTGTATAAGTTGGCGCGCAAGGGCGTCGAGGTCGAGCGAGAGGCCCGCGAAGTGACAATCTACGCGCTCGAGCAGATTTCCTGGCAGGGTGCGGAGTGGGCTCTGGATGTGCGCTGTTCTAAGGGCACCTACATTCGAACCCTGGTCGAGGACATTGGCCATGCCTTAGGTGTCGGTGCGTATTTAACGGCATTGCGGCGGACACATGTGGCGGGTTTAGAGGGTGAGATGGTTCCGTTTGCACAACTGGAAGCTTGGGTGGGCGCGAAGGCCTTCGCTGAGATGGACGCAGCTTTGTTGCCAGTCGATCAAGCGTTGCTGCATTTCCCGGCGCTGAGTCTAGATGCCGATAGTAGTTTTTATCTGCGTCAGGGCCAGGCCATGCGGGTGGACGGCGCCCCGACCCATGGCAGTGTGCGTCTCTACGACGCCACAGGCTGTTTTTTTGGACTGGGCCGCATTGATCGCGAAGGGCGGGTTGCGCCGCAGCGCCTGCGTGCTCAAGACGCTGATCAAGATTGATCGGTAGATCGGTATATGGTTGTTCCGCCTACGGTGGCCCGCTAGAATACGCGCTCTTTTGGGGCTCAGGATCCGGTCCCCGCAGATGCGGGCAGGGACGGATCGCAGCGATCATTCGACTGCAAGGCCATGGTTCCGCACCACATTTGATTTGGAAACAACATGATTACTCTAGAACAGAAGAAAGACATTCTGGGCAAGTTTGGCCGCGGCGACCGCGACACCGGCTCTCCCGAAGTGCAGGTAGCTCTCCTGACTGCGCGCATTAATGACCTGACCGGTCACTTCAAAGCCAATAAGAAGGATCACCACTCTCGTCAGGGTCTGCTGCGCATGGTGAACCAGCGCCGTAAGCTGCTGGACTACCTCAATCGCAAAGATCATGGCCGCTACGTTCAGCTCATTGGTGAGCTGGGCCTGCGTCGCTAAGTTCGACATATCGACGGGCCGCCTTCGGGTGGCCCGTTTCATTTTCAGGCGCCGTGTCGGCGTAACTTCGACAGCTAGGATTTGACAGTGAATTCGATCAAGAAAAGCTTCCAGTTTGGTAACCAGACCGTCACCTTAGAAACCGGTGAGATTGCGCGTCAGGCCACAGGCGCAGTAGTGGTCACCATGGGTGAGACCGTTGTGCTCGTGACCGTTGTCGCAGAGAAGGATGCGCAAGAAGGCCGTGACTTCTTCCCGATGACCGTGAACTATCAAGAGAAGTTCTACGCTGTCGGCACCATTCCGGGTAGTTTCTTCCGTCGCGAAGGTCGTCCAAGTGAACGCGAAACCTTGATTTCACGCTTGATCGATCGTCCGTTGCGTCCGCTATTCCCGAAGGGCTTTACCAACGAAGTGCAGATTATTGCGACGGTAAAGTCTTATGACAAAGAAACTGACACTGAAATCCCGGCAATGATTGGTGCTTCTGCAGCCCTGGCGATTTCCGGTCTGCCGTTCAATGGTCCGATTGGCGCTGCACAGGTCGGTTATCGCAATGGCGAATACATTCTGAACCCGAGCATTAAAGACAAGAACAACACCGACCTGTTGTTGTCGGTGGCGGGTACCGAGGATGCGGTTCTGATGGTGGAATCTGAAGCCAACATGCTGTCGGAAGAGGTCATGTTGGGTGCGGTGCTGTTTGGTCATGAGCAGCTGCAGGTGGTGATTAAGGCGATTCGTGAGTTGGCGGCCGAAATTGGTAAGCCAGCATGGGAATGGACGCCGCCGGCTGAAGATACGGCGCTGGCTGATGCTGTGAAAGCAGCAGGCGAAGCCGCGCTGGTTGCGGGGTATCAGGTTGCGGACAAGATGGCGCGCTACAACCAGCTCGACGCTGCGCGTAAAGACATCGCTGCCAAGGTGGTGACTGCCGACGGCCCGTGGGATGAAGCGACCGTAATGGCCGCCATCCACAAGCTGGAAAAGAAGATTGTGCGTGGCCGCATTTTGGAAGCACAGCCGCGTATCGATGGTCGTGATAACGACACCGTGCGTCCGATTAGTGTGCGCACCGGCGTTTTGCCGCGTGCCCATGGCTCTGCCTTGTTCACCCGTGGTGAAACTCAGGCCTTGGTTGTGACCACGCTCGGCACCGAGCGTGATGCGCTGGTTGTGGATGCGCTGGAAGGTAAATCCACCGAGCGCTTCATGCTGCAGTACAACTTCCCGCCGTTCTCCGTTGGTGAGACTGGCCGTGTGGGTAGTCCGGGTCGTCGTGAAGTGGGGCATGGCAAGCTCGCTATGCGTGGCGTGCAAGCGGTGGTGCCGAAGGGTAATCAATTCCCCTACACCCTGCGTGTCGTTTCTGAGATTACCGAATCCAATGGGTCGAGCTCTATGGCCTCTGTGTGTGGCAGCTCGTTGTCCATGATGGACGCTGGTGTTCCGCTGAAGGCGCAGGTGGCAGGTATCGCGATGGGTCTGATTAAGGATGGCGATCAATTTGCGGTTCTAACCGATATCCTCGGTGATGAAGATCACCTCGGTGATATGGACTTCAAGGTGGCGGGTTCTGAAAGTGGTGTAACTGCGTTGCAGATGGACATCAAGATTCAGGGTATTACCCGTGAAATCATGGAAATCGCTTTGGAAAAAGCCCGTGCTGCGCGCCTGTACATCTTGGGTGAAATGAACAAGGCGATTGCGGCGCCGCGACAAGAAGTCTCTGCGCATGCACCACGCTTCATCACTATGAAGATTGATCCGGAGAAGATTCGTGATGTCATCGGTAAGGGTGGCGTCACTATTCGTTCCATTCAGGAAGATACCGGAACCACCATCGAGATCGATGACGATGGCAACATCAAGATCGCTGCAACAGATTCGGTTGCGGGTGAAGCGGCGAAAAAGCGTGTTGAAGATATCGTGGCCGAAGTTGAAGTGGGTAAGATCTACGAAGGCAAGGTCGTGAAGCTGATGGACTTCGGTGCGTTTGTTTCGTTCCTGCCGGGCAAAGATGGTCTGGTGCACATCTCGCAGATTTCCAACGAGCGTGTGGAGAATGTGGGCGATCACCTCAATGTTGGTGACACCGTTAAGGTTAAGGTGCTGGAAGTCGACCGTCAGGGTCGTGTGCGCCTAAGCATGAAGGCGGTGCTCGAGGGCGAGGCTGCATAAGCCCTTGGCCTGATGCTGCGAAAAAAGGGGGCTTTGGCCCCCTTTTTTTGGTACTTTTCCCTTTGATTTTTTTCTGATTTCCACTCTAGGCTTTCGCGTCCATGCACATCCTTGTCAGTAACGACGACGGTTATTTGGCTCCAGGTATCCGAGCCTTGGTGGATGCGTTACAGCCACTGGCGGAATGCACCGTATTTGCGCCCGATCGCAATCGCAGTGGCGCAAGTAATTCCTTGACGCTGGAACTGCCGGTGCGGCTCAGCCGTGCCGATAATGGCTTTTGGCGGGTGGAAGGAACCCCCACCGACTGTGTGCATCTCGCGATCACCGGCGTGTTGGATGAGGAGCCCGATTTGGTGGTTTCCGGCATCAATGCGGGCGCAAACTTAGGCGATGACGTGCTCTATTCCGGCACGGTTGCTGCCGCTCTTGAGGGCCGCTTCCTTGGTTTGCCTGCCATTGCTCTGTCGATGGCGTCGCATGATCCTCAGCATTACGCCACCGGAGCCAAGGTTGCTGCGCACTTGGTGCGCGGCATGCGTGCGCAGCCACTCAAAGCCAACACGGTTTTAAACGTAAACATTCCGGATTTGCCATGGTCGCAGCTACGTGGTTTTCGGGCGACGCGTCTGGGCCATCGGCATAAAGCCGAAGCGGCCGTGCCCATGCTGGATCCACGTGGCAAGACGGTATATTGGGTCGGCCCTGCCGGCGGTGAGCAAGATGCNGGNGAGGGCACTGACTTNNANGCNGTGCGTGANGGTTGGGTCTCGGTGACGCCACTGCAAGCTGACCTCACCCATCATCGCTTGCTNGGTGATGTGGGTGGATGGCTGGAGAATCTTGCGTGAGTGGTTATGGCGTGACCTCACCGCGCATGCGTGAGCGCCTCGTAGAAGAGCTCGAGCAACAAGGCATTACCAGTCTCGATGTGTTGGATGCGATTCGCACGGTGCCGCGGCATGAGTTTGTCGAAGAAGCCCTGTGGCATCGGGCCTATGATAACGATGCTTTGCCCATCGGCCATGGCCAAACCATTTCACAACCGTACATCGTTGCGCGCATGACCGAAGCCTTGCTGGGTGGGCGTCATGCGCTGGGTCGTGTGCTCGAAATTGGCACCGGCTCGGGTTATCAGGCTGCCATTCTGTCGCGGGTCGCGCGCGAGGTATTTTCGATTGAGCGCATTGATGCGCTGCATCAATTGGCGCGCCAGCGCTTTCAACAGCTCGGCATTCGCAACGTGCGTTTGAAGCTGGATGATGGCCGGGTCGGTTGGCCCGACTTTGCACCCTATGACGGTATCTTGGTCACTGCCGCACCGCCGGGGGTGCCGCGCGCACTCGCTCAACAACTCAAAGAAGGGGGGCGTTTGATTGTGCCGGTCGGTAAGCAGGGCGCGACACAAGAGTTGGTTGAGGTGCGGCGTGAGGGTGATGAGTTTCCGAGTCGAGTCTTGGAAGCTGTGCGCTTTGTGCCGCTGCGCGCCGGAACGCAATAGCCATGGCGTTGTTTAGCACACTCTACAAACGCAGTTTGCAGTGGGCCCAGCATCGTCATGCTGAACGTTATTTGTTTGGTTTGAGCGTGGCGGAGTCGAGTTTCTTTCCAGTGCCACCGGATGTGATGTTGATTCCCATGACCTTAGCGCGTCCGCAGCGCGCATGGTGGCTGGCCTTGCTGACCACAATTGCCTCGGTGTTGGGTGGCGTGTTGGGGTGGCTGTTGGGTGTGTGGGCCTTGGAGGCTTTGCTGCCTTGGATTGAGCGCTTAGGGTATTTGCCTGCCTATGAATCTGCTGTGGCGGATTTCCGGCACTGGGGTATATGGATTGTGTTTCTCGCTGGCTTTACGCCAATTCCTTACAAGATTTTTACCATCACGGCGGGCAGCTTAGCGATGCCCTTATTGCCCTTTGTGTTGGCTTCAATGGTTGGCCGTGGCGGACGTTTTTTTTTGGTGGCGGCGCTGATGCGTTGGGGCGGCCCACGCATTGCAGCGCTGGAAGAGGCATGGATGGAGCGGATTGGCTGGTCGGTAGTCGTTTTGGCAATTGGCATTGGTATTGCGGTGGCAGCGACATGAGACAAAGACAAAGAAATGGTTTGCGTGCGGGTGCGTGGGCGATTGCCGTGATAATTTTGGTCGGTTGTTCCGCTGCCGATCCGCGTAGCTTGCCGGTTCTGAATGCCGCGCGCCCGGCCAATGAGGCGCCGGAGACCTACAAGGTGCGGCGTGGTGATAGCCTGTATTTGATCGCCATGGAATTTGATCTGGATTGGCGCAATCTGGCCGATTGGAACGACATTGGTCGCAATGGCGTCATTTATCCCGGGCAGATTTTGCGTCTGCATGGAAGCTCGCAGGCTCAGCCGCAAACGGAAACGTTAGACCTAGCGCCAAGCATCGCGAGCAGTGTGCCAGACACTTACGTCGTGCAGCGCGGCGATTTTCTCAGCAAAATTGCCGAGCGTTTTGGCTTGGCATGGCAGGATCTTGCGCGTTGGAATAGCCTAAAGAAGCCGTACACCTTGAAGGTTGGCCAGACCCTGCGTTTGCGTGGTGATGTGACCGGATCTACGACACAGACAGCGCGCGCCACCAAACCCGCGACAACTTCGCGTCCATCCCAATCGACACCCGCTCGTACAGTTGCCGGCAAAGGGAGTTGGCCGTGGCCGAGTGGTACGCGCCAGGTGCAAAAGAGCGGTAAGGGAATTGATTTGTTCGGCAAGGAAGGCGATCCAATCAATGCGGTCGCGCCAGGGCAGGTGGTCTACAGTGGTTCAAACCTAGTGCGTTACGGCAACCTTGTTATCGTCAAGCATGATGAGCATGTCCTCACCGCCTATGCGCACAACGCCAAGATCTTGGTTAAAGAAGGAGATGCAGTGAAGGTCGGACAGAAGATTGCCGAGATGGGCAAGACCGGCACCGATCGTGTGCGTTTGCACTTTGAGGTGCGGGTCGACGGCAAGGCCGTTGATCCGTTGCGCTACCTCGGTAAGCGCTGAGGATTTATTATCAGCCACTGAAAACCCGGCTTTGGCCGGGTTTTTTGTTGGTTTTAGATCTGAATCAAGCCGGCACAGGCCGCCCGCTCTTCATTTAGCAGGACATTCCAGGTGCGGCAGGCGGCACCCGTTTCCATGACTTCCAGCCCAATCTGGTGTTGCTGGAAGAAGCGTAGGACGTCGTTGTGTGGGAAACGGTGCACCGCACCGCTGCCGAGTAGGACGATTTCTGGGCGTTGTTCAAGGAACGGGGCGCAGTCTTCCGGGCGTAGCGCGCTGATGTCGGTTAGCGCCCAGTTCTGCGGGCGAGGAAAGTCTGGCAGCAAAAGCAGGCTGTTGCGATAGGTGATGTCCGCCAGCTGGATTTCGCCGCGGTCGTAGCGCTGGATCCGGAGCGGGTTGTGGGCGTTCTCGAGATTGAGCTGCATGGCCGCATTCTAGCGCCAGCGGGGAGGGACCGGCATGGGATTTTTGCTCCGAAACGAATAGACTTACGCACTTTATTTCTACGGAATTCTGCCGCAGGTCCACCGTGCAACCTAACGATCAGTTCCAGCGTATTCAGCGCTTACCCCCCTACGTTTTTGCCATCGTCAATGAATTGAAGGCGAAAGCGCGAGCGCGTGGTGAGGACATTATCGATTTTGGCATGGGTAATCCGGACCAGCCGACGCCGCAGCACATCGTGGATAAGCTGTGTGAGGCGGCGCAGCGTGGCGATACGCATCGTTACTCTATGTCCAAGGGGATTCCCCGTCTGCGTCGTGCGATCAGTACGTGGTACAAGAATCGTTACGACGTTGAAATTGACCCGGACAGCGAAGCGATTGTGACGAT
>JGI11705J14877_10000209_pt1 | contig 37205 bp, 38 predicted proteins | sample Etolaghawater15m_FD_14877 | JGI IMG/M metagenome (IMG submission 14877) | reverse complement strand
AGAATTATATCTCTAAAGATGAAAATGTAGCATAAGGTAACAGGTGTTAAAGAGAATTAAGATTTATAAATTGTTGTCTTGACATATTGGGGTAGTATAATATGAGCTTGTGCCATTTGGATTTTTGGCTTAGAAATAATCGCTTCTTTTATGTAAGGTAATTTGTATCTTTGACTTATAGGTAGTTAGATGACCAGTATTTATAGTAATATTACTGTTATTTAGTGGTAAAATATTTTTATCTTTAGCATATAGTCTAATTTTATTATTTTGACCATTGTGTGTATAGTAAAGATATTTTTTGTAGTATCTGCCTTTTAGATTCTTTACTATATTGTTTTGATATTTAGAATCTTGAATATTATTTGTCTTAGCATCTAAATAATAATCTTTTAAAGATTCTACTTTAGATAATTTTTGAATATTTGATATTTGTTTAACTTCAAGAAGACCATTGTATCTATCTATCTTCTCTACACTAAGATTATATTTAAATCCTAATTTTAAGCCATTTGCGCATCTATAAAGTAACACAGCTTGACTGTTGTCTTTTATAATGAAACTTTCATTATCTATTTTATATATTACAGTTATATCTTTTAAAGATATTGCTTTAGTTAAATTATCAATATTATATAAATATTCAATATTGTTTTTATGTGTATTATCCTTGTATTTATAATATTTATTAGTTGAGAATTTTGCATATATTAATAAGTGATCAGATTGTTTAAAATTATCATTATAGACCTCTAGAGAATTAGGGATATAAGATATCCCTTTATTATCAAATAATGTGTTAGGTAAGATAATATTATCTGGTGTTTCTTTATCCCCTCTAAATATATAACTAAATCGCTTAGATCTTTTTTTATCTAACCAAAGATTGTAATGTAATTTATCTCTTATATTATTTATAAGTATATTTTTATTGACTAGTTGATTATCTCTAGTGGTATTTAATATATGATTTATAGCTGTGATACTAGAAGTGTTATTTAGTCGTGTATCATACCTAAATGTCTTGTACTCATTATAATTAGAATTTAGATCACCAAGTATTATATATTCACTTGATTGTGACATATTTTGAATATGCTTCATTAGTGCAATAGCATATGGGATTCTTTTATTTTCAGATGCTTTTTTTGATCGCCAATGGTTTGTAAATATTATTAATTCTTTGCCATCTACTTGAAGTGTTGATTTTAATATATCTCTACTATGTTTATCGAATTTTTCAACAGTGATTATTTCATTTTTAAGAATTTTATATTTACTAATTATACTAAGACCAATTGCGCTTGTATGTTTTTTATAAAAGTATTTATATTTATATTGTGGTAATTTGTCAAGCAATAAAGTGAGGGCTTCTTTTGATTCAATCTCTTGAAGAGCAACAATATCTAAATCTAATGAATTTATAATATTTGATATATTTTCTAGTTTGTTATTTAGCTTTTTGTTATTCCATTTTTTTGTATTAGGGATAAACTCTTTATATTCATTACCTTGATATTTCATATCAAAAAGATTTTCGACATTGTATGTAGCTACTTTAAATGTAAGAGCATTTACAGTAGTAAAACAGGTAAATAAAAAAGAGAGAAGAAGTCTCAATCTAGAAACTATTTAATATTACAAGTGCTAGAACAGTAAGTAGTGCTATCCCTGCACTTTTATTATATAATTTATTTGCAGTTATAAATACTAGCATTATAGATACGATTAGTGCTGCAGCTATATCAAACAAGTTTGTAGTTAAATCTACATTAAGTGGATTTAGAATTGAACTAAGCCCTAGTACCATAGTGAAATTGGCTACATTTGATCCTATAATAGCTCCAATTGCCATATCTGCATTATTTGCACGCGCTGCTTTAATAGCTACAGTTAGTTCAGGTAAACTTGTACCAAATGCTACAAGAAATAAACCAATAAGCCATTCACTTACTCCAAAATCCCTAGCAATATTTCCTGCACTATCAATTGCAAAGTCTGCTCCACCCACTACAAAGATAAATCCAACTAATAAGAAAGATAAAGACTTTGACCATTCAAATTCATCTTTATCTTCATCTTCTTGGGCTTCTTCAACTTGATTACTTTGAATTAAGAAGTGTAGATACCCACCCATAAGAATAAGGAAAAGTATACCATCTGTAGCACTTAACTTACCATCTATTCCCATTAATATAAATATTAAAATAGGAAACAGTGACCATGCAGAATCTTTAGCGAAAAGATCTCTAGTAGGATTTATTTTTTTAGCTATTAAAAATATAACTCCAAGTACAAGTGATATATTAAATATGGTACTACCAATTACATTGGCTACAGCAATATCCCCACTACCTTGAAGTGATGCACTCATACTCACTGCCATCTCTGGTAAAGATGTACCAAGAGCAATTAAAGTAGCTCCAATTATAAATGGGTTTATATCAAAATGAAGTGCAATTTTTTCACTTTGCTCAATTATAAAATCTGCACCATATATTAGTGCACTCATTGCTACTATAAAAATTAAAATATCCAATAAATTGTCCTTAACTATTTCTTACTATTAAACTATTTGGAAGATTAAACTTTTTAATTAGTCTTTCTTCCTCTTCTCTGTGTTCACCATCATCAACCTCATGATCATATCCTACTAAATGTAGTAATCCATGTATATATAGAAGTGTTAATTCATCATCAAAACTATGATTGTATTCTTTTGCTTTAGTTTGTACAAAATCTATAGATATTGCAATACTTCCAATAGGAGAAAATGGCATAGGTTCATATGGAAAACTTAAAACATCTGTTGGCTTATCAAATCCTCTAAATTCATTATTTAGTTTTTGGATTTGATCATTATATGTTACTAGTAATTCAATATCTTGATTTGTAACTTCTAATGTAATTGTTTCTAGAAGATCAATATTGATCTTATGATCACTATGATTATCTAAATCAATGTGCATCTACTTAAGATCACATGCTTGTATATTTAACTCTTGTAGTAAACTCTCTGAAAATGCACCAGCTTCTCTATCACATCCACCAATTTCAAATTCTATTGATATGTTACCTGCTTGATTACTAATTGCTTTTCTAATTACTGTTGGAAATACTTTTTGTTCATTCTCAATTTTATTAATAGCTTCTTGAATTTTTTCTTTACTTTGAGTGTTACCATATTCTATTACAGTTCTCATGAAACCTTCTTCCATTCGAACTTCACCACACATATCTCTAACTTCCATTTTAAATCCTTTGTTATGATAGTCTTATTTTAGCGAATTTCTTATTAGAAAAGCTCTAGCATAGCAAGAACTTCATTAACTTCAAATGTTTTTATTTTTAATTTATTACTAGGTTTATTTGCAATAATTGCTTTTGTAATACCTTGTGATGATGCTTCTTTAAGTCTATTTTCTATAGATGATACATCTTTAATTTCACCTGTTAAACTAACTTCACCAATGAATACTGATTCTTTAGATATGGGTCTGTCTCTAAAGCTAGAGATAATCGCTGCAATTACTGCTAAATCACATGAACTTTCTTTGACCTTTATTCCTCCACTTATATTTATAAATACATCATACTGGTTTAGAGGTAAGTCTAGTTTCTTTTCTAATAGTGCTAAAAGCATATTTAGTCTATTTGTATCAAATCCAGTAGCACTTCGTTTTGGATTTGGATATGTTGAATCAGTTACTAGAGCTTGTACTTCTAAAATTAATGATCTACTACCCTCAATAGCTACAGTTAAACAACTTCCACTTTGACTTTTTGTATTAGTAAAAAACTTTTTACTAATATCTTTTGCACTCTCTAGGCCATTTTGAGTCATTTCAAAAATACCAATTTCGCTAGTACTTCCAAAACGATTTTTAAACCCTCTAAGCATACGAATATCTTTACTAGATTCACCTTCAAAATATAATACAGTATCTACCATATGCTCTAGTACACGAGGACCAGCGATACTACCATCTTTTGTAATATGACCAATAATAAACATTGCTATATCAGATTCTTTTGCTTTTCTCATAAGCTCAAATGTAATCTCTCTAACTTGTGATACACTTCCAGGTGCACTAGATAAATTATCTGAATATATTGTCTGAATTGAATCTATAATAGCTATTTCATAGTCTTGTCTTAAAAGTTCATTGTTTATTGATTCTAGTGAGATTTCTGATAATAAAAATAAGTCATCACAATTTGCATCAAGTCTATTCGCTCTTAGTTTTATTTGTCCAGCAGATTCTTCACCTGATACATATAATACTTTTTTCCCAGATTTTGCTAAGTTTCCAGCTATTTTTAGAAGTAGTGTTGATTTTCCTACACCTGGACTTCCACCAATTAATGTTAGGCTACCTGGTACTACACCACCACCTAGTACAAGATCAAACTCTTCATTTGATGTTGAAAATCTTGTGATATTATCTTGTTGAATTTGTGTAATGGGAGTTGCTTTTGATTTTTCATTTGATAGTTTTGCAGTTTTTTTAAGTATATCTTGTTGATCTGATGTTAACTCAATAAAACTATCCCATCCTCCACAGCTTGGACATTTCCCCAGCCATTTTGTACTTTGTTCGCCACAATGTTGACATTCAAATATATTTGATTTTTTCTTTGCCATAATATTTCCTTACATAATCTATAAAAATATTAGCATTTTTTTTTAAAAGTATGAAAAAATATTGCATATTGCAATATTTTTATATTAGTTGCCTAAAGATACTCATTCTTAAATTTTACATACCTAGCAGCATGTTCAATTAAATTTTCTGATTCTTCTTTTGTAAGTGTTTTTACAACTTTTGCTGGACTTCCCATAATAAGTGAATTTGGTGGAAATACTTTATTACTAGTTACAAGTGAATGAGCTCCTACAATACTTCCTTCACCAATAATGGCACCATCTAAAATTGTAGCACTCATACCTATTAAACATCCATTTTCGATTACACAGCCATGTAACATTACTTTGTGTCCAATAGTTACATCATCGCCAATAATTGTAGGGTGCCCATCAGACATATCTGGTTTTTTATGGTGAGTTACATGTACCATAGATAAGTCTTGAATTGAAGTTCTTTTACCTATTCTAATCTTATGTACATCACCTCTAATAACAACACCAAACCACACAGATGAGTCTTTTCCTATTTTTACATTTCCAATTACATCGGCACTAGGAGCAATAAAAGCTGACTTTTTAATTTTAGGAGTCCATTTTTTGAATGACATTATCATATTAAATTCCTAGCCCTTCAAATTTTATAGATATAGGTTTAGAATAGTTTGGTACATTATCATATGTAAATACACTATAATATTTACATATAAATGGATTACCAAAATCATCTAATGTATAGTTATCAGTCCCTGCATATATCTTATCTCCATCAAGTGGATTTGTTGGTATGTGGAATCTATTTCTTACTACATAAACACCTTTAAAGTCTTTATCTTTTGGATTATCCCAAGTTAATTTTACCTTACCTTTTTGTTCCGAAACTTCTAGCCTTGTAATAGTATTAACTGGATGGTTTCTTTTGTCTATATAGTTGACAATTAATTTTACAGCAGTATCATTATGCCATTTTACTAAATGATTTTTAATGTTTGAAGATGTTGGTTTGATTATAAATCTAGGGTTTATATTTTTATTATGCAGGTCTTCTAGCGCAATTGTAGAATACTTATCAAATATAAATTTATGTGTTTTTCTAGATGAGATATCGGTATGACTTACCTCATATCCAATAAATTCAATCCTATCTCTATGCTGAATAGATTTATAAGATATCTCTTCTATATCTGCAAATTCTACATTGTATCTAATATCTTGCTTTGTTTTAGATGCGCTTTTGTTCTTAATTTGGATATAACAATCTGTAATTACTGTTTTATCATGCTCTGGTAAAGATGATAGATCAAACTCCATAAGACCATAGATCTTATTATTATCTTGATCGAATCCACAAATAAGTTCATCATAATTTACATTTTCATTAGATATTGAAGCTGTAGTAGTTGCTACTATCTCTTTTGTCTTTGGTGGCATTGTATATGTAATGTCAATATTTGGTCTATAGTGTAGTCCCCCACCAAACTTACCATATCCAAGATCAAACATCATCATTTGAGAATCTCGACCATCTGGTAATGTTGTTGGTCCATGAATTTTGAATACTACACTTTGATGTTGTAGTTGTTCTTGAAAGATTTTCTTTTCTGATTCATTTAAAATCCAATGACTCCAAATCCCTTGAGTTAGTTTTTCAGATGGAATTGAAGCTCCTAAAGTTTCAATATGGATTGCATTATCAATTTGATCAAAATCTGTAAGTTCAGATATACTATCTTGATCTACAAAAGAGATTTTCCATTCACCAAACTTTTCAATTTTTGCATTTACCCTATTTAATGGATATAGTGAAATTGATATATCTTTAATAATTGCATTTTGTGGAATACCGCTTAGGTCATATTTCATAACACCATAGCTTTTCCCTTTGCTTTTATTTACCCCAATAAATAAAGAATTTATACCAAAATGTTTTAAATTTGTCTCTTTCATTTTTTGTGCAACATACCCAACGTCATTTGGTTTTGGAAAAAGTGTCTTACTAAATTCATTGAAATCAAGAGCAGTTTTAGCTTTAGTCTTAGGGGCAAATGGTGACTTGATTTTAGTAGCATTATTTACAGCTCTTATATAGTAATAGTATGGAGTATTACTTTTTAGTTGTACATCTGTAAAACTTCTATTGTAAGTTTGGCATACTAAGTTTTTTTCAGTACATGATCTTTTATTTTCAATATTTCGATATATTTCAAAATAAATCTCTTTTGTATCTGGATAATCCCATGATAAACTAATTTCATTTTGTGTACATCTATCTATACAAAATTTGTCTATAGTGTGTGGAGCTTTTTTTGAATGATTTTGAGCTTCGCTTAATGTTCTTAATAATGCAGGGATATTTTCATCAATTGATTCTTGCATATTTTGCATAAAATCTGGAATATTTCTAGTACCAACTTCAACTACTATTGCAATAATACCTTTACTATAGTAATACTCTCTTCCACTACCTGAAATAAGTTTAGTAGGTGGCTTACCTCTATGTATACCATATTTTCTACCAGTTACTTTATGTATTTCATGATTCATATTTGCACAAATAGTATTTAAAGCTGTACCATTATATTCTGATTCATGATTAAATTTATGAGCAGGGAAGAAAACATTTCCTTGTGAATGGTAGTCAAGTGCAATAGTTATATTTTCATGATTATCTACAAAGTTTTTCATAGCAGTTGTTTCTGGCTCACTAAAAGGGTGTGGACCACTATGTACATTTGAAGATGTATCTTGTGACTTTTGATATCCAACTGAGAAGTTTCTATTTAAATCAACTCCAAATGTTCCATTACCATTGTCTCGTCTATTTTTTCTCCAAAATGAGAAGTGTGTACGGCTATATTCAAAACCATCAGGATTAAGACACGGTACTATATAAAGAGTATTATTTGTTAATGTTTGTTGTATAGATGGATTTGATAAATGGTTTTCAAGAATATAATCTATAAATGCAACACCTAATTCATTTCCAATCCACTCTCTAGCGTGAACTGTTCCTGTATATAGCATAGCTGGTTTAAGATCTGCGTGTTGTACATCTAGAGATATAGTAGCAAGCATTATATCTCTATTTTCCCATGTCTTACCAATAGATTCTATTTTGATAATATCTGGGTATTTGTTTACACAATTTTCAAGAAAATCACATGTTTGTTGATATGATTTATATTGTTGTTTCAATTAATAACCTAGTTTCTAAAATTTGCCCAAGCAGATGAAATTTTATCTACTAGTTTCTTTGTGATGCCTTTGATATTTATTAGAATTGCTGGTGACTGATCAAGTACACCAACTATATCTTCTGTAGAACCAATTTCATCAACGATCTTATCAAATTTTTTATTTCCAATTCCATCAATTGATGTTAAAACTTCTTTTAGTTGTTCTGTTGAAACTGCTTTAGTTTGTATTGATTCTTCATCTTCATTCTTATCTGGATTAGGTGTATTTTCTTTTGTAAGATTTGGTACTTTCATAGATTTTAAGTTTTCTAAAGAAAGATTATCTTGATAGTTCCATTTTTCACTTGGCCATTCTTCTGACCATCTTCTTTTTACATCAAAGATTTTATATTCTTCGTCTAATTCATGTAAATATCTTTCACCATCACCATACATCTTCTTTTTGTTTCCAAAATAAGCACCATCATAACTTGAATCATACTTACCAAATGTAATATGTCTCATTGTTCGTAAAAGATCGGGAGAAATTTTACCTAACTCTTCCCAGTTAAACATAGGACAATGTGGTTTTCTAAATCTACCTTCACTTAATGACCACATAATATATTGACCAATCCAGTCTCTAATATAAGGGAATGCTGCAAATGCTGTTGCACATTCTAAAATTCTTGGAACTCCATCTTTCCCATAAGCTACATCACATGCCCAATATTCTGCTTTTGCATCTTTTGAAACTTGAACTGCAAGATCAAGTACATTTTTTGGCACATCTGAGTAGTCCATAGAACCACCTTGAGATGTATTTGTTAACCATTCACCTTCAGGGGCTCTTCTCCAGAATGCACATACAGGTTTATGACCAATAAGCATAACTCTAATATCTGCTTCCATAGGTACGAAGTCTTGCATATACATAGGGTGGTATTTTTTCTCTTTGAAAAGATCAACCGCTTCTTTTTCATTATCAACTTTATGTACAAAATATCCACCATAGTTTGATGGTCCATATGATTTTTTAATAATTTTTGGATATTCACATCTTTCTAGGAATTTATAGGCATTTGGTCTATTGTAATAAATATATGTTTTAGGGATTGGCAAATCATATTTCCAAGCAAATCTAGTTACATTTTCTTTTGATTTATTTGAAAACTGAGTATCTAAAGATGGTATAAATCTTACATGAGGTAATTCTCTTGCGATTTCTCTAAAAGTTTCATATGCAGTAGCTGGAATATTTCCAATTAAAACATCAATCTTTTTCCTTTTTACCTCTTTAATAAATCTATCTTTATCGTCTCCCCAGTGGTAAGTTGCAGTTTCGATTTTGTTTGGCCAACCTTTAAAGTTTGAGTGATCAAAAAATCTTAATACATAGTCCATGTATAAGAATCCAAGTGTTGGTAAGTCTTTGTTTTTTAGTGCCATATTTCTTCCTTTTTAAATTTATTTTTTCGTTTTTCTATCTATGAAATCTACAATTAGATCTATTTTTTTATCATTAAAGTTTAATCCCATCTCTTCTTGAGCCGGAGTAGCAAAAGCTGGAATACCATTTACTTCAAGTACAACATATTCCTCTTTCTCTTGATCATAAATAATATCAACACCACCAATATCAACACCGCATGCTTCACAAGCTCGTATGGCAACATCTACAATTTCATCATTAGCCTCTCTTAAAAATACAGAACCACCGCTTGTCACATTGGTTCTCCAATCAGTTCCACCAGCTTTTCTACCATAGCAAGATACAAATTGTCCATCAACAATGTCAACTCTAAAGTCTGTGTTATCATATTTTATGAATTTTTCTACATAAAAATATCTTAAATCCATTTGATTTAAAAAAGGCATAAGCATATCAAGGTTTGCTTCAGATTCAATTTTTGTAAGTCCAACTCCACCCCAACCATCAGTTGGTTTATAAACCATTTTATCCCATTTTTTAATGATCTTTTTAAGTTGATGGCCATCATCTCTGTGACAAAGTTTATAATCTGCTGTTGCAATACCATGATTTCTTAATATAAATGATGTATGAAATTTATCTTCAGTTAGTGCAAATGAATCATAAGAGTTAATCATAGGGATGAGTCTATCTAGTGCTTTGTAAATATATGTTTGGTATTGTGTTTGTTCACCGGCATTATACGAAAAGAAAAGATCTAGATTATTTAATTTATAATCTTTTTCAGATTTTTTTGATATCCATTTTGGATCTTGTGGACAAAATAGCTTACCATTTTTTGAATATGCATGTCTAAGATTAAGATGGGCAATTGTCTCAATATCTCTATCTTTTAATAATTTGATCATCTTGTCTTGAATTTCAGGTCCACCACTATTTTGGTAAAGCCACATACCAATTGTTCTATTATTATTTGCCATTATATCTCTCCTTGTAAAATTGAAGTTAAAATTTTATTTATCATACCTATTCTTTGCTCAAAACTACTTTTTAATGCTCTTTCTTTAATTGTATGATCACCATCACCAAAAGGTCCAAATCCATCAAGTGTAATCACGCCACAAGATGCAACATGATTTGCATCACTAACTCCACCTCTGCGTTCTGTCGGGATTAAACTATCTGTAACTTGTTCTAATTTCTGCAAAAATTCTAATTGATTTTGATTTGGTTCCATTACATCTCTTTGAATTAGTCCATTTAGCGTTGATTTTGTACCATCAACAAAGCTTGTATTGGTGATTGACTTAAGCTCATCAAGAAGTCTATCTCTTTCACTATTTAGTGTATATCTTATCTCAAGAAGAAGTTCACATTTTGGTGAAATTGTATTTGCTCCAATACCACCAGTAATTTTACCTACATTTACAGTTGTACCAATCTCAAGGTTTGTCAGTTTTGTTAATTCTTGGAGTTTATAAGATGCCTCTAGGTTAGCATTAACACCTTTTAAGTAGCTTGTACCTGCATGTGCTGCCACACCCTCAATAGTTATAGTATATGTACCTACACCTTTTCTACCAGTTACAACTTCAAGATTTTCACCTGCTGCTTCAAATACAAAACAATAGTCATAATTCTTTGCTAATTCTAAAGTGATAAATTTACTATCATCACTTCCAGTCTCTTCATCAGATACTAATAAAAAGTCAATATTGTTTATTTGTTTATTTTGTGAATGTATATTTCGTAGAGCTTCAAGTGCTACAATATTTCCACCTTTCATATCACAAACTCCAGGTCCATAGATCCAATTTTCATCTTCTCTAAAATCTTCAAATTCGCCATATGGAAATACTGTATCGTTATGACCTAAAAGTAAAACTTTAGGTCCAGTTGTTTTGGGAGTCGTAAATAAAAGGTGATCACCAATCAAATCTCGTTGGTATCTTGTAGTGCTAAATCCTATATCTTCAAGCCATGATTGCATTTGTAAGCCAACCTTATCCACACCTTCTTTGTTGTGTGTATAAGAGTTAATCTCAATAATTTGTTTTAAATCTTGTAAATAATGCACTTCTCACTCCTTAAAATTTAGCGCATTCTGGCCTTTTGAGGCAACAATAAATAGCTTATACTAATTTAATCTTTTTTTACCTGCTATAATTCTTCTTAATGCATTTAATCTAATAAATCCTTCAGCATCTTTTTGATTATAAACTTCATCCTCTTCAAAAGTTGAATGTGCTTCGCTGTAAAGTGACATATCTGATTCACGACCAACTACAGTTACATTTCCTTTATAAAGTTTAACTTTTACATTACCTTGAACATATTTTTGTGTACAATCAATTGCTGCTTGAAGCATTTCTCGCTCAGGTGAGAACCAGAATCCATTATAAATTAGTTCAGAGTATTTAGCAATCATACCATCTTTCATATGCGCTTCTTCTCTATCTAAACAAATAGATTCAATAGCTCTATGTGCTTTTAGCATAATTGTTCCACCTGGAGTTTCATAACAACCTCTAGCTTTCATACCAACAAATCTATTTTCTACAATATCTGCTCTTCCTATACCATGTTTGTTTCCATACTCATTTAAAGTTCTAAGCATAGTTGCAGGTGATAACTCTTTGCCATCTATAGAAATAGGGTCACCATTTTTATATCCAATAGTAATATACTCAGCTTCATCTGGTGCACTTTCTGGAGAGTTTGTCCACAACCACATAGAATCTTCCGGCTCATTCATAGGATTTTCTAAATGTAACCCTTCGTATGAAATATGTAGTAAGTTTGCATCCATTGAGTATGGACTTACAGTTGGATTTCCATCTTTATCAATATGTTTTGCATCGATACTAATCCCATGTTCTCTTGCGTATGCTAGTAGTTTTTCTCTAGAGTTTAGATCCCATTCTCTCCAAGGTGCAATAACAGTAATATCTGGATTTAATCCTAAATATCCAAGTTCAAATCTAACTTGGTCATTTCCTTTTCCAGTTGCTCCATGAGATACAGCATCTGCTCCCATTTGTTGTGCGATTTCAATTTGCTTTTTAGCAATAAGTGGTCTTGCTATTGAAGTACCTAAAAGATATTCACCTTCATAAATAGCATTTGCTCTAAACATTGGGAATACATAATCTTTTACAAACTCTTCTTGAATATCTAAAATGAATATATTTTCAGGCTTAATTCCACATGATAATGCTTTTGCACGAGCTGGTTCAACCTCTTCACCTTGACCAAGGTCTGCTGTAAATGTGATAACTTCTGCGTTATATTCATCTTGTAACCATTTTAAAATTACAGATGTATCCAATCCACCACTATATGCTAATACTACTTTTTTAACTTCTTTTTTACTCAATTGTTATTCTCCATAAAGTATAAATTATTTTTATTGCTTTATTTTATCCAAAATAAGATATAATCTAACTAAATATAACCTAATTTAAAGGCTTTTACTAATGATCGTTGATATAAATCTACCCGATTGTAATTACCAGATAACTATTGATAAATTAAATACTATAAAAAATGATACCAAAACAGTTGTAGTAACAAATCCAACTGTAAGTGGATATCACTTGGATTACCTACTTGAAAGAATTGATGCTAAAGATCTTAGTGTAGTGACAATTCCTGATGGTGAACAATATAAAAATATGACAACAATTGAAAAAATTCTTGATCATTGTTTTGAAAATAAGTTAAACAGAAAATCAGTTCTTATTGCATTTGGTGGTGGAGTAATTGGAGATATGACAGGATTTGCTGCTAGTATATATCAAAGAGGGATAGACTTTATTCAAGTACCAACTACATTACTTTCTCAAGTTGATGCAAGTGTTGGTGGTAAAACGGGTGTAAATAATCGATTTGGTAAAAATCTTGTAGGTGCATTTCATCAACCAAGAGCCGTGTATATTGATCCTTTCTTTTTAACTACATTACCTACTAGAGAATTTGGTGCAGGTGTAGCAGAGATTATTAAAATGGCAGTTTGTTTTAATAAAGACTTTTTTGAGTGGTTAGAAAACAATGATTTAAGAGATGATAACAATATCAATATTGCTATACAAAAATCAGTAGAGACTAAAGCACATGTAGTAAATCAAGATGAAAAAGAAAATGGTATTAGAGCAGCATTAAACTATGGGCATACATTTGGGCATGTTATTGAAAATGAGACAAAATATGAAAAATATCTACATGGTGAAGCAGTAGGTATTGGTATAGTTATGGCTAACAATGTATCTGTAGCACAAAATCTTATGACAGAAGATGAAGCTACAAGAGTAAAAGTATTATTAGAAAAATATGATATACCTACAAGTTATAAAATTAATGATGTAGAAGATTTCTATGATCATTTTTTCTTAGATAAAAAAGCTTTAGATGATAAAATAAAATTTATTCTAGCTCGTGGTATTGGTGATTGTGTTATTACTGATGCTACACCAAAAGATGTGATAATAGATGTGCTTAAGGCTTTTGAATGATTTTAAATATATTTAGAAATCTATTTATTGTATTAGTTATTGCGGTTTCATTAAATGCTACTAAGACAAAAGAGTTAACAAAAATAGAATTAAGTAATATAGTAAGCTATAAAAATGTTATTAGTGATATTGATGAAAAATTAATAGATAATATCTGGATTAAACGATACAATAATTACCTTACATATAGAAAAATTGAAAATGAATTAAAATCTATTTCCGAAGATGCCACAAAGTATGGAAAGTGGAAAGGTGAACAATGGAAAGAAAGATCTTATCAGCTTAAAAACAAAGTAAAAATCAAAGAAAATGAGTTAGAGCTGATAAGTGAATATAAAGATTCTCCTATTGGAAATAAAATACATCCACATGAGATTAAAAAAGCACCTAATGTTACAAACCCATTTGCTATTTTAGAAGCATTTTCATATATTAAACAACTTGAAGATGAACAAAATCAGTATAGTAGGATCAATACAGAAATTAGTAAAGTTGTAGAGCTGTTAGTACAAAAAGAAGATTATTTAAAAAAGATTAATAACATTGAAACTAGCAAAGATATAAATGATAAATTAAAGTCAATTCAGTCTCATATTAAAGATTTTGTAATGGTTGTAGATATTGTATCAACTACCCAAAGTGTATTTAGTAAAAAAATTGAACAAGTATCTATTGAAGTTGAAAGTCAAATTGATGATGAAATATTTAGAACTATAAAAATAGCATTTATTATTTTTGTATTATTTGCTATCTCTATTGGTATTAAACTTGCTGTGAAAAAATATCTTTCAGATCAAGATGATGACCAATTTTATACAATCAATAAGATCATTAGTTTTTCTGTAATTGTTTTAGCTATATTTGTCTTACTTTTTTCATATATTGAAAATGCTTCATATCTAGTAACATTCCTAGGATTTGCCTCTGCTGGTATTGCTATTGCATTAAAAGATTGGTTTATGTCTATGTTTGGATGGATGGCTATTATGACTAGTGGTGCTATACATGTTGGTGATAGAATTAAGGTTACAAGAGATGGTATTGAAGTAGTTGGTGATGTACTTGATATATCTTTATTTAAAATAGCGGTAAGGGAAGATGTAACAATTACATCTTATATGACAAATAGAAGATCTGGTAGAGTATTCTTTATACCAAATAACTATATTTTTACTGATCTAATTGCAAATTATACATATGGTGATTTAAGAACTGTATGGGATGGTATTGATATCTATATTACATTTGATTCAAATCATGAAAAGGCACTTGAGATTGCAAAAGATATTACAACTAAGCATTCACATGGTTATACTGATTTAGCTAAAAAAAGACTTCAAAAGATGAAAAGAAAATATGTAATGAGAAGTATGAATCCTGAGCCTAGAGTATTCTCATTTATTGAGCCATACGGTATAGTTATATCAGCTTGGTATCATACAAATTCATATGCAACACTAGCATTAAGAAGTAAGATAAGTATGGATATATTAGAAGCATATAAAAAAGAGGATGATATAGCTATAGCCTACCCAACTCAAACATTAAGGGTTTCTAACCATCAAGCACAAGCTGAAGCTATGCTTCCTGGTACAAGTAGTGGATTATTTGATGGAGCACAATAAAAAAGTATACTTCAAAACATTTGGCTGTCGAACTAATGTGTTTGATAGTCAAGTTATGATGAATAATCTAAGTGATTTTGATATTACCTTGGATGAAAAAGAAGCTAATATTGTAGTGATTAATTCATGCACAGTAACAAATAGTGCAGATTCTACAGCACGATCTTATGTAAATAGCCTTAAAAAACTACCACTAAATCCTAGAGTGATATTTACAGGGTGCGGTGTATGGACAAAAGGTGAAGATCTTTTTAAATCCAAAAAGGTCGATGCTTTATTTGGACATAGTGAAAAAGAGAAAATTAATACATTGCTTAAAGATGATAGTAGATTTTTTGAAGCTGGTGATCTTAAACATATCGATGAAACTATTATAGACAAGATGGTAGGTAAGAGTAGGGCATTTATAAAAATACAAGAGGGGTGTGATTTTAGATGTAGCTATTGTATTATCCCATTTGTAAGGGGAGACTCTAGAAGCTATAATGAAGCTAAGATATTAGAACAGATTAGAAATCTAGCTGCAAATGGTTTTGGTGAATTTATATTAACAGGTACAAACCTTGGATCATATGGAAAAGGTATTGATGGAAAAGATGGCCTAGCAATACTTCTTCAAAAGATATCACAAATACGAGGTGTAAGAAGAGTTCGATTAGGTAGTGTTGAACCGATACAAATTACAGATCAATTTAAAGAGCTTCTGGACGAACCATGGATGTCAAAGCATATGCATATTGCTCTTCAACATACAACTAAAGAGATGTTAAATATTATGAATAGAAGAAATAAGCTTAATAGTGATCTTGAACTATTTGAATATATAGCAAGTCATGGTTATGCATTGGGTACTGATTTTATAGTTGGTCATCCAGGTGAGACTGATAAGATTTGGGCTGAAGCTATGGAAAATATTAAAAAATTCCCACTTACTCATATACATAGTTTTACTTATAGTAAAAGAGATGGAACCCCTAGTGCTATTATGAAAGGTCAAGTTAATGGTGCTATATCAAAGCAAAGAAATCAAGAGTTAAATAATATTATAAATGATAAAAATAAAGTATTTAGAGAAACTTTGGCTACAAACAAATCACCATTAGAAGTATTGATTGAATCTCAAAAAGAAGATTCTACAGATATATATGTTGGATATGACCAATATTTCAATAGTATAGAGGTGCAAAGTAATGAAGACTTAGTTGGTAATTGGATATATTTAGAAGATTATCAAGCACAGGAGAGAATTAATGTTTCAAGATTTAAATAAAAACAACAACAATACATTAAATATGATGGTTTTTTCTGCTATTGTAATTACTATACTTTTAATCTATGTATTATTTCAAGGTGATGCAACTATAGATAGTAAAAATTATATATTTGGGATTTCTATTTTAGCAATAGGTTTAGCTATAGCATTTAGATTAAAACAAAAAGAGATTAGTAATCCCACTACAGATCAAGTAGCATCACAGCAAACGCAAACATCTACTAATGATATACATAAGACTACTAACAATATTGAAGCAATTACAACAGATGTTAAGTTTGATGATATTGCGGGTATTGATGAGGTAAAAGGTGAATTAACAGATATTGTTGATTTTTTAAATAAGCCAGAAAAATATCTTAAACATAATGTCAAACTTCCAAAAGGTGTATTGCTTGTAGGGCCTCCTGGTGTTGGTAAAACAATGATAGCAAAAGCAGTAGCTTGTGAAGCAAATGTACCATTTTATTATCAAAGTGGAGCAAGTTTTGTACATATTTATGTTGGAATGGGTGCCAAAAAGGTTCGAGAGCTTTTTACTGTAGCAAAAGCTTCTTCACCATCTATTATTTTTATAGATGAGATTGATGCTATTGGTAAGAGCCGAGGCATAGGTGGAAATGATGAAAGGGAAGCTACACTAAATGAACTTCTAACTCAAATGGATGGATTTGACGATAAAAGTACTGTAATGGTAATTGCTGCTACAAATAAAGTTGATGTTCTTGATGAGGCACTTTTAAGAGCTGGAAGATTTGATAGAAGAGTATTTTTACAATTACCTACAAAAGATGATAGGGTACAAATCATATCTAAAGCTTGTCAAAATAGATCTTGTAATTTTGATATAGAAAGTCTTGCATCTGCTACATCTGGTTTTAATAGTGCAGCACTTGTAACAATAATCAATGAAGCATTATTAAATATGATAAAAAGAGATGGTACATCGATTCTTGAAGATGATATTGAAGAAGCTAAACAAAAAATACAATTTGGTAAAAAACAGATCAATATATTAAACGATGAACAAAAAGATATACTTGCTACTTATCAAGCTACAAAAGCATTTGCTACTAGAAAAAAGGTGATGTTGTTTGATGAAGGTGTTGTATTTGATGACTTGATATACCCATCAAAGATACAACTTCAACAGCAAATATTTGCACTATTAGCTGGTAGTGTTGGTGTATCTATACTAAAACATAATGAACATATTGTATTTGAAAGTGAAGTTAATCAAGCATATAAAATAGCTGATGATATAGTAAATAGATATAAGTTATCTACATCGACACAAGAATCTATCATACAAGAGACAAAATTATTACTTTCACAGATGATTAATCAAAATAAAGATGAGATTTTAAATCTAAAAGAACAACTTTTAAAGGATGAAGTTGTATTTTAGTGGATTTTCATTAGATAATGAAAAAGAGCTTTTTAAATATTATTTAGAAGAGAATGATTTTACTGTAAGTGGATTTTCTTATGGAGCTCAAAAAGCTTTTAAATATGTTTTAAATACTCAAAATCGCATAGATAAATTACAACTATTTTCACCAGCTTTTTTTCAGACTAAAGATAAAAAATATAAAAGACTACAGTTGATGTTTTTTGCTAAAGACCAAGAGCAATATTGTAAAAACTTCTTACAAAATGTATCTTTTGGTTCTAATGTAAAACTAGAGCCTTACTTCAAAGTAGGTAGTCAAACTGAACTTGAAGAATTATTATACTATAATTGGGAAAAATCAGACCTACAAACCCTTAAAAACAAGGGTGTAGCTATAGAAGTTTACCTAGGGAAAGATGATAAAATAATCAATAGCAGTGAAGCATATATATTTTTTAAAGAGTTTGCAACTGTATATTATTTTAAAGATAAAGGACATATTTTATGATGGAAGTATTAAATACTATTGCTTGGATTGGATTTGCATATATTTTGTTTATTTATCTTCGAGGGATGAACGAAACTCAAGTTCAAAAGCATGCTGATATGCTAGATAAAAATAAAAAGAAAAAAGAGGAAGAAGATAAAAATGATTAAACCATTATTAGTTGAGATTGCAGTTGAAGAGCTACCAGCGATACCATTTTTAAAAGAACTACCAAATATTGAAAAAAAATGGGCTGATATTTTAGAGGCAAATAATTTATTATGTGAGTTTAACTTTTATTATACACCAAGAAGATTAGTGTTTTGGCATAGAGAATTTAAAGTAGCACAAGATGATGAGATTGTAGAACAATTTGGAGCACCAGTAGCTATTGCTTTTAAAGATGGAGAACCAACTGGTGCAGCTATGGGATTTGCTAAAAAATGTGGTGTAGATGTATCTGAACTTCAAACGATTGATAAAGGAAGAGGGGAAGTACTTTACTTTAAACAAGAGGTAAAGGGAAAAGAATCTAAAGAATTACTAAATGATATGGTAAATGAATTTATCTCTAAACTAAACTTTGGAAAATCTATGAAGTGGGGAAGTAGGAAAGATAGCTTTATTAGACCAATTAGGGGACTTTCAATAGTGCTTGGTGATCACTTAGTAGATGGAGAACTTTATGGTATGAAGTCTAGTAAATCAAGTTTTGCTCATAGAATGGTAAGCTATGATAAATTTGATTTTGATTTTGCAGGTGATTATTTTTGTAAACTAGATAAGCATGGTGTTGTACTATATCAAGAAGAGCGAAGAAAATTAATACTTGATCAGATGAAAAAAATTGAATCTGAAAATAACTTTGAGATTATTATAGATGAAGATCTTTTAGATGAAGTTGTAGCAATTACAGAATATCCTACAGCACTGGTTGGTTGTTTTGATGAAGAATTCTTAGAATTACCTACAGAAGTAATTGTGGGATCTATGAAAGAACATCAAAGATATTTTGAAGTATTTGAAAATGGTAAAATCACAAATAAGTTTATTGTGGTATCAAACTCATATACGCAAGATTTTACGCATATTATTGCTGGAAATGAAAAAGTTCTAAGACCAAGATTAGCTGATGGAATGTTTTTCTATAGAAATGACTTGAGAAATGGACTATGTAATGAAGGTCTAAAAAAGATTACATTTGTAGAAGGTCTAGGTTCACTATATGACAAGATTGAAAGAGAAGCTGTATTGGCATCTTCTTTAGCTGATTCATTTGATATGAGTGAAGATAAAGAGCTTTTAAATAAAGCAATTATGATGGGTAAATCAGATCTACTTACTGATATGGTATATGAGTTTACAGATCTTCAAGGTTTAATGGGATACTACTATGCCAAAGCTGCCGGTGAAGATGAGAAAGTTTATACAGCAATTAAAGAGCAGTATCTACCAGATGGTGAAGATAGTGATCTACCATCGACAAAGTTTTCTGCTATTGTAGCTTTAGCCAATAAGATTGATACTATTAGAGGATTATTCTCTGTAGGTATGATTCCTACAGGAAGTAGAGATCCATTTGCTCTAAGACGAGCAGCAGCTGGTATTGTAAAAATTTGTATAGAACATAAGTTAAATCTTGATATTACATCAATTTTTGATGATGAGATAGTAGAATTCTTCAATGAAAGATTAAATAAAATTTATTCAAATATGAACCCAAGTGTAATTAAAGCAGTATTGACTACAGGTGAGGGTAATTTACTCCAGATAGATTCAAAACTAAATGCATTAAATCCAATAGTACAAAGTAGTGATTTTAAAGAATATAGTGCTACATTTAAAAGAGTTGCAAATATAATTAAAGATATTGATACTGCTTCAACACTTGCTATAGATGAAACACTATTTGAAGATGATGCTGAAAAAGAGCTATTTGCTAAATATAGTGAAGTTGTGTCAAAGACTTATGTGACATATGATGAAAAACTTGATGCACTATTTGGATTAAAGCCACAGCTTGATAAGTTTTTTGATGAAGTATTTGTAAATCATGAAGATATATCTATTAAGACAAATAGAAAAAATTTAATTGGAAATGTATATCAAGCATTTAGAACTATTGCAGATATTAAAGAGATCACGATATAATATAATAAAAGGATATATAAATGCATGCAGTTAAATTAAATATTCAAGATAATGTTTTTGAACAGTTTATGGGGCTAATTGATATTTTACCTAAGCAAAGTATTCAGATAGAGCAGATTGATGATGTTCCTTGTTATTCTGCTATCTCTCATGATGAAGCTTGTAAAAAAGTTGAAAAATCTATCTCAAATATCTCAAATAATTTAGGAGAACCAGTAAATAAAGTTTTTGATGAAATTCTGAACTAATGACATATAATATTATTATAGAGCCAGAGGCAAAAGAAGATTTAAAAAACATCTTTAGTTTTATTAAGGAAAATGGTTCACTAAATATTGCTAAAGATTTTTTAGCACAATTAAAAAATCAGATAACTAGTTTATCGTTTATGCCTCAAAGGTGTAGAAAGAGTTTGTATCATACTGATGAGAATACCAAAGATTTAATATATAAGGGTTATACAATATCGTATTATATACTAAATGATACTGTACATATATTAGCAGTATTCAGACAAAGAAACTATTAAAAAATAGTAAAGTTAGAGTAATTACTTAATTTAAAGCTATACCGTTAATTCTTGTAGTGTATTTTGGCAAAAAGCAATAAGATTATCTTTGATCTTAAGTGATCAAATTAGTTATAATAAAGAATCAAAAAAATAGGCTAAATATTTGACTAAAAAACAATACGATTTTATCATTATCGGTGCAGGAATTGCTGGATGTTCTGTAGCATATGAATTAAAAAAGCATACCGATTCACTTCTTTTGATAGATAAAAATCCTGATGTAGCACAAGGTGCATCTGGAGCAGCTGGGGCATTTTTATCTCCACTACTTGGTAAACCAAATAAGTTCAAAGATTTGGTTACAGATGCTTTAAAATACTCTACACAATTTTATGAGCAAAATACACCAGACTTCATAGAGAAGTGTGGGACAATAAGAATACCAAAAGACCAAGAGGATAGTTTAAAGTTTGAGTCCTATATTCCTTATATGGATTTTGAATATATCAAAAAAGATGATGGCTACTTTTTTGAGATAGGCAGTGTCGTAGATGGCTATAATATTTGTAAGAGATTAATAAAAGATATAAATACACAATTTAATTATGATGTAAATTCTATTGAGTTCAAAGATGATATGTGGATAATCAAGCAATCATCAAACGAAACTTTGTACGCAAAAAATATAATCCTTACAACTGGAGCAAGCACAAAGCTATACAATGAAGAGTATTTCAATATCCGTGCTGTTTGGGGTCAAAGGATTGATATACTTACATCTACAAATGTAGAGCAAAACTATCACAAAGATTGCTCCGTATCAAAAAGCTTCATTCAATCAAATGGCAAATACAAAGTATCAATAGGAGCTACACATCATAGATTAGATGACAGTACAAAGCATCTATGTACAAGCTGTTCAAATATATGTATCAAAAAAGAAGACACAGAAGAACTTCTAGAAAAAGCAAATAAGATTATTAAGCTTGAGGATATAGAGGTGATCAAAGAGCTAGCAGGTGCTAGGGCAAATAGTATTGATTATTTCCCTATTGTTGGTAGTTTGATTGATAGTAAGTCAACTATTGAACAGTTTCCGTACCTTACAAAAGGTACACATGTAAGAGATGATAGGTTTACAAGATATCAAAATCTATATACTATAAATGGCGTAGGTGGAAGAGGATATGTATTAGCTCCATATTTAGCAAATCAGCTTGTAGAAAATCTTTTAGATTCAAAGCAAATTGATGATACTATTTCACTTAATAGACTATTTAAGCGATGGGTTAAAAAACAATAATAACAGGAACTTTATGAAAACAAAACTAATTTCTATATTAAAACTAACAGTACTTACAGTAGCATTTTTAGGAATGATAATATATATGACAGCTAAACCACCTGTAAAAGTAGATACAACAACTAATCAAATACAGATGAAGTATATGCCAAAGAGATTAAAATTACTAGATGATGATCTTGAATATTCTGCTGATTCAATTATCAAAGAAAATAGTATTATTGTAGTGACAAATCATGATTCAATAGCAGTACTGAAAGATCTTGATAAATATACAGATGAAAATATTGTAATAGTGACAAATATATCAGCAGCACCATGGTTTATAAAACAATGGGTAATACCTGAGAAACTTACAGAACTAAAAGGTTCAAGTAAGACAGCATGGATATATGATGAAAATGGATATATGAAAAGCTTTTTAAAAGTTAAATCAGATAGTGCTGTAGTATATGAGATATTTATGAAAAAAGATGGGAAAATAACTAAAATATTTGATGGTAGTGTAAGACAAGGTGCCTTGGATGGTACAATGTCTGAAGATGAGATCAAACAGCATAATTTAGATATAATCGCTAAAATTAAAAAAATCAAGGATGCAGTTTAATGTCAGATCTTACAACTACAGTGCAAGAAAGTTTAGATTATCATCAGTTTCCAAAGCCTGGGAAATTAGGTGTTGAAACTACAGTACCATTTTCAACACAAAAAGATTTAGCTCTTGCGTATACACCAGGTGTAGCAAATCCATGTTTAGAAATAGAAAAAGATCCTTTAAATGCTTTTAAATATACAGCAAAGTCAAATTTAGTTGCAGTTATTTCTAATGGTACAGCAGTTTTAGGACTTGGAGATATTGGGTGTTTAGCTTCAAAGCCTGTAATGGAAGGTAAATCTGTATTATTTAAAAACTTTGCTGCAGTTGATAGTTTTGATATAGAGGTAAATCAAACTGATATTGAAGAGATATGTAAAACAGTTGAAGCTATTAGTCCAACTTTTGGTGGAATTAACTTAGAAGATATTAAGGCTCCTGAATGTTTTGAGATTGAAAGAATATTAGTAGAAAAGCTTGATATACCAGTGATGCATGATGATCAGCATGGTACAGCAATAATTAGTAGTGCTGCACTTATTGGTGCATGTGAATTAGTTAATAAACAAATAGAAGATTTAAAAGTTGTCATTATTGGAGCTGGAGCTGCTGCTATTTCATGTGGTAGAATGTATAAAAGTTTAGGTATTACAAATATTGTCATGTACGATAGTAAAGGACAAGTGCATAAACATAGAGATGATTTAAATGAATATAAACTAGAGTTTGCTACAGACAAAAGTATCACTAGACATGATGCATTTGCAAAAGCAGATGTAGTACTTGGATTATCTGTACCAGGAACTTTAACACTTGAAGATATTGCTTTAATGGCAGATGAACCAATGGTATTTGCATTAGCAAATCCAACACCAGAAGTCATGCCAGATGATGTGAGAAAGATTCGTGATAAAGCAATTATAGCTACAGGAAGAAGTGATTTTGACAATCAAGTAAATAATGTTCTTGGATTTCCTTTTATTTTTAGAGGGGCATTGGATGTAAGAGCCAAAAAGATTAATATGGCTATGAAAATTGCAGCAGCTAGAGCACTAAATGAACTTACTAAATTACCAGTACCTCAAGATATTAAAGACAAATACAACAAGCCACATATGTATTTTGCAAAAGATTATATAATTCCAAAACCATTTGACAAAAGGTTAATTATAGAGGTTAGTTCTGCTGTTGCTAGAGCTGCTGTAGAAACTGGTGTAGCACAAGTGAAAGACTTTGATTATGAAAGATATAGAGAAGAATTAGGACGGTTATTATAATGGATAAATTTACATTATTAATTGAAACAGAAGATGCTAAAGGTTTAGTATATAAAGTCTCAAAAGTATTATTTGAGTATGGTTTAAATATTGATAAAAATAATGAATATGTTGATAGTGAAGAGAATAAATTCTTCATGAGAACAGAGATTAGTGGTGAGTTTAATGAAGCAGAACTGTTGAATGATATTAAATCTATATTACCAGCAGATCAAAGTGTAAGACTAAAACCACAAATAGCAAAAGATATTGTATTACTTGCTACAAAAGAATCACATGTATTAGGTGATTTATTAATTAGATATGTAAGTGGTGAGCTTAATGCAAATATAAAAGCAGTAATATCAAACCATGATCATTTAAGAGATCTAGTAGAGAAGTTTGATATACCTTATCACTTTGTTGATACAAAAGATTTATCTAGAGAAGATCATGAGCAAAAAGTAATTGAACAAGTTGATATTTATAATCCAGAGATTATTGTATTAGCTAAATATATGAGAATTTTAACACCAAAATTTGTAGGTTATTATGAAGGTAAAGTTTTAAATATTCATCATTCATTTTTACCTGCATTTATAGGAGCAAATCCATATAAGCAAGCATATGATAGAGGTGTTAAGATTATTGGAGCGACTGCACACTATGTGACAAATGACTTAGATGAAGGGCCAATTATCTATCAAGATATCACTAGAGTAGATCATACATATTCATGGCAAAAGATGAGAGATGCAGGTAGAAATGTAGAGAAAGTAGTATTATCAAATGCTTTAAATTTACTTCTTGAAGATAGAGTATTAGTATATACTAATAAGACGGTGATTTTATAGTGGTAAATATAGTTTTACTAGAGCCTAGAACAAGTGGAAATGTTGGTACGATAGGTAGAACAGTTGTTGCTCTTGGCGGTGTACTTCATCTTATCAAACCTTATGGCTGGGGTAATGATATTTCAAAAAAAGAAGTTAAAAAAGCTGGACTTGATTATTGGGATCAGCTTGAGTGGTATCAATATGAAAATATTGAGGAATTCTGGGCAAAAAATCCACTAAACGATAGACACTTTTTCGCTACAACGAAAACTAATAAAAACTATTTTGAACCTGAGTATAAAAAAGATGATTATTTATATTTTGGTAGAGAAGATGCAGGTTTACCAGAAGAACTTTTGGCCAAAAATAAAGATGGATGTATTACAATACCTATGGTTAAAGAAGCTAGAAGTTTAAATATTGCAAATGCTGTATCTGTAGTGGCTTATGAGGTTACTAGGCAAAATATAAAAGAGTTTTAAATATGATAGAAAACATCAGTGAATTAATGAACACAGCAACAAATGAAGAAAATATAATATATGCAATCTTCAGTGGTGTAAGAAAAAATGTTGAAAAAACTTTCAATAAAGTAACTATAAAAAAAGTAGTGATTAAAAATGAAACAAAGCATCACTTTGAATATTTTTATGATAAAAATGTAGAACATAAAAATCTTAATAATGATGAGACAATAAGTGAAATGTCTGAGTTAATAGAAACATATTTTAAGCAAGCTATTATCCATACTGTAGAATCTGATTATCAAGTATTGGTAAATAAAAAAGGTCAAAGTAGGATACTAAAGAAAAAACCTACTCGTAAATTTGAAGTTACATCTCATAATAAAAAGAAAAATTATATTTTAAATGAGGGCGATAAAACACCATTTTTAATAGAGCTTGGTATCATGACTAAAGATGGTAAAATTGTAAACTCAAAATATGATAAGTTTAAACAAATAAATCGTTATTTAGAATTAGTATCTGATTGTATCCCATATTTAGATAAAAATAAAACTATTAGAATTATAGATTTTGGATGTGGAAAAGCATATCTTACTTTCGCACTTTATGACTATCTTGTGTTAAAAATGGGATACAATGTTGAAATTGTGGGTCTAGATTTAAAAGAAAATGTTATTAAATTTTGTTCTGATTTAGCTTTTAAATTACATTACGATGATTTAAGATTTGAACAAGGGGATATCAAAGGGTTTAATCAATTTTCTAATGTAGATATGGTTATTTCGTTACATGCTTGTAATACTGCGACAGATGAAGCTCTTGCAAAGGCAGTAAACTGGGGAGCTAAAGTTATTTTAGCAGTACCTTGTTGTCAACATGAATTCCTAAAGAAAATCAAAAATGACAAGATGATTCCTATGATGAAGTATGGAATTATTAAAGAGAAATTAGCCTCTTTACTTACTGATAGTGTTAGAGCAAATGTCTTAGAGATTATGGGTTATCGTACCCAAGTGCTAGAGTTTATAGATATGGAGCATACTCCTAAAAATATTATGATTAGAGCTTTCTTTGATGATAATTCAAATATCCAAAAAGTTTTAAAAGAGTATAAACAATTTAAAGATGAATGGCAGGTTTCTCCTTATATAGAAGAGGCTTTTGGGAAAAAACTAACTGACAGATTAAATTAAACCTTGATTGACATTGACTCAAGTTTATGATATAATAATATAAATTTATAAAATATTATTACAATTAAGGGAATTAAATGTCAAAAAGTTTATATAAAACACTTGAGATTAGTGAAAATGCCGATAAAAGTGAAATTAAGAAGGCATATAGAAAATTAGCAAAACAATATCACCCAGATATTAATAAAACACCTGAAGCTGAAGAAAAATTCAAAGAGATTAATGCTGCATATGAAGTGTTAAGTGATGATAAGAAAAAGTCACAATATGATAGGCATGGTGATGATATGTTTGGTGGTCAAAACTTCCATGATTTTGCACAAGGTCAAGGTGCTGGTGTTGATATCAATGATATTCTAAACCAGATGTTTGGTGGAGGTGGTGGCTTCCAAGGTGGCTTTGGTGGAGCACAAGGTTTTGGTGGTGGCTCACCATTTGGAAACCAAGGCTTTGGAGGATATCAAGAGCTCGATTTGGATATGCAAGCACAAATCACTATAGCATTTGATGTTGCTATTTTAGGTGGTAAACAAAATATATCTTTACAAAATGATAGTTTTGATATCAAAATACCAGAAGGTATAAAAGATGGTCAAAAAATTAGAGCTAAAGGTAAGGGAAAATCGCATGGATCAAAAAAAGGTGATTTAATTTTAAAGATTAATGTAGCTTCAAGTCCTATTTATACAAGAGAAGAGGATGATTTGACAATGATCTTTGATGTACCATTAAAAACTGCACTATTTGGTGGTAAGGTTGAGATAAAAACAATACATAAAGATATCACTTTAAAAATGCCTAAAGACACTAAACAATACCAAAAGTTTAGAGTCAAAGAATTAGGTGCACTAAATTCAAAGACTAAAGTAAAAGGTAACTTATATCTTAAAGCAAATATTAAATTACCTCAAATTGATGAGCTTGATGAAGATTTAGTGAAGTTAATGGAAGAAAAACTACCCCAATAAGGATATTAGATGTCAAACTATTGTGAAGAACCAGTATATTTAATCAGTAATGTTGCACAAATGCTTGATATTCATCCACAAACATTAAGACAGTATGAGAGGGAAGGATTAATAATACCATCTAGAACAAATGGTAAAATTAGACTTTATTCTCAAAATGATATTGATCATATTAAATATATTCTGCAACTTACACGAACACTAGGGATAAATATTGCTGGTGTAAAAATGATACTTGAACAAAATAGCATAATAGCTTTACTTGAAGAAAAGATCATAAAATTTGAAGAAAAACTAGAGGATGTTGTAAGGTATGGTGATAGTGGAACAAAAAATGCTCTTGTCGTTCAAAAAACATCATTCGATATAGTAGTTTTTGAGGATTAAAACAAGCACTCTATAAGCATTTTTTAGATAAACTCATTAAATTTTAGCAAATATTTAAGGATACTATTTATGCCAAAAAGAGAAGATATAAAATCTATTTTACTTATAGGATCTGGTCCTATTATTATTGGTCAAGCGTGTGAGTTTGACTATTCTGGTACTCAAGCTACAAAAACACTAAAAGAATTAGGCTACAGAGTAGTATTAATTAATTCAAACCCTGCAACAATTATGACTGACCCTGAGTTTGCAGATAAAACATATATTGAACCTATCACCGAAGAGATGGTTGCAAAAATTATCAAAAAAGAAAATATTGATGCTGTATTACCTACTATGGGTGGACAAACTGCATTAAATGTTGCTACATCAATGTATGATAAAGGTATGCTAGATGGTATTGAGTTCCTTGGTGCTCATCCAGATGCAATTAAAAAAGGTGAAGATAGACATCTGTTCAATGAAGCTATGATCAAAATTGGTATGGATTTACCAAAAAGTGCAAATGCATACACAGTTGAAGAAGCTATTACAAAAGCTAAAGAGATTGGTTTCCCTGTAATTTCTAGAGCATCATTCACTCTTGCTGGTGGTGGTTCTGGTGTTGCTTACAATATGGAAGAGTTTAAAGCCTTAGCCGAAGCTGGTATTGAAGCATCTCCTATTAATGAGATTGAGATCATGGAATCTATGCTTGGTTGGAAAGAATATGAGATGGAAGTTATCAGAGATAAAAAAGATAACTGTATTATCGTATGTTCTATTGAAAACTTAGATCCAATGGGTGTACATACAGGAGATTCTATCACAGTTGCACCTGCACTTACTCTTACAGATAAAGAATATCAAGATATGAGAAATGCATCATTTGCAATTCTTAGAGAGATCGGTGTTGATACTGGTGGATCAAATGTACAATTCTCAATTTGTCCTAAGACAGGAAGAATGATTGTAATTGAAATGAATCCAAGAGTTTCAAGATCATCTGCACTTGCTTCTAAAGCTACTGGTTATCCTATTGCAAAAGTTGCTACTTTACTTGCTGTTGGATTTACTCTTGATGAGATTGAAAATGACATTACAGGGACTACTGCATCGTTTGAGCCAGTTATTGATTATGTTGTTACAAAGATTCCAAGATTTACTTTTGAAAAATTCCCAACTGCAAACTCTACACTTTCTACTGGAATGAAATCAGTTGGTGAAGTTATGGCTATGGGTAGAACATTTAAAGAGTCTATGCAAAAAGCACTTTGTAGTTTAGAGACTGGAATTGTTGGTTTTGATTCTAAGTCTACAGATTTAAAATTAATAAAAAAAGAGATTAGAAGACCAAACTGTGATAGAATACTTTATTTAATGGACGGATATAGACAAGGGTTATCAAACGAAGAGCTATTTGATCTTTGTGCTATTGATCCTTGGTTCTTAACTCAATTTAGAGATATTTATAACTGCGAGTGTGAAATCAAAGCTGCATCATCATTAGATGAAATTACTAAGAAAAGCTAAGACATATGGTTTTGGTGATGAGATGATCGCTTCATTAACTGGTAAAACCCAAAATGATATTTATAACTTAAGACAAGAATTAGGTGTTAATTTAGAATACAATGAAGTTGATACATGTGCAGCAGAGTTTAAAGCATTAACTCCATACCTTTATTCAACTACAAATATCACTAAACTTCCTAAAGTAGAGAAGCCTAAATCTGATAAGAAAAAAGTTTTAATTATTGGTGGTGGACCAAATAGAATTGGTCAAGGTATTGAGTTTGATTATTGTTGTGTTCATGCTTCATTTGCATTAAATGAGATGGGTGTTGAGACTATAATGTACAACTGTAACCCTGAAACTGTATCTACAGATTATGATACATCTGATATTTTATACTTTGAACCAATTGATTTTGAACATGTAAGAAGTGTAATTGAGACTGAAAATCCAGATGGTATTATTGTACACTTTGGTGGTCAAACTCCACTTAAATTAGCAAATGCTATTTATGATATTGGTGGTAAGATTATTGGTACAACAGCTGAAGTTATTGATCTTGCTGAAGATAGAGAAAAGTTTTCTACATTTGTGGAAAAAGCTGGACTTTTACAGCCAGATAATGGAACAGCAGTTACATTAGATGAAGCATTAGAAATTGCAAATAGAGTTACATATCCTGTACTTGTAAGACCATCATTTGTACTAGGTGGTAGAGGTATGAAGATTGTATATTCTGATGAAGAATTAACACAATATATGGATGAAGCTGTATCTGTATCAAATGATGCACCAGTACTTGTAGATAAATTTCTTGATCGTGCTATTGAACTTGATGTAGATTGTATTACAGATGGTAAAGATGTATATATTGGTGGTATTATGCAACATATTGAAGAAGCAGGAATTCACTCAGGTGATTCAGCTTGTTCATTACCTCCAATTTCACTTAGTAAAGAAATTTTAGCAGATGTTGAAACAAAAACTAAAGCTATGGCATTAGAACTTGGTGTAATTGGTCTTATGAATACTCAGTATGCAATTCACCAAGGTAAAATTTACCTTATTGAAGTAAATCCAAGAGCATCTAGAACAGTTCCATTTGTATCTAAAGCAACAGGAATTCCATTAGCAAAAGTTGCTACAAGAGTTATGTTTGGTGAAAGCTTAAAAGATGCTCTTGCTGTATATGATAAAAATATTGTTACAGAAGAAAATGATGTATTAAAACCAATATTAAAAGATCATGTATCTGTAAAAGAAGCTGTATTCCCATTCAATAAACTTACAGGTGCTGATACAATTCTTGGACCTGAAATGAAATCAACTGGTGAGGTTATGGGTATATCTTGTAGCTTTGGATCTGCATTTGCAAAAGCTCAAGATGGTGCTAAGAACTTCTTACCAAAAGAAGGTGGAAAAGTATTTATCTCATTAGCTAATCTTGATAAAGAGTTTGCTCCTAAATTAGCACAAGAATTAACAGACTTAGGTTTTGATATTGTTGCTACTGGTGGTACTCATAAAGTTATTAAAGAAGCAGGAATTGATTGTGAAAAGGTACTTAAAGTAAGTGAAGGTAGACCACATATTATTGATTCATTAATGAATGAAGAGATAGTTATGGCTATTAATACTGCAGATGAAAATGTATCTAGTAAAGATGATGGTATCAAAATTAGAAGAACAGTTCTTAGAATGAATACTCCATATGTTACTACTGTAGCAGCTGCTATAGCATCTATTGAAGCTATTAAAGCATCAAAAACTAAAGATATGGATCCTAAGTCAATACAAGACTTCTTAGGTATCTAGTAAGTATCTAAAATGGATTCTAGTTTAGTATATCTTGTACAGACACAGACTACTGTGGGAATATTGTCACAAGATTCAACTAAACTAGCCAAGATTAAACAAAGACCAGCTTCACAAAAAATGCTTTGTGAAGTTGATAGTTTTAAAACATTACTTCAACAGACACGAGTACCAAAAAAATATAGAAAAATGGTACGAAATTCAAAGAATACAACTTTTATATATCCAAATGGCAAAAGCTTTAGAGTTGTAGATAAAAACTCATCTCATTACGATTTTATTAAAAAGTTTGGTGTGATGTATTCTACATCAGCTAATATTACTGGAAAAGAATTTGATGAAGAATGGGCTAAAAGTGTTGTAGATGTAATTGTAGAAGATAGTAGAGGTTTTAGTCAAAACCAATCATCATCAATTATAAAATTAACAGCAAATAGTATGGAAAAAATAAGATGAGAATAGATAAGTTTTTAAATAGTGTAAACCTTACAAAAAGAAGGTCGATAGCAGAAGATATGTTAGCTAATAAAGTTATATTTATTAATGGTGTAGCAGTCAAAAAAGCTAAAGAGGTTAAAGTAGGGGATATTATAAAAATGCAATATCTTGAATATGATGAAGAATATAAAGTTTTACAACTACCAAAAACAAAATCTACACCAAAGTCAGCACAAGGGGAATATGTATGTCAAATAAAATAGATCAACAAATTAAAGATGATTTTGAGAATATCTTTTCAAATACTTGGAATGAAGAGAAAACTAGACAATATTTAATAGATATTTATAATAGTGGTGAGACAGCCCAGCAAATTGCAGCTGCAGCAGATGTAATGAGAGAACACTCTATTAAACTTCCAATTGAAGATAGTTTAAAAGTTCAGCTTGTAGATAACTGTGGTACAGGTGGAGACAAAAGTAATAGTTTTAATGTATCTACAACTGTATCAATTCTTTTATCTGCTTGTGGATCTAAAGTAGCGAAGCATGGAAATAGAAGTATTACAAGTAAAAGTGGTAGTGCAGATATGCTAGAGTCTTTAGGTGTAAATTTAACACTAGATGTAGCACAACAAGTTAAAATGCTTCAAAGTACTGGATTTGTATTTATGTTTGCAGTTAATCATCATCCTGCTATGAAGTACATAATGCCAATTAGAAAATCTATTGATCATAGAACAATATTCAATATTTTAGGACCTCTTACAAATCCAGCAAGTGTAGAAAAACAACTTATTGGGGTATTTGATAAAGCATTTGTACCTAAAATTGCACAAGCTTTACAAATAATAGATACTAAAAAAGCTTTAGTTGTTAGTGCGGCTGATGGTATGGATGAGATTAGTATTAGTGATATTACATATGCTACAAGTTTAGAAAATGGAGAGCTTAAAGATTTAATAATAGATCCAAGAGAATATGGACTAAAGCTATATGATAAAAAAGATATTGAAGGTGGCGATGCCAATTTTAATGCTAATATCACAAAAGATATCCTTAGTGGAAAAACAAGTGGAGCAAAGAGAGATATTGTTCTTATAAATACTGCAGCAGCACTATGGGTAGATGGTAAGGTTAATAGTATTAAAGATGGTGTAGATATGGCTAAAGATGCTATATCTTCTGGTAAAGCTCAAGCCAAATTAGAAGAGATTATCAAAGTAAGTAATGATATCTAATTTAGATAATATTGGTGATGTGGTTGATAATCTAAAAGACCATATATCCAATCAAGATATAGTAGTATTACTTCAAGGTGATCTTGCAAGTGGTAAAACTACACTTGTAAAACACTATGTTCAATCATTAGGACTTAGTGATGAAGTGACAAGCCCAACATTTTCACTTCAAAGTGTATATAGTGATACAATATATCACTATGATGTGTACAATAAAACTATTGAAGAGTTTATAGCACTTGGACTTTTGGAAGAGTTTGAGAAGCCTGGTATTCACTTTGTAGAGTGGGGTGATGATAGATTGTTAAATTTATTGGAAGAATATGGATTTAATACGAAAGTAGTTAAAATAAAAAAACAAGATAATAAAAGGGAATACACAATAGTATGAGTCATAAATTAGAGATTAAAAATATTACAAAATCTATTAAAAAAACACAAATACTTTATGGTGTAGGTTTAGATATACAAAGTGGTGAGATTGTAGGACTTTTAGGACCAAATGGTGCTGGTAAAACTACAACATTTTATACTATATGTGGACTAATCCCACCTTCTAGTGGTGAAATTTTATTTGATGGAAATGATATTACTAGTTTGCCACTACACAAAAGAGCACTAATGGGTGTAGGATATCTTCCTCAAGAATCATCAATATTTAAAGACTTAACTGTAGAACAAAATTTAATGTTAGCAGCTGAAATTTCTATAAAAGATACAAAAGATAGACATAGAAGAGTAGAAGAATTACTTGAAATATTTAATATTGAACCAATTAGACAAAGAAAAGGTGTAAGTCTTAGTGGTGGCGAGAGAAGAAGAACTGAAATAGCAAGAGCACTTGTATCTAAGCCAAAATTCTTACTTCTTGATGAACCATTTGCTGGAGTTGATCCTATTGCAGTTAAAGATATTCAAGGAATTATACACCAACTTACAACGATTGGAATTGGTGTACTTATTACAGATCATAACGTAAGAGAAACATTAGAAATATGTGATAGAGCATATGTAATTAAAAGTGGATCGGTATTAGCATCTGGTACAAGTGAGAGCATTAAAAATGATCCAATAGTTAGAGAACATTATCTAGGAGAAGACTTTAGCTTCTAGAGTATTGTTTTGGAAAACTATTTTAAAAATGAATTCTCATCACAACTACTTTGTAAAACTATAGATCACCCCAATATATTAGTAGGTGAGTTTTCTTATTATTCTAGATATCATCATAAGCATAGCTTTGAATCATGTGTTAGATATCTAGATAAAAAAAGACAAGATGTCGATAAACTCATCATAGGTAAATATTGTTCAATTGGTTCTGGTGCAGTCTTTATAATGGGTGGTAATCAAGGTCATCGTATGGACTGGGTAAGTACATTTCCTTTTTATTATCAAGCTAATATATTTAAAGATGCAAAAGATTCATATAAGAAAGTTGGAAATACTATAGTAGGTCATGATGTATGGATTGGATCTGAAGCTATGATTATGCCTGGTATTACAATTGGAGTAGGTGCTGTAGTAAGTAAAGATATACCACCATATGCAATAGTAGCTGGTAATCCAGCTATAGTGATTAAATATAGATTTGATGATGAAAAAATATCTAAACTTTTAAAGCTTAAATGGTGGGATATGCCAGAGGAAAAAGTAAAACAAATCGTTCCACAATTATGTTCTGGCAATATTGATTATATTTAATCTTAAAAGTATTGCAAATTGCAATATTTTCTACCTAGTTTTATAAAAAATGATAAACTTCATAATATGGAGTTTAATATGAAAACAATTAATCAATTATCAAATTTTGATAAACCAAGAGAAAAACTACTATCTAAAGGTGCTTCCTCACTTAAAGACTATGAATTAGTTGCCATTTTATTAGGAAGTGGAATAAAAGGCAAAGATGTCATCAAATTATCCAAAGAGATAGTTAAACTCTTTGAAGATGATTTTACATCTTTAACACTGGATAAACTACTTCAAATACATGGACTTGGAACGGCAAAAGCATCTCAATTAATATCAGCACTTGAACTCTCAAAGCGATATCTTATAAAACAAAATAAAAAGATTTCAAATGCTTCTGATGTATATGAAGAGCTAAAAGAATATAAAAATAAAAAGCAAGAATATTTTTGTGCTATATATCTTGATGGTGCTAATCATATTTGTCAAACAAGAGTTATAACAATAGGAACTTTAAATAAGAGCTTAGTTCATCCAAGAGAGGTATTTGCTCCAGCTGTTGAGAATAGATGTGCAAGTATAATAGTAGCTCATAATCATCCAAGTGGTGTACTTGAAGCTAGTCGTGAAGATTTACATATTACTAAAAGATTAAAAGAGAGTGGAAAACTTTTAGGAATAGAGGTATTGGATCATGTAATTATTTCAAAAGATGGTTATTTAAGTATGAAAGATGATAATCAATTCCATAAAATATAGTTTACTATTAAAATAATACAAATATATTTTAAAACTACTTGACATTTACCATTTATTTTAAAATTGGCATTATCAAGTGATAAAATTAATGATATATTTAGTGAAGTTGATATTGCTAATTATAAATCAAAAATGAAATTTTATAGTGAACTTCGAGCAAGTGTAAAGATAAGATACCATGAAAATGTTGATTTTGGTAAGTATGAAAAGCAGATGCAAAAACTATTAGATACTTTTATAAGTGCCAATGAAGTAAATCAACTTACAAAACTTGTAAATATATTTGATGAAAGTTTTGAAGCAGAGATTGAAAGAGTTGTAGGAGATAATGCAAGAGCAGATGCAATTTTAAGTGCAACTACTTCTGCTATTACAGAAAAAATGGAATCAAATCCAGCTTATTATGAAAAACTATCATTAAGAATTAAAGAGTTAATTGAAGAATATAAAGATAAAAGGTTAACAGAAGAAGAGAAGTTAAAACAAGCAAAAGATATTAGAGATATGATGATGTCACAGGAAACAAATGAGATAGATAATTATCCTGATAGTATAAAGAATAATGCTAACGCAAAAGCATTTTATGATAATTTGGAATCTACATTTAATGAAGCAGTCAATAATAGCGACTATGCTGAAAATGTAGCAGATACTAGTGCAACTTATGGAAACCAACAAGATGATTTACTTACTCAAATAGTAATTGAAATTAATAATATATTTAAAGAAGTATCTAAAAAACCTGATTGGAAAAATAATACAGATATTAGAAACCAAATAGATGGTAAAATTGATGATATTTTATGGGACTTAGAAGATAGTTACAATATGAAGTTTGATGATGTAGATATATTATTAAATAACATAAGAAATATTGGTATAAATAACTATTAGTATGTCAATACAAATTATCAAAAAAGATGTAAAAAATATTAGTTTAAAAGTAAGACCAAATTGTGAAGTGATATTAACAGCCCCTTTAAAAACTACTGATGAGCATATTGAGTTTATATTAAAAAAACGGGCAAAGTGGGTTAAAGAAAAAAAAGAATTTTATAAAGACAATCAACTCTCTTATCCAAAAGAGTATGTAAGTGGTGAGAACTTTAAATATTTGGGTCGTAACTATAGACTTAAAGTAATAGAAGCTAATAACGAGATAGTCAAGTTACAAAATGGCTATTTAAAACTTTTTATTAAAGATACAACAAATCTTATTCAAAAACAAAAACTAATAAATCATTGGTATAAAGAAAAAGCAAAAATACACTTCAAAAAAGCACTAGATACATATAAGCCAATTATAAAAAAAGATATTAATAGTGTAAAAATTAGAGAAATGAAAACAAGATGGGGCAGTTGTAATCCATCAAAAGGTTATATAAATTTAAATAGTGAACTAATCAAAAAACCAAAGAAATGTATAGAATATGTTATTTTTCATGAATTATCACATCTAGTACATATAAATCACAATAAACAATTTTATAATTTTATGAGTGTTTATATGCCTGATTGGAAACAAAGAAAGGATAAATTAAATATTAGCTAAATATT